>MCND01000395.1_pt1 | contig 13325 bp, 10 predicted proteins | sample 778211 | NCBI WGS metagenome assembly MCND01 (sample SAMN04296812, study PRJNA304217) | bioreactor metagenome | isolation source: activated sludge enriched with benzalkonium chloride | place: Turkey: Istanbul urban wastewater treatment plant
GGCCGGACAGGCGCAGCAGCGCGCCGGCCTCACCATGAGCAGCAGCGTCGCCATCGCGACTGTTTCTACCGGGGCCGCGCGGATCCGGCTCCGCCGGTCCGCCGAGGCGCCCCCTTGAGGGGGAAGCGCGCAGCGCTTCGGGGGTGGGCTTAATCAGCATGGCGCGTCTCCAAGAGGCTGCCGAACAAGCCCTTTTGGCCGCACAGCACCACCAGCACCAGGATCGGCCCCATGTACAGCAGCCAGTGCTCGGTCAGCGATGTCAGCACCTGCTCCAGCCCCAGGAACACGGCGGCGCCGGCGATCGGCCCCAGCAGCGTGCCCACGCCGCCCAGGATCACGATGGCCATCAGCTCGCCCGACTTGGTCCAGGCGGCCATGTCCGGCGTCACCAGGCCGGCATAGTTGGCCCACAGCACGCCGGCCAGGCCGGTGCCCACCGCCGACAGCACGAAGGCCCCCAGACGGTACGGCGTGGGCGCCACGCCCAGATTCAGCGCGCGCCGCTCGCTCTGGCGCAGCGCCTGCAGCACCATGCCGAAGCGCGAGCTGGTGATGCGCATGCACAGGAGCGTCCAGACCGTCAGCAGCGCCAGGCACACGTAGTAGAAAACCAGCGGGCTTTCCAGGTTGATGCCCGGCAGCGTGTTGCGCGCCGAGATCATCAGCCCGTCGTCGCCGCCGTAGAACTGCAGCGACACCAGGATGAAGTACACCATCTGCCCGAACGCCAGCGTGATCATGATGAACTGCACGCCGCGCGTGCGCAGCGCCAGGTAGCCGAAGACCCAGCCGGCCAGCGCGCACACCGCCAGCGCGATCGGCCAGACCACCAGCGCCGCGTTGCTGCCGGCCCAGCCGAAGATGGGTCCGGCCTCGGACGTGTGGAAGGCGATGATGCCCACGGCATAGCCGCCCAGGCCGAAGAACATGGCGTGGCCGAAGCTCACCATGGCGCCATAGCCGATGACCAGGTCCAGGCTGACGGCTGCCAGGCCATAGATCAGGAAGCGCGTCACCACGCCGATCAGGAACGGCGAGCCCGATGCCGCCGCCGCGGCCGGCAGCAGGATCAGCAGGGCTAGCCCCGCCAGGCCCCAGCGGCCGCGATTGGAAAGTGTCATGCCCATGCTCATCCTCGCGCCGGGAACAACCCGCCCGGCTTGGCGATCAGCACGATCGCCATCAGTACGTAAATGCTGGCCGAGGCCAGGCCCGCGGCCAGCGGATCGGCGGTGGCCGGCGAGAACACCGCGCCCAGCAGCTGCGGCAGAAAGGCGCGCCCCAGGCTGTCCACCATGCCCACCAGCAGCGCGCCGGCCAGCGCCCCGCGCACCGAGCCCACGCCGCCGATCACGATGACCACGAAGGTGGTGATCAGGATGCGCTCGCCCATGCCGATCTCGACGGCCAGCAGCGGCGCGGCCATCACGCCCGCCAGGCCGCACAGCAGCGCGCCCAGGCCGAACACCAGGGTGTAGAGTTTCTTGATATCCATGCCCAGCGCGTCGACCATCTCGCGGTCGTCGGCGCCGGCGCGGATCAGCATGCCGACGCGGGTGCGGTTGACCAGCCACCACAGGCCCAGCGCCACGGCCGCGCCGATGGCGATGAAGGCCAGCCGGATGATCGGGTACTGGAAGCCCGGCGCCAGCGTCGCCGCGCCTTCCAGGAAGGACGGGATGCCGACCAGCGGCGGACGGCGGCCGAAGATCAGGCTGACCGCCTCGTTGCTGAACAGCAGCAGGCCGAAGGTGGCCAGCACCTGGTACAGGTGATCGCGCTTGTAGAGCCGGCGTATCACCAGGATCTCGACCGTCAGGCCGTACAGCCCCGCCCCCAGCAGCGCCGCCAGTACGCCCGCGAGGAACGAGCCGGTGGTGCCGATGGCGTAGGCGGCGCAGTACGCGCCCACCATGTAGAACGAGCCGTGGGTCAGGTTGACCACGCCCATGATCCCGAAGATCAGGGTCAGTCCGGCCGCCAGCATGAACAGCATGGCGCCGAACTGCAGCCCGTTGAGCAACTGCTCGAACAATAGCGTCATGACGGCATCTTGCAGAGTTGGGCGTAGGCGTCCTTGTCATCGGACACCAGCTTGCGGACCAGGCGCGGCGACAGGCTGCCGTCGGCGCCCTTCTCGACGCGCATCAGGTACAGGTCCTGGATCGGGTGCTGGTTGACGTTCATGCTGAACTTGCCGCGCAGCGAGGCGAACTCGGGCTTGCGCAGCGCGGCGCGGAATTCGGCCGCCTTGGACAGGTCGCCGCCGGTGGCCTTCAGGCCCGCGCCGATCAGCTGGGCCGTGTCGTAGGCCTGCATGGCGTAGTCGGTGGGCGCGCGGCCATAGGCCTTCTTGAACGCTTCCACGAAGGCCTTGGACTGCGGATTGTCGAAGTCCATCGACCAGATGCCGGTGGTGTAGGCGCCCAGCGAGGCGTCGCCGGTGGCCTGGATCATGCGGGCATCCATCGAGAAGCTGGGCATCAGCATGGGGATGGTCTTGTTCAGCCCGGCCGCCGCGTACTGCTTGACGAAGTTGATGCCGGTGCCGCCGGGATGGAACTGGTAGATCGCGTCGGGCGCCAGCGAACGCAGCCGCGCCAGCTCGACCGAGAAGTCCGACTGGTCGAGCTTGGTGTAGATCTCGGCCGCGACCTCGCCCTTGTAGGTGCGCTTGAAGCCCTCGATGGCGTCGCGGCCGGCCTGGTAGTTCGGCGCGAGCAGCACCACACGCTTGTAGCCCAGTTCATTGGCCGCCACGCCGCCGGCGGTGTGGAAGGCGTCGTTCTGGTAGGACGCGACGAAGTAGTTGGGATCGCACTTCTCGCCGGCGAAGTTCGACGGGCCGGGGTTCAGGCTGACGTAGAACGCGCCCGACTTCACCACGCCCGGCACGACTGCCGCCAGCACGTTCGAGAAGTTCACGCCGGTGTAGAGCCTGACGCCCGATTGCAGCAGCCGGTCGGCGGCCTGCTTGGCGTTGGCGGGCTTGAGCCCGTCGTCCTCGATCACCAGCTCGACCGGCACGCCGCCCAGCTTGCCGCCGCCCTGCTGGATGGCCAGGTTGAAGGCGTCGCGCTCGTCCTCGCCGATGTAGCCGGCCGGCGTGGACAGCGTGGCGATGAAGCCGATCTTCACCGGACCGGCCGCCTGCGCCGACGCGCCCGCGGCCAGCGCTAGGCATCCCAGGATCATTTTGCAGTTCATGTTTTTCCCCTTGGAGACTGCATGGCCCGGCGTCTCGCGCCGGGCGGATTCATTGCTTGGAATGCCGGCCCTTACACGGCCACGACCGGATGGCGCAGCGTGCCGATGCCCTCGACGCCGGCCTCGACCACGTCGCCCGGCCACAGCCATTCCTGCGGGCTGCGGCCCGCGCCCACGCCTTCCGGCGTGCCGGTGGCGATGATGTCGCCCGGCTCCAGCGTGATGCCGGCGCTGATGTCCGAGATCAGGAACGGCACCTTGAACAGCATGTGGCGCGTGTTCGAACCCTGCTTCTTCTCGCCGTTCACCGTGAGCCACAGGTCCAGCTTCTGCGGATCCGGGATCTCGTCGGCGGTCACGATGCAGGGACCGAACGGCGCATAGGTGTCCTGGCCCTTGGAATAGATCCACTGGCCGGCGCGGCGGCAGTCGCGCGCGCTCATGTCCAGCATCACGCTATAGCCGAACACGTAGGACAGCGCGTCGGCCTCGGCCACGCGCGCGGCGCGCCGGCCCATGATCACGGCCAGCTCGACTTCCCAGTCCAGCTGCTGCGTGATGCGGGCGTTGTGCTCGATCGCATCGCCCGGGCCGATCACGGTGGTGGGCGGCTTGGAGAAGATCACCGGCTGCTTGGGCAGGTCGGCGGACGTATCCAGCGTGCGGCTGGATTCCTCGACGTGCTCGACATAGTTCAGGCCGATGCCGAAGATGTTCTTGCGCGGGCGCGGGATGGGCGCCAGCAGCTTGACGTTCTCCTGCGGCAGCGCGGCGCCCACGGGCCAGGCGCCACGGAACTGTTCGAGCAGGCGCGCGGCCTGCGCCAGCGCGGCCGGGCCCAGGTCGATGAAGCTCAGCATGTCATCGGGCAGCGCCACGCCGCCGGCCTGTCCCAGCAGGGCCAGGTCGATCACATAGCCGTCGGCCAGCGCGCCAAGACGGCCAGCGGCGGCGGGATGGGCGCGAAAAGTCACCAAGCGCATAGGAACTCCAGAAAATTCAAGACGAGTGGATACGGGCGTCCCGGCGGGCCGGGGCGTCGGAGAGAAAATCGTTGTTGGAACCGCGTCAGATCAGCGTCTGATGACCGTCGTTGTCCTTGAGCGCCTCTTCGCGGTACAGCGACAGCGCGCGCATGACCGGCAGGTCGTTGAAACAGAACAGGCAGGCGTCGTCGTTCGAGGACAGGTTGACGTGCTCGTGCATGGCCCAGGACGGCACGCAGAAGATGTCGCGCTCGGTCCAGTCGTAGCGCCGGCCCTCGATGATGGAATAGCCGCTGCCCTTGGCCACCTGGTAGATGAAGCTGCCGGTGTGGCGGTGCGCCTTGGTGTGTTCGCCCGGCCGCAGCAGCTGCATGCTGGCGCCGATGGTCGGCATCACCGGCCCGCCGGTCATGGGATTCACGTACTCCAGCAGCACGCCTTCATAGGGGCTGCCGGCGGTGACGCGCGCGTAGCGGCGCAGCGCCTCGTAGGTGGGCTCCCATTCGTACTTGAACAGCGGCGAATAGGGCTTGGTCCAGCCCGAGGCCTGCGGACGCAGCGCCACGCCGCCCCAGGTGGCGGTGGTGTCGTCGACTGGATGCGTGACGGCCTGGTTCAGGTCCGGATGCACGGCATAGAAGCCGGCTTCCAGCGCGTTGACCAGCGGGATGTCCAGGCCGTCCTGCCAGATGCAGGTGGTGCCGTCCTCGGACACGCCGTGTTCGTGCCAGGTGCCGTTGGGCGTGAGCACGAAGTCGTTCGCGCCCAGCGTCATCTTGTGGCCGTCGACGATGGTGTATGCGCCGCTGCCTTCCATGATGAAGCGCAGCGCCGAATGCGAGTGCGCGTGCGCCGAGGCCAGCTCGCCGGGCTTCATCACCTGCAGGCCCGAGTACAGCCAGCCCACGGCGGCGGCCACGTCGCGACGGCCGGGATTGTTCAGGTAGATCACGCGGCGGCCGGCTTCCTCGGGCGAGACCAGCTCGGCCGAGCGCAGCACGTGGCCGCGCAGGTCCTGGTAGCGCCAGACCACCGGCACCGAGGCCGAGCGCGGCGCCCAGGGCTCGATCTTGTTCGCCACCGTCCACAGCGCGCCGGTCTCCAGCCGCGCCAGCTCCTGGTAATAGGCGACGCGCTCCGGCGAGTCGGCCACATTGGCGCGGCCTGCCCGGTCTTCGCGGTATGCGTCGTACCTGTTCGTCTCCATCCCAGCCTCTTTTTATAAAAAGATTTAGATTTTCGAAAATATTAAATCCGGGGATGGCGCCTGATCAAGAATCGCGCGCTAGGGGTTTTCCTGGGGACAATCAGCCTGCAAAAATCACTGTACAAAATCACAGTTGTCCTGATACATTGCGCTCGCCTGTGCAACCCGTCGCCTGGAGACGCTCATGTCCGAAGCCGCTCACGTCATGCAATACATCGTCGTACCCTATCGCGCCGCCGCCGGCGGCGTCGCCCCCGGCGAGATCCGCCCCGCCAGCAGCGAGTTCGGCGCGATCCGCATCGCCAATTCCATGGCGGCGAAATTCGCCGGCGTGGCCGCCTACGAGGTCATGGTGGACAAGGAAACCGGCGACATGGGATCGCCTCGCATCCTGGCGCAGATCGGCACCGTGCCCGCGCTGGACGATTGAGCCGGCGGCGCATGAACGGACGGGCCGGCGCCCGTCCGGCCTGACGCGGCCCGAGGTCGGGAAAGCCATGAGCCGCTACGGCTTGCGCCGCTCGCGCGCGCATGGGTAAGGTGGGCGCCTGCCGTCGCGGCATCCACCGGAGACGAAACCTTGGCCCGACTTCACCGCTTCCTGTCGCGCTGCGCGCTCGTCGCCTGCGCGTTCGGCCTGCCCGCCGCCGCCCAGACCCCGCCCGTCAAGCTGGTGGTCGGCGCACCGCCCGGCGGCACCACGGACACCGTGGCCCGCAACATCGGCCAGCACATGAGCCAGACGCTCCGGCGCACCGTCATGATCGAGAACCGTCCCGGCGCCGGCGGCAACATCGCCGCCGACTACGTCGCCAAGAGCGCGCCCGACGGCAACACGCTGCTGGTCACCTTCACGAGCTTTTCGATCAACGCCTCGCTATACCGCAAGCTGCCCTTCGACCCGGTCCGCGACTTCACACCCATCAGCATGCTGGCCCGGGTGCCCAGCCTGCTGGTGACACGCAAGGACTTCCCCGCCCAGGACATGGCCGCCTTCGTCGAACAGGTCCGGGCGCATCCTGGCAAGTACACGATGGCGGTCGGCGCGCTGGGCTCGTCGCTGCACATGGCCGGCGAGCGCATGAAGATGATGGCCGGGCTGGATATCCTGAATGTGCCCTACAAGGGCACGGCGCCGGCGATCAGCGACCTGCTCGGTGGCCAGGTCGACATGATGGTCGCCAGTTCGCTCAACGCGCAGCCGCATATCAAGTCCGGCGCGCTCAAGGCGCTGGGCCTAACCAGCCCGCAGCCGCTGCCGCAGTTTCCCGGCGTGCCGCCCATCGGCGACACGATCAAGGGCTTTGAATCGAATGCCTGGTTCGCGCTGTTCGGCCCGGCAGGCATGCCGGCCGACGTTGTGGCGGCGCTCAACGACGCGGCGCGCCATGCCGTGGCGTCGCCGGATTTCCGTCGCCAGCTCGACGCCGAGGCCGCCACCGCGGTCAGCAGCAGCCCGCAGGAACTGGACGCCTTCGTGCGGCAGGACATCACGCGCTACGCCGAGATCGTCAAGTTCACGGGTGCGACGCTGGACTGAGCGCCGGGGATCGGCGTCGGCATGCAGTGACCGGAATCGGCCGCTGCCGGCGGCCTTCAGCCAGCCTTGCCCGCATCGATGGTCAGCCTGTCCTGCGTCATCAGCGATTCGACAGACTCCACGTTCATCGGCTTGCCCAGCAAAAAGCCCTGCAGCGAATGGCAGCCCAATTCGGTCAGGAACTCGCGCTGTTCGGGCGTTTCCACGCCTTCGGCCACGACCTGCACCTTCAAGGCGTTGCCGAGCGCGATGATGGCCGACACGATGGCGGCGTCCTCGGTGTCCTGCTCCAGGTCTCGCACGAAGCCGCGATCGATCTTCAATTCCGTGGCCGGCAGGCGCTTCAGGTACAGCAGGCTGGAATAGCCGGTGCCGAAGTCATCGATGGAAATGCGCACGCCCATCTCGTGCAGCTGCTGCAGGATGGCCAGGCTCGCGTCCGCGTTCTTCATGGCGGTGGATTCCGTGACCTCCAGCGTCAGATAGCTGGCGTCCAGGCCATGACGCCGCAGCACGTCGGACACGGTCCCCACCAGGTCCGGATGGCCGAACTGCACCGCCGACAGGTTGACCGCCACGCTCCAGCGAATACCGTGTTCCCGGTGCCAGGCCGCCAGTTGCCGGCAGGCTTCGTTCAGCACCCACTTGCCCAGCGGAATCACCAGTCCGGTCTTCTCCACGATGGGGATGAACTCGTCCGGCATCAACAGGCCCAGCGTGGGATGCTGCCAGCGCACCAGCGCCTCGACGCCGATGATGGGGCCGTCGGGCGCCATGAACTTGGGCTGGTAGTGCAGCCGCAATTCGCTGTTTTCCAGCGCGCGGCGCATGTCCTGCACCAGCTGCAGCTGGCGATGCACATTGGCGTTCATCGACGACTGGAAGAAGCAGTACGTATCCCGGCCCATGCCCTTGGCGTGGTACATCGCCGCGTCGGCGTTGGTCAGCAGGTCGTCCTGGTCGATGCCGTCGTTGGGATAGATGGCGATGCCAATGCTCAGCGAGATGGCGAGCTGATGGATATCGATGCGGAACGGCTCGCGGATCGCCTCGATCAGGTCTTCCGCCAGGCGGCCCGCGCTGGCCGGATCCATGTTGAGCGCCAGGATCACGAACTCGTCGCCGCCCATGCGGGCGACGGTGTCTTCCTCGCGCAGGGCGCCGCGTATGCGCTGCGCCACTTCGATCAGCAGCAGATCGCCCACGTGATGGCCGTAGACGTCGTTGATGGCCTTGAAGCCGTCCAGGTCCAGGAACATCAGCGCGAAAGTCAGGTCCTTGTCGCGCCGCGCCGTGCGCAGCGCCTGCTTGAGGCGATCATCCAGCAGCAGGCGGTTGGCCAGCTTGGTCAGGTTGTCGTGCAGCGCCAGATAGGTCAGTTCCTCGTTCGCCTTGACCAGGGAACTGGACAACGTCGAGGTCGTGGTCTCCAGCCGCAGGTCCTGCAACGACACGAGCAGCGCCGTGCCCATCACCGACATGGTGACCGTGATGATGAACAACGCCAGCCATTCCGGGCTGAGACCGCCGGCGAAGGCGCCGCAGATGCTGCCCAGCGGGAAATTGGCGGCCGCCATGCCCGTGTAGTGCATGCCGACGATGGCGATGCCCATGACCACTGCGCCCAGCAGGCGCATGCGCCGCACGCGCGTGGTGTTGTGCCGGAGATTGAACGCGATCCACAGCGCCGCGCCCGATGCCAGCACCGCGATGAGGATGGAAAGCGCGAACAGGGCCGGGTCGTAGGCGATGCCCGGCGCCATGCGCATGGCGATCATGCCGGTGTAGTGCATGCCGGCGACGCCGGCGCCCATCAGCAGCGCGCCCACCGCCAGCTTCTGCCAGGGCAGGCGCTCCTGGCAGACCAGGTGCAGCGAATAGGCGGAAAACGCGATGGCGATCAGCAGCGACATCAGCGTGATCCACGGGTCGTAGCCCAGCGGGATCGGCAGGCTGAAGGCCAGCATGCCGACAAAGTGCATGGACCAGATGCCCAGGCCCATCGCCGATGCCCCGCCGGCGAGCCAGTATTTCGCGGCCCGCCCACGGACATTGCTGATCCTCCCCGCCATGTCCAGCGCCGTATACGACGCAACAATCGCAACAATTAAAGAAAGAAAAACCAGGAGGGGACTGTATTCACCGATCAGCATCGCTATTCCTGCAAGCCTGCGGCCCGGCTTCGATCTTGCCGGCCCCGCAGTGAGCCAATGCTACCAGCGGATTGATCACGGAAGCACCGGCGCGATGCGCGCGCTGGCGGCTTTTCATGCTTCTGTTGTTTTTTTCTGGCAAACGGGAGGAAAAGACGCCAGGGCGCGCGTGGCGGCGCGATTCCGCGTCATGGCGCGCATTCGATTACTCGCAATATTGCCGGTATCTGGATCCGTTCAATGTTCGAACTGCGCGACGGCATTTTCCAAAAGACCCTGCATGCCGCCGCGCGACATGCCGCGGATACCATCCAATCCCTGCAGGAGCCCGCCATGCGGACGGGCTCCGTCACCGCTACCAGCGATAACTCAGGTTGAGCATGCCGCCATAGCCGCGCTCCTTGCCGCCTGCCGTGCCCACGAGCTGGGCCGACACCTGCACATTGCGCGCAATGCTCGCCTGGGCGCCGAGCTTGAGTTCCAGCGCGTTGCGCGCCTGGGCGACGTCCAGCGTGTTCGACCCCATGCGCACCGACGGCGAGCCGGCATTGCGGATCCAGTTCGCTTCCAGGAACGGCTGGATCCTGGCGGGCGCGGCGTCCGGCGCGGGCTTGGGATAGATGCGCACGCCGGCGCGCATCACGGTATCGCTGCGCGAACCGTTGCGCATGCGCATGCCTTGCAGCGTGGCATCTTCGGCCTTGTCGCGGCTGTGGATGAGCTGCGCCTTGGGTTCCACCACGATATCGGCCAGCGCCGAACCGGCCGCGAAAGGCTTGAAGGCATAGCCGGTTTCCAGCGAGGCGGTCCAGACGCTGGAGCCATAGCGCGCGGTGCCCAGTTCACTGCTGACGCGGTTGTCGTAGCGACCGTACTGCAGCCAGCCGTCGGCATAGGCGCCCAGGCGGGTAGCGTCATTGGCATAGGCGGTGACATACAGGCCGGCGGCGTAGCCGGAAACCGAGCCGGTGGCGCGCACGCGCGTCGTCGCGCCCGTTCCGGGCTGGCGCAGCGTAGAGGTGGAGCGCGTGCGCGCATCGCCGTAGCCAGCCATCAGGCCGACGCGCAGCGCGGCCTCGGCGCCCAGCGGGGCGCGCAACAGGTCGATGCCCAATTGCGCCATGGCGCTGTCGGTCTCGACATCGACGCGCCCCTCGGCCATGCGCAGGCCGCTGTCGTGGCCGCCGTAGACGCGCGTCCACAGCTTGCGGCTGGCGCTGCCCGCGCCCTCGTCGACCGGACGGACATCGCGGTCATGCATGCTGTGCGCGAACAGGCGCAGGGCGGCACGCCGGTTGCCGGCCCAGGCGCCGCTCTCGGGCGAGACGTTCCTGTTGCCCGCGCCTTCGGTCGGAGGAAGAGAAATTCCCGGATCGGTCGGATCGGGAGGATCAACCGGGTCGACCGGCGTCACCGGGTCAGTGGGATCCACGGGATCGACGGGTCCGGGCGGCGGCGTGTCCGAAGACGTCAGGTACCAGTCGTCCGCCACGCCAGCATTGCCACCACGCACCAGGCTGTAGTCGTAGCCGTTCAGGGCCAGCGTGCCCGCGCTGGCGCGGTAGCCGGTCGAACCCGCATCCAGATGGAAGGCATTGGCGGCCGTGGTGCCGCCGTTCACGGTCTGGACCAGACGGATGCCGTAGGTGGTATAGGCACCCGTGCCGCCGGCGTTGATCACGCGCAGGCCCGTGTCGCCGCTGGCGCTTCCGCCGTCGATGACCAGCCTGTCGGTGGGCGAGCTGTCGTCGCCCAGCTGGCTGTTGAGCACCAGCGTGCCGCCGCCTTCGTAGTTCTGGACGGTCAGCGTCTTGAAGCCGTCGACGCCCGGCGAAGAAAAGGCCACGGTGCCGGCATTGCTCAAGGTGCCCAGCGTGGAATCGCCGCGCACGTTCCACGTGCTCGTGCCGTCCAGCGCCAGGCTGTTGACGCGTCCCGTTCCACTCTCCCTGATGGCGCCGGACAGCGTGCTGCCATTGCTCAGGCGCATGTCCAGCGTGCCGCTGGCGGCGATGACGTGGCCGTTCAGCGCGGAAGCGCTGGCGCTCAGATCGACCTGCCCGGTTTCCACCATCGTGACGACGCCGCCGCTGGTGACCTTGGCCGGGCGCATGTGCAGCAGCACGCCGTCCTCGGCCTTGCCGCCCTGGCGCGCCATGATGTCGGCATCTTCCAGCATCACACTGTGATCGCCGCCGCTCACCTGCAGGCCGATGCCGTCCTGCGTATCAATGACCGTGCCGGGCCCCAACGCGAGCGTATTATCCGCGTCGGCGCGGGTCGTGTAGCTCCAGATTCCGTGCGCATCGGCGCCCATGGCACTGATGCGCACGCCGTTCAGGGAAAAATGACTGGATCGTCCGGGCGTCTGGCCGATGTTTCCGTTACCCGCGACCAGGCCGATCGCGCCATCGCCTCGGGTGGTCAGGCGAGTATCCCGCAGCGTGACCTCGGCGCCCATGCCCCGGGAAATCAGCCCGTAGGCGCCCGTGCCGTAGGTGTCGATCAGGCTGTCGCTCAAGCGGGTGTCGCCGCCCGCCATGTCGATGCCGATGCCCGTGGATTCGACGGTCAGTCTTTCCGCCTCCAGTTCGCGGGCCAGGCGATGGGAGAACACAATGCCCTGACCCTGGCTGCCCAGGGCCGTTATGGACACATCGCTCAGCCTGGCATAGCTGTCCCCGCTACCGCCGCGTATGCCATAGCCACTTTCGGATGTCAGGGTCGCCCCTGACAGCACCGCGCCGGAAGCTTCTCCGATCTCGATCGCGTTCCGCTCGGCATGCACTTCCAGCGCCTGCGCATCCAGCAGGCTGACACTGTTCAACTGCATGCCGATGCCGCCTCGGATCGTCACGTCCTTCAGCGCCGCCTGTGAACTGGACAGGTACACGCCGACGCCCGGCGTGAAAATACCAGCATCCTTCAGGTCGATCTGCGCCCCCTGGCTGCCGACCACGCCTGTTCGCCCCTGTTCCGACGCATTGGTGATCGTCACGCCGTCGGCCTTGAGCGTCGAGCCGACGCCGTTCACCCGGATCCCGTTGGCGAAATCGCCGTGCGTGGTGACTTCGACATTCTTCAGTGTGACGAGGGCGCCCCGTTCCACCTGCACGCCGTCGGCATTGATGCCGTGGGTGACCAGGCGGGAGTCGGTGGCGGTGATGGCGCTGCCGGCGTCCTCGGCGTGCAGCGCATGGCCGCCCCGGCTTCGGTCGCCTTCCGTGGTGACGGTGCTATCCAGCAGCGTGACGGTCCCGCCGCCGGTGGCGCGCACGCCCACGGGGTTGGCCAGGAGGTTGCCGTCGTTGGGCCGGGACGTGCTGATGGTGACGCCCTCGGCATGAACGCTATTGCCCGCAACGGAAACATCCACCGCGGCACCCAGACCCGTGAGCTGGTCCGCGTTGGTGACGGTATCGCCGGGACGCAGGAAGATTTCGCTGGAGCCCGAGGGATCGTTGACGAGGATATGGTCGTAGTCAATCGCCCAGGAAGCATGAGGCAGGACCGGCAGCGCTGCGGCAAGCACGGCCCGCATGATGGGATGAAGATGACGTCGCATGGCTAGGGATCGGGCCGCGAGCGCAGGGCGCCGGCGCGTACCACAAGCCAATCACGAAGTGGAAAAGGGTACTGTCCGGCGCCCTGCGAGCAGCGGCGTAGTGAAGGAAGCCCTCATCTTCTTTGCCGCAACCTACGAGCAACACCGGATGATTCTTAAACGTCATGCAACGAATGACAATTTCGTTAGTGTTTGTACGAAGCTCAAAAATGATTTGAACTTGTATTTGGAACTGATGGGTTTGCGATATTGATGCCCGCGACGCAGGCGGCAAGGTCAGTCGCCGGGTTCGCCTGGGCAGCGGTTGCCGTATGACGACCGCCAGGACGATGCGTCGAACTTCTTGCATGAACGGATCCGATACGCGTCCGTCAGCACGGACCAACGCGAACCGGCGTCATGGCATGCCAACAGACCAAAGTCCGAATCGCCTGGCGGCTTGTTCGACGCACGCGCGCATCAGCCGCGCCGCAAATGGGCTGGGGCTGGACGGCAGGGAAACTCAGCGGGGGAATTTGACCGGGGCGCAGGCGAGGCGGCAATTGCGCGTCACGAATTGCGCATCACAAATTGCGCATCACGCCTGGCATTGGAAATGAAACGGTGGCGCGCCCGACAGGAATCGAACCTGTATCAAGAGCTTCGGAAACTCTCATTCTATCCA
>MCND01000396.1_pt1 | contig 13319 bp, 11 predicted proteins | sample 778211 | NCBI WGS metagenome assembly MCND01 (sample SAMN04296812, study PRJNA304217) | bioreactor metagenome | isolation source: activated sludge enriched with benzalkonium chloride | place: Turkey: Istanbul urban wastewater treatment plant
GGCCCGCCCCAGGCCGGCCGCGCGGGCGGCCTTTTGGGGCTTACGCGGTGTCTTGCGTCGTGTGATGGCGCTGCGCGCTGGTGGCGAGGTGTTCTCCTGGTGACAAGTACGGCGGGTGAGAATCGGGTCTGAACGTGGTGGGGGGGCTGCAGTAGCGGCATTGGCCAAGTACGGGTTGGTCAGTAATCGTCACTTCAACGCGGATGCCGGATGGGTGGCGCGCGTCCGGGTCTGCATGCGCAAGCGGCTGTCCATCGCGCGCCACCCATCACCGCCGACCCCCTGAAGCCTGGATGCCAGTAGCAAGCCCCTGATCGCATGCGCGCAAGCGAACACAATAGAAATTCAAGAAATCACGTATGTCATTCTTGGCCGCCTGCGCCGACGAGCGGCCTACGGCCGCACGGCGGTGACCAAAAACCCGAAAAGTATCAACAGCGAACCCAACGAAAGCCCCCCAAAGAATCCAAAGATCGTCCCCATTTATCCTCCCCCAAGTATCTAGATACTTTCCCCATTTGCACCCCGGCACCTTCAGGTATATATTTCAAGCCTAAACTATCCAGGTTTAAATATCTGCGGCCCCAGCTCCAGGAATTCAGAGCGGTAGTCGCTTACCACGGAGCGTTACGGCAATGAAAATAGTCTGCATCGGCGGCGGCCCCGCCGGCCTGTATTTCGGTCTGCTCATGAAGCTGCAGGACCCCGCCAACGAAGTCACCGTGATCGAGCGCAACCGCCCTTACGACACCTTCGGCTGGGGCGTGGTGTTTTCGGACGCGACCATGCAGAACCTGCGTGAAGCCGACCCCGTTTCCGCCCAGACCATCGGCGACGCCTTCAACCACTGGGACGACATCGACATCAACTTCAAGGGCCGCAACATCCGCAGCGGCGGCCACGGCTTCATCGGCATCGGCCGCAAGAAGCTGCTGAACATCCTGCAGGCGCGCTGCGAGGACGTGGGCGTGAAACTGGTGTTCGAGAACTTCGTGCAGGACGACCAGGCCATTGCCCGCGAATACGACGCCGACCTGGTCATCGCCTCGGACGGCATCAACAGCCAGGTCCGCACCCGCTACGCCGACACCTTCCACCCGGACATCGACCAGCGCCGCTGCCGCTTCGTGTGGCTGGGCACCAAGAAGGTGTTCGACGCCTTCACGTTTGCCTTCGTCCAGACCGAGCACGGCTGGTTCCAGGCGCACGCCTACCGCTACGAAGACGGCATGTCCACGTTCATCGTGGAGACGCCCGAGGAGACCTGGCAGGCCGCCGGCATCGAGCAGATGAGCCAGGAAGAGGGCATCGCCTACTGCGAAAAACTGTTCGCGCCCTGGCTGGACGGCAATCCGCTGATCAGCAACGCCACGCACTTGCGCGGCTCGGCCATCTGGATCCGCTTCCCGCGCGTCATCTGCAATACCTGGGTGCACTGGAACAATCTGGACACCGCCCGCGGCGAGCGCCGCGTGCCCGTGGTGCTGATGGGCGACGCCGCCCACACCGCGCACTTCTCGATCGGCTCCGGCACCAAGCTGGCCCTGGAAGACGCCATCGAGCTGGCGCGCTGCCTGAGCGGCGCCGAAGGCAGCGTGGAAGCCGGCTTGAAGCACTACGAGGAAGTGCGCAGCGTCGAAGTGTTGAAGATCCAGAACGCCGCCCGCAACTCCACCGAATGGTTCGAGAACGTCGAGCGCTACGCCGACCTGGAACCCGAACAGTTCGCTTATTCGCTCCTGACCCGTTCGCAGCGGATCTCGCATGAAAACCTGCGCTTGCGCGACCCGGCCTGGCTGGAAGGCTTCGAGCGCTGGATCGCGGAACGCGCTGGCGCCGCAGCGGAACCGGGCCAGCGGCCCGCCATTCCCATGCTGACGCCCTACCAGGCGCGCGGCGTGCGGCTGAAGAACCGCGTCATGGTGTCGCCGATGGCCATGTATTCCTGCACCGACGGCGTGCCGGGCGACTTCCACCTGGTGCACCTGGGCGCGCGCGCCATGGGCGGCGCGGGCTTGGTCATGGTCGAGATGACCTGCGTGTCGCCGGACGGCCGCATCACCCCGGGCTGCCCGGGCCTCTGGAATGACGAGCAGCGCGACGCGTTCGCCCGCATTGTCGGCTTCGTGCATGGCAACAGCGATGCGCGCATCGGCCTGCAGCTGGGCCACGCCGGCCGCAAGGGGTCTACCCAGCTGGGCTGGCAGAAGATCGACCATCCGCTGGCCGAAGGCAACTGGCCGCTCATGTCGGCCTCGGCCTTGCCGTACATCGAGGGCGTGTCGCAGACGCCGCATGCCATGACGCGCGCCGACATGGACGACGTGCGCGACAACTTCGTTGCCGCCGCCCGCCGCGCCGAACAGGCCGGTTTCGACTGGCTGGAGCTGCACTGCGCCCACGGTTACCTGCTGTCCAGCTTCATCTCGCCCCTGACCAATCAGCGCGCCGACGAATACGGCGGCAGCCTGGAGAACCGCCTGCGCTTCCCGCTGGAGGTGTTCCACGCCGTGCGCGCCGTCTGGCCCGAGAACAAGCCCATGTCGGTGCGGATTTCCGCCAGCGACTGGGTCGAAGGCGGCATCACCGCCGATGACGCGGTGGAGATCGCGCGCCACTTCAAGGCCGCCGGCGCCGACATGATCGACTGCTCGTCGGGCCAGGTCAGCAAGGAAGAAAAGCCGGTCTACGGCCGCATGTTCCAGACCCCGTTCGCCGACCGTGTGCGCAACGAGGCCGGCATCCCGACCATCGCGGTGGGCGCCATCTTCGAGGCCGACCACGCCAACGGCATCATCGCCTCGGGCCGCGCCGACCTTTGCGCGCTGGCACGTCCCCATTTGGCTGACGCCTCCTGGACGCTACGCGAAGCGGCGCGAGTGGGCTACCGTGATGTTTCGTGGCCGAGCCAGTACTTCGCCGGCAAGCGCCAACTGGAAACCAACTTCGAACGCGCCGCCGCCATGGCGCAACTGGATATCAAATGAACGCAACTTCGCTCCCGCTGGCGGGACGCCACGCCCTGGTGACGGGCGGCGCCCGCGGCATCGGGCTGGCCTGCGCCCGGGCGCTGTTGCAGCGCGGCGCCCGCGTCACGCTGCTGGGCCGCGACGGCGCGGCGCTGGACGCCGCGGCCGACAGCCTGGCCAGCCTGGGCCAGGTGCAGGCCGTCAGCGCCGACATCGCCAACGAAGCTTCAGTGCGGGCGGCCTTCGCCCAGGCCGAGGCCGAGTTCGGACCGGTGCTGGTGCTGGTGAACAACGCCGGCCAGGCCGTCAGCCAGCGCTTTGACCGCACCGACGCGGCGCTGTGGCAGTCCATGCTGGACGTCAACCTGACCGGCACCTTCCACTGCATCCAGGCGGCCTTGCCGGGCATGCTGCAGGAAAAATGGGGCCGGGTAATCAACGTGGCCAGCACGGCCGGCCTGATCGGCTACGGCTACGTCAGCGCCTATTGCGCCGCCAAGCACGGCGTGATCGGCCTGACCCGCTCGCTGGCGCTGGAAACCGCGCAGAAGGGCGTCACGGTCAACGCCGTGTGCCCCGGCTACACCGAGACCGACATCGTGCGCGGCGCGGTATCGAACATCGTCGACAAGACCGGCATGACGCCGGACGCCGCCCGCGCCAAGCTGGCCGAGCGCAATCCGCAGGGCCGCCTGGTGCAGCCCGAGGAAGTGGCCGAGACGGTCGCCTGGCTGGCGCTGCCGGCCTCGGCCTCGGTCAACGGCCAGGCCATCGCCGTAGACGGCGGCGAAGTGATGACCGGCTGAAGCCGGCGCCCCATCCACCCCAATCCACGAACGGAGACACCATGAGCACCCAGCCCGAAGAACACACCATGAAACACCACAAGCGTCCGTTTGCCGGCTATCAGGCCAAGACGTTCCTGTGGCAGGTGTCGGCCGACGGCAAGATCGGCACGGTGACGCTGAACCGCCCCGAGCGAAAGAATCCGCTGACGTTCGATTCCTACGCCGAGCTGCGCGATCTGTTCCGCGCGCTGGTGTATGCCACCGACATCAAGGTCGTGGTGGTGACGGGCGCAGGCGGCAATTTCTGCTCGGGCGGCGACGTGCACGAGATCATCGGGCCGCTGACCAAGATGAGCATGCCGGAGCTGCTGGACTTCACCCGCATGACGGGCGACCTGGTCAAGGCCATGCGCGCCTGCCCCCAACCCATCGTGGCGGCGGTCGACGGCATTTGCGCTGGCGCCGGCGCCATGGTGGCGTTGGCCTCGGACATGCGCCTGGGCACGCCCGCCGCGCGCACCGCCTTCCTGTTCACGCGAGTCGGCCTGGCCGGCGCCGACATGGGGGCCTGCACCCTGCTGCCGCGCATGATCGGCCAGGGCCGCGCTTCCGAATTGCTCTACACGGGCCGCGCCATGACGGCGGAAGAGGGCGCCAGCTGGGGCTTCTTCAACGCCCTGCATGAGCCGGGCGTGCTGGCCGACGCCGCGCAGACGCTGGCCGCGCAACTGGCCGCGGGCCCGACCTTCGCCCACGGCGTGACCAAGAAGCTGCTGCATCAGGAATGGAACATGGGCGTGGACGAAGCCATCGAGGCCGAAGCCGAGGCCCAGGCCATCTGCATGCAGACGCGCGATTTCCGCCGCGCCTACGACGCTTTCGTAGCCAAGCAAAAGCCCGTTTTCCAAGGGGATTGAGCATGCGCGACGCAAGCTGGCTGGATTGGCCGTTTTTTGACGATGCGCACCGCAAGCTGGCGCATGAGGTCGACGCCTGGTGCGAGGCGTCCCTGGGGGACGTGGATCACCATGACGCCGATGGCGCCTGCAAGAAGCTGGTGCGCGCCATGGGCGAGGCCGGCTGGCTGCGCTATGCGGTCGCGGGCGGCCCAGGCGGCGCCTGGGGCGGCGCGCTGCCGGAAGTGGATTCGCGCGCCGTCTGCATCCTGCGCGAAACCCTGGCGCGCCACGAAGGGCTGGCCGACTTCGCTTTCGCGATGCAGGGCCTGGGCAGCGGCGCCATTTCGCTGATGGGCTCGGACGAGCTGCGCCAGCGCTACCTGCCACGCGTGGCCCGCGGTGAAGCCATCGCCGCCTTTGCGCTGTCCGAACCCGACGCCGGCTCCGACGTGGCCGCGCTGGCCTGCGAGGCCAGGCTGGACGGCGACCACTACGTGCTGAATGGCGCCAAGACCTGGATCTCCAACGGCGGCATCGCGGACTTCTATTGCGTGTTCGCGCGCACCGGCGAAGCCCCTGGCGCACGCGGCATCAGCGCCTTCGTGGTGGATGCCGATACGCAGGGCTTCGAGGTCAGCGAACGCATCGAGCTGATCGCGCCGCATCCGCTGGCGACCATTACGTTCGACAACTGCCGCATTCCGGTGTCGCACCGGCTGGGCGATGCGGGCCAGGGCTTCAAGCTGGCCATGATGACGCTGGACATCTTCCGCGCCTCGGTGGCGGCGGCGGCCTTGGGCTTTGCGCGCCGCGCGCTGGACGAGGGCCTGGCGCGTTCCAAGTCGCGCCGCATGTTCGGCCAGACGCTGGCCGACCTGCAGTTGACGCAGGCCGCGCTGGGCGACATGGCGACCGCGATCGATGCGTCGGCGCTGTTGACCTACCGCGCGGCCTGGATGCGCGACGTGCTGAAGCAGCGCACCACGCGCGAAGCGGCCATGGCCAAGATGACGGCCACGGAATCGGCGCAGACCGTGATCGATCGCGCGTTGCAGATGTTCGGCGGCGCGGGCGTGGTGTCGGGGATGCCGGTGGAGAAGCTTTACAGGGAAATACGCGCGCTGCGGATTTACGAAGGCGCGACAGAAGTGCAGAAATTGATCATTGCCCGTGAACTGCTGAAGGCGTAAGGCAGCCATCGAGCTCCGTCGTCCCGGCACAGCAAAAACACCGCAATAGCAAGGGGAATTCCATGGAAGCATCCGCCCACATCGACACTTTCGCCCGGGACAATCTGCCCCCGGGCGAACAATGGCCAGAGTTTCTGCTCGACGGTCCCGACGTGGCCTATCCGAAGCGTTTCAATTGCGCGGTCGAACTGGTGGACGCCATGGTCGAGCGCGGCCACGGCGAGCGCGTCGCGCTGCGTTGGAGCCAGGACGGCAAGCAGGCCACGATGACCTACCGCGAGCTGGCCGCGCTGACCAACCGCATCGCGCGCGTGCTGGCCGAAGATATGGGGCTGGTGCCGGGCAACCGCCTGCTGCTGCGCGGGCCGAACAATCCGATGATGGCCGCGTCGTGGCTGGCTGCGATCAAGGCGGGGCTGGTGACTGTGCCGACGATGCCGCTGTTGCGCGCCAAGGAGCTCAAGCAGATCATCGACAAGGCGCAGATCCAGGCCGTGCTGTGCGATGCGCGGCTGAAGGACGAAGCTGAGTTCTGCACCCAGCCCAGCCATGAGCATCATTGCCCCGGCCTGAAGAAGGTCATGTATTTCAACGACCAGGCGCCCGACGCGCTGGATACGCTGGCCGCGGCCAAGCCGGATACCTTTGATGTTTGCGATACGGCGGCCGACGATGTCTGCCTGATCGCCTTCACCAGCGGCACTACCGGCGCGCCCAAGGGCTGCATGCACTTCCACCGCGATGTGCTGGCAATGTGCGACCTGTTCCCCAAGCATGTCATCAAGCCGGGGCCGGACGACATTTTCTGCGGCACGCCGCCGCTGGCCTTCACGTTCGGCCTGGGCGGCTTGCTGTGCTTCCCGCTGCGCGTGGGTGCGAGCACGGTGCTGGCTGAGAAGCTGTCGCCGGAAAGCCTGTTGCAGCTGATCCAGGATTTCCGCGCCACCATCGTGTTCACGGCGCCCACGTTCTATCGCCAGATGTCGGCGCTGGTGGGCAAGTTCGATCTGTCTTCGCTGAAGAAGAGCGTGTCGGCGGGCGAGGCGCTGCCGGATGCCACCCGTCAGCTATGGAAGAAGGCCAGCGGCATCGAGATGATCGACGGCATCGGCGGCACGGAAATGATCCACGTGTTCGTGTCCAGCCCGCCGGAGTCGGTCAAGGCCGGCGCCATCGGCCGGGTGGTGCCGGGCTATGTGGCGCAGATCGTCGATGACGACATGAAGCCGGTGCCCAACGGCACGGTGGGGCGGCTGGCGATCAAGGGTCCCACCGGTTGCCGCTATCTGGCGGACGAGCGCCAGCGGCGCTTCGTGCAGGACGGCTGGAACCTGCCAGGCGATACGTTTCTGCAGGACGACGACGGCTATTTCTTCTATCAGGCGCGCAATGACGACATGATCGTGTCGGCGGGCTACAACATCGCGGGTCCCGAGGTCGAGGACGCGCTGCTGCGCCACGAGGCCGTGGCGGAGTGCGGCGTGGTGGGGGCGGCGGACGACGAGCGTGGCCAAGTGGTCAAGGCGTTCGTGGTGCTCAAGCCGGGCTATGAGGCCGGCAGCGAGCTGGTCGCGGCGCTGCAGCAGTTCGTGAAGGCCAATATTGCGCCCTACAAGTATCCCCGTGCCATCGAGTTTGTCGAGGCGCTGCCGCGCACCGAAACCGGCAAGCTGCAGCGTTTCGCGCTGCGCAAGATGGCCTGAACCGGCAACAAGGAAATTCCATGGCAGCTCCTTTCATCAGCCAGGTCGAAGTCCGCTTCCGTCATTGCGATCCGGCGGGCATCGTTTTCTATCCTCGCTATTTCGAGATGATCAATGACTTTGTCGAGGAGTGGTTCGACAAGGGCATGGGGTTGCCGTTTCATGCGCTGCACGTGGAGCGGCACATCGGTACGCCGATGGCGTCGGTGCAGTGCGATTTCAGCGCGCCCAGCCGCTGGCACGAGCGTTTGCGCCAGGTGCTGGAGGTGCAACGCATTGGCGGCGCGTCGTTCAAGGCGCTGGTGCGTTTCGAGGGGCCGGATGGCCAGTTGCGCTTGTCGGCGACGCTGACGATCGTGACGGTGGATTTGCGGACGATGAAGTCCATGCCGCTGCCTGCGGATCTGCGGGAACGCATGCAGGCTTATCTGGTTCCCGCGGCGTAAGCGGCGGGGATCGTTTGCTTTCTTAAATATAGGATGACGTTATGAAAATTCTGCAACCGCCGGATTGGATGGCGCCCCGGGGCTATTCGAATGGCGTGCTCACCGAGATGCAGGTGGGCAGCAAGCTCGTGTTCGTGGGCGGGCAGGTGGGGTGGAATGGCCAGCAGCAGTTCGAAACCGACGATCTGGCCGAGCAGGTGCGCCAGACGTTGGCGAACATTGTTGCGATTCTGGCCGAAGGGGGCGCCAAGCCTGAGCATATCGTCCGGATGACGTGGTACGTGACGGACAAGGACGAGTACGTGGCGGCTTATCCGGCCATCGGCAAGCACTACCGGGAGTACATCGGCCGGCATTTTCCGGCGATGACGGCGGTGGAAGTGGCCGATCTGGTTGAGGATCGGGCCAAGGTGGAGATTGAGGTTACTGCCGTGGTGCCGGCGCAGTAATTGCCGGTTGCTCCTGGGCGCCGAGGGTTGCTTTGTTGCTGACCTTCGGTGCTTTTTTTTGTGGGCTTTGGGTTCTTGATGCGTCTGCTGCTGAGATGATCCGGCGTGCGGATTCGTACGTGACCGTTGCGCTTGGCGGTTGCTGGTTCTTGAGACGCCCGGCGCGGCGGTGGCCCGGGAGGCGCGGGGCAACGATTGCGGTCCGGAGCCTTCGCTCCGGACTTCCCCTGCCTCATCCTCGTGGCCGCCTGCGGCGGCTGCCTTCGGATTCCGTCGGGCTTATCGACGCCCCGCGCCTCCCGGGCCACCACCGCGCCGAGCTCTGTCAGTTACCGTTGGCGTCAGCTGGGGCGGGTGGTGTTCGTAGGGTTCTGTTTGGGGCCTGTGTGGCGCCGAATATCTTGCGGGGTTCGCCCCATGCCGGCCGCGCGGGCGGCCTCTTGGGGCTTGTGCGGTGTCTTGCGTCGCCAGGGGGCGCGCAGGTCGTTGTCGACTCGTTTTTATTCCATTACTCGCCGCGTTTCGCGCGGCAATTCTCCGAAGCGTTCCCGGTAGTACTCCGAGAACCTTCCCAAATGTCCAAACCCCACGCCCAGCGCCACTTCCGTGACGCTGGCGGCTGCCTGCGTCCGTAACCGGCTCCTGGCCTCGTCCAGCCGCAGCGCGCGCAGCGCGTTCATCGGCGTGGTGTTGCGGTGTTCCTGGAACAGGCGCGTCAGCGCGCTGGCGCTGGCGCCGGCGTGGCGGGCGATGTCGGCCAGGGTGAGGGGGGCGGCGAGGTGGTCGCGCATATAGGTTTCGGCGGCGCTCAGGCGGCGCGGGACGGCGGGGGCGATGCCGGCGTGCGCCTGCCAGCTGTTGGGCTGGTTGTAGAGCAGGTGCAGCACCAGCGTGTCTTCCAGGTGTTCGAGCCAGGCGGCGGGCGGGCGCGGGGCGCCGTCGTCCAGGGTGGGCAGCAGGTGGATCAGGCTTTCGACCATGCTGCGCCAGACGGCGCCGACGGGGTTGTCCAGGCGCAGGGCGGGGCTGAAGTCGAGCGGGCGGGTGGCGGCTGCGCCGAAGGCGCGCTGGCCGATGGCTTCGAGCTTGCCGCGGGGGATCTTGAGCAGCAGCTGTTCGCAGCCGGCTTCCCAGTGCAGCTTGAGCGGGCGGTTGGGGGCGATGACGGCGGCGCAGTCGGGGTCGGCGTCGACGCGGTCGTTGCCGCATTCGATACAGGCGCGGCCGCTCAGGGGGACCTGGACCAGCATGAAGTCTTGCAGGCGGTCGGGTTCGATGTGGACTTCGGCGCCGTAGCGCAAGGTACAGACCGTTAGCGAGCCGAAGCGGCCCCGGTTCAGTTCGGCATCGACGCGGCCGCCTTTCCAGGTGAGGCGGTGTTCCTTCAGGGCTTCGGAGACGAGGGTGCGCGTCTCGTCCTGCTGGGTGGAGCTGAAGACGCGCCGCTTGAACAGGGGCGCAAGCGTGAGTCGGGACCAGCCGTGCATGGATGCCTCCGGGACGGGAACGCTCCCGTGTTACTGCCGAGGGTAATTTAAACGTCAAGGACTTGGAATTAAGTGATTCCCGGATAAGGCTGACGGAATCCGGATAGAGCGGCCCCCGGGCGCGGCCTAATCTAGCCGGCAGGCCCTTCGCGTGGTGGTTGGAGGGCGCCGCCGCGGCGCGTAAGCTGGCGGCGTTGTTCGGCAGCATGCGTTTACCGACGGCAGACGGGATCTGTCAGCTTTCCGCCGGCATGGCCAGGCGGGGATAACGGGGTGGCTCATGAATCGGAATCTATGGAGCCGGCGCGCGCTGGCTGCGCTGGTGTGCATGACGGCGGCGGCGGGCGCGACGGCGGCGGACAAGGTCAAGGTCGGCTTGCTGACGACGCTGTCGGGGCCGGGCGCGGCGCTGGGCAACGAGATCCGCGACGGCTTCAATCTGGCGCTGCAACATACGGGCGGCAAGCTGGGCGGCTTGCCGGCGGAAGTGGTGGTGGCGGACGACCAGCAAAAGGCCGACACCGGCCGCCAGGCGGTGGAGCGGCTGTTGAAGCGCGACCGCGTGGACGTGATGACGGGCATCGTGTTCTCGAACGTGCTGCTGCCGGTGATGCCGGCGATCCTGCAGTCTGGAACGATCTACCTCAGCACCAATACCGGGCCGGAAAATTATGCGGGCGCGGGCTGTAATCCGAATTTCTTCGCGGTGGCGTGGCAGAACGAGGACATTCCGGCCGCGATGGGCAAGTACGCCACGGACCAGGGCTACAAGAGCGTGGCGCTGATCGCGCCGGACTATCCGGGCGGACGGGAATCGCTCAACGGCTTCAAGCGCCTGTACAAGGGCGGGCTGTCCGAAGAGATCTACACCCAGCTCGGGCAGCTGGACTACGGCGTGGAGATCACGCGGTTGCGCGCCAGCAAGCCGGATGCGGTGTTCTTCTTTTTGCCGGGCGGCATGGGCGTGAACTTCATCAAGCAGTTCAACGGCGCTGGCCTGTCCAAGGAGATCGCGCTGCTGGCGCCGGGCTTCTCGGGCGACGAGGACACCATCGCGGCGGTGGGCGCGCCCATCGAGGGCATGCGCAATACCTCGCAGTGGGCCTCGGACCTGGACAACCCGGCCAACCGCAAGTTCGTCGAGGACTTCCGGAAGACCTATAACCGCAGTCCCACGCTGTATGCCTCGCAGGGCTATGACGCGGCCATGCTGCTGGACAGCGCGGTGCGGCAGACCGGCGGCAAGCTGGAGGCGGACGCGCTGCGCCCGGCGCTGCGGCGCGCGGATTTCAAGTCGGTGCGGGGCGATTTCAAGTTCAACCGCAACCAGTATCCGGTGCAGAACTATTACCTGCGCATCGTCGAGGCCGGGGCGGGAGGCAAGCTGTCCAACAAATTGTCGGGCACCGTGCTGACCCAGTACCAGGATCCTTTCGCCGCTGCCTGCCAGATGAAATAAAGCGGATGTTTGCTTCAAGGAGATACGTATGACCCAGAACATCACGACGCGCGAAGTGACGGTCGCCTCGCATGACGGCAAGTCCTTCGGCGCCTATCTGGCCGTGCCGGCGTCCGGGCATGGCCCGGGCCTGGTGCTGTGCCAGGAGATCTTTGGCGTGAACGACTTCATGCGCCGCGCGGCGCAGCTGTTGGCCGAGGAAGGTTATGTGGTGCTGGTGCCGGACCTGTTCTGGCGCCAGCAGCCGGGCATCCAGCTGACCGATGGCCCGGCCGACATGCCGCGCGCCTTCGAGCTCTACCAGAAGTTCGACGTGGAGCTGGGGCTGCAGGACATCGCATCCACCATCGCCGCGCTGCGCGATCTGCCCGAGAGGCAGGGCGGGGTGGGCGTGCTGGGCTATTGCCTGGGCGGCAAACTGGCCTACCTGGCCGCCTGCCGCACCGACGTGGACGTGGCCATTGGCTATTACGGCGTGGGCATCGAGAACAGCCTGGAAGAAGCGTCGCAACTGCGCGGTCGCCTGGTGCTGCATATTGCCGAGCAGGACGGCTTCTGTCCGCCCGAGGCGCGCCAGCGCATCCTGGAGGCGCTGGGCAACAAGCCGGGGGTGCAGATCTATGTTTATCCGGGCATGGACCACGCGTTTGCGCGCACGGGCGGCGACCACTACGACAAGCCTTCGGCGCTGATGGCGCATCAGCGCAGCATGGCGGCCTTGCAGCGCGCCATCGGACCGGAGTTCGATTATTCGTATCTGTGGGACAAGCACTGCGAATACGAATTCGGCACGCGCGACGTGGCGGCGACGATGGCGACCATGGTGGCCGAGCCCTATGTGAATCACATCCCCACCATGACGGGTGGGGTGGGCCATAAGGAGCTGAGCCGCTTCTACCAGCACCATTTCGTCAACAGCAATCCGCCGGACACGCGCCTGGTGCCGCTGTCGCGCACGGTGGGCGCCACGCAGATCGTGGACGAACTGCTGTTCTGCTTCACGCACACCACCGAGATCGACTGGCTGCTGCCGGGCGTGAAGCCCACCGGCAAGTATGTGGAGATCCCGCTGATCGCCATCGTCAAGTTCCGCGGCGACAAGCTCTATCACGAACACATCTATTGGGACCAGGCCAGCGTGCTGGTGCAGGTGGGCCTGCTGGACCCCAAGGGCCTGCCCGTGGCGGGCCGCGAGACCGCCGCCAAGCTGCTGGACGAGACCCTGCCGTCGAACACGCTGATGGCGCGCTGGAAAGAAAGCGAGAACAAGTAGGAGCCGGACATGTCATACACCGAAGAACAATTGGCCGCGATGGTGCGCGGCGACAGCGTGCACCGCGGCGTCTATACCGACCCTGCCATCTTCGACCTGGAGATGCAGCGTATCTACGGCCGCGCCTGGATCTACGTGGGGCATGAAAGCCAGGTGCCCAAGACGGGCGACTACCACACCACGCGCCTGGGCGACCAGGACGTGCTGATGGTGCGGGCCACCGACGGCCGCGTGCACGTGCTGTACAACCGCTGCCCGCACAAGGGCGCCAAGGTGGTGGCCGACGGCGAAGGCTGTGTCGGCAAGTTTTTCCGCTGCCCCTACCATGCCTGGACCTTCAAGCTGGACGGCAGCCATCTGGGCGTGCCGTTGAAGCAGGGGCTGGAGGGTACGGCCTACGATCCCGCCGATCCGTCCTTTTCGATGCGCCGGGTGGCGCGGGTGGAAAGCTATCGCGGCTTCGTGTTCGCCAGCCAGGCCAAGGAAGGGCCGGCGCTGGAGGATTTCCTGGGCGGCGTGCGTTCGTCGATCGACAACCTCTGCGACCGTTCGCCGGTGGGCGAGGTGGAAGTTGCAGGCGGCATCTTCCGCGTCATGCAGCGCTCGAACTGGAAGGTGTTCTACGAGAACCTGCACGACACCATGCACGCCCGCGT
>MCND01000399.1_pt1 | contig 13231 bp, 9 predicted proteins | sample 778211 | NCBI WGS metagenome assembly MCND01 (sample SAMN04296812, study PRJNA304217) | bioreactor metagenome | isolation source: activated sludge enriched with benzalkonium chloride | place: Turkey: Istanbul urban wastewater treatment plant
TGAAGACCGCATGGTCAAGCAGTGCATCGCGGCGGCGGCTCGTCCGGCCGCGGCGCATGCGCGCCTGCCCCTGCGGGAAAGCGAAATGCCCCAGCCGGTCCTGCGTTCCCTCGGGCGCGTGCTGGCCGAAGACGATGAGGTCTCGGCCAACGCCCGCGCCCGCTCCGCAGTCCTGCGCGTAGCCGAACGTACCGAAACGCCGCTGCCCGCCGAGGGCGGTTTCGCGTTCGTGAAGATCGGTTCGCTGCCGGGCAGCGACCTGGCACCCCCGCCGCGCCGCGGCAAGGGAGGGCGCCGCTAATGGGTCGCGTCAACCTGATCGTTGCGGCTTTGCTGATGCTGTCGGCCATTTCTTTGGTCACCAGCCGGTATCAGTCGCGCCAGCTCTTTATCGAGCTGGGCCGAGATCAGGCGCAGGCGCGCGACCTCGAAACCAATTGGCGGCGCCTGCAGCTGGACCGCGCCGAACTGGCCCGCAACGCGCGGGTCGACGCCATCGCGCGCGAGGGCCTGAAGATGATCTCCATCGTTCCGGACCGCACGCTGTACATGAATCAGGCGCCCGTCTCCGCCAATGGAGGCGCGCAATGAAACGCGTCCCCTTCTTCGACAACCCCGTGCTGCGCGGGCAATTGCCCACCTGGCGCGCCCGCCTGGTGTTGATCCTGCTGTTTGGCGGGTTCACCGTGCTGGCCGGCCGCGCCCTGTTCCTGCAGGGGCTGTCCACCGAATTCCTGCAGCAGCAGGGCGAGCGGCGCTATGAGCGCACGCTGACCCTGGCCGCCACGCGCGGCAAGATCATGGACCGCAACGGCGCGGTGCTGGCTTCCAGCGTGCCGGCGCGCGCGATCTGGGCGATTCCCGAAGACGCCAAGCAGGCCACCCCGGCACAGATGGACACGCTGGCGAAGCTGCTTGAAACGCCCTTGGCCGACCTGCGGCACCGCCTGGTCGACGAAGACAAGAACTTCGTCTACCTGAAGCGCCAGGTCTCCATGGACGTGGCCGACAAGATCAAGCAACTGGGCATGCCCGGCGTGCACCAGCAGCCCGAGACCCGCCGCTACTACCCGGACGGCGATGTGATGGCCCACGTGGTGGGTTTCAACAGCGTCGAGGACCAGGGGCAGGAAGGCGTCGAGCTGACGTTCAACCAGCAGTTGTCCGGCCATCCGGGCAGCCGCCGCGTCATCAAGGACCGGCTGGGCCGCGTAATTGAAGACGTGCAGGCCGTGACCCTGCCGGTGGACGGCCGCGACCTGCGTTTGTCCATCGACACGCGCTTGCAGTACCTGGTGTTCAAGGCCTTGAAAGACGCCATGGACAAACATCAGGCCAAGGGCGCGACCGCCGTGGTCGTGGACGTGCATACGGGCGAAATCCTGGCCCTGGCCAATGTGCCGACCTTCGATCCGAACAAGCGCGAAACCTTCCACGGCTCCAAGCTGCGCAATCAGGCGATCACCGACACTTTCGAGCCCGGCTCGATCATGAAGCCGTTCACCGCCGCGCTGGCGTTGGACCTGGGCCGCATCAGCACCAAGACCCTGTTCGAAACCGGCAATGGCCGCTTCCAGTATCAGGGCAGCACGATCAGCGACGTGAGTCGCAACGGCACGCTGGACGTGGCCGGCGTGCTGCGCAAGTCCAGCAACATCGGCATGACGATGATCTCCGAGAAGCTGGAATCCCGCGAGATGTGGGATCGCTTCACTGAACTAGGCCTGGGCCAGGCGCCCCAAGTGGGATTCCCCGGCGCGGCGCCCGGTCGCCTGCGCCCCTGGGACCGCTGGCGCCTGATCGAAAAGGCCACCATGGCCTATGGCTACGGCCTGTCGGTGTCGCTGCTGCAGGTGGCGCGCGCCTATACCGTTTTCGCCCGCAACGGCGACATGGTGTCGCTGACCCTGGTCAAGCGCGACAGCGATCCCACCAGTGTCAAGATCTATACGCCGAAGACCACCCAGATGGTGCGCGCCATGCTTGAGGCCGCGGCCGGTCCCGAAGGCACCAAGGCCGCCCAGGTGCAGGGTTACCGCGTGGCCGGCAAGAGCGGCACCGCGCGCAAGATCGTCGACGGCAAGTACAGCATGCAGCGTTATCGGAGCTCGTACGTGGGCTTCGCTCCGGTGTCGGACCCCAAGATTGTCGTGGCCGTGTCCATCGACGAACCGACGGTCGGCGGCTACTACGGCGGCGCTATCGCCGCGCCCGTGTTCTCCCAGATCGTGGGGGGGAGCTTGCGGCTGATGGGGGTGCGCCCGGACGCACCCTTCGAATCCACAATTGTTGCTGGTCTTAAGGAGCCAGGCAGATGAGCGCCAAAGGCTTCCTCTCCAACCCTGTCGCCACGGTTGCCGAAACCGTGGCGTGGTTGCGTTCGCGCGTGTCGTTGACCGCGCACCTCAAGCTGGACTCCCGCGATATCGAGCCGGGCGATGTATTCGTCGCCTGCCCGGGCCTGTCCAGCGATGGACGTCTCTATATAGAGAAGGCGCTGGCGCTGGGCGCCAGCGCGGTATTGTTCGAAGCCCCCGCCAATGATGCCGTCGCGGCCGTGGCGGACCAGGCCGCGATGCTGCCGGTGACCGGCCTGCGCGCCCTGCTGGGCGAGTTGGCCGATACCTGGTACGGCCGGCCCTCGGCCGAGCTGGCGGTGGTGGCGGTAACGGGCACCAACGGCAAGACTTCATCGGTGCAATGGATTGCCCATGCGCTGAGCCGCAATGACAAGCCCTGCGGCACCATTGGCACCCTGGGCGCCGTGCTGCCCGACGGGCAGACGCTGGGCGGCGACCTGACGACGCCGGACGTGTTGACCGTGCACCGCACGCTGGCCGCCATGCGCGACGCCGGCGCCAAGGCCGTGGCCATGGAAGCGTCTTCCATCGGCATCGAGCAGGGCCGGATGGACGGCGTGCGCGTTGCGCTGGCCGCCTTCACCAACCTGACGCGCGACCACCTCGATTACCACGGCACGATGGAACGGTACGAAGCCGCCAAGGCGCGCCTGTTCCGCTGGCCGGGCCTGACCGCCGCCGTGATCAACGCCGACGACGAGGCCGGACGCCGCCTGATCGCCGATCTGCCTGCCGGCATGGCGATGGGCTACAGCCTGAGCGAAGCGCAGGATATTCCCGCCGGCATGCGCGCGCGGGATCTCCAGGCCACCGCCCAGGGTCAGATCTTCACCCTGGTGTCGCCGCATGGCGAGGCCCAGATCGTGACCCGCCTGCTGGGCGCGCACAACGTGTCGAACCTGCTGCTGGTGGCGGGCGTGCTGTATCAGCTGGGCCTGCCGTTTGCGCAGATCGCGCGCGAACTGGCCGCCACGGATCCCGTCGATGGCCGCCTGCAAACCGTTGAGCCGGTGGCTCACAGCACCCAGGCCAGCACGGGCCGCGGCCCGCTGGTGGTGGTGGACTATGCCCACACCCCCGATGCGCTGTCGCGGGCGCTGGCGGCCCTGCGCGCCGTCGCGACCGCGCGCGCGGGCCGATTGATCTGCCTGTTCGGCTGCGGCGGCGAACGCGATCCGGGCAAGCGTCCCGTGATGGGCCGCATCGCCGCCGACCTGGCCGACCACGTGGTCGTGTCCAGCGACAATCCGCGCACCGAATCGCCTGAAGCCATCGTCGAGCAGATCCTGGCGGGCATCCCCGACAGCGTCAGTCCCGACGTACAGGTGGACCGCGCGCGCGCCATCATGCAGACCATCTGGGCGGCTGCGCCCGATGACGTGGTGCTGCTGGCTGGCAAGGGGCATGAAACCTATCAGGACATCGGCGGCGAGAAGCTGCCCTTCGATGACCGCGAATGGGCCCGGCTGGCGCTGCTGCTGCCGCAGGTCAAGGGCGTGTCCACCGACACCCGCCGCATCGGCGACGGTGAGCTGTTCGTCGCGCTGGTGGGCGAGAACTTCGACGCCCACAACTATCTGGATCAGGCCGAGGCGCGCGGCGCGTGCGCGGCCGTGGTGGCGCATGCCGTGCCCGACGCCAAGCTGCCGCAACTGGTGCTGGGCGATACCCGCGTCGCGTTGATGCGCATCGGCGCCGCGTGGCGCGCGCGGTTCACGCTGCCCGTGGTGGCGGTGGCCGGTAGCAACGGCAAGACCACGACCAAGGAAATGATCTCGGCCATGCTGGCCGAGTGGCAGGGCGAGACGGGCCGGCTGGCGACGGCCGGCAACCTGAACAACGACATCGGCGTGCCGCTGACTCTGCTGCGCCTGCGGCCGGAGCACCGTGCGGCCGTGTTCGAGCTGGGTATGAACCACCCCGGCGAGATTGCGCAACTGGCCGCCATCGCCGTGCCCACGGTGGCGCTGGTCACCAATGCCCAGCGCGAGCACCAGGAATTCATGCACAGCGTGGAAGCGGTGGCGCATGAGAATGGCGCCGCCATCGCGGCCTTGCCCGAGGACGGCGTCGCCGTCTATCCCGGCGACGAACCGTATTCGGCGATCTGGGACGCCCTGGCCGAGCCGCGCCGCGTGCTGCGCTTCGGCCTGCAGCCCGGCCTGGACGTGTATGCGGAGCAGATCCTGGCGGACGTGAACGCCACGCGCTGCCGCGTGGTCACGCCGGTGGGCGTCGCCGACCTGGCGCTGCCGGTGCCAGGCCTGCACAACCTGCGCAACGCGCTGGCCGCCATCGCCAGCGCGATCGCCGCGGGGGCGCCGCTGGACGGCGCGGTGCGCGCCCTGGCCGGTTTCAGCCCGGTTGCGGGCCGCATGCAGCACAAGAGTATGAGTGACGGAACGTTGCTCATTGATGACACCTACAATGCGAACCCCGACTCGGTTCGCGTAGCCGTGGACGTCCTGGCCCGCATGGCCGGCAAGCGCGTCCTGGTGCTGGGCGACATGGGCGAGGTCGGGGACAACGGCCCCGCCATGCATGTCGAGGTGGGCAATTACGCGCGCGAGCAAGGCCTCGACGCGCTCATCACGCTAGGCGAAGCCAGCCGGGCGGCCGCGGCCGCATTCGGTGAGCGCGCGCACGCCTGCGCATCGGTAGACGAAGTGGTTGCCGCAATGCGCGGCTTGCGCCCGTCCTGCGTATTGGTAAAGGGATCGCGCTTTATGCGCATGGAGCGGGTAGTGACGGCTTTTTCGATGAATGAAGGTACGGCGGCCAAGGGGCAGGGAGAGCAGAATGCTGCTTGAAATCGCCCGCATGCTGTCTGACGATGTGCGCGCACTGGGGGTGTTCGAATACATCACCCTGCGCGCTGTTCTGGCATGCGCGACCGCGCTGTTGATCGGCCTGGTGGCCGGCCCGCGCGTGATCCGCAAACTGACCGAGATGAAGATCGGCCAGGCCGTGCGCTCCTACGGTCCGGAAACCCATCTGGTCAAGACCGGCACCCCCACCATGGGCGGTGTGCTGATCCTGATTTCCATCGCCATCAGCACCTTGCTGTGGGCGGACTGGACCAACCGCTTCGTGTGGGTGGTGTTGCTGGTGACCTTCGGCTTCGGCTGGATCGGCTGGCGGGACGACTACCGCAAGGTGGTCTATCGCGATCCGGAAGGCATGCCTGCGCGGCAAAAATTCTTCTGGCAGGCCACCATCGGCATGGTGGCCGCGGGGTATCTGGCGTTTGCCGTGTCGGCGCCGGCCAATACCGAACTGTGGCCCTTGTTCAAGGCCTGGGTGGGCAGCGGTTTCACGATGTCCTTGCCGACGCGCGCCGACCTGATCGTGCCGTTCTTCAAGAGCGTGAGCTACCCCTTGGGCGTGCTGGGCTTCGTGGCGTTGACCTGGGCGGTCATCGTCGGCACCAGCAATGCCGTGAACCTGACCGATGGCCTGGACGGCCTGGCCATCATGCCCACCGTCATGGTGGGCAGCGCGCTGGGTATCTTCGCTTACGTGGTCGGCCGCGTGGACTATTCCAAGTACCTGCTGTTCCCCTACATTCCGGGCGCGGCGGAATTGATGGTGCTGTGCGCCGCGATAGGCGGCGCGGGACTGGCATTTTTATGGTTCAACGCGTATCCGGCCCAGGTCTTCATGGGTGACGTCGGCGCGCTTGCCTTGGGGGGCGCGTTGGGCACCATCGCGGTCATCGTGCGCCAGGAAATCGTGCTCTTCATCATGGGCGGCGTGTTCGTGGTCGAGACCCTTTCCGTGATGATGCAAGTGACTTGGTTCAAGTACACCAAGCGACGTTATGGAACAGGTAGACGCATTTTCCGCATGGCCCCGTTGCATCATCACTTTGAAGTGGGCGGCTGGAAGGAAACCCAGGTGGTCGTGCGTTTCTGGATCATCAGCATGATGCTGGTGCTGATTGGCCTCTCTACCCTGAAGTTGCGATGAATACGATGGAAACCTCCCGCGCAGACGCGCCGCTCGTCCTGATCCTCGGATTGGGCGAGACGGGTGTCGCCGCCGCTCGCTGGTGCGCCCGCCTGGGCGCCCGCTTGCGCGTGGCCGACACGCGCGCCGAACCGGGCGGGCTGGCCGCGCTGCGCGAATCGCTGGCGCAAAGCGAAGTGGAATACCGCCTGGGCTGCGACGAGTCCTTCGACACGGCGCTGCTGGACGGCGTGAGTCAGGTGGTGCTGAGCCCCGGCCTGGCGCCGGCGCAGGCGCCCGCGGCCGAACTGCTGCGCGAGGCCGAGGCCCGCGGCATCGAGATCGTCGGCGAGATCGAATTGTTTGCGCGCGCGCTGGCCGATCTGGCCGAGACGCGCGAGTACCGCCCGCGCCTGTTGGCCGTGACCGGCACCAACGGCAAGACCACCGTCACCGCGCTGACCCGCCAACTGGTCGAGGCCAGCGGCCTGTCGGTCGTGGCGGCGGGCAACATCAGCCCCGCGGCGCTGGCCGCGCTGATGGAGGCGCTGGACACTGAATCGCTGCCGCAGGTGTGGGTGCTGGAACTCTCCAGCTTCCAGCTGGAAACCACGCGCTCGCTGATGGCCGACGCGGCCGTGGTGCTGAACGTCACCCAGGATCACCTGGACTGGCATGGCAGCATGCAAGCCTACGCGCAGGCCAAGGCCCGCCTGCTGAAGATGGCCCGCGTGGCCATCGTCAACCGCGACGATCCGTACACCGTGGACATGGTCGCCACCCTGAACGCGCTGAACGTGCGCAGCTTCGGCCGCGATGTGCCGGAACTGGTCGGCGACATGGGCCTGGAACTGGGCCAGGGTGTGGCCTGGCTGGTGGCCTGCGAACCCAACGATTTCGATGAGCCTGCGCCGCCGGTGCGCCGCAAGAAGGACGCGCCCGAGCCGGTGCGCGCCAAGGGCCGCATGAGCCGCCTGATGCCGGTGGATGCCTTGCGCATCCGCGGCATCCACAATGCCTTGAACGCGCTGGCCGCGCTGCAGCTGGCGCGTTGCCTGGATTTGGGCTGGGGCGCCATGCTGCGCGCGCTGCGTGAATACACGGGCGAACCGCATCGCGCCGCCTTCGTGCGCACGATAGGCGGCGTCGACTACATCAATGACAGCAAGGGCACCAACGTGGGCGCCACCGTTGCCGCGCTCGAAGGCCTGGGCCAGCAGGTGGTGCTGATCGCGGGCGGCCTGGGCAAGGGCCAGGACTTTTCGCCGCTGATCCCGGGCGTGGCGCAGCATGCGCGCGCGGTTATGCTGATCGGCCAGGACGGTCCCGAGATTGCCCGCGTGCTGGCGCCGACCGGGGTGCAGTGCGTCATGGCTGAAACGCTGCGCGACGCCGTGCGCGGAGCTGCCGAACTGGCCCAGCCGGGCGATGCCGTGCTGTTGTCGCCCGCCTGCGCCAGCATGGATATGTTCCGCAATTACCCGCATCGCGGACAGGTGTTCGTGGAAGAGGTCGAAGACCTGGCCCGCGACTGTGGAGAGATCGCATGAGCTTGATCGCCGATCTCACCGCCAGCGTCAACGCCGTACGGCCCGGCCGTACCCGCATGCGCAATTTCGATCTGCCGCTGGTCATCGCGGCGTCGACCTTGCTGCTGCTCGGCTTGCTGATGGTGTATTCGGCGTCGATCGCGCTGGCCGACGGCCCGCGCTACGCATCCTATGGCCGCTACTACTTCGTGATCCGCCATGGCCTGTTCGTCAGCGCCGGGCTGCTTGGCGCCGCCGTGGTGCTGGCGGTGCCGATCCGCGTGTGGCAGCGCCTGGCAGTGCCGCTGTTCGTGGTGGCCATCGTGCTGCTGGTGGCGGTGCTGATCCCCGGCATTGGCCGCGAGGTCAACGGCGCGCACCGCTGGATTCCGCTGGGCCCGCTGAACTTCCAGCCCTCCGAACTGATGAAGCTGGCTGCGCTGCTCTACGCCGCCGATTACACCGTGCGCAAGCAGGAGCACATGCAGGCCTTCGCCCGGGGTTTCCTGCCGATGGCGTTCGCGCTGGCCGGCGTCGGCATGCTGCTGCTGCTCGAGCCCGACCTGGGCGCCTTCATGGTGATCGTGGCGATCGCCATCGGCATCCTGTTCCTGGGCGGCATCAACGGCAAGTACTTCAGCAGCCTGCTGGCGGTGCTGGTGAGCACCTTCCTGATGCTGATCTGGCTGTCGCCGTGGCGCCGGGCGCGCCTGTTCGCGTATCTGGATCCCTGGAACGAAGACAATGCCTACGGCAGCGCCTACCAGCTGTCGCATTCGCTGATCGCCCTGGGCCGCGGCGAATGGCTGGGCGTGGGGCTGGGCGCCAGCGTCGAGAAACTGCATTACCTGCCCGAAGCGCACACCGACTTCCTGATGGCGGTGGTGGGCGAGGAACTGGGCTTTGCCGGCGTGATGCTGGTCATCACCCTGTTCGCCATCATCGTCTACCGCGGCTTCGACATCGGCCGCCAGGCCATCGCCATGGAACGCACCTTCGCGGGCCTGGTGGCGCATGGCGTGGCGATGTGGTTCGGCGTGCAGGCGTTCATCAATATGGGCGTCTGCCTGGGGCTGTTGCCGACCAAGGGCCTGACCCTGCCGCTGATGAGCTATGGCGGTTCGGGCATTGTGATGAATCTGTGCGCGCTGGCGATGCTGATACGGGTCGACGTGGAAAACCGCGTCATGATGCGTGGGGGGCGAGTATGACTTCCCGCACCATCCTGATCATGGCCGGGGGCACCGGCGGCCACATCATGCCGGGGTTGGCCGTGGCCGACGTGCTGCGCGAGCGCGGCTGGCGCGTGCTGTGGCTGGGCAACCCTGAAAAAATGGAAGGCCGGCTGGTGCCGCCGCGCGGCATCGAATTGGTGCCGCTGCGTTTCCAAGGCGTGCGCGGCAAGGGCGCTTCGGCGCTGCTGAAGCTGCCGTTCCTGCTGCTGCGCGCATTCGGGCAAGCCTGGTCGCGCCTGTCCGACGTGCGGCCCGACGTGGTGCTGGGCATGGGCGGCTATGTGGCGTTCCCGGGAGGCGTCATCGCGGCGCTGCGCGGCACGCCGCTGGTCGTGCATGAACAGAATGCCGTGGCCGGCACCGCGAACAAGTGGCTGGCCAGGATGGCCCGCCGCGTGCTCAGCGGCTTTCCCGGCGTGCTGCCCAAGGGCGAGGCCATGGGCAATCCGGTGCGCGCCGACCTGTGCGCGCTGCCGGACCCGGCGCAGCGCTACGCCGGCCGCAGCGGTCCGCTGCGCCTGCTGGTCGTAGGCGGCAGCCTGGGCGCGCAGGCGCTGAATACCACGCTGCCGCAGGCGCTGGCGCTATTGCCGCAGGAAAGCCGGCCGGTGGTGGTGCACCAGGCCGGCGAGCAACATTTGCCCGCGCTGCAGCAGGCCTACGCCCAGGCGGGCGTGGAAGCCGACTGCCGCGCCTTCATCGATGACATGGCGGGCGCCATGGGCGAGGCCGATCTGCTGATCTGCCGCGCCGGCGCCATGACGGTGTCGGAAGTGGCCGCGGCGGGCGTCGCGGCCCTGTTCGTGCCGTTCCCGCATGCCATCGACGACCACCAGACCGCCAACGCGCGCTTCCTGAGCGACGCGCAGGCCGCCTGGCTGCAGCCGCAGACCGCCCTGACACCCGAATGGCTGGCGCAGTGGCTGGGCCAGCGCTCCCGACAAGAACTTCAAGCCGTGGCCGAACGGGCCCGCGCGCATGCGCGCCCCGAAGCCGCGGCCCATATCGCCGACGTCTGTGAACAAGCAGCGGGGCGCGCATCATGAAACACAGAATTCAACACATCCATTTCGTAGGCATTGGCGGCTCGGGCATGAGCGGCATTGCCGAGGTGCTGCTCAACCTGGGCTACACCATCAGCGGTTCCGACCTGAACGAGTCGGCGGTGACGCGCCGCCTGGCCGGCCTGGGCATGAAGATCGCGATCGGCCATGTGGCCAGCAACGTCACGGGCGCGGCCGCCATCGTCACGTCCACCGCCGTGGCGGGCGACAACCCCGAAGTGATCGCCGCCCGCGCGGCGCGCATCCCGGTGGTGCCGCGCGCCATCATGCTGGCCGAGCTGATGCGCCTGAAGCGCGGCATCGCCGTTGCCGGCACGCACGGCAAGACGACCACGACCAGCCTGGTGGCCAGCGTGCTCGCCGCCGGCGACCTGGATCCGACCTTCGTGATCGGCGGCCGCCTGAATTCGGCTGGCGCCAATGCGCGCCTGGGGCAGGGCGACTACATCGTGGTCGAGGCCGACGAGTCGGACGCCTCGTTCCTGAACCTGCTGCCGGTGATGGCCATCGTGACCAATATCGATGCCGATCACATGGACACCTACGGCCACGACGTGGCGCGCCTGAAGAGCGCCTTCATCGAGTTCACGCAGCGTCTGCCGTTCTACGGCAGCGCCGTGCTGTGTTCGGACGACGCCAATGTGCGCGAGATCATGCCCTTCGTGTCGCGGCCCATCACGACCTACGGCTTGAATGAAGAGGCGCAAGTGCGCGCCTACGAAGTGCAGCCGGAAGGCACGCGCATGCGTTTCAACGTGCAGCGCACGCACCGCGACACCCTGTTGCCGCCCTTGCAGGTCGAACTGAACCTGCCGGGCCTGCACAACGTGCGCAACGCGCTGGCCGCGATCGCCGTGGCGACCGAGCTGGGCGTGGCCGATGAGGCCATCTGCGAGGCGCTGTCCTCGTTCAGGGGCGTGGGCCGCCGCTTTACGCAGACGGGCGAATTCCCGGTGCCGGCCAATCATGGCGGCGGTACCTTCACCGTGATCGACGACTACGGTCATCACCCGGTGGAAATGGCCGCCACTCTGGCCGCCGCGCGCGGCGCCTGGCCTGACCGCCGCATCGTGCTGGCCTTCCAGCCGCACCGCTATACGCGTACCCGCGACTGCTTCGAGGATTTCGTGCGCGTGCTGGGCACGGCCGACGCCGTCCTGCTGACCGAGGTCTATGCCGCGGGCGAGCCGCCCTTGGTGGCCGCGGACGGCCGGGCCCTGTCGCGCGCCCTGCGCGTGGCCGGCAAGGTCGAACCGGTGTTCGTCGAGGACGTGGCGGAACTGCCGCAGGCCGTGGTGGATTTCGTGCGCGACGGCGACGTAGTGATTGTTATGGGAGCGGGTTCGATCAGCAAGGTCCCCGCCCAAGTTGGAGAACTGGCATGAGCACGCAATTCGGCAAGGTGGGTGTGTTGTACGGCGGACGTTCGGCCGAGCGCGAGGTGTCCCTGATGTCGGGCGCCGGCGTGCATCAGGCGCTGCTCAGTGCCGGTGTCGACGCACATCTGTTCGACACGGGCGAGCGCAGCCTGTCCGAACTGGCCGCCCAGGGTTTTGACCGCGTGTTCATCGCCTTGCATGGCCGCTACGGCGAAGACGGCACGATCCAGGGCGCCCTGGAACTGCTGGGCATCCCCTATACCGGCAGCGGCCCGCTGGCCTCTGCATTGGCCATGGACAAGACCATGACCAAGCGCGTCTGGCTGCAGCACGGCCTGCCCACGCCTGATTTTGAATTGCTGGACGCCGACACCGAGCTGCGCCTGGTGCCGGACCGCCTGAGCCTGCCGCTGATCATCAAGCCGCCGCACGAAGGTTCGACCGTGGGCATCACCAAGGTGGTGGGCTATTCCGACATGAAGGAAGCCTACGCCGCGGCCGCGCGTTTCGACGCCCAAGTGCTGGCCGAACAGTTCATCACCGGCCGCGAGCTGACAGTGGCGGTGCTGGGCGGCGGCAAGACCGCGCGCGCGCTGCCTGTCATCGAAATCGCCGCGCCCGGCGGCAACTACGACTACGAGCACAAGTACTTCTCCGACGACACGCAGTACTTCTGCCCGGCCACGCTGCCGCCCGAAGTGGCCGCGGAAGTCGCCGAGGTCGCGGTCAAGGCTTACCAGGCGCTGGGCTGCGAAGGCTGGGGCCGCGCCGATTTCATCCTCGACCGCGACAACCGGCCGTGGCTGCTGGAAATGAACACCTCGCCTGGCATGACCAGTCATTCACTCGTTCCCATGGCCGCCAAGGCGGTGGGAATCAGCTACGCCGAACTGTGCGTGGCGATCTTGTCCGAGGCTGCGTGCAAAGTGCACAGCCCGGCCCGCAACGCTTGACCCGGATACTCTGTGTGGAACGACGCTCGCACCACCAACCTGATCGCCAACACGCTGGCCGTGCTGGCGGTTTGCGCCATGCTCGTCGCGGGCGTGGTGTGGGTGGCGCAACGCCCGTTCTTCACGCTGCAGGCCATCGAGCTGGAATCGATGCCGGACACCGAGCTGCACTACGTGTCCACGGGGGCGGTGCGATCGGCGATCGCGGGCCGCTTCAAGGGCAACTTCTTCACGGTGGACCTGGACGACGCGCGCGAGATCTTCGAATCGGTGCCCTGGGTCCGGCATGCCACCGTGCGGCGGATCTGGCCCAACGTGCTGCGCGTGCGGATCGAGGAACAGCAGCCCCTGGCGCTGTGGAACGAGAACCAGATGATCAACACCTGGGGCGAGGCGTTCACGGCCAACACGGGCGAGGTGGACGACGAGACCGTGCTGCCGCAGTTCTCCGGTCCGGAGGGCTCCGAATCGCTGGTCGTGCAGCGCTACGCCGAATTGGCGCGCTGGTTCGCTCCGCTGGACATGCACGTTACTCAGTTGGACCTGAGTCCGCGCTACGCCTGGCGGGTGGTGCTGTCCAACGGCATGTCGCTGGACCTGGGCCGCGATCCGGGCGCCGATGCGCCGGATCCGCATGGCCTGCCAGGCGCCTTGCCGTTCGCGGCCCGCATTCAACGTTTTGTGCAGGCGTGGCCCGCCGTGGCGGGGCGCCTGGAAGGGCGCACCGTGACGCAGGCCGATTTGCGCTATCCCAATGGTTTCG
>MCND01000400.1_pt1 | contig 13227 bp, 9 predicted proteins | sample 778211 | NCBI WGS metagenome assembly MCND01 (sample SAMN04296812, study PRJNA304217) | bioreactor metagenome | isolation source: activated sludge enriched with benzalkonium chloride | place: Turkey: Istanbul urban wastewater treatment plant
TGCGAAACCATTGGGATAGCGCAGGTCGGCCTGGGTGATGGTGCGCCCTTCCAGGCGTCCGGCCACGGCGGGCCACGCCTGCACAAAACGTTGAATGCGCGCCGCGAACGGCAGCGCGCCCGGCAGGCCGTGCGGATCCGGCGCGTCGGCGCCCGGATCCCGGCCCAGGTCCAGCAACATGCCGTTGGACAGCACGACGCGCCAGGCGTAGCGGGGACTCAGTTCGAGTTGCTTGACGTGCATGTCCAGCGGCGCGAACCAGCGCGCCAGCTCGGCATAGCGCTGCACCACCAGAGACTCGGTGCCTTCGGGTCCGGAGAACTGCGGCAACACGGTTTCGTCGTCCACCTCGCCCGTATTGGCCGTGAACGCCTCGCCCCAGGTGTTGATCATCTGGTTCTCGTTCCACAGCGCCAGCGGCTGCTGTTCCTCGATGCGCACGCGCAGCACGTTCGGCCAGATGCGCCGCACGGTGGCATGCCGCACCCAGGGCACCGACTCGAAGACCGAGCGGGCGTCGTCCAGGTCCACGGTGAAGAAGTTGCCCTTGAAGCGACCCGCGATCGCCGCGCGCACCGCGCCCGGCGAGACATAGTGCAGCTCGCTGTCCGGCATCGGCTCCAGTTCGATGGCTGACAGCGTGAAGTACGGACGCTGCGCCACCCACGCCACGCCCGCCAGGAGCATGGCGCCGACCGCCAGCACGGCAAGCGTGTTGGCGATCAGGTTGGTAGTTCGGGCGTCGTTCCACACGGAAAATCCAGGTCAGGCGTTACGGGCGGGGCTGCGCATCTTGCACGCAGCGCCAGCGAGAATCGACACGCAGAGATCGGCATAGCTCATCCCCACGGCCTTGGCCGCCATCGGCACGAGCGAATGGCTCGTCATGCCGGGCGAAGTGTTCATTTCCAGCAACCAGGGCTGATTGGCGCGGTCCAGCATGAAATCGGCGCGCCCCCAGCCCTCGCAGCCCAGCGCGCGATAGGCGCGCACGGCGATGTCCGCGACCTGCGCCGCCACGTCCGCCGGCAGGTCGGCCGGGCAGAAGTACTGCGTGTCGTCGGAGAAATACTTGTGTTCGTAGTCGTAGTTGCCGCCGGGCGCGGCGATCTCGATCACTGGCAGCGCGCGCGCGGTCTTGCCTGCGCCCAGCAGGGCCACCGTCAACTCGCGGCCGGTGATGAACTGTTCAGCCAGCACCTCGGCGTCGAACTTCGCCGCTGCCTCGTAGGCGCCCTTCATGTCGGAGTAGCCGGCAACCTTGGTGATGCCCACGGTCGAGCCCTCATGCGGCGGCTTGATGATCAGCGGCAGGCTCAGGCGGTCGGGCACCAGACGCAGCTCAGTGTCGGCGTCCAGCACCTCGAAGGCCGGCGTGGGCAGGCCGTGCTGCAGCCATACGCGCTTGGTCATGGTCTTGTCCATGGCCAGCGCCGAAGCCAGCGGGCCGCTGCCCGTATAGGGAATGCCCAGCAGTTCCAGGGCGCCCTGGATCGAACCGTCCTCGCCATAGCGACCGTGCAGCGCAATGAACACGCGGTCAAAGCCCTGCGCGGCCAGGTCGGCCAGGCTGCGCTCTCCGGTGTCGAACAGGTGCGCGTCAACGCCGGCCGAGCTCAGCGCCTGCTGCACGCCCGCGCCCGACATCAGCGACACGTCCCGCTCGGCGGAACGGCCGCCATACAGCACACCCACCTTGCCGAATTGCGCGCTCATGCCAGTTCTCCCACTTGGGCCGGGACCTTGCTGATCGACCCCGCGCCCATCACGATCACCACGTCGCCGTCCCGCACGAAATCCAGGACAGCCTGCGGCAGTTCCGCCACGTCTTCCACGAACACCGGTTCGACCTTGCCCGCCACCCGCAGCGCGCGCGACAGGGCTCGGCCGTCGGCGGCCACCAGCGGCGGCTCGCCCGCGGCGTACACCTCGGTGAGCAGCACGGCGTCGGCCGTTCCCAGCACGCGCACGAAATCCTCGAAGCAGTCGCGGGTGCGCGTGTAGCGGTGCGGCTGGAACGCCAGCACGATGCGGCGGTCGGGCCAGGCGCCGCGCGCGGCGGCCAGGGTGGCGGCCATTTCCACCGGATGGTGGCCGTAGTCGTCGATGACAGTGAAGGTGCCGCCGCCATGCGCGGCCGGCACGGCGAATTCGCCTGTCTGGGTGAAGCGACGGCCCACGCCCTTGAAGGCGGCCAGCGCTTCGCAGATGGCCTCATCGGTCACGCCCAATTCGGTGGCCACGGCGATCGCGGCCAGCGCGTTGCGCACGTTGTGCAGGCCAGGCAGGTTCAGTTCCACCTGCAGCGGCGGCAGCAGCGTGTCCATATACGTGCGCTGCACGTTGAAGCGCATGCGCGTGCCGTCGGCCTGGACCTCGTAGCCGCGCACCAGGGCTTCCGGGTTCAGGCCGTAGGTGGTGATGGGACGCGACACGAAGGGCATGATCTCGCGCACGTTGGCGTCATCCACGCACAGCACGGCGCTGCCGTAGAACGGCAGGCGTTGCGTGAACTCGATGAAGGCGCTCTTCAGGCGCGCCACATCGTGCCCGTAGGTGTCCATGTGATCCGCGTCGATGTTGGTCACGATGGCCATCACCGGCAGCAGGTTCAGGAAGGACGCGTCGGATTCATCGGCCTCGACCACGATGTAGTCGCCCTGCCCCAGGCGCGCATTGGCGCCGGCGGAATTCAGGCGGCCGCCGATCACGAAGGTCGGGTCCAGCCCGCCAGCGGCCAGCACGCTGGCCACCAGGCTGGTGGTGGTGGTCTTGCCGTGCGTGCCGGCCACGGCGATGCCGCGCTTCAGGCGCATCAGCTCGGCCAGCATGATGGCGCGCGGCACCACCGGAATGCGGGCGGCGCGTGCCGCGATCACTTCGGGGTTGTCGCCGGCCACCGCGGTGGACGTGACGATGGCGCCGGCGCCGGCCACGTTGCTGGCCGCGTGGCCAATCGCGATCTTCACGCCCAGGCCCGCAAGGCGACGCGTGACGGCCGACTCATTGAGATCAGAACCGCTGATGGCGTAGCCCAGGTTGAGCAGCACCTCGGCGATGCCGCTCATGCCCGAACCGCCGATGCCTACGAAATGGATGTGTCGAATTCTGTGTTTCATGATGAACGCCCCGCTGCTTGTTCACAGACGTCGGCGATATGAGCCGCGGCTTCGGGGCGCGCATGCGCGCGGGCCCGTTCGGCGACGGCTTGCAGTTCTTGTCGGGTGCGCCCGGCCAGCCAGTCCGCCAGCCACTCGGGCGTCAAGGCTGGCTGCGGCTGCAGCCAGGCGGCCTGCGCGTCGCTCAGGAAGCGCGCGTTGGCGGTTTGATGATCATCGATGGCATGCGGGAACGGCACGAACAGCGCAGCCACGCCCGCCGCCGCCACCTCGGACACCGTCATGGCGCCCGCGCGGCAGATGAGCAGGTCGGCATCGCCCAGCGCGCCGGCCATGTCCTCGATGAACGCGCGGCAGTCGGCCTGCACGCCCGCCTGGGCGTAGGCCTGCTGCAACGCGGGCAGATGCTGTTCGCCGGCCTGATGGATGACCGTCGGACGGCGATCCTCCGGCATGCGGGCCAGCGCCTGCGGCACGGTGGTGTTCAGCGCCTGCGCGCCCAGGCTGCCGCCCACGACCAGCAGGCGCAATGCGCCGGCGCGCGCGCCATAGCGTTGCGCCGGATCGGACAGCGCGCACAGGTCGGCGCGCACCGGATTGCCCAGCGCTTCGCCCTTGGGCAACACGCCAGGGAAACCGCTGAGCACGCGGCGCGACATCCGGGCCAGCCATTTGTTGGCCGTGCCGGCCACGGCGTTCTGCTCGTGCACGACCAGCGGCGTGCCCCGCAGCGCGGCGATCACACCGCCGGGGAAAGCCACGTAGCCGCCCATGCCCAGCACCACGTCCGGCTTGACGGCGGACAGCCGTCCCCAGGCCTGGGCGAACGCGCGCAGCAGCAGGAACGGCAGCTTGAGCAAGGCCGCCGCGCCCTTGCCGCGCACGCCGGCAAAACGCAGCGGCACCAGCTCGATGCCGCGAGGCGGCACCAGCCGGCCTTCCATCTTGTCGGGATTGCCCAGCCACAGCACGCGCCAGCCGCGTTGGCGCAGCACATCAGCCACGGCCAGGCCGGGCATGATGTGGCCGCCGGTGCCACCGGCCATGATGAGGATGGTCCGGGCGTTCGTCATACCCGTCCCCCGCGCATCATGACGCGGTTTTCCACGTCCACGCGTATCAGCATGGCGAGCGCGCACAGGTTCATGACCACGCCCGAGCCGCCATAGCTCATCAGCGGCAGCGTCAGGCCCTTGGTGGGCAGCAGGCCCAGGCACACGCCCATGTTGATGAAGGCCTGCACGCCGAACCACATGGCCACGCCATGCGCGACCAGGCCGGCGAACGTGCGTTCCATGGCGATGGCCTGGCGGCCGATGTCGAAGCCGCGATAGACGATGATGGCGAACAGCGAGATCACCAGCATGACGCCGGCGAAGCCGAGTTCTTCGCCCACCACCGCCATCAGGAAGTCGGTGTGGGCTTCGGGCAGGTAGTGCAGCTTCTCGACGCTGGCGCCCAGGCCCACGCCGAGCCATTCGCCGCGACCCAGCGCGATCAGCGAATGCGACAGCTGATAGGCGCTGCCGTAGGCGTTGTCTTCGTTCCAGGGGTCCAGATAGGCGAACAGGCGCGCGCGGCGCCAAGGCGACAGCCAGATCAGCATCAGGAAGGTGCTGACCAGCACGCCCAGCAGGCTGCTGAAATACTTGCCGTTGATGCCGCCCAGGAACAGGATGCCGATGGCGATGGCCACGATCACCATGAATGCGCCCAGGTCGGGCTCGAGCAGCAGCAGCATGCCCACGCCGGCCAGCGCGAAGGCCATGGGCAGGAAGCCTCGGGCGAAGGCCTGCATGTGCTCCTGCTTGCGCACGGTGTAATCGGCGGCGTAGAGCAGCGCGGCCAGCTTCATCAGCTCGGACGGCTGGAAGTTCAGCGGACCCAGCGGAATCCAGCGGTGGGCGCCGTTGACCTCGCGACCGATGCCGGGGATCAGCACCGCCACCAACAGGATCATGGCCAGCACGAACAGCGGCACCGCCAGGCGCTGCCAGACGCGGATGGGAATGGTCAGCGTCACCGCGGCGGCCAGCAAGCCGGCGCTGATGAACGCGCCGTGGCGGATGACGAAGTAATAGCGGCCGTAGGACGCATAGCGCGGGCCGTCGGCCAGCGCGATCGACGCCGAATACACCATCAACAGGCCAAGCAGCAGCAAGGTCGACGCCGCGATCACCAACGGCAGGTCGAAGTTGCGCATGCGCGTACGGCCGGGCCGTACGGCGTTGACGCTGGCGGTGAGTTCGGCGAACAGGCTCATGCGACCTCTCCGTTGTCACGGGCGAGCTCGTCGACCTCTTCCACGAAGACCTGGCCGCGATGCGGATAGTTGCGAAACATGTCCAGGCTGGCGCAGGCCGGCGACAGCAGCACGGCGTCGCCGGGCTTGGCCAGTCCGGCAGCATGGCGCACGGCTTCGCGCATCGAGGTGGCGGACACGAGTTCGACGCCGGTCTCGGCCAGCACGCGACCGATCTCCGGGCCGTCCTGTCCGATCAACACCACGGCGCGCGCATGGCGCGACACCACCGGGATCAAGGGCGAGAAGTCCTGGCCCTTGCCTTGTCCGCCCGCGATCAGCACGACCTGCTGGCCCATGCCTTCCAGCGCGGCCACGGTCGCGCCGACGTTGGTGCCCTTGCTGTCGTTGATGTAGTCGACATCGCCGACGGTGCGCACGAAGGCCGCGCGATGCGGCTCGCCAGCATAGTCGCGCAAGGCGCGCAGCATGGCGCCCCAGCCCAGGTCCAGGCAGCGCGCCAGCTGCATGGCGGCCAGCGCGTTCAGTGCATTGTGCGTGCCGCGGATGCGCAGGGCGTCCACCGGCATCAGGCGGCTCATGCGGCCGTTCGGGCGCACGGGTTCCGGCGCATCCTTCTTGCGGCGCACGGGCGGCGCCGGTTCATCGAAATCGTTGGGCTCGGCGGCCACCAGCCAGGCCATGCCCTGGCCCGGTTCCAGGCCCATGTCGCCGACCCGCTCCGGCAGTTCACGACCGAAGCTGCGCACATCCAGCGCCTCCAGCTTGGCAACCATGGCCACGGTCAGCGGATCATCGCGGTTGACGATCTTGACGCGCGCCATCTTCAAGAGGCGCGCCTTGGCATCGGCGTAGGCCTGCATTCCGCCATGCCAGTCCAGGTGATCCTGGGTCACGTTAAGCACCACGGCGGCGTCGGCCTGCAGGCTGTGCGTGGTTTCGAGCTGGAAGCTGGACAGCTCCAGCACCCACACCTGCGGCAGCGCATCGGCATCGAGCGCGCCCATCAGCGCGGTCAGCGCGGCAGGGCTGATATTGCCGGCGGCCAGCACCGACATGCCGCTGGCATCGATCAGTTCGCGCGTCAGCGCGGTCACGGTGGTCTTGCCATTGGTGCCGGTCACGGCCAGCAGGCGCGGGCGGTAATCGCGCGATTCGGCCAGCTCGGCCAGCGCGCGGGCGAACAATTCGATTTCGCCCACGACCTCGATGCCGCGCGTGGCGGCCTCGTCCAGCAGCGCCTTGGCCGGTTGCTGTCCGGGCGCCAGGCCCGGGCTGATCACGACCTGCGACACGCCGTCGAGCATCGCCACATCGAAGGACGTGTCGCAACCCAGTCGGAACTCCACCTCGCTTTGCGCCAGCGCGTCGCGCAGGGCGGCGAGTCCGCCCGGCTCGGCGCGCGTGTCGGCCACGCGCAAGCGGGCGCCCTGACGGGCGCACCAGCGTGCGGCGGCGACACCCGACTCGCCCAATCCGAGGATCAGGACGAGCGGCGCGTCAGCGCGGGAGGATTCCATCGTATTCATCGCAACTTCAATGTCGAAAGGCCAATCAGCACCAGCATCATGCTGATGATCCAGAAGCGCACCACCACCTGGGTTTCCTTCCAGCCGCCCACTTCGAAGTGATGATGCAGCGGAGCCATGCGGAATATGCGTCTACCTGTTCCATAACGTCGCTTGGTGTACTTGAACCAGGTCACCTGGATCATCACCGACAGCGTTTCGACGACGAAGACGCCGCCCATGATGAACAGCACGATCTCCTGGCGCACGATGACCGCGATGGTGCCCAGCGCGCCGCCCAGCGCCAGCGCGCCCACGTCGCCCATGAACACCTGCGCCGGATACGCGTTGAACCACAAAAATGCGAGTCCCGCGCCCCCGATCGCCGCGCACAGCACCATCAGTTCGGAAGCGCCGGGGATATACGGAAACAGCAGGTACTTCGAATAGTCGACGCGGCCGACCACGTAGGCGAAGATGCCCAGTGCGCTGCCCACCATCACAGTGGGCATGATCGCCAGGCCGTCCAGGCCGTCGGTCAGGTTGACGGCGTTGCTGGTGCCCACGATCACGGCCCAGGTCAGCGCCACGAAGCCCAGCACGCCCAGCGGGTAGCTGACCGTCTTGAAGAACGGCACGATCAGGTCGGCGCGCGTTGGCAGGGACATGGTGAAACCGCTGCCCACCCAGGCCTTGAACAAGGGCCACAGATCGGCGTTGGCCGGCGCGGACACCGCGAAAGCCAGGTACACGGCGGCCACCAATCCGATGGTGGCCTGCCAGAAGAACTTCTGCCGCGCGGGCATGCCTTCGGGATCGCGGTAGACGACCTTGCGGTAATCATCCATCCAGCCGATCCAGCCGAAGCCGAACGTCACCAACAGCACCACCCAGACGAAGCGGTTGGTCCAGTCCGCCCACAGCAGAGTGCTGATGGCGATGGAAATCAGGATCAGCACGCCACCCATGGTGGGGGTGCCGGTCTTGACCAGGTGGGACTCGGGACCGTACGAACGGACGGCCTGGCCGATCTTCATCTCGGTCAGCTTGCGGATCACGCGCGGACCGGCGACCAACCCGATCAGCAGGGCGGTGGCGCACGCCAGCACGGCGCGCAGCGTGATGTATTCGAACACGCCCAGGGCGCGCACATCATCGGAAAGCAGACGGGCCAGCTCAAGCAGCATGGTTGTCTCCCGGCGCCTGGGCCGTCTGTCCGTCGTTGGTGGAAAAAGCCGTCACTACCCGCTCCATGCGCATAAAGCGCGAACCTTTGATCAATACGCAGGACGGCCGCAAACCGCGCAAGGCGGCAACCACTTCGTCTACCGATGCGCAGGCGCGCGCGCCTTCGCCGAAAGCGGCGGCTGCCGCACGGCTGGCTTCGCCCAGCGTAATGAGCGCGTCGAGCCCCTGCTCGCGCGCGTAATTGCCCACCTCGACATGCATGGCGGGACCGTTGTCTCCGACTTCGCCCATGTCGCCCAGCACCAGCACACGAGCGCCCGCGATGCGCGCCAACACGTCGATGGCCACACGCACCGAGTCCGGATTAGCGTTGTAGGAATCGTCGATGAGCAGCGTTCCGTCGCTCATGACCTTGTGCTGCATGCGGCCCGCCACGGGGCTGAAGCCGGCCAGCGCGCGGATCGCCGCTTCCAGCGGCGCGCCCGCGGCGACTGAAGCGGCGATCGCCGCCAGCGCGTTGCGCAGGTTATGCAGGCCGGCCACTGGCAACACCAGGTCGGCCGTGCCCACCGGCGTCACTACCTTGCAGCGGGTGGAGGACACTTCCGCCAGAATCTGCTCTGCGTAGACGTCCAGGCCCGGCTGCAGGCCGAAGCGCAGCGTGCGGCGCGAGCCCGCCAGCGCATCCCAGATGGGGGAATAGGGCTCGTCGCCCGGATAGACGGCCACGCCGTTGTCCGGCAAGGCGGCGATCGCCGCGCCGTTCTCATGGGCCACCGCCTCGACGGTGTGCATGAATTCCTGGTGCTCGCGCTGCGCATTGGTCACCAGAGCGACCGAAGGCGCGGCGATGGCGGCCAGCTGGGCGATCTCGCCCGGATGATTCATGCCCAGCTCGAACACCGCGGCGCGATGCGTGGCGCGCAGGCGCAGCAGCGTCAGCGGAACGCCGATGTCGTTGTTCAGGTTGCCGGCGGTCGCCAGCCGGTTGGCCTCGCCCTTCCATGCGGCCAGCACGGACGAGATCATTTCCTTGGTCGTGGTCTTGCCATTGCTGCCCGTCACCGCCACCACCGGCAGCGAGTAGCGGGCGCGCCAGGCGGCGCCGATGCGCATCAGGGCCACGCGCGTGTCGCCCAGCACCAGCTGCGGCAGCTTCACGCCCGCGACGGGATGCGCCACCACCGCGGCGCAGGCGCCGCGCGCCTCGGCCTGGTCCAGATAATCGTGGGCGTCGAACCTCTCGCCGGCCAGGGCCACGAAGAGTTCGCCGGCGCCGATGCGGCGGGTATCGGTGGAGACCGTCGCGACCTGCGGCAGCAGCAGCGCCAGGCGCGCCCACTCGCGGTCGTCGAACGGCAGTTTCTCCCCGCCACTGTCCTGATAGGTTTCATGACCCTTGCCAGCCAGCAGCAGCACGTCTTCCGGCGCGCAGGCCCAGACGGTCTGCATGATGGCGCGGGCGCGGTCGACCTGCTCCACGGCATCCGCCGAAGCGGGCACGCCGGCCATGATCTGCCGGACGATGTCCTCGGGCACTTCGTGGCGCGGATTGTCGCTGGACACCACCACGCTGTCAGCCAGTTCCGCCGCGATGCCGCCCATGACGGGACGCTTGCCCGGATCGCGATCGCCGCCGCAGCCGAACAGGCAGACCAGCCGGCCCGAGCGGGCGTTCGCCACCGGCCGCAGCGCGGCGAGCGCGCGCGCCAGCGCGTCAGGCGTGTGGGCATAGTCCACCACCACCAGCGGGCCGCGAGCGCCCGCGGCCTGAACGGCAAGGGGTTCCACGGTCTGCAGCCGGCCATCGACCGGATCGGTGGCGGCCAGTTCGCGCGCGATCTGCGCGAACGGCAGGCCCAGGCGATAGAGCACGCCGGCAACCAGCAGAAGGTTGGAAACGTTGTGCGCGCCCAGCAGGCGCGTGACGATCTGCGCCTCACCGTGCGGCGAGACCAGCGTGAAGATCTGCCCCTGCGCCGTCGCTTGCAGGTCGCGCGCGCGCATCGTCGCGGGCACGGTGGCGTCATCGCTCAGGCTGTAGCCGGTGGCGGCCAGTGCCTGCGGCAAGGCGGCCAACAGGCGTCGGCCGGCCTCGTCGTCGGCGTTGATCACGGCGCCGCCCAGTTCAGGCCAATGGAACAGGCGGGCCTTGGCGGCCTCGTAGCGCTCCATGGTGCCGTGGTAGTCGAGGTGATCGCGGGTCAGATTGGTGAACGCGGCCAATGCAACGCGCACGCCGTCCATGCGGCCCTGCTCGATGCCGATGGAGGAGGCCTCCATGGCCACTGCCTTGGCGCCGGCGTCGCGCATGGCGGCCAGCAGGCGATGCACCGTCAGCACGTCGGGCGTGGTCAGGCTGCCACCCAGTGTCTGACCGTCGGGCAACACCGCCCCCAGCGTGCCGATGGTGCCGCAGGCCTTGTCATTGCGACTCAGCGCGTGCGCGATCCATTGGACCGAAGAGGTCTTGCCGTTGGTGCCGGTGACGGCGACCACGGCAAGCTCGGCCGACGGACGGTCGTACCAGGTATCGCCCAGCCCGCCCAGCAGGCCGCGCAAGCCAGTGACCTGCAGCAATGGGACCTGGCCGGCCTGCGCCAGCATGGCGTCGTCCACGGGCGCTTCGCACAGCACCGCGCGAGCGCCCTGCGCCACGGCCCTTTCTATATAGAAACGTCCGTCGCTGGACAGGCCGGCGCAGGCGACGAACACATCGCCCGGCTCGATCTCGCGCGAGTCCAGCTTGAGATGCGCGGTCAGCGACACGCGCTCATGCAACCACGCCACGGTCTGTTCAACCGTGGCGGCTTGGGAATTTGACTGGAAGCCTTTGGCGTTCATCTGCCTGGCTCCTTCAAACCAGCAACAATCGTGGATTCGAAGGGCGCGTCGGGACGCACCCCCATAAGCTGCAGACTCCCGCCGACAATGCGGGAGAACACAGGCGCGGCGATAGCGCCGCCGTAATAGCCGCCGACCGTCGGCTCATCGATGGACACGGCCACGACGATCTTGGGATCGGACACCGGCGCGAAACCGACATAGGAACTGCGGTAGCGCTGCATGCTGTACTTGCCGTCGACGATCTTGCGCGCCGTGCCGCTCTTGCCCGCCACGCGGTAGCCGCGCACTTGCGCGGCCTTGGTGCCCTCGGGGCCGGCGGCGGCTTCCAGCATGCCGCGCACCAGCGCGGTGGTCTTGGGCGTGTAGATGCGCACGCTGGTGGGATCGCTGTCGCGCTTGACCAGCGTCATCGACACCATGTCACCGTTGCGGGCGAACACCGTATAGGCGCGCGCCACCTGCAGCAGCGACACGGACAGGCCGTAGCCATAGGCCATGGTGGCCTTCTCGATCAGGCGCCAGCGCTCCCAGGGACGCAGGCGTCCGGGCGCCGCGCCGGGAAAGCCAACCTGCGGGGCCTGCCCCAGGCCCAGTTCCGTGAAGCGGTTCCACATCTCGCGGGATTCCAACTTCTCGGAGATCAGGGTCATGCCGATGTTGCTGGACTTGCGCAACACGCCGGCCACGTCCAGCGTGCCGTTGCGGCTGACGTCGCTGATGGTGCTGCCCTGATAGACGAAACGGCCGTTGCCGGTCTCGAACAGCGTATTGGGCGTGATCCGGCCCAGGTCCAACGCCAGCGCGGCGGTGAACGGCTTCATGATGGAGCCGGGCTCGAACGTGTCGGTAATCGCCTGGTTGCGCAGCTTTGCGCCCTGGAAGGTCTCGCGCTTGTTCGGATCGAAGGTCGGCACATTGGCCAGCGCCAGGATTTCCCCGGTATGCACGTCCAGGACCACGGCGGTCGCGCCCTTGGCCTGGTGCTTGTCCATGGCGTCCTTCAGTTCCTTGAACACCAGGTATTGCAGACGGGTGTCGATGGACAAGCGCAGGTCGCGGCCATCCACCGGCAAGGTGACGGCCTGCACGTCTTCGATGACGCGACCCAGGCGGTCCTTGATGACGCGGCGGCTGCCGGGCCGACCCGACAGCTGCTGGTTGAATGTCAGCTCGACGCCTTCCTGGCCCTGGTCCTCGACGCTGTTGAACCCGACCACGTGCGCCATCACGTCGCCGTCCGGATAATAGCGGCGGGTTTCCGGCTGTTGATGCACGCCAGGCAAGCCGAGCTGCTTGATCTTGTCGGCCGCCTCCATCGAGACCTGGCGCTTGAGATAGACGAAGTTCTTGTCCTCGTCGACCCGGTGCCGCAGATCGGCCGCGGGCATTTCGAGCAGCTTGGCCAGCGCGTCGAGCTGCGCCGGCGTGGACTGCTTCACGTCTTCCGGAATGGCCCAGATGGCGCGCGCCGGCACGCTCGAAGCCAGCACCGCGCCATTGCGGTCCATGATCTTGCCGCGCGTTGCGGACAGCGTCAGCGTGCGCTCATAGCGGCGCTCGCCCTGCTGTTGCAGGAATTCGGTCGACAGCCCCTGCAGGAACAGCGCGCGGCCGGCCAGCACGGTGAAACCGCCGAACAGCAGGATCAGCACCAGCCGGGCGCGCCAAGTCGGCAACTGGCCGCGCAGCACGGGATTGTCGAAGAATGGGACGCGCTTCATTGGGCGCCTCCAGTGGCCGGCGCCTGATTCAGGTACAGCGTGCGGTCCGGCACGATGGAAATCATCTTGAGGCTATCGCGCGCAATGGCATCCACGCGCGCGTTACGCGCCAGCTCGGCGCGCTCCAGCTGCAGCCGCCGCCAGCCGACCTCCAGGTCGCGCTCCTGCGCCTGATCCCTGCCCAGCTCGACGAAGAGCTGGCGCGACTGATACCGACTGGTGACCAGTGAAATGGCCGACAGCATCAGCAACGCGGCAATGATCAGGTTGACGCGGCCCATCAGCGGCGCCCTCCCTTTCCGCCCTTGCGCGGAACGGCGAGGTCGCTGCCGGGCAAGGAACCCGTATGCACGAAGGCGGCTCCGCCTTCGGCCGGCAGCGGCGTGGCGCTGCGTTCGGCCGCGCGCAGCACGGCGGAACGGGCGCGGGCATTGACCGCCACTTCATCGTCCTCGGCCTGGACGCGGCCAAGGGAATACAGCACGGGCTGGGGCATTTCGCTTTCGCGCAGGGGCAGGCGTGCATACGCGGCGGCCGGCCTGGCCGCCGCCGCGATGCATTGCTTGACCATGCGGTCTTCG
>MCND01000401.1_pt1 | contig 13225 bp, 10 predicted proteins | sample 778211 | NCBI WGS metagenome assembly MCND01 (sample SAMN04296812, study PRJNA304217) | bioreactor metagenome | isolation source: activated sludge enriched with benzalkonium chloride | place: Turkey: Istanbul urban wastewater treatment plant
GACCGAAGACGGCCAGGCCACGCCCGCGCTGCAAAAGAAGCTGGCCGCCAAGGGCCTGGAAAACATCGACCTGGCCACGCTGGAACGCGAATCCGACGGCAAGCAGGACTACCTGGTCGCCCGCGGCACCGCCCCCGGCGCCGCGCTGGCCACGGGCCTGCAGGAAGGCATCGCCGCCGCCATCGACGGCCTGCCCATTCCCAAGGTCATGCGCTATCAGCTGGCCGACGGCGTGACCACCGTCAAGTTCGTGCGTCCGGCCCACGGCCTGATCGCGCTGCACGGCGCCGACGTGGTGCCCGTGACCGCGCTGGGCCTGGCCGCCGGCCGCGAAACGCTGGGCCACCGCTTCATGAGCAATGGCCCGGTGGCGATACCCGACGCCGACGCCTATGCCGCCACGCTGGCCGACAAGGGCCGCGTCATGGCCTCGTTCGAGGGCCGCCGCGCCGACATCGAGCGCCAGTTGCTGGACCACGCCGGCCGCCTGTCCGCCACGCTGGGCGACGATCCGGAAGTCGCCGCGCTGCTGGACGAAGTCACCGCGCTGGTCGAGCATCCCACCGTCTACGTGGGCGAGTTCGAGGAACAATTCCTGCAGGTGCCGCAGGAATGCCTGATCCTGACGATGCGCCTGAACCAGAAGTACTTCCCGCTGTTCGACCCGGCCAGCGGCCGCCTGACGCACCGCTTCCTGATCGTGAGCAACATGCACACGGCCAATCCGGTGAACATCGTCGAAGGCAACCAGCGCGTGGTGCGCCCGCGCCTGGCCGACGCGCAGTTCTTCTTCAACACCGACCGCAAGACGCCGCTGGCCGCGCGCGTCGAGCAGCTGGGCGCTATCGTCTACCACAACAAGCTGGGCACCCAGCTCGAACGCGTCGAGCGCGTGCGCGCCATCGCCCGGGGCGTGGCGCAGCAGCTGGGCGGCGACGTCTCGGCCGCTGACCGCGCCGCCCTGCTGGCCAAGGCCGACCTGGGCTCGAACATGGTGGGCGAGTTCCCCGAGCTGCAAGGCATCATGGGCGCGTACTACGCGGCCGGCGACGGCGAACCGGCCAGCGTGGTCGAGGCGCTGCGCACCCAGTACCGCAACCGCTGCGACGCCCCGGTCAACGCCGACACGCTGACCGCCGCCACGCTGTTCATCGCCGAACGCGCCGAAACCCTGGTCGGCATCTGGGCCATCGGCCTGGCGCCCACCGGCGAGCGCGATCCCTTCGGCCTGCGCCGCGCCGCGCTGGGCCTGATCAGCGCCTTCGAGCAGCTGGCCGCCGGCGGCTGGCTGAAGATCAACCAGGACGGCCCGCTGTCGCTGGACGGCCTGCTCGACCTGGCCGCTGGCACCTTCCCTGCCGGCAAGATCCCCGCCGACACGCTGGCCGAGGTGCGCGCCTTCATCTATGAACGCTACCGCAACCAGCTGATCGCCGATTCCGACCGCAACGCGGTCGAAGCCGTGATCGCGCTGACGCCGCCGCTGCATCAGGTGGGCGAGCGCGTGCGCGCCGTGGCCGCCTTCGCGCAAATGCCCGAAGCCGCCAGCCTGGCCGCCGCCAACAAGCGCATCGGCAACCTGCTCAAGAAGGCCGAGGGCGAGATCGGCCAGGTGAACGACACCGCGCTGGTCGAGCCCGCCGAAAAGGCGCTGGCCGCCTCGGTCGCGACGCTGCGCCCGCAGGCCGAGGCGCAGTTCGCGACCGGCGACTTCGCCGCCAGCCTGCGCACGCTGGCCCAGGCGCGCGAGCCGGTGGACGCCTTCTTCGCCGACGTCATGGTCATGGCCGAGGACCCGGCCGTGCGCGCCAACCGGCTGGCCCTGCTGGGCCAGTTGCATGGCCTGATGAACCAGGTCGCTGACATTTCCAGGCTGGCACAGTGAAACTGATCATCCTCGACCGCGACGGCGTCATCAATCAGGACAGCGACGCCTTCGTCAAAAGTCCCGACGAATGGATCGCCCTGCCCGGCAGCCTGCAGGCCATCGCCCGGCTGACCCAGGCCGGCTGGAAGGTGGTGGTTGCCACCAACCAGTCGGGACTGGCGCGCGGCCTGTTCGACATGGACACGCTCAACGCCATCCACGCCAAGATGCGGCGCGAGCTGGCCGCCGTCGGCGGCAGCATCGACGCCGTCTTCCTGTGCCCGCACGGGCCGGACGACAACTGCGTATGCCGCAAGCCGCTGCCCGGCATGTTCGAGCAGATCGGCGCGCGCTACGACGCCAACCTGAACGACGTGCCGGCGGTGGGCGATTCGCTGCGCGACCTGCAGGCCTCGTCGGCCGCCGGCTGCGCGCCCTGGCTGGTGCTGACCGGCAACGGCGCGAAGACGCAGGCCAAGGGCGGCCTGCCGCCCGGCACGCGCATCTGCGACGACCTGTCGGCCGTGGTCGACCTGCTGTTGCAAGACAAAGAGGCCTGACCCGATGGCCCGGCTCCGTTCGCTGCTTTACGCCATTTTCCTGATCGTCACGGTCATTCCCTACGCCTTCGCCTGCGTCCTGTGGGCGCCGCTGCCGCTGCACCTGCGCTACAAGCTCACCGTGGGCTGGCCGCGCCTGGCGATCTGGGGCGCGCGCGTGATCTGCGGCATCCGCTGGCAGGTGAAGGGCTGGGAAAACCTGCCCGACGGCCCGGCCGTGATCCTGTCCAAGCACCAGTCCGCGTGGGAAACGCTGTTCTTTCCCGCCTACATGCCGCGCGAAGTCTGCTTCGTCTACAAGAAGGAACTGCACATGGTGCCGTTCTTCGGCTGGGGCCTGGCGCTGCTGCGCATGATCGCCATCGACCGCAGCAAGGGCCGCGACGCCTTCGAGCAGGTCGTCGCCCAGGGTCGCAAGCGCATGGACGAGGGCCGCTGGCCTCTGCTCTTTCCGGAAGGCACGCGCGTGCCCCCGGGCCAGGCCGGCCGGTTCAAGATGGGCGGCGCGCTGCTGGCCTCGCGCACCGGCGCCAAGGTCATCCCGGTGGCGCACAACGCCGGCGAATGCTGGCGACGCAACGCCTTCGTGAAGCGCCCGGGACTGGTTACGCTGTCCATCGGACCCGCGATAGAATCTCAGGGACTCCCCCCCGAGGAACTGAACCAGAAGGTCCAGGACTGGATCGAAGGGGAAATGCGGCGTCTCAACCCTGAAAGGTATGTCTAGCAGCGCTCAGCTCGAACTCCTGTTCGACTCGCGGGAAACCGGCGCGCCGGAAGGCGTGCCGCCGGCGGACGCCGCGCCGCGCGCGACGCCCGGACCGCGCCCCGCGCCTGACGCGCCGTCCCCGGCGCGTCTGCCGGATCCGTCCCCCGCCCACTCGGGCGAACCGCTGCTGACGCTGTCCCCGAATGCCTCGGCCCGCGTGCCGACGCCCTGCCCCGATCCACTGCCGCCCGGCGCCCGCTGGCGCGAGGTGAACACCGACGAACAGCCCATCGGCTTCGTGCTGCTGCGCTCGCGCCGCCGCAGCATCGGCTTCGTCATCACCGACGACGGTCTGCGCGTCACCGCGCCCAACTGGGTCACGCTGGGCCAGATCGACGACGCGGTGCGCGAGAAAGCCCGCTGGATCCTGAACAAGCTGCGCGAATGGCACGCCCGCAAGCGGCAGCTGGCCATGGCGCACACGCGCTGGCAGGCCGGCGGCGAGCTGCCTTATCTGGGCCGGCGCATCGTCATCGGCGTGGGCGGCGACAGCCGCCAGGCCGCGCTCTCGGGCGACGCCGACGCCCCACGGGACGGCGACACGCTGTGGCTGGCCCTGCCCGCCAACGCCGACCAGGGCCGCATCCGCGACGCCGCCCAGGCCTGGCTGCAACAGCGCGCCGGCGCCTGGTTCGGCGCGCGCCTGGCGCATTTCCTGCAGATCAGCGGCCTGAAGATCCGCCGCTGGCGGCTGTCTTCCGCCGCGACCCGCTGGGGCTCGTGCACCAGCGACGGCAACATCATGCTGAACTGGCGCCTGATCCACTTCGCGCCGGCCATCATCGACTACGTGATCGCGCACGAGCTGGCCCACCTGCGCGAAATGAACCACAGCCAGGACTTCTGGCGCGAAGTGGGCCAGATCCTGCCCGATTTCGAGGACGCCAAGAACATCCTGCGGCGCCACGATCCGGCATCCCTGCCTCAATTCTGAGGCGCCTTGGAGACACGACGATGCTGCTGCTGATTCCCGGCCCGGTGACCACCGACGCACGGGTGAGGGCCGCCGCGGCGCAGGACTATGCGCCCTGGGACAACGATTTCCGCGAACTCTACCGCCAGGTCTGCGCCGGCGTGCTGCGCGCCGCCTGCGCGCGGCCCGACGAACATGTCGCGCTGGCCTTGCCCGGCTGCGGTCACTTCGCTGTCGAGGCCGCGATCCGCACGCTGATGCCGCCAGGCGGACGCCTGCTGGTGCCGTCCACCGGCGCCTATGCCAGCCGCCTGCAGCGGCTCGCCGCCGAGGCCGGCCGCGTGGCCGTGCCGCTGTACGTGGGCGTGCGCGACCGCATCGATCCGCAGGCCGTGGCCCAGGCCCTGGAACAGGACCCGACGATCAGCCACGTGGCCCTGGTCTACAGCGAAACCAGCAGCGGCATCTGCCACGATGCGCCCGCCATCGCCCGCGTCGCGCAGGCGCTGGGGCGGCGCGTCATCATCGACGCGGTCTCGGCCTTTGGCGCGCTGCCGCTGGATCTGTCGGACCTGCCGGCCGTGGACGCGGTGGCCCTGACCGCCAACAAATGCCTGGAGGGCCTGCCCGGCGCCGCCTTCGTGGTGGCGCGGCGCGACAGCCTGGACGCCGCGCAGGGCCGCGCCGGCAGCTGGTCGCTGGACCTGGCCGACATCTATCAGCAAAGCCTGCAGCCCAACGCCGGGCCGCGCTTCACCCCGCCCGCGCCCACGCTGGCCGCCTTCGCCGTCGCGCTGGCGCGCTATCATGAGGAGGGCCGCGAGGCGCGCCTGGCGCGCTACACGGCCAATATGCGCGCGCTGTACCAAGGCGTCGGCGAGATCGGCCTGACGCCCTGGCTGCCGCCGGCGCTGCAGGGCCCCATCGTCGTCAATGTGCTGGCCCCGGACACGCCGGCCTGGGACCTGCAGGCCTTCGTCGACGCGCTCAAGCGCCGAGGCTACGTGCTCAGCAATTTCAAGAACACCGAACAGCCTTCCTTCCGTGTCGGCTGCATCGGCGCCTTCGCAGCCGACCAGATGCGGCAAGCCGTCCAGGCCATGGGCGAGGCGCTGTCCGAACTCGGCATCCGCGGGACCGCCGCCGGCCAGAAGCCGGCGCTCCCTTCCACCCTGACCGCATAGGAAACACCAACATGCGCCTGCTACACACCATGCTGCGAGTCGGCAACCTCGACAAATCCATCGACTTCTACACCAACGTGCTCGGCATGCGCGTCCTGCGCCGCAACGACTATCCGGACGGCAAGTTCACGCTGGCCTTTGTCGGCTACCAGGACGAGGCCGAAGGCGCCGTCATCGAGCTGACCCACAACTGGGACACCGACAAGTACGACCTGGGCAGCGGCTACGGCCACATCGCCCTGGAAGTCGACAATGCCTACGAAGCCTGTGACAAGGTCAAGGAACGCGGCGGCAAGGTCACTCGCGAAGCCGGCCCGATGAAGCACGGCACGACGGTTATCGCCTTCGTCGAAGACCCCGACGGCTACAAGATCGAGTTCATCCAGAAAAAGGGTTGACCCCCCCGAAGCGCTGCGCGCTTCCCCCCAGGGGGCGCGGCAGCGGACCGGCAGAGCCGGATCCGCGCCGCCCCGCTCTGCGCCGCGCCTGCTTCATGCGCGCGGGGGATGCGCTTGATCGACAAACAACCACGACGCCATCATGATTCACACCATCCTCAAAATGGGCGACCCTCGGCTGCTGCGCGTGGCCGCGCCCGTGGCGCATTTCGGCACGCCCGAGCTGCGCGCGCTGGTCGCGGACATGTTCGAGACCATGGCCGCCGCCCAGGGCGTGGGACTGGCCGCGCCGCAGATCGGCGTGGACCTGCAACTGGTGATCTTCGGCTTCGACCGCAACGAGCGCTATCCCGACGCGCCGGCGGTGCCGCAGACCATCCTGTGCAATCCGGTCATCACGCCGCTGTCCGACGAGATGGAAGACGGCTGGGAAGGCTGCCTGTCGGTGCCCGGCCTGCGCGGCCTGGTGCCGCGCTATCGCCATATCCGCTACACCGGCCTGGATCCGCAGGGCCAGCCGATCGAGCGCGAGGCCGAGGGCTTTCACGCCCGCGTGGTGCAGCATGAATGCGACCACCTGATCGGGCGCCTGTATCCGTCCCGCATCCAGGACTTCAGCAAGTTCGGCTACACCGAGATCCTGTTCCCCGGCATGGATCCGAACCAGGACGATTGAGGACGCCGCGACACGGCGGCCTCAATCGCCGCTGGGCTGCGCATTGTCGCGGCCCGCGCCGGGCGACAGTTCCTCCGGCGCGAAATCATCCACCTGCAGCACCTCGGCCGCCGATGCCTCGGCGGCCTCCAGCTGCGCCGCCTGCGCATCGGTGATGGCGCCCTGCCGATGGGCCTCGCGCCAGTCGCGCAGGCCGGACTGGCGTAGCCGGTCGCGTAGCGGCTGCACCGCTTCCGCCAGCGCGAACGCGCGCGTCAGCTGCCCCAGCGGGTCCGGCCCGGGCTCGCGCTGCAATTCCGCCGCCAGGCGGTCATGCGTGGGCGAGGGCTTGAGCAACAGCTCGGCGCATTCGCGCGTCAAGGCGTCGTCCGGCCCCTTGGCGAGCCGCAGCGGCAGGATGGCGGCGCGCAGGCCCCAGGCCAGCACCCGGCCCGGCAGGTTGGACAGCACCTGGTCCATGGCGCCCTCGATGCGAGCCGCACCCTGCTCCATGCACCAGCGCACCAGCGGCAGGTCGTCGTGCTTGCGGCCTTCATCTTCCCAGCGCTTGAGCACGGCCGACAACAGATACAGCTCGGACAGAATGTCGCCCAATCTTGCGGAGAGCAGCTCGCGGCGCTTGAGCGCGCCGCCCAGGCTGGCCAGCGAGGCGTCGGCCAGCAGCGCGAAGCCGGCGGCGTAGCGGCCCAGCCTGCGGTAGTGGCGGGCCGTCGGCCCCGATGTGGGCGTGGGCGCCAGCATGCCGCCGGTCCAGGCCCGCCCGATGGCGCGCAGGGACGTCATGCCGACGTGCCGCAGATGACGCCAGAACACGTCGTGGAAGACCTCCATGCCGCGCTCTTCGTCCGGATTGCCCAGCGCCAGCATCTCGGGCATCAGGTACGGATGCGCGCGGATGGCGCCCTGGCCGAAGATGATCAGGTTGCGCGTCAGGATGTTGGCGCCTTCGACCGTGATGGCGATGGGCACGGCGCGGTGCAGCGAACCCAGGTAGTTGCGCGGCCCGTCGATCACGCCCCGGCCCGCGTGCACGTCCATGGCGTCGTTGACCGACTGGCGCATGCGCTCGGTCGCGTGATATTTCATGATGCCGGATACCACGGCCGGCTTGACGCCCTGGTTCAGGGCCGCGCAGGTCAGGCGGCGCGCGGCCTCGACCAGGTAGGCGTTGCCGGCCAGGTTGGCCAGCTTTTCCTGCACGCCCTCGAAGCGCCCCACCGGCAGGCCGAACTGCTCGCGCACGCGCGCGTACATGCCGGTGGCGTGAGCCCCCAGCGCGGCCGCCGCCGCCGACAGCGAGGGCAGCGAAATGCCACGCCCGGCCGCCAGCGCGCTCATCAGCATCTGCCAGCCGTGGCCGGCGCGCTCCTCGCCGCCGATCAGCGCGTCCAGCGGCACGAACACGTCGCGGCCGCGATTGGGGCCGTTCTGAAAGGCCTGCATGGCGGGCAGATGGCGCCGGCCGATCTCCACGCCCGGCGCATCGACCTGCACCAGCGCCACCGAGATGCCGATGTCGCGCGGCTCGCCCAGGATGCCGTCGGGATCGGACAGCTTGAAGGCCAGCCCCAGCACCGTGGCCACCGGGCCCAGCGTGATGTAGCGCTTGTGCCAGTTCAGCCGGATGCCGATCAGCTCGCGCCCATCCACCACCTGGCGGCAGACCACGCCGGTGTCGGTCATGGAGGCCGCGTCCGAGCCGGCCTCGGGGCTGGTCAGGCCGAAGCAGGGAATCTCGCGCCCGTCGGCCAGGCGCGGCAGCCAGTAGTCGCGTTGCGCCGGCGTGCCGAACTGCATCAGCAGCTCGCCCGGTCCGAGCGAGTTGGGCACCATCACGGTGACGCCGGCGGTGACCGAGTAGGCGGAGATGCGGCGCACCACCTCGGAATGCGCGTAAGGCGAGAAGCCCAGGCCACCGTAGCGGCGCGGGATGATCATGCCGAAGAAGCGCTGCGCCTTCAGGAAGGCCCAGACCTCGGGCGGCAGGTCGCGGCGGTTCCAGCTGATATCCCATTCGTCCAGCATGGCGCACAGCTGCGCCACGGGCCCGTCGATGAACTTCCGCTCGTCCGGCGTCAGCGTGGCGGCCGGCACGTCCAGCAGCTTGCGCCAGTCCGGATTGCCGCTGAAGAGATCGGCCTCCCACCAGGTGTCGCCGGCCTCGATGGCCTCGCGTTCGGTCGCGGACATGGGCGGCAGCGCGCGGCGCGCCCAACGGTAGGCAGGTTCGGAAACGCGGCGCCGGCGCCAGGCGTTGAAATCCATGGGCTCCCCTTTTGCTGTCGTCGTCCCCGGGCCGTCGGCCCTGGGACGCATCGGGTCAAAGTACCAGAATTGCGGACGCGCGACCACGCGGGGGCCGCCCGACTCTGCGACAATGCCCGGGCGCCCAGTCGAACCGCGCCCCGCGCCCAGGCGCGCAGGGCCGACGCCGCGCGGCCCATTTTTCGTACCATCAGGCCCAAGACATGCTGAACAAACTCTGGCTGAGTTTCTTTCTCGCCGCCGCGGCAGCCGCGTTCTACCGCTGGCTCGCCATCGGCGACGCCGAGGTCTTCCGCGCCATGATCGCCAGCCTGTTCGACATGGCCCGCGTGTCGGTTGAAGTCATGGTGCTGCTGTTCGGCACGCTGACGCTGTGGCTGGGATTCCTGCGCATCGCCGAGGGCGCGGGCCTGGTGGAACGGCTGGCGCGGCTGCTCGGCCCGCTGTTCGCGCGCCTGATGCCCGAGGTGCCGCGCAACCATCCCGCCATCGGCCTGATCACGCTGAACTTTGCCGCCAACGGCCTGGGCCTGGACAACGCGGCCACGCCCATCGGCCTGCGCGCCATGCGCGAGCTGCAGTCGCTCAATCCCAAGCCCGACACGGCCAGCAACGCGCAGATCCTGTTCCTGGTGCTCAATGCCTCGTCGCTGACCCTGCTGCCGGTGTCGCTGTTCATGTTCCGCGCGCAACAGGGCGCGGCAGATCCGACGCTGGTGTTCCTGCCCATTCTGCTGGCCACTTGCGCCTCCACGCTGGCCGGCTTCCTGGCGGTGGCGTTCTGCCAGCGCCTGAAACTGACGGATCCGGTGGTGCTGGCCTGGCTGGGCGGCGGCGCGCTGGCGCTGGGCGGCTTCATGGCACTGCTGGCCAGCATGACGGCCACCGCCATCGCCGCGCTGTCCTCGCTGCTGGGCAACCTGACGCTGTTCTGCATCCTGCTGCTGTTCCTGCTGGCCGGCGCCTGGAAAAAGGTGCCGGTGTACGAGGCCTTCGTCGAGGGCGCCAAGGAAGGCTTCGACATCGCCAAGAACCTGCTGCCCTACCTGGTGGCCATGCTCTGCGCGGTGGGTATGCTGCGGGCCTCGGGCGCGCTCGACTTCCTGCTTGACGGAATCCGCTGGCTGGCCGCCCAGGCGGGCTGGGACGCGCGCTTCGTGGACGCCCTGCCCACCGCCCTGGTCAAGCCCTTTTCCGGCAGCGCGGCGCGCGCGCTGATGCTGGAGACCATGACGCACTTCGGCGTGGACAGCTTCCCCGCGCTGCTGGCCACCGTGGTGCAGGGCAGCACCGAGACCACCTTCTACGTGCTGGCGGTGTACTTCGGCTCGGTGGGCATCCTGCGCGCGCGCCACGCCGTGGCCTGCGCGCTGGTGGCCGACGCGGCCGGCGTGCTGGCCGCGATCGGCGTGTGCTACTGGTTCTTCGGTTGAACGCCGCGCCTTCGAGCCGGCGACGGCGTTGTCGGGCCAGGCAGGGCCCGGCCTTGCGCGGCCGCGCCTGACTCGGCCCGACCTGACGCGGCCCGACCCACCCGCATCAATCCACCAGCAGGATCTTCATGCCATTGGTGCCGCCGCTGTCACGATAGAAATCGCCCTTGGTCAGGATGACCCAGTCGCCGCTCTGCACCAGGTTGCGCTTGCGCAGTTCGTCGATGGCCGCGTTGCTCAGGTCGGCGGGCTCGTAGTCGGACGGCGCGAAGGGAATCGTGTAGACCCCGCGGAACATCGTCACACGATTCTGCGTGACACTGTGCGGGCTGTAGCAGTAGATCGGCACGCCCGAACGGATGCGCGACATGATCAGCGGCGTGTGGCCGCTTTCGGTCAGCGCGATGATGGCCTTGACGCCGGGGAAGTGGTTGGCCGCGTACATGGCGGCCAACGCGATGGTCTCGTCGCAACGCGTGAAGGTCTCGCCCAGGCGATGGTGCGACTGGGTCGAGGTCGGGTGCTTTTCCGCGCCCAGGCAGACGCGCGCCATGGCCTGCACCGTCTCGACCGGGTATTGGCCCGAGGCGCTCTCGGCCGACAGCATGACGGCGTCGGTGTAGTCGAGCACGGCGTTGGCCACGTCGGAGACTTCGGCGCGCGTGGGCATGGGGCTGGAGATCATGGACTCCATCATCTGCGTGGCCGTGATCACGACCTTGTTCAGCGTGCGCGCGTGCTGGATGATGCGCTTCTGGATGCCCACCAGCTCGGCGTCGCCCACTTCCACGCCCAGGTCGCCACGCGCCACCATGACGCCGTCGCTGGCGCGGATCAGCGCATCCAGCGCCTCGTCGTCGGCCACGGCCTCGGCGCGCTCGATCTTGGCGATGATCCAGGCATCGCTGCCGGCCGCGTGCAGCAGGGTCCGCGCCTCGTCGATGTCGCTGCCGTAACGCGGAAACGAGACCGCCACGTAATCCAGTTCCATCTCGGCGGCGAGCTTGATGTCGACGCGATCCTTGTCGGTCAGGCTGGGCGCGGACAGGCCGCCGCCGCGGCGGTTGATGCCCTTGTTGTTGGACAGCGGGCCGCCGACAGTTACGGTGGTGCGGACCTCGTCGCCCTCGACGCTATCCACCACCAGCACCACGCGGCCGTCGTCGAGCAGCAGCTCGTCGCCCACGCGGCAGTCCTGCACCAACTCTGGGTAATCAATGCCGACGATGCTGGCCGTGCCCGCTTCCTTGGGATGGACGCGCGACAGGGTGAAGGGCTGGCCCACCTGCAGCTGCACCAGCTTGTCGGTGAAGCGCGCGATGCGGATCTTCGGTCCTTGCAGGTCGCCCATGATCGCGACGTAGCGGCCCTGCCGCGCCGCGATCTCGCGCACCAGGCGCGCGCGTTCGCGGTGGTCGTCGGCGCTGCCGTGCGAGAAGTTCAGTCGAGCCACATCCAGCCCGGCCCGGATCAGGGCCTCGATGCGCTCGGGCGTCGACGTCGACGGTCCCAGGGTGGCGACAATTTTGGTGCGGCGCAGTACGGGCATGGGAATCCTATCTCGCAAGAAACAACGGAAACGCTATGGTACGACGCGATGCGAGCGCGCGGGTATCATGAACGCCACCTATCCTGACCAGGCTTGTCCGCATCGTGAAAATCGTCATCGCACCCGACTCGTTCAAGGAAAGCATTTCCGCGCCAGCCGCGGCCGAGGCCATAGCCCGCGGCGTGAAAGCCGCTATTCCCGGCGCGCAGACTGTCTGCGTGCCCATGGCCGATGGCGGCGAGGGCACGGTCGAGGCGGTGCTCGCCGCGGCCTCGGGCGAAGCGCGCATGCAGACCGTGAACGATGCGCTGGGCCACAAGGTCGACGCGGTCTGGGGCATGCTGGCGGACGGCACGGCCATCATCGAAATGGCCGCCGCTTCCGGCCTGGAGCTGATCGCGCCGGCGCGCCGAGACCCGATGCGCGCCAGCAGCCACGGCGTGGGCGAGCTGATCCTGGCCGCGCTCGACGCCGGCGCGCGCCACATCATCCTGGGCCTGGGCGGCTCCGCCACCAACGACGCCGGCGCAGGCATGCTGACCGCGCTGGGCGCGCGGCTGCTGGACGCCGAGGGGCACAGCCTGCCGCCAGGCGGCGGCGCGCTGGCGCGGATCGCCTCCATCGATGTCCAAGGACTCGACCCCAGGCTGGCCGGCGCGCGCATCGACGTGGCCAGCGACGTGGACAATCCGCTCTGCGGTCCGCAGGGCGCGTCGCACGTATTCGGTCCGCAGAAAGGCGCGACGCCCGCACAGGTGCATGAGCTGGACCAGGCGCTGGAACGTTTTGCCGACATCTGCGCGCGCAGCCTGGGGGTCGACCATCGCGATGCGCCCGGCGCGGGCGCCGCGGGCGGCCTGGGCTTCGCGGCCAAGGCATTCCTGGACGCGCGCTTTCGCCCCGGCGTGGACATCGTGGCCGAGCTGGGCGGACTGGCGCAAGCCGTGGAAGGCGCCACGCTGGTGTTCACCGGCGAAGGCCGGATGGATGCGCAGACGCTGCGCGGCAAGACGCCGGCCGGCGTCGCCCGGATCGCCCGGCAGGCAGGCGTGCCCGTGGTGGCCCTGGCCGGCTCGCTGGGCGAAGGCTACGAGGCCCTGCACGCCTGCGGCATCAGCGCGGCGTTCAGCCTCGCGCCCGGCCCCATCACGCTGCAGCAGGCGCTCAACGACGCCGAACGCCTGCTGCACGATCGCGCGCGCGACGTGATGCAGCTATGGATGGCCGCGCAGAAACGCATGCTGTAGCGCAGGGCGCCGGCTGCCGCGCTTGCGGCAGGCCGGCAATCAAGGGGGCCAGTATGGTGAAGAAAGGGTCAGGCGCTCAGCCGGCCTGCAGCACGCCCGCCGCGACCAGCGCGTCGGACAGGCGGATATACCGGTCCACCGACACGTCCTCGGCGCGCGCCGTGGGCGCGATGTCCAGCGCTTCCCAGGGCACCTGGGGCGCCCAGTCCGCCAGCACGCGGCGCAGCATCTTGCGACGCTGGGAAAACGCCCGCGCCACCACCGTCTCGAACGCCCTGGCGCTGACGGGACGCAGGCGGTCCCCGGGCAGGGGCATCATGCGCACGACCGCCGACACCACCTTGGGCGGCGGGTCGAAGGCCTC
>MCND01000402.1_pt1 | contig 13211 bp, 11 predicted proteins | sample 778211 | NCBI WGS metagenome assembly MCND01 (sample SAMN04296812, study PRJNA304217) | bioreactor metagenome | isolation source: activated sludge enriched with benzalkonium chloride | place: Turkey: Istanbul urban wastewater treatment plant
TGGTTCGCGCCCATCGCTAGCGGGACTCCATTCATCATGCGTTTGCTCTGCGCCTTCGACCGCCTGCTCTTCAAGCTGGTTTCGGTCATCGCCCAACTCTTGCTGGTGGCCGCCGCGGCCGCCGCCTTCTACCAGGTCATCGCCCGTTTCGTGCTGCATGCGCCGGCCGACTGGAGCGAGGTCCTGACCCGCGCCCTGCTCATCTGGACCGTGCTGCTGGGCGTGGCCCTGGCCTTCCGCCACGGCGCCATGATCAGCGTCGAACTGCTGCGCAACCTGCTGGGCGGCGCGCGCCGCCGGGCGCTGGAGGCGTTGATCGGCCTGATCTGCGCCGGCTTCCTGGGCTTCGTGGCCTGGATCGGCGGCCAGATGACCTGGCGCGTGCGTTTCCAGAACGTGCCCAGCCTGGACATCTCGATCTCCTGGATCTACCTGGCCATCCCGGTCGGCGCCACGCTGGCCGCCATCGCCGTGCTGGCCCGCTGGTGCGCCGGCGAAGAAGCCGAGGCCCCCTTGCGCAACGACGCGCAGGGCTGACCCGTTCGCAACGAATCCAAGCAGATCACGCCATGTCCCAATTGATGATTGTCTCGATGCTGATTTTCTTCGGGCTGTCCGTGCCGGTCGCCGTGTCGATCGGACTGGCCAGCCTGGCGGGGGTCGGCGCCGCCAACCTGCCCTGGCTGGTGGTGGCCCAGCAGCTATACGCCGCGCTGGACAAGTACCCGCTGGTGGCGATTCCCTTCTTCATCCTGGCCGGCAACCTGATGGAAGCCGGCGGCATTTCCGAACGCATGGTCGAGTTCGCCAAGAGCCTGGTGGGCGGCATCCAGGGCGGCCTGGCCTGCACCTGCGTGCTGACCTGCATGATCTTCGCGGCCGTGGCCGGCTCCAGCGTGGCCACCACCTTCGCGGTCGGCGCCATCCTGATCCCGGCCATGATCCGGCACGGCTACCCGGCGCCCTTCGCCGCCTCGCTGCAGGCCAGCGCGGCCGAGCTGGGGGTGATCATCCCGCCGTCCATCCCGATGATCCTGTTCGCCGTATCCACCGACACCTCCACCGGCGAGCTGTTCATCGCCGGCGTGATGCCCGGCATCCTGATCGGCCTGGCGCTGATGCTCTACGTCTGGCTCTACGCCAGGCGCAATGGCCTGGGCACGCGCGACGGCGAAGGCCGCCTGCCGCTATGGCCGGCCTTCAAGCGCGCCTGGCTGGCGCTGATGATGCCGGTCATCATCCTGGGCGGCATCTACGGCGGCGTGTTCACGCCGACCGAGGCCTCCGTGGTCGCGGTGATGTACGCGGTGGTGGTGGGCAAATTCATCTACCGCAAGCTCAGCTTCGGCCAGCTGTCCGAAACCCTGCACAAATCCGTCATGTCGACCGCGGTGATCATGTTCGTGATCGCCAACGCCGGCGTCTTCAGCTTCCTGCTCAACCGCGCCGGCATCCCCGACGCGCTGGGCGTCTGGCTGGCGCAGGTGTTCGACACCAAATTCACGTTCCTGATGGGCGTGAACGCGGCGCTGTTCGTCATCGGCATGTTCATCGAGACGTCCGCGTCCATCGTGGTGCTGGCCCCGCTGCTGCTGCCGGTGGCGCTGAAATTCGGCGTGGAACCGGTGCACTTCGGCATCATCATGGTCGTCAACCTGGCGCTGGGCATGATCACCCCGCCCTTCGGCGTGAACCTGTTCGCCGCCTGCGCGGTGGCCAAGCTGCCGCTGGAACGGCTGATCAAGCCGCTGATCCCGTTCGTGGGCGTGGTGATCGTCTGCCTGATGGTCATCACCTACTGGCCGGGGCTGTCGCTGGGGCTGCGCGACGTGGTCTACGGCAAGTAGCGCGGAGCCGCCCAGGCGGGCGCCTGGGACCTTACCCGTCCCTCGCGTCCACGCCCTCCCAGACGGGCAGCGCCTCGTCATTCAGGATCGCGTCCCACCAGCGCGCCGCGCGCGACGGCGGCATGGCCAGGCCCGCGTTATCCAGGAATTTCTCCCGTATCCGGTTGATCGAGGCCGGCCGTTCGCCGCAACCCTCGACCTGGTCCAGGCGCGCGTCCAGCACGCGGCCGTCGGCCAGCGTCACTGCCAGATCCGCCGCGAAGCGCTCGGGAAAGCCGCTGTCCTCCCAGGCCGACATGCCGATGCGCGCCGCCAGCCCCAGCGCCCGCGCATCCAAGGTTGCCGCGGACATGGCGCCGACATCCACGGGCAGGCCCAACAGGGCCATGGCCACGCAATAGGGCAGACTGTACTTGGCCTCGTGGGCGTCGCGCGGCGCCTGCTTGCGCGCCCATGGCTCGGCGATGACCAGTCCGGCGCCGGGCGCCACGCGGCAATGGACGGACACGATGGGCTGTCCGAGCGCCGCCGCTTCGTCGCGCAGACGGGCGGCGACTTCGAGATAGGGATGAATGTAGTGGCAACAGGGATACAGCTTGAACGCCGCCTCTTCCAGCGTCCACGCGCTGCCCAGGCTGTCGAGTTCCCGCATCAGCCGCTCGCCGGCCTGCGCGTCGTTGGCATAGGCGGAGTAAACGCCATGCCTGCCTTCCAGCACGGATAGCGGCCCCGTCATGCCGGCGGCCGACAGCCTGTCGGCCCAGACCCCAGCGTGCGCGGCCCAGCCCGGATGCAGGGCCTTGACCGTCGCGCCGTCGTTCAGGAATGCAAAGATGCCGCTGGCCTGGCTGCCCGCGATGCCGCCGGCGCTGGCGATCCGCGCCGCATCGGCGCCGCGCGCGGCCGCCGCCAGCATGGCGGCCACGATGGCGCCGGCCACCGACGTGGCCTGGAAGCCGCGCCGCTGGAACGCGCCTGCCGCCGCCCGCCCCAGCCGCACCAGCAGTTCCCAGCCGACGATGGTCAGCCTCAGCACATCGCACGGCGGCAGATGGCATTGCTGCCCCATGGCCAGGGCCACCGGAACGATGACCGCGCTGCCGTGCATGATGGAGCCCATGTGCGTATCGTCGTATTCCAGCGCATGGATGGACATGCCGTTCAGTAGCGCGGCCACATCGGCCGGCGCACCGGCGCGCAGTCCCAGCACCATCGCCGGCCCCGTCTCGGCGCGCTGCGCCAGCAGGCCGGTCAGCAGGTTCCGGTGCGAGGGGACGCTGGACGCGGCCAGCGCCACGCCGATCGCGTCGGCCAGGTGCAGGCGCGCCAACCGAACCACGCCCTCGGGCGCATCCCGCAGCGTCAGTTCCCGGGCGAACGCCGCCATGCGCTGCGTCGCGGTCGGTTCACGGGCGCTCATGAGGCCCACCGCGCCGCGTCGCGCCCGGCCAGAAACCCAAGGCCGATGGCCGTCAACAGGCCGTTCCCCGAGCAATAGCCTTCGGCGCCCTCGCTGCCGCTGATGCCCGCCGCCGCGCCGCCGCCCGCATACAGGCCGGCGATGGCGGAGCCGTCTTCGCGCAGCACACGGCCATGTTCGTCCACCGCTAGGCCGCCCTGCGTATGGAACAGGCCGGGGGTGACGCGGCAGATCCAAAGCCTGCCCGTCAGCGGCGCCAGGCCAAAGCGCTGGCGGCCATGCGCGTCGTCGCCAGCGCCGGCATCGGCGGATGCCGCCCGGTTGTAGTCCGCGATCGTCCGGGCCAGCGCGCCGGCGGGCAGGCCGAAGCGCGCGGCCAGTTCCTCGACGCTGTCACCGCTCTTGATGCCATGATGATCGGCCAGTTCCTGGAATTCTTCTTCCTTGCTCGCCACTTCCCTGATGCGCTCGTCGAAAATGGCATAGACCGCCTCCTGCTGCGCCAGCACCCGGCGGGCATAGCCCGAGTAGCCGATGTCCTCGTTGCCGAAGCGCTCGCCCCGAGCGTTGACGAGGATGCCGCCCTTCTCGATGGTGGTCCAGGACAGCAGCGATCCATGCGGATAGGCCACCGCGGCGTAGCCTTGATAGGCTTTCATGTTCGCCAGCCGGGCGCCCAGCTGCCGTCCCCACAGCACGGCCTCGCCCTCGCTGCCCAGCGCGCCGAAATACTCGGCCCCGGCGATCTCTCCGCAATAGGCGCGCACCAGCTCCCGATTCGCCGCGAAGCCATTGGTGGCCAGAATGACGCTGCGCGCGCCGATCCGCGAGGTTTCCCCGCCGGGACCGCCGACCGCCGCGCCCACGACGGCGCCTGCCCCGTCGACGTACAAGGTCGACACCGCATTGTTGACGGCCAGGGGAATGTCGCGCCGGCCAACCGCCGCCAGCAGATCGTCCACCAGGTCCTGTCCGCGCCGGGATCGCGGCGCGTGCAGCCGTGGCACGGAATGTCCCACGTGGCAATACTCGGTGATCAGTGTCATGCGCGCGCCCACCACGTCCACCAGCCACTCGCACAGGTCCGCGGACAGCGTCGCCATGCGGCGCATCAGCATGGGCAGCTCGCCCTGACCGGCCGCACGCTCCAGATCCTCCAGCATGCGCTCGGGCGAATCGACGATGCCCGCCTCGCGTTGATAGCGGCTGCCCGCCCCCGGCACGGAGCCGGTGCTCAGCGATGAATTGCCGCCCGCCCGGTCGCGCTTCTCGAGGATGGCCACGCTGGCGCCGCCATCGTGCGCGGCGATCGCAGCGGCCAGGCCGCACGCTCCCGCCCCCACGACCAGCACATCGATCTCCATGTCCCACTCGCTGCCAGACTCATGCCGGCCCACCCATGTTGTCATGCTCACGTCACTCTCCTTCCATCAGACGCCGGTCATCCGGTCGCCGCCACGGCCTGTCCTAGCCCTTTCCGCCCAGGTCCGGCTAAGCGGACGTCAAGCCCCGCATCCACACGCGCCAGTCGTCATCCAGGGCCGGCGCTTGCCGTTCGGTGCAAGCGAGCCCCGCGGCCTGGTCCGCCAGCGCGCGCAGCAGGGGCGCGGCTTGCGGCATCCGCGCCTGGCACAGCGCCGTGATCTTTGTCCAGATGTCCTGCTCGGCCAGCGGACGATCCGGTCCGCCGCGCGCGCTCCAGCACGTCTGGCGCAGCCGCCGGCCATCGCGCAGGGTCAGGATCACCGTGGCGGGCCGGTCGTGCGGCCAGGGCCGGATGCCGTCCATCGGCACGATCCGCGTCGCGGCCCGCAGCCGCGCGATGCGGGGATCCGACAGCGACGCGCTGTCGAAGGCCCCGGCCCCGCCATGTCCGATGGCGATCGCCGCCGCCACCGCATGGGGCAGCGAGAACTTGGCCTGCAGCGTGGTGCCCGGATCGCGGCTGTCGAGCGCAAGCGCCAGCGGATGCGCCTGCACTTGCACATCCGTGACGTCCGCCCCGCCCAGCAAGGCGGGGGACTGCGCCAACAGTTCCTGGACCGCCTCGATCGCCGAATGCGCGTACTGGCAGCAGGCGTAGAGCTTCTGGTAACCATGCTCGACGGCCCAGGCGCCGTCATCCGCGAAGGCCGCCGCATCGGCCCGCGCGCCAAGCGTGACCGCATAGACATCGTGTGGCGTGTCGGCCACCGCGCCGATGCCCGCCTGCGCCAGCGTCACCGCCAGCAGGCCGGTGGCGGCGCCCTGTGCCGCCCAGGCGTTGCGCACCAGGACGCCCTTGGAGGCCATGCTGAACGGTCCGGCCGCGCCCATCGCGCAGGCGGCGGCGACCGCGCGCAGCGTGAGCCCGGGCGCCATCCCCTTCAGCACGGCCACGCCGGCGGCCGCTCCCACCGGCGCGAGCAGCGCATGAGGATGGAAACGCAGGGTCTCGAAACGCCAGGCCCGCGCCACACGCGTCACCAGCTCATAAGCCAGGACCAGGGCCCGCAATAGGTCCCGGGCGCTGGCGCCCTCCTGTTGCGCCACTGCCATCAGGGCCGGCAGCACGTACAGCCCCCCATGGCATATGGCCTTGCGATAGCCTTCGTCCAGCTCGTTCCAGCCCATGGCCAACCCGTTCTGGACGGCCGCGTCGGTCACGCTCAAGGCCGGCCCGCCGGGCGCGAGCAGCATGGCGGGGCCGCCCCCGCCCCCGGCCAGCGCCGCGCGGCGCGCCCGCGCCACCTCGGGTTCGTCCAGCGCGCTGAACGCGGCGGCCACGTTATCGCAAAGGATCAGGGCGCCTCGCCGGCGCGTCGACGCCGGCAGGTCCCGCCACGGGGTCGCGACGACGCGCCGCAGGCAGGCTTCGAATGCGACGGCGATGTCCGTCTGTTCAGCTTGCGTGTTCAAAACAGGCTCCACAGGCTTTCCCGGTCCCGCAGCTCGGCGCTGGAACCGTCATGGATCACGCGCCCCGACTTGATCACGATCGCCCGCTCAACGCTTTCCAGCGTCGCCTGGACGTTCTGCTCCACGATCACGACCGTGGTCCGGTGTTCGAGATTGATGGCGCGCACGCAGGCCAGCACATCGCGCACGATCACCGGCGCCAGCCCGATCGTCGGCTCGTCCAACAACAGGATGGACGGCCGCGTCATCAAGGCCATGCCCAACGCCAGCATCTGCTGTTGCCCGCCGCTGAGCGAACCCGCGATCTGCTGGTCGCGCTCCGCCAGCAGCGGGAACAGCGCATGGACGTCGCCCAGCGCCCGCTGCCGCGCCCGCGGCGCCAGCCTCATGCCGGCTATCGCCAGGTTCTGGCACACCTGCAGCTCGCGAAAGACATTGTGTCCCTGCGGCACGTAGGCCATGCCCAGCGCCACGTTCCGGTGCACGGCATTGGGACGCACCGCGCTGCCGCGATAGCTGACGCTGCCCCTCGCCCCTTCCAGATCGCCGACGCAGGCGCGCAGCAGCGTGGTCTTGCCCGCGCCGTTGTGGCCAAAGACCCCTACCCGCTGGCCGTCGGGAATGCGCAGCGACAGGCCGTGCAGCGCCTGCAACTTGCCGTAATGCGCGTCGAGTTGTTTGATTTCCAGCATCCGATATCCCCAATGGCGCCCGTCATTGCCCGAAGTACAGGCCGGCCAGCGTCTTGCTTTCCAGTAACGAGGCGACGTTCCCGCGCTCGAGGATCCGGCCCTGCGCCATGAACACGGCGCTGCCGCACAGATCGCGGATGAAGGACACGTTGTGCTCGACCACGCATACCGCCCGCCCCAGCGCCGCCTCCGCGCGGACGATTTCCCGCATCGTCTCGTAGGCCGCGCCCTCCACGCCCGCCATGGGCTCGTCCAGCAACAGCAGCGGCCCCTCGCTCATCAGCGCACGCGCCAGGCCGACAAGCTTCTGCTGTCCGAAGGTGATGTCGTTCACGTTCTGCCCGGCCATGCCCGCCATACCCATGCGCTCCAGGATGCGCAGCGCCCGTTCGCGCGCGCGCTGCTCGGCGCGGCGCAAGGCCGCCCGGGCGGCGACCAGCCGCCACAGGGATTCCCCCGGATAGTCGGTCGGCGCCACCAGCAGGTTCTCCAGCACGCTCAGCGAACCGAACAGGCGCATGTGCTGCCACGTCCGCGCCACGCCCGCGCGCGCCCGCTCGTGCAACGCCAGGCCGGACAACTGCCGGCCGTTGAGCGAGATGGAGCCGCTGTCGGCCGGAAACACGCCGGATATCAGATTGAACAGGGAGGTCTTGCCGGCGCCGTTCGGGCCGATCAGCCCCAGGATCTCGCCGGCCTTGAGATCCAGCGTGATCCCGTCCGCCACCACGACGCCGCCAAACCGTTTGCAGACGTTCCGCAGACTCAGCACCGCGCTCATCGCTGTACTCCCGAAGCAAGCCGCTTGCCGGCGGGCACCAGGCCCTGGGGTCGCAGGAACAGGAACAGAATGACCAGCGAAGTGAAGATAACGCCCTGCAAGGGTCCCATGATGGAGGGCGGCAGGTTCAGGAAGGTGATGCCCTCGGGCAGCAACAGCAGCAGCACCGCGCCCACCACCGGCCCGTACACGGATCCCATGCCGCCCACCACCACCATGGTCAGGATCATGGCCGACTGCAGGATCTGGAACTGGTCCGGCGTCAGATACTGGTAGTAATACGCATACAGGCCGCCCGCCAGTCCAGCCACCCCCGATCCCAGCGCGAAGATGGCGATCTTGATGTTCATGGCATTGCGGCCCAGCGCCAGGAACGCCAGCTCATCGTCGCGCATGGCCTGGATCGCCCTGCCATACGGCCCGCGCATCAGCGCGCGCAGGCTCCACACCACCGCCAGCGCCAGGCCCAGCGCGATGGCGGCGAACACCAGGCTGCGATTTCCCTTGACCACGTTGGGAATACCGCCCAGGCCGCTCGCGCCGCCCAGGAAGTCGATATTCTTGATGATCTCGATCAGTCCGAGCTGGAATCCGATGCTGGTGATGAGCAGGTAGTCGCCGGAGATACGCAGGGACGGCAGGGACAGCATGAACGACGCCAGCATCGCCACGACGAAGCCGGCCGCGACGCACAGGACAGGATGCAGACCGGCATGGATGCTCAATACGCCGACGGTGTAGGCGCCGAGGGCGAAGAAGATCGGATGCGCAATGCTGATCAGGCCGCCGAAACCGATGATCAGGTTGAAGCTGGACGCCAGGATCACATACAGGCCCACCAGAACCAGCAGCGACGCGACATATTCCATGAAAGACTCCCTTGCGATGATCAGCCGCGGGCCGCGGCGGAGCCGGGCGCGGGCCGCCGGCGGACAGGCAGCCGCAGGCGCACGCCCTGCGGGAAGAACAGGATCGTGACGAACAGCAGCGCGTAAAGAATCAGGCTCTGCCAGGCCGACGGGATCACGAGTATGCTGAATGCCCGCAGCAACCCCAACAGCACCGCGGCGATGGCCGCGCCGAACACATTGCCCATGCCGCCAAGCAGCGCCGCGATCACGGCGAACAGCATCATCTCCAACGGCGTGTTGGGCACCATGGCGGCGCGCGTGCCGAACAGATACATGGCCGCCGCGATCAGCACCGCGGCGATGACAAAGGTCAATGCGTAGACCCGCCGCACATTCACGCCGTAGAGCCGGCTGAGATGGGGATTGTCGGCCACCGCCGTCATGTATTGCCCGTGGCGGGTGCGGCGCATGATGAAAAAGAGCAGCGACATCAGCGCCAGCGTGGCGGCGATGGCCTTCAGATCCCATTCGCTAACCACCACCGAGCCGAAAACGTGCGAGGCGGAGATGAGCGAAGCCGCCAGCGAGACCGGCTCGGTGCCGGCGATCATGGCGAGCAGGTACTGCACCAGTTCCGACACCACCAGCGTGAAGATGAAGAAGGTCAGCGGCGGCGAATGGCGCTTGCGGAAGGTCTGCAGGCCGAAAACCTCCAGGGCCAGCGCCGCCGCCGTCGCCGCCGCCACGCCCAACGCCAGCGCCGCGTAGCCGGGCCAGCCCAGCTTCTGGACGGCCAGGTACATGGCGTAGTAGGCGATCCCCATGATCCCCGCCTGCGCGAAGTTCCATACCTTGACCACCTTCAGCACCAGCGCGAAGGCCGCGGCCAGCAGGACCGCATAACTCGAATTAGCCAGCCCGGTCCAGAGAATCTGCAGGAAAGTCTGAAAATCCAGCATCTGAGCTCCTCATGCCGCGAGCCATGTCGGCTCTCGGCGCCTTGCGCCTAGTCGACCGTGGCGACGGGGACGAACCCGCCGTTCTTGACCTCGAACAGGTACACCGGCTTCTTGACGCGGTGATCGGCGCCCACGCTCAGCCGGCCGGTCATGGGCAGGTCGAAGTTGGCGACCTCCACGAGCGCCTGGCGCATGTTCGGGCCGGTCAGCGGCTTGCCGGCCTTGAGCAGGTGGCCGTATAGCGCGGCGATCAGATGCGGCATGTCGTACAGGTACTGGGTATAGGGCAGGCCATTGGGCACCCGGCCTTCGCTGCGCTGCCAGCGCTGGACAAACTCGGCGATGCGCGGATTCTGTTCCGCCGAGGGCGCCAGCGCCGAGACCAGCAGGCCTTCCGCAGCCGCGCCCAGCTGCTGCAGGATCTTGGGGTTGTAGCCGGCGGAATAGGTGGAGATCGGCTGCTTGATGCCCAGCTGGCGCAGCTGCGCGACCACCTGCGGCAGATCGGCGATCAGGCCCTGGATGTAGATGATGTCCGGATTCGCGGTGCGCACCTTCAACAGGGCGCCCGTGTAATCGGTGGACTGCGCGTCGTAGGCCTCGTAGGCGACGACCTTGCCGCCGGCCTTTTCAAAGGCGTCGCGGTAAATCTTCGCTCCCTCCACGCCGCTGTCGTTGTGAATGTAGAGAACGGCCGCCCGCTCCTTCTTCAAGGTCTGGCGCGCGTATTGCGCCTGCGCCATCACATCGACGTCGGCCAAGGGATAGGTCGTGTAGATGTAGTCGCCCAGCCGGGCGATCTCGGGCGAATTCGCGCCCACGCTCAGGCCCAGCACTTCGCTGCGGTTGGCCACGGGGGCCACGGCCTTGACCACTGAGCTCCAGGCCGTGCCGAAGACCGGCACCTTGTCCACGTTGACCAGCCGGTTGACCGCGTTGATCCCCAGCCGCGGATCGGCCTGCGTATCCAGCAGGATCATTTCCAGCGGATGCCCGTCCACCCCGCCCTTGGCGTTGATGTCCTGCACGGCCCATTGCGCGGCCTTGGCCTGGTCGGCGCCGAACAGCGCCTGCGATCCCGTCAGCGGCATCGCCAGCCCGAACTTCAGCGCTTCCTTGCCCGCGGCGGGCTGCGCCCATGCGGCGGACGCGCCGAGCACGCAGGCGCCGCCCCATGCCAGAACGGCGGCCAGATATCTGTGGATGCGTTTCATGTTGCTCCCCTTTTATGGTGTCGTTGGCGACGCGGACGGCTCACTGGCCGATGTTCCGCAAACTGACGATGATGGATTCGGTGGTGCCCACGTCGGCGTACTTCTCCGACATGTCGAACAGATTGACGGCATGCGACACCGCGCTGCGGTCATAGACCGCATCCTCGGGCACGGCCACCTTGAAATTCAGCGAGAAGGCGTCGACCACGCTGCCGCGCACGCAGCCGCTGGTGGTGCAGCCCGTGACAACCAGCGTATCGGCGCGCAGGTCGATCAGATGGCTGGCGAGCGCCGTGCCGAAGAAGGCGCTGGGATGCTTCTTGGGCAGCAGCACATCGCCGTCGCGCGGCGCGACTTCCCGCACGAACTCGTAGCCGTGCGCGGGAATATTCATGATGGCGGGCACCTTTTCCGCCAGCCGACCGCCGTCGGTCGCCTGCTTGGGAGCCACGTGCGGATACAGCACCGGCCAGCCGCGCTCGCGGAATACATCCAGCAATTTCCGGATGTTCGTCACGGCGCGCCAGCCCGTGTCGCCGCAGCTGGTTGGAAACTCCTGGATCGCCTCCCAGAATGGCCGCGGCGTCGTGCCCACGGTGCGGTACTGCACGTCGATGATCAGCAGCGCCGGGCGCAGCCCCATGCCCGACGGCCTGCCGAAGCCCGCCGCGCGGTAGGCGCGCTGCGCCTCGTCGTCGATAATGCCGTCCCAAGGTCTCATTGCCCTTCCTCCCGTTGCGATTGCAGTTGGCGCGACAGATAGCGGCCGTGGCCGGGCTGGCCGACGATCTCGCCATCGCTCATGACGGTCACGCCGCGCACGATGGTGCGCACCGGCCAGCCCTTCAAGGTCCAGCCGTCGTACAGGCTGTAGTCGGAATAGGAACCCAGCTCCCGGGCACTCACGGTGCGCTCCTTGTCCAGGTCGACCAGCGTCAGGTCGGCGTCCGCGCCCACCCTCAGCGTGCCTTTGCCAGGCATCAGGTCAAAAATCCGGGCGGGGCTGCGCGTCAGCAGATCCGCGATGCGCGCCAGGCTCAGCCGCCCCTTGTGATAGCCCTCGGACAGCAGCACGGGCAGGATGGTCGCCGTGCCCGGAAAGCCCTGCGACGCCAGCCACAGCGGGCGTTCCTTGGTCGCTTTCTTGCGCGGCACATGATCGGAGGCGACCACGTCGATGCTGCCATCGCGCAGGCCCTCCCACATGGCGTCCACATCGTCGCGCGTGCGGAACGGCGGATTGGCCTTGCCCAGCGGCCCGATGTCGGCATCCTCGTCATGTGTCAGGTAGTGCGGGCAGGTCTCGACATGGACGCGGTCGTAGCGCTGCCGCCACTTGCGCACCTCGTCCAGGGCCATGCGGGTGCTCAGGTGCGGAATGTAGATGCTGGCCTTCAGGTGCTCGGCGAACATCATCGCGCGCACGCAATTCTCGGCCTCGGTGAAGGCTGGCTTGGAGGCCGACCAGTCCTTCAGGCTGTCGCGCCCCGCTTCCTGGAAGCGCTTGCGCAGACGATTGACGATCTCGATGTTCTCGGTATGGCAGACGACCTTGACGTCGCCCAGGCCCGCCGCCCGCGCCAGCAGATCGTAGAAATAGCCGTCGTCGGTGCCGTCCAGCCCCAGATAGCGTCCCTCTTCGCCCTTGAAATTCATGAAGTACTTGAACGAGGTGACGCCGTACCGGTGCACGTAGTCGCCCAGGTCCCGCACGTGCATCTCGTTGGCCACGCTGAAGTGAAAGCCGTAGTCCACATGGGCGCGGGCGCTGGCGTACTCCTGCTCGCGCCGAAAGACGTCGGCGTAGTCTTCGTTGTTAAGGAAATAGCCCAGCACCGTCGTGAAGCCCCCCTGTGCCGCATAGACGGTTTCGGTGGCGTACTCGGTGATCTTCTCGCCAAAGCCGAAATGCACATGGGCGTCGATCAGCCCGGGAAACACGTGCAGGCCGTGCGCGGACGCTTCCGGCACGCCCGCGCCGACCGGCGTGCCGGGCGCCAGCCGCGCGGCGATGCGGCCATCCAGGACCAGCAGATCCAGCGGGCACGCCTCATGCCGCGCGTCGACGACGGTGCCGCCTCGCAAGACGAAATCAGTGGACATCGGCTACTCCAGGCAAGAGGGAACAAAATGGGACAGGTCAGCCAGCGAGCCCGGCCGCGCGCCCGGCTCGTCGATCCGCAATGCCGCCAGACTCCGCGCCAGCCAGTCGGGGTCCAGGCCCACGCCGATGCACACCAAGCGCGAACGCGGATCCGCGTCGGGCCAGCGCTCGACCGGATCGGGCCGGTGAAAGACGGTACCGACGGTCTGCATGAAGACGAATGGCCGGTCCGTGTCGCGCATGCGCAGCAGCCCCTTGCAGCGCAGCAGGTCATGGCCGTAGAGGCCGGACACCAGATGCCACCAGGCGGCCAGGCCTGCCCAGGGAATCGTGTGGTCGATGTAAAAGCTCAAGGAAGAGGCGCCTGCGTGCGCGGCGTGCCGCAAGCCATGCTCGCGACCGGCATGGGGGTCATGCCGATCATTCGGCGCATGTGGGGCATGCC
>MCND01000403.1_pt1 | contig 13192 bp, 10 predicted proteins | sample 778211 | NCBI WGS metagenome assembly MCND01 (sample SAMN04296812, study PRJNA304217) | bioreactor metagenome | isolation source: activated sludge enriched with benzalkonium chloride | place: Turkey: Istanbul urban wastewater treatment plant
CCCAGCCGCCGCCGCCCGCCGACGGCTATATCTGGGTGCCCGGCTACTGGAGCCTGAACCGCAACGGCTATTTCTGGGTGCCGGGCGCCTGGGTGCTGGCGCCATACACCGGCGCGCTGTGGACGCCGGGCTACTGGGGTTTCGTGGACGGCATCTATCTGTGGCACGCCGGCTACTGGGGGCCGCACATCGGCTTCTATGGCGGCATCAACTACGGCTTCGGTTATATCGGCATCGGTTTCGTGGGCGGCTACTGGGATCACGACCGCTACTTCTACAACCGCGCCGTGACCAATGTGAACGTCACCCACATCACCAATGTGTATACGCACAATGTGGTGGTCAACAACATCGACAACCGCCGCATCAGCTACAACGGCGGTCCGAACGGCATCCGGCGCATGGCCGACCCGCGCGAGGCCGCCGCGCGCAACGAAGCCCACATTCCGCCCACCGCCGCGCAGCGCAACTTCGCGCGCTCGGCGGGCGCCGACCGAGGGCAGTTCTTCCAGCACAACCAGGGCCGCCCGCCGCAGGCCTTCGTGGACCATGGCCCGGCGCCGGGCGCGGGACCGCGTCCCGGCGGCGCGCCGAATGCCGGCCCGGGACAGCGCCCCATGGGCGGGCCAAATGCTGGAGGGCCGAATGCGGGCGGACCGAATCGAGGCGGACCGAACCCCGGCGCGCCGCAAGCCGGCCGGCCCAATCCGGCCGGCCTGAACGCCGCCGGCTTCAACCAGGGGCCCGCCGCCCCTGCGCAGCGCCCAGGCGGCAACGGCCAGCCAGGCCAGCACAACAACGATCGCCCCGCGCAGGGACCGACGGCCTCGCCCAATCCCCGGCCGCAGTTCCAGGCGCCGGCGGCCGCCCCGCAAGCCCAGGGCGCGCCCGGGGCATCGCCGCGCATGCAGCGGCCCGAGCACGGCCCCGACAATCTGGCGCAACCCGTGCGCCACGATCGCCCGCAGCCGGCGCGCGTCGAAGCCCCCCGTCCGCCGCCCGCGCGCATGGAAGCGCCCCGTCCGCAGCCGGCGGCCAGCGCGCCGCATCCATCCAGGCCGCCGGAACAACGGCACGGCGAGGAACGCGGCGGCGGCGAACGGCGCGGCAGGGAGTAAGCCCCGTCCGGCTTCGCGGCCAGGCGCTGGACCCTGGCCGCGCGCGACGCTACAGTGACTCCGGCTCGCCGTGCTCGACGCGCCCCTTCCTTACATCCTGCTTCCGGAGTTCGCCATGAATCGCCTCGTCGCCCGCCTGCTGCTTTGCGGCTTACTCGCCAGCCCCGCCGTCCACGCCGCGCTGCCCGCCGGCGCGCCCGCGCCGGACTTCAGCACGCAGGCCTCGCTAGGCGGACAGGTCTATGCCTTCAAGCTGAACGAAGCGCTCAAGCAGGGGCCGGTGGTGCTGTATTTCTTCCCCGCCGCTTTCACGCAGGGCTGCACGATCGAGGCGCACAACTTCGCCGAGGCGACCGATGAATACAAGGCGCTGGGCGCGACGGTGATCGGCGTGTCCACCGACAACATCGACACGCTGAACAAGTTCTCGGTCAGCGAATGCCGGGGCAAGTTCGCGGTGGCCGCCGATGGCGACGGCAAGATCATGAAATCCTACGACGCGGTGCACGACCGCCGGCCCGAGATGGCCCAGCGCGTGTCCTATGTGATTTCGCCGGCCGGCAAGGTGCTGTATTCGTACACCGACATGAGTCCCGAACACCATGTCGCCAACACGCTGCGCGCGTTGCGTGAGTGGAAGGCCGGCAAGCTCTGAGCGCATCTGGCCGCCGCAAGGCAAGCGGCGGCGTGCGGTCAGGCTAGGCCCAGGGCCAGACCGTGGGATGCGTGCCCGGCGGACAGGACGGCCGGGTCCAACGCGCCGGCGTCCGCGAGAACTGCGCGGCGTGGCGCAAGGCGACCAGTTCGCCGAAGCCCGACGCTTCCGTTTGCAGGTAGGCATCGATGGCCGGCATGGGCGTGGCCAGCCCGCCCTCGATGCGACCCAGGCCGCGCAGCCAGTGCGCGGTCTGCGCCAGCGACACGCGCACATGCCAGCTGCCGCCCTCGGTGGCCTGACGCGCCAGCGCGGCCTGCGCGGCGAAGGCCATCAGATAGCCGGAAGCGTGGTCCAGGATCTGCATGGGCAGCGGCTTGGGCGTCGGCTGCCCGGCGGCCTGGGCTTCGGCATGATTGAAGCCGGACGCGGTCTGCACCAATGAGTCGAAGCCCCTGCGCCTGGCCCAGGGGCCATGCTCGCCGTAGGCCGACAGCGACACATAGACGATGCCCGGCCGGATGCGCGCCGCGTCCTGCGGGCCGAAGCCCTGCGCCGCCATGGCGCCGGGCCGGTAGCCCTGCACGAACACGTGCGCGCTGCGCAGCAGGTTGCCCAGCGCGATGCGGCCGTCGGCCGTGTCCAGGTCGGCGAACACGGACAGCTTGCCCCGGCTGGTGTCGATGATGTTGTCGATGTTCGGCAGATTCGGGGAATTCACCAGCATCACGTCGGCGCCATAGGCGGCCAGCGCGCGGCCGCAGACCGGGCCGGCGATGATGCGGGTCAGGTCGAGCACGCGGATGTCCGTGAGCGGGCGCGGATCCTGACCATACTTGGGCAAGGGACGCGGATCGGCCTCGCCGATGCGTTCCAGCGTGAACAGCGGCTGCGCGGCAACGGCCTGCCCTTGCGGATGATGATCCCATTCATCGAAGCTGCGCATGGCGGCGACCACCATGCCGGCGTCGGCGGCGGCCTGTTCGAAGTCGACGGCGGTCCAGCGCGCCAGCGCCCGCTCGACGGCCGCGCGGGTCGTGCCTTCGCCCGGCGGGCAGCCCAGCAGGGCAAGCGCGCCGTCGCGGTGGTGGGGGAAGTTGGCGTGGATGCGGACCCAGCCGCCGTCGCCGCAGCGATAGGCGCCCGTGATCGGATCGAACGGATCGAGCGTGACGCCGTTGATGCGGAAGTAGCTGCGGCATTCCTGGGCCGCGTGCAGCATGTCGACGCTGACCTGCTGACGCGCGCCGCCGCGCAGATGCCAGATCTCGGCGGCGGCCAGCGCGGCGGCAGCCATGCTGGTTTGCGCCGCCTGTCCGACGGCGAAGGACGAAGGCAGGACGGGATCGGCGCCGGTCAGCGACACCTGCGCCAGCGCTTCATCGGGCATGCCGGCCGCTTGCCAGAGCGCCTGCAGGACATTGCGCGATGTGCTGCCGGAGGAGGATCGTCCCTTCAGGAAGGACGGGCGGAGGTCCATCAGATTTCCCATGGCGTCAGTCATCTTGCGGTGGTCGTCGTTCCGATTACATTGCCCAAGGTCAGGTCCGTCAATACGCGAACGGCGCGAGCGTGTTTCATGGTTTGACCAGATACCGCCGCCCGCGTGCATCGCGCCCGATCGGCCGGTCACATCTGCTCGTAGTTTTTACATCGGCTGCCAGGCAGCCGCGCCGGCGCGCGGACCGAAGCGCGCGGGATAGAATGCCAGCCTTGCCGCAGACCGGCATGAACCCACGCCCCTACGCCCTGGAACGTCCCATGCATACGCTGTTCTGGCTGCGCACCGATCTGCGCGCGCACGACAATCCCGCCCTGGCCGCCGCCGCGCGTGACGGCACGGTCACAGCGCTGTTCCTCGCAGCGCCCGGACAATGGAAACTGCATGGCGACGCGCCGGCCAAGGTCGACTTCTGGCTGCGCAACCTGCATGCGCTGTCGCGCGACCTGCAGGCCCTGGGCATCCCCCTGAAGCTGTTGACGGTGAACGACTGGCGCGAGGCGCCGGATGCCATCGCGCGCTTCTGCGCGGACCACGGCATCGCGCGGGTCCACGCCAACGCGGAGTGGGGCCTGAACGAGCGCCGCCGCGACGAGGCCGTGGCCACCGCGCTGGGCGAAGCCGACGTGGAATGGACCCTGCACCAGGGCGGCACGCTGCTGCCGCCGGGCTCGGTGCTGACCGGCAAGGGCGAGTGCTACCGCGTCTACACGCCCTATGCGCGCGCCTGCCGCGAGAAGCTGCGCAGCGCGCCGCTGGCGGCAGTCGCCGCGCCCCGTCCGCAGACGCCGCCGGCCTGGGGCGCGGACCCGCTGCCGGACCGTTTCGACGGCTTCGACCCGCCCTCGGACGCGGTGCGCGCGCTTTGGCCCGCCGGCGAGGATGCCGCCGGCGAGCGGCTGGCCGGCTTTGTCGACGAGGCCATCGAGTCCTACCAGGGCGACCGCGACTTCCCGTCGCGACCCGGCACGAGTTGCCTGTCGCCCTATCTGGCCGCCGGCGTGCTGTCGGCCGGCCAGGCGCTGCGCGCGGCGCAGGCGGCGAACCTGGGCGAGCTGGACAGCGGCAAGGCCGGCATCGCCACCTGGATCAATGAACTGCTGTGGCGCGAGTTCTACCAGCACCTGCTGGCCGCCTATCCCGAGCTGTCGATGCACCGGCCCATGAAGCCGGAAACCGCCCACGTGCCGTGGCGCGACGCGCCCGAGGACCTGCTCGCCTGGCAGGAAGGCAGGACCGGCATCCCCATCGTCGACGCCGCCATGCGCCAGCTGCTGGCGCTGGGCTGGATGCACAACCGGCTGCGCATGGTGACGGCGATGTTCCTGTCCAAGAACCTGCTGATCGACTGGCGCCTGGGCGAAGCCTGGTTCATGGCGCATCTGGTGGACGGCGACCTGGCCGCCAACAACGGCGGCTGGCAATGGAGCGCGTCCACCGGCGCCGACGCGGTGCCCTACTTCCGCGTGTTCAATCCGCTGTCGCAATCGCGCAAGTTCGATCCGGACGGCGTGTTCCTGCGCGAATGGCTGCCCGAGCTGGCGCACCTGCCCGGCGACGCCATCCACGACCCCAGCCCGATGGAGCGCGCGGCCGCCGGCTACCCGGCGCCCATCGTGGACCTGGCCGGCAGCCGGCTGCGCGCGCTGGAAGCGTTCGGCAATCTGCCGCGCGCCTGAACCGGCGGGCATCGCGCGCCGGTTCCAGGGTCCGAGGCGCGCCAATACCGCGCCGCCGGGACGCGCCCCTTGCCGCGCACCCAAAGCCGACCATCACATCACGCCGCGCCTCGCTCCGCGCATTTACGTTTTGCATAATTTTCAAATATCTTGACCTAAATCAAGATCGCCCTGGCGTCCGTCCCCGATGATCCGGCTGCAACTCGCCAACGCCCATCACAGGACGACAGACGCATGCGCAACAACCAGCCGGTGTACGACCAGGAATACACGCTGCACGATGAGCAGTATCTGATTTCCCGCACGGATGCGCGCGGCCGCATCATCTACGCCAACCCGGCGTTCGTTGAGGTCAGCGGTTTCTCGCGCGAAGAGCTGGTGGGCTCGGCCCACAACATCGTGCGCCATCCCGACATGCCGGAAGAGGCCTTCGCCGACCTCTGGCGCACCATCCAGCGCGGCGATTCGTGGACCGGCGTGGTCAAGAACCGGCGCAAGGACGGCGGCTATTACTGGGTGCTGGCCAACGTCACGCCCATCATGGAGCGCGGCGAGACCATCTGCTACGCCTCGGTGCGCGTCAAGCCCACGCGCGAGCAGGTCGAGGCCGCCGAGGCGGTCTATGCGCGGCTGCGCAGCGGCGCGCGCGGCGTTCGCCTGAGCGCGGGCCAGCCCAAGCCCACCGGGCTGCGCGGCCTGCTGGCGCGGCTGATGCTGTGGCGCCTGACGGGCGTGCGCTCGCGCATGCTGGCCTGGGCCTGCCTGGCCTGCGCGCTGTTCCTGGGCGCGTCCGGCGTGGCCATCGCCGCGCTGTATGACAGCATGGACACGCGCGAGCTGGCCGCCGCCGGCGCGCTGCTGGCCGCCGGCGTGGCGCTGATCTTCGCCTCGGGGTGGGGCTTCGCGCGCTCCATCACCGGCCTGCTGGTCACGGCCACCGATTTCACCCGGCAGATCGCGGCGGGCAATCTCAGCACGCCGCTGCCGCCGGCCAGCCTGCGCGACGAGATCGGCGCGCTGAAGTTCTCGCTGGAAGTGATGCGCAAGAGCCTGGTCAGCATCACCCGCGACGTGCACCAGGGCATCGAGAGCGCGCTGCATTCGGCCGCCGAGATCGCCGACGGCAACGCCGACCTGTCGGCGCACACGCAGCGCCAGGCGGCCTCGCTGGAAGAAGCTGCCGCCAGCATGGCGCAGCTGGCGTCCACCGTGAAGCAGAACGCGTCCAGCGCCTTCGAGGCCGACCAGAAGGCCGGCCAGGCCACCGACGTGGCGCGGCGCGGCGGCGAGGTGGTGGGCGACGCGGTCCAGGCCATGCAGGGCATCGTGCAGAGCACGTCGCGGATTTCGGAGATCGTCGGCATCATCGACGGCATCGCCTTCCAGACCAATATCCTGGCGCTCAATGCCGCCGTGGAGGCCGCCCGGGCCGGCGGCGCCGGCAAGGGTTTCGCGGTGGTGGCGGCCGAGGTGCGCAGCCTGGCGCAGAAAAGCGGCACGGCGGCGCGCGAGATCAAGGAACTGATCGAGACATCCAACCAGCGGGTGGCCGAAGGCGTGCGGCATGTCGAGCGCGCCGGCGACGCCATGCTGGACATCGAGACATCCGTGAAGCAGGTGACGCAGATCGTCAACGAGATCGCCGCCATCTCGTCCGAGCAGCACACCGGCATCGACAACGTCAGCCGCACCATTTCCGAGACCGACACCGCGGCGCAGCGCAACGCGGCGCGGGTGGAACAGGCCAGCCTGGCGGTGGACAATCTGCGCACGCGCGGCGCGCACTTGCGCCATGCCATCGAGGTGTTCAGGGTTGCCGGCGCCCAGGGCGCCATGCCCAGGCGTCCCATTGCGCAGGCCGAGCCCCTGCCCTCGCCGCGCAGGCAGATTCCGCTGCTGGAACGGCAGCTGCCCTGAAAACAGGCGGGAACCTTCGCCCGCCGCCCGTTACCCACGCTCTTTACCCCGAAGCGTGACATGCAAGCCAACGCCGCCACCGAGCTGAGGGACTGGATCGGGCAGATCGAATCCGCGCTGGGAGTCATCATCAGCGCCACCGACGAAGGGGCGTTCAGCCTGTATACGCGCGGCGACCGCGCCATCTTGATCGAGCCGGTGCGCGGGCAGCCGGCATTGGTGCTGACGGGCGCCTTGTCGGAAACCGACGAGACCATGTCCGCCAACCTGTTCCGGGCCTTGCTCGCGGCCAACGTAGTGCCCGGCATGGCCTATCCCAGCAGCATCGGGCTGCATCCTGCGGAACAGACCCTGATACTGCGCCTGCTGTGGGCGCCGGCGCAGGACGATTGGCGGGGCGAGGCCTTTCTTGAGCTGCTTGCGGCCTTTGGCATGCAGGTCGATGCGCTGGCCGGCGCCATCGCCAGCCGCCAGATCGAGAGCCTGCTCGCGCAGGCGGCAGATCTGCCTGAGCCGGCCTTGTCTGACGAAGTCCAGCAGTTCATTTGATCGGGGAAACGCGATATGAGCACGCCGTTCAACAATATAGGCGCCAGCCTCATCCCCGTGTTCAATACCCACGCCAGCGCGACCGAATCGCAGCGCGGCGCGGGCGACGCGCAAAAGACGCTCAGCGATTCGGCCAGCGCAATGAATGCGGTCGGCGAAGCGTTCGTGCAGAAGGACACGCCGAAACATCTCTTCGGCCTCGTGCAGCGCCAGCTCGGCATCGGCAGCGCCACGCTCGGCTTCGTCAAGGGCTGCCAGGAAGGAGACGCGGGCGCCGTGATCTCCTCTGGCTCCACCCTGGCCAGCGGAATCGTCAAGGGTCCGCTGACGGACGCAATGAAAGAGACGCTGGATGTGTCCACGCCCAAGAAGCCGCCGGGCATCAAGTTCGGCCTGATCGCCGACTCGGTGGAAATGATCGTGGATATCGGCAAGGGCGTGCAACAGAACGACCTGAAGCAGGTCGCGCTGAGCAGCGTGAAACTGGGCGCGCACGTGCTGACCAAGGGCAGCCCGTTCGCCATGCTGACGCTGAACCTGGGCATGGATGCCGTCGACGCCATCGCGAAGGATCCGCAGGGCTATTCACGCTATCTCAACCAGACGCGGCAGCTGGCGCGCGCGGGCGCGACGCTCGACGACGCGTTCGGCGGCCCGGTCTAGGCTTGCTTGTCCAGCCGCTTCATGAAGACCTGCAGTTCCTTCACCACCTGCTGGTCGCCGCGCGCCCGCGCCGCTTCCAGGCCGGACTCCCAGGCCGCGCGCGCGCCGGCCTTGTCGCCCTGCCCCAGGCAGGCCTTGCCCAGCCACTTCCAGGCCACCGAATAGTCGGGATCGAATTCCAGCGCCACGCGCAGATGCCTTTCGGCGTCGCCGTAGCAGTCCTGCTCGGCGTAGGCCTTGCCCAGCGAGAAGCGCAGCAGCATGTTGTCCGTACCCTTGGCCAGCATGGCCTCCAGGCGTTCGGTCATTCCTTGCATGGTCGGGCTCCTTGTGCGTGCGGCGGTGGCGTCAGCGACATCATAGGCGGGCGGCGCGGATAAATCGGCAATGGCCCCGCTTGATACAGGGATAGCGCGTCGGCCGGACAGCCCTGCCCGCGCCCTGCCGGCCCGGCGACAACCATCCGTTTCCGTGCGTTTCAAGTCGCGGCGAAACGGGAATGTCCGGGCGATGATCGCGTCATATGCTTGATCGCGCGCCCTTTTCCTGGTGTCCGTCCATGCCCATCTTGCACCGCCGCATTCTGCCGTGTCTTGCCCCCCTCCTGCTGCTGCCGCTGGCGGCCGCCGCGCTGGCCCAGCCGCCGGCGGCGGACCCGGCGCGCGAGGCCGCGCTGGTCAACCGCATCACCTGGGGCGCCACGCCGGCCGAGCTGGCCCGCATCCGCGAACTGGGGCCGGAGCGCTATCTCCAGGCCCAACTGCACCCCGCCCCCGGCGCCGCCCTGCCGCCCGAGGTCCAGCGGCGCATCGACGCCCTGCCGATCTCGCGGCAGTCGGACGAGGATGCGCAGGCCGAACAGCGCCGGCTGCGCCAGGACGCCAAGGACCAGACGCCCGACGCCCGGGTCCAGGCGCAGCGGGACGCGCGCGTGATCGCCCGCGACCGCGCCGACGCCACGGCCGACCGCGCGGTCTGGCGCGCGTTGTACTCGCCCAACCAGCTGCAGGAGCAGATGACCTGGTTCTGGATGAACCACTTCAACGTCTACGCCCCCAAGGGCGACGTGGGCGCCTTCATCGGCAGCTATGAAGACCGCGCCATCCGGGCGCACGCGCTCGGCAAGTTCCGCGACCTGCTGGCCGCGACCATCCGCTCGCCGGCCATGCTGCTGTACCTGGACAATGCGCAGAACGCGGCCGGCAAGATCAACGAGAACTATGCGCGCGAGCTGATGGAGCTGCACACGCTGGGCGTGAAAGGCGGCTATACGCAGGCGGACGTGCAGGAGCTGGCGCGCATCCTCACCGGCCTGGGCATCGGCCGGCCCGACGAGCCGCCCAAGCTGCGGCCCGAGCTGCGCGCGCAGGTGGTGCAGGACGGGCTGTTCCTGTTCAATCCGGCGCGCCACGACTACGGCGACAAGCAGTTCCTGGGCCACCGCATCGCCGGCGCCGGCCTGGCAGAAGTCGACCAGGCCGTGGATCTGCTGGCGCGCCATCCGGCCACCGCCCATTTCATCAGCGCCAAGCTGGCGGCCTATTTCCTGGGCGACGCGCCGCCGCCCGCGCTGGTCGACAGGATGGCGCGCACCTTCCTGGCCAGCGACGGCGACATCGCCGCCGTGCTGCAGACGCTGTACGCCTCGCCCGAATTCGCGCGCTCGCTGGACGCCGGCGTGTTCAAGGACCCGGTGCACTATGTGTATTCGTCGCTGCGGCTGGCCTATGCCGGCATGCCGACCATCGTCAATCCCCGGCCCGCGCTGAACCTGCTGCGCCAGCTCGGCCAGCCGCTGAACCAGCGCCTCACGCCCGACGGCTACCCGCTGGCGCAATCAGACTGGGTCGGCCCCGGCCAGATGACGGCGCGCTTCGAGACGGCGCGCGCGATCGCCGCGGCGCCGCCGAACTTCTACCGCGATCCCGCCGAGAACCCGCAGCAGCAGCAGACGCCGCAGCCGCCCTCGCCGCGCCTGCCCGACCTGCTCAAGGCCTATGCCGGCACCGGGCTGTTCGACCGGCTGTCGCCCGACACGCGCCAGGCGCTGGCGCAGGCCGCCAATCCGCGCGACGTCAATACCTACCTGCTGGCCTCGCCGGAATTCATGCGGCGCTAGTCCCCGCCCGCACAACACGGCCCCGTCCGCCCCGGAGATCCTCATGCACCGTCGCCGCCTGCTCCAACTCATGGCCGCCGCCCCCTTCGCGCTGGGCGCCGGCCGCCTCTACGCCGCGCCGGCCGCGCGGGACAACCGGCTGCTGGTCGTATTCATGCGCGGCGCCTACGACGCCGCCAGCCTGCTGGTGCCGGCCGCCAGCGACTTCTATTACGAGTCGCGGCCCACCATCGCCATCCCCCGCCCCGGCAGCGGCGCCGACGCCGCGCTGCCGCTGGCCGACGGCTGGGCGCTGCATCCCGCGCTGGCCGCCAGCCTGATGCCGTTCTACCAGCGCCGCGAGCTGGCCTTCCTGCCCTTCGCCGGCACCGAGGACACCAGCCGCAGCCATTTCGAGACGCAGAACCGCATCGAGCTGGGCCAGGGGTTGGACAAGGGCGGCGCAGGCTACGGCTCGGGCTTTCTGAACCGGCTGGCGGGCGTGCTGGGCGATGAGCGCGGACAGGCCGCCGCCTTCACCGAGGACGTGCCGCAGATCTGCCGGGGCGCGGCCCACGTGCCCAACGTGGACCTGGGCGGCGCCAGCCGCCAGTCGCGGCTGAACGACAAGGACAACCAGGCCATCGCGTCCATGTACCGGCGCACCGAGCTGAACGCGACCGTGGCCGAGGGCCAGCGCATCATGAGCGCGGCGCGCCAGGAAATGGACGCGGAGATGCAGGCCGCCAACGGCAACGCCGTGTCGGCCGACCGGCTCGAACAGGAGGCGCGACGCATCGCCCGCTTCATGCGCGACCAATACAACCTGGGCTTCGTCGACTTGGGCGGCTGGGACACCCACGTGGGCCAGGGCGGCGCCAGCGGCGCGCTGGCCACGCGGCTGGGCCAGCTGGGACGCGCGCTGGCGGCCTACGCCGACGCCATGGGCGATGCCTGGAAGCGGACCACGGTGGTGGTCATCAGCGAATTCGGCCGCACCTTCCGCGAGAACGGCAACAAGGGCACCGACCATGGCCACGGCACCGTGTACTGGGTGATGGGCGGCGCGGTGCGCGGCGGGCGCATCGCCGGCCGCCAGGTCGAGGTGCGCCGCGACACGCTGTTCCAGGACCGCGACTACCCGGTGCTGAACGAGTACCGCGCCGTCTTCGCCGGCCTGTTCGCGCGCCTGTACGGACTGGACGCGGCGCGGCTGGCGCAGGTGTTTCCGGGCGTGCGGCCGCTGGACCTGAAACTGGTCTGAACGCGGGCGCAAGCCCGCCAGCCCGGCCGGGACAAAGGCTGATTTCCACGATGCCGACAGGGCATTGCTCGCGACGCGGCGACGCCTTGTTCTAGAATTCGTGGGTTTCCCATGCCGCCAGGCCCCTTTCCCAGGGCCGCGCCCTTCCCGGCTCTTTCCATGCCCTTGCACCTCATCGCGCTGGCCGCCGCCGCTTTCGGCATCGGCACCAGCGAATTCGTCATCATGGGCCTGCTGCCCGACGTGGCCGCCGACCTGGGCGTGTCGATCGACATCGCCGGCCTCTTGATCACCGGCTACGCCATGGGCGTGGTGATCGGCGCGCCCATCATGGCCATCATCACCGCCCGGCTGCCGCGCAAGACCACGCTGATCGGGCTGGCCAGCACCTTCGTGATCGGCAACCTGCTGTGCGCGCTGGCGCCCGGCTACGCCACGTTGATGGCGGCGCGCGTGTTCACGGCCTTCTGCCACGGCGCCTTCTTCGGCATCGGCGCGGTGGTGGCCGCCGACCTGGTGCCGCGCAACCAGCGCTCCAGCGCCATCGCGCTGATGTTCACCGGCCTGACGCTGGCCAATGTGCTGGGCGTGCCGCTGGGCACGGCGCTGGGCCAGGCCGCCGGCTGGCGCTCGACCTTCTGGGTGGTCAGCGGCATCGGCCTGATCGCGGTGGCGGCGCTGGCGGCCTGGCTGCCGGCCCGCATCCCCATGCAGGCCGGCAACATCCTGCGCGAATTCAAGGTGCTGCGTGATCCGCGCGTGCTGTGGCCGCTGGCCGCCAGCGCGCTGGCCTCGGCCGCGCTGTTTTGTGTGCTGACCTATATCGCGCCGCTGCTGCGCGACGTGACCGGCGTGTCCGAGCGCGGCGTCACTGGCGTGCTGCTGCTGTTCGGCGTGGCGCTGACCGTGGGCAGCACGCTGGGCGGCCGGCTAGGCGACCGCAACCTGGAATTCTGGCTGACGCGCATGTTCGCGGGGCTGGTGCTGGTGTTCCTGGCGCTGTCGCAGGCGGTGCACGCGCTGGCGCCCATGCTGGCGCTGGTATTCGTCTGGGGCACGCTGGGCTTCGCGCTGGTGCCGCTGCTGCAGACGCTGATCGTGGACCAGGCGGCCGAAGCGCCCAACCTGGCGTCCACGCTGAACCAGGGCGCGTTCAACCTGGGCAACGCCGGCGGCGCCTGGCTGGGCAGCATGGCGCTGGGCAGCGGCCTGCCGCTGACCGGCCTGCCCTGGATGTCCGCCGCCATCGCGGCGGCGGCGCTGCTGCTGACGCTGTGGGGCACCCGCCGCCACGGCCGCCGCGCGGCTACACTGGCCGGACAAGCCGGCGGCGAAGCCCTGCCGCTGCGCTCGAACGCCTGACCAGGAGTCCCCATGAGCACGATCTACGATTTCTCCGCCCGCGGCATCGACGGCACCGAGCAAGCGTTGGACCAGTATCGAGGCCGCGTGCTGCTGGTCGTGAACGTGGCGTCCAAGTGCGGTTTCACGCCGCAGTACGCCGGCCTGGAAACGCTGTACCAGGCGCACCGCGACGCCGGCCTGACGGTGCTGGGCTTTCCCTGCGACCAGTTCGGCCACCAGGAGCCGGGCTCCGAGGAAGAGATCCGCGCCTTCTGCTCCACCAAGTACGACGTCAGCTTCCCGCTGCACGCCAAGATCGAGGTCAACGGCGCCAACGCGCACCCGCTGTACCGCTGGCTCAAGGGCGAGAAGCCCGGCGTCTTCGGCACCGAGGGCATCAAGTG
>MCND01000406.1_pt1 | contig 13116 bp, 13 predicted proteins | sample 778211 | NCBI WGS metagenome assembly MCND01 (sample SAMN04296812, study PRJNA304217) | bioreactor metagenome | isolation source: activated sludge enriched with benzalkonium chloride | place: Turkey: Istanbul urban wastewater treatment plant
GCGACAAGAATCATAAGGCTTTCAGCCGTTTTTGTTTATGCGGTCATGAGAAATCCGGGCTAGGTGGTTGGCAATTTCGCCGACGGTCTCCATGCGTTCGTCAAGCTCATCGAGCAGGTTCATGATACTTCCCTTAAACCGCAGGTCGATATCATAGCGTCGAGACCATTATGACTGATTTGCCCACCGCTGAAGCACCTACAAGGAAGCGCCTCTTAATAAGGGAATTTATCTTGCTGGCAGGATTTCAAGATTGCTTGCTCCCCTCCGCTTCAAATAAGTTTCAAACTTACTATCATGAAGTTTATGTACGGCGTTAGTGTTGAGTATATAGCTTGCTTTCAGCATCGCGTTGTCTACGGTGGACAAAATTATATTGTCCTCAATCAAGATGATTCCGGAAAGATGGCGAGATATGTCTGCAAGTGTAATGTCGGATTTAATTTTTTTATTCATGGTTTTGGCTTTGGTTTGAGCCGTAGTGGTTGTGTCGAAAAATATTGAGCCAAGATTGTGAATAAACTCTTGAGGTATGCCCGTTGTGCTAAAGAGCATGATTTTTTCACTGGCCCATGGAAATACGACAAAAATAATTAATGTAGGTTCTTTGCGCGAGAATTTTTTTGCATGTGTTACGAGTAAGCGCTGGTGATTTGCAGCGTGGGTTTTCGAGTCGTAACTACTTTCCGCGAATATTACACCAGCTTCCCATCCAAATCGGTAGGATAGGCCATCGATAACCTTGCTACGGAAGTGCGAGGGTCTTAAGGTTAAGTCGATTTCCTCAACCAGCTCCTTTAACAGGTTGGTACGTTCTTTTTGGAAAATGTCGTAATCCTCATCCTCTGGATATTCAGGTAGGATTGTGAGCTTATTTATGCCTTTAATAGATCGGAATTCTTCAAAAATTCCATCCAGAATTCCACCGCTCTTGTCTGAAAGGATTTTGAAGTCGGAAACGACACCCATTGAAGGGATACACAAGTCGTAGTTGATGTTTTTCATTCCGAAATCGGAGGCGATTGCGTCAGATGCTGCATAGGTAACATCTAGACTAATTTCTCCAGGCCCCGTCTCTGCGTCACTCAGGAAGTAATCCAGTGCCGCCAGTTCTGCATAGTAACCTTCCCATCCACCTAGTTTCGCGACGCCATTCACCGCATTAATGATAGGGGCGGAAATGTTCTGGTTAGTGTCAATGGCGCTTTTGAGTCTGTGAAGGCGTGCCGCGAAATTCCTCCTAAACACCTCAAAATCTGTAGTGCTAGCTACTGCTCCAACAATATTGTTCCATGTTGTAGCTTCGGTGTTGAAGGTTGTTGTTTCTGGGCCGAAAATATTATTTACTAAATCAGCGTAGCACTTCAATTTTGTCATGTGCAAACCTATGTTCTTTAGTTTTTAGAATCTATCGGGTAACTGCATGGCTGCCGCCGAACTCAAATATTGGCAAGCGCTGATTTCACGCCTTTTAGAACTGGTATCAATGTGTAAATATATTTTTTGTCACTTTCAATGCCTGTGAGAAAGCTTTCAAAGTGATAACGTTTTTCTTTGAAGAAATTATTGATTGCCTCAAGGAATTCCAGCATCTCATCTTGTGTCTGTATTTTGGCTGTTTCATCAGAAACTGCGTTGAGAATTCTATTCTGAGTGTCTTGATTTAGGTATTGATAGAGCTTTACCAGCTCATGGGATCTGAATTCTTTTTTAACCTCAAGGCGGCTGTGAAGAATTGTTACTACACCTGGCGAGTCATTCAGGTACTGCTCTATTGTAGTGACTATTTCATCGTCATCCGTCATTTGTATAAAGGCAGGATCGAAGACCCTTTCGACTAGCTGCGATTTGAAGTAAAGCTCTAGTGCTAATGCGCCGTTAGTGAAAAGTACATTTAGCCTTGGATCATCATAGGGGTTCAATTGTTGAGACAAGGCAATGGCTACATCCCCAAATGCAGAGGCACTCTCGATAATGTACGTGTGATCAATCCAGATTGTGGATTCAAAGCCCGGATTTGCTCGCTGGTGGCTTTTTGACTTGGGCATGACGCGTCCTTGATGACCTAGTCGGAGGTGCCATACTAACGATATCAATTTGACAGTGTCGAGTGAGTCGACTTGTTGCCGTATCTGATGGCCTAATGAAGTGAGCACCATTTTGGCTGGATCACGTTGGACTATCGTTCCCCCTTCATCGGGCCTTCGGATCGAACGCCGCCAGACGCTCCGGCTACGGTTAAGATTCACGTGCCAGGTGCAAATGAGCGCCTGGCAATGTGTGGTGTGATTACTCAGACAGTCGGCGTGCTGGGCGTCGTATCAACTAGGTGGGGGCAATTATGGAGAAGCGCATGGTCGCGTTGGAGCGCCACAACCTACCTGAGCTGGAGATTATCGAGCGCCTGGCAGCGACAGTAGGCCCTGAGGCGTTTGAGGCCGACGTGCGACGCCTATCGGAGCTGCATACTGTCGATCCTGAGTCAGCCATTCAATCGATCAGGCGCTTTACTCACCCCTCCATCATTGGGATGAGCGACACACCCTTTCAAATATTTCAGCGGTTGAGTGACGACCTGGTTATGCGAGCGCCTGCGTTGCTGCAGCGCCCAAGTTATCGGTACCGGCATGGCGATAACACAGCAGTCCCTTTCGAGCTCTGGTTGGCGATCGTCCGGCATGCCCGATCGCATTTTGACCCTGCGGGGTTGGATGCAGAATTCTTGATCACAAGAATGCGTGAGGGGCTTTCGAGCCAGGAGGCCTTCGATGCTCTTATTGCTTCAAAGCGCCGCAAATGATGCCAGGGATCGATAGAGGGCGGTAAGCCACTCGGACGTTGTCCGCCACTACTCCATCGCTATGACCCTGAGGTTGGCCAAGAGAGGTCATCTCCCGCGTTGCAATGGCGTGATGACGATGCTCCACAGCGCTTCCGCAGCACCTTCTTGAGACAGCTTCTGGTCGTGACCGGCATAGTGGGACATGCCCAGGGTTTTCAAGTACAGGGCTTGATCATCAGCGTTCACCGAGAGGGACTCGTTGTAGCTGTTGCCAGCAAACGAATCGCCTTGGCTGTAGTAAATCCCGGCACCCAGCTGACCCCCTGTAAATACCGTCCCCCTGGCAACGTCCTGTCCATCCTTATAGATCACTGCGGAAAAGCGATTGGCATCGATTCGACGGTACACCCCTTCATAGCCAGGATTGCGGGCTTGAAGCTCATGAAGCGAGTTCTCGAAGTAGCGAGCGATGTACTCGAAGCTGTCGAGCAAGAACTGATCTTTGTCCCGCTGGGTAAAGCTCTTAGCAACTCGTAGGTTACTCGACCGAGGGCCGGCAGGAGTTGACTGGCTGGACGGCTGTGTAATGACTGACGCCACGCGCTCGATTTGCGATGCAGGACTGGGCACAGCCTGGCGGCATCGTTCTGCAGCCTTGCGTACCGCCTGCGCCACCTGCAGGAAAGCTACATCCCGGTCGGGCCAAAGGGTGACCGGTTTACCATCCTCAGGCGTGGCAAGCAGCTTGCCGAAGGGAGCATGGTGCCAATCACACGCGCGCAGAATCACAGGGATGACGATCGCGTCCTTAGCCGCGTGGCGCTCCATGGCACGAGCCATCTCGATGTTGTAGCAATAATCTGAGGCGATGAAGTCCGGGCTCACTAGGAGAAGGATGATTTCGTCACTGTTGATGTGGTTGTCGATGGCCGCATCAATTTCCTGACCTGCACCAATCCGGCGGTCATGCCACGTGTCGATCACGCCCTGGCGTTTGAGCATCGAGAGCTGCTTTTCCAGCTGATCACGAAGCGCTTCATCGGCATGGCAGTATGAGAAAAATACGCTCGGCAAGATCGGCACTCCCTGGATTTGTGATGGCTTTAGATCTTAGGGGCTGTCCTATGACCAAGTACAGGCCCTAGCCACACTGGAGCGTCAGACCTAGACCAGGGAGCGGTACAAGCGTTGGAAGTCAAGCGCCTGATTGATCGGTTGATGACGTATCGAAACTGCATCAGCCTTTGAAGCATGGCGTAAGGCACAGCAACGCGATCCATCGACAGAGTGATCCTGTAAAGATCATTGCTCCTTTCCCCACAAGATAGAGCTGTCCGAGCCTGTCTATTTTGGGCCTTTGGCCGGTTTACAGACCGATTCAATCCCCATTATAAACCTACCTCCTGTGAGGCCTGGCTCTAAGGCGAAATTACCTTGGGCAAGTTAGGGCTTCGCCATCAAGATAGGACGTCAGGGAATGCCAGCAAAGATTCAAGTCTCGGAAGCTTACTGCCTAGAGCTTGGGGAAGTCGTTTCCATTACAGATGCACGCAGGGCCTACTTCTCGCAGCCTGAGCCCAGAGCTCGTTTCACGTTTCAGTGTTCCTACGCTGATTGCATGGCGTTGAGCAAGCGGCCCACGATCACGGCAGTGAACTATGCAAGCTTGCCACAGGATACCTATCGGGCAGCGCATTTTCGCGACCCCGGTGTGGGTCATGCGCTTGGTTGCCACTGGCAGGATGAGGAGCCCGCTGTAAGCGATCAAGACCCGGGAGGAGAGGCTGCGCATAAGGATCGAGAGGCCAAACGTAAGCTCCATGATTTCATTGATGAGTTCGATCCCACCGCCGTCAAACCGAAGGATGGAGATGGGGTGTCAGGGAATGCTGGATCAAAGTCAGCCGATGGTCGTGGGAAAGGCAGCAGTGGTGTTGCGAAAGGCAATTCCTTCTCAACCAGAAACCGCACTAGCAGTTTCGAGCGGCTCGTCGAGTACTATCGCAACGCGCACAAGGATCTTCCGAGCACCGAGTTCTTTGGCCTGCAACTGAAGGTTACGGGTGAGGGGGAGATGCCGCTTATCTCCTACTTTCCAAGCATATCGAAAGCGGCACCCGATTCACCCAGTCGGGTTATCCATGGCGGGGCTCGACTGGAGCCCCGCAAGGGTAGTGGGTTCATGTTTTGGTTCATCGATCGTGTCGATGGAAAGGGCGTTTACCTGAAGGTCACCAAGCAGGAAATGGATGCTTACCGGTTCCGAGGCTTCTTTAACGACATCCTCGCCGAAGATGACGCTGACTATTTCCGAGTGTTCGGTCTGGGGCGTCTGGTGCTTTCTGAGACCAAGAAAAGCTACAGGCTTGAGATTGAAGACCTCAACCGTCTGACGATTTTTGCGGTCAAGAAAAAGCAGTTTGCGTAATTTTTGACGGGCGGTGATCGCTGGTAGTCGGCTGATAACCTAATCGTTGTGTTTGGCGGGTAGCATGATGTCTGTGGGTTGTGGCATACAGGCAGTCGGCGCTTTCCGTTGGGCGCTGTCACTCATGAATACGCCAGGGACGACATGGAAGATATTGAACGTCGGATAGCTGATAAGCACTTCAAGCCAGGCGAGGGGTTTCTGCAGATTTATGCCGAAGACCCAGACGGACAGATGTATTGCTCGCTTCTGCGCCAGGGCAGGAAGATGTGCGCTTCACTGCCCGGCGATAAAGTGAGTCTCTACTTTGTCGATGGGGTCAGGCGCCAAGCCGGCGCGGATTCAGAGCTCAAGGTAGTGATGGTATGGAAGGGTATGCTTGATTTGATATTCAAGCTGGCGTCCTTAGTGACCGTGCATGCCCGGCCCATACCTTCAACCTACCAGGCTGCGCCTTTGCCGTGGCGTAACGACGTCAAGGTCTGGCTTAAAGATGGCGTCTTCGACTGGGAGAGCCCGGACTATTGGTGGTTACACGATCCTGAATACCGGGCAACCTTCGAAACATTTACGTTCGCTATCTTCTGCTTCATCGTTCTGCATGAAGTCGGTCATTTTCATAACCTCCACGCGGTTCGCCGGATGGAGCGAGGTGCACCACTGGAAGCTGAGTCGGCAGCCGATCGAGAGCGGCTGGAGCGGCACGCGAGAGAGGTCATCGCCGATACCTATGCGATGCAGTTCCTGATGGATGAGCTGAAGCAGAGGCAATTTGCCGACGAGACGCACTATCATCCTCAGAGACACATTGCGATTACCTACGCGTGCTTCACTTTCGCGCTCATTTCAGTATCGGCAACATTCTGGGGCTTTAGCGTAGCCATCCCCATGGATGAGTCGCACCAGGAGAACTTCTACCCTGGCCATGCCTTCAGGCTTCGCGCGATTCAGAGCACAGCGTTGGAGCATGGAATAAATGGACTCGAACCTAGCCTGGCTCACGTCCTCGTTTCAGAGGCAATGAAGCAGAGCTTTGAAATCCTGTCGGCTATGTCGGACGGTGATTTCGTAACGTGGGATCAACCGCTTCAAAACCCTATCCATGGTGCTCATTACGAAAAGGTGTGCGAGGAGGTCAGAAACTGGTCGAACCCGTTTTACGGCAGCAAAAATTGATTTGTCGCCCTCGACCCTGAACGCCTCGGGGCCGGAGCCCTAGCAGGCATTCCCAGATGCCTTGAGCGCCTTCGGATTCAACACGGTTGAGGCCTGGAAGTGTTAGCAAAGAGAGTGGCTACGTTCGCCTGAAAAACCTGGACGCCATCGGGCCTAGTGTTGGGATGCCGAGTCACGGTCGCTAGCGCTTCTGCTCGATCTTTTACACCGATCACCACAGAATGTTGCACCGTCACCAGTGCTCGGTTCTGCCTGAGCACAAAAGCCTTCTGTAAGAGCGAAGTGGAAGCCCCTATGCAATCTGACGACCAACTCAATACTGTGGACGTGCTCGATCCTGCCCAGCTCAAGCGCATCGAGTCTCTGCACAGAGGTTTCCTGTATCAGCACCTATATGGTGTGGGCTGCTTGCTCTTGGCGCAGGCTGCGGGCGTCAAAGAGGTGCTAGTCGAGCTTGATGAAGACATCGAGCTCAGTACCGATGCCGGACGAGTCTATGTCCAGGTCAAAACTCGTTCTCAGCCGCTGATGCCTGGCGACGTTGCAGGTGCATTGGAGCGCTTCGAGCAGATTCGGAAGTCGCATGGGCCGGAGGGTCGCTCTGGGAGCGCAAAGTTCGTGATCGTTGCGAACCAGCCTCTCGGCAGAGCGCTTCAAGAGCAGGTAGACGAGGAAAAGACGCCCTCGGATCTGACCTATATCTATCCCGGATCGAAGGCCCCGCCCCCCGAATACCTTCCGCCTGCGTGGGTGAAATTGGAGGAGGCGGCCCAGTGGTGCGTAGACCTGGCTGAAAAGCTGCAGTTCTCTCTTCTCTCACCTTCCGCGCTGACTTGGAAAATGGCGGGGTTGGTGATGCTGGCGTCCGCAGGCGGCAACGGAAACGCCAAGCACGTATTCCGCACTTCGGACTTGCCGGGCTTGTTCGAGCAACTGATCGTGCAGCTGCAAGATTTTCCTACGCCGCCTGCCTCCTATAGGCCTCAACAGAACGAACCTGCACTCGTATCGGCGGAGCGGGTACGGATCATTTGCGGTTTGTCCGGTGCTGGGAAGACGACTTGGGCATCCTACGCGGCTCTGCATAGCCCTGAACCATGTGCCTACTACGACGTTGGTGACCTCCCAGGGCCCGCGATTGCGAGCTCGATCGTGCGCGAGCTTGCCTCCAAGTACTCCCAAAAAGACCCCGAAGGTATTCGGAAGATTCTGTTGCCTGGTGCTAGCGGTTACGAAGCCATTCGGGCATTCGACCGATTTTTGGAGCAGGCTCAGGCGCCCTTGGTGGTTGTGATCGACAACGCACACCGCGTTCCAGTCGCCCACCTGCGAGATTTGCTGAACGCGACGCGCCACATCCGTTTCACTCTTCTGTGCCAGCCTCATGAAAACGTCCGTGAACTTGAAGCGGTCATGACGTTGCGGCGTGAGACGCTTCTCGGGTGGGATCTGGATACCGTGGCGCGGGTGGCTAGTGACGCCGGCGCGTTCGGCAGTGCTCAGGCATTTGAGGAGCTCCGAACATATTCCGGTGGGTTTCCGCTATACGTTGACAGCGCCGTTGCGGTTGCCATGTCGGAATATGGCGGCGACATCGAAGCGCTTTGTGTCGATCTCGGCCAGCAATCGAACGTAGTGGAAACGGCCCAGGAGGTCATCCTGGCTCGCGTTTACGATGGTTTCGATGAGGTTACCCAGAACACGTTAGCCATTGTCAGCCTTGCAGATACAGGGCTCACGCATGAGGAAGTCGTCCGTTTGCTATCGGCTACGCTCAAGCTGTCCCAAGGCGGCGCAGCAGCGGCCATCAAAAAAATCCAGGCGACAGGGACAGTTGAGGTGTTTGGCGCCAAGACACTCAAAGTCCATGACGCTGTCCGTACGTTAGGCCTACGTCACCTGGAGCTCATGGGCGAGCCCGTGATTACTGAGGCATTGGTAGCGCTGAAGGAGCTGCTGATCCGAAGCCTGGAAAAGAGTCGTGATGTTTCGCGGTTTTCGCTACTCACGCGTGTTTTCATCAGGCTCCACGATGTGATGACCCTGATCGGCCTCGCAGGCGAGGAACTGTTTTACGAGATGGGGATATCGGTCGACATCACCTCCAGCTTGAAGCGGGCACTTGATACGGACGAACTCAACCCACACGAGGCGTTCTGGGCGCTTGATGCCCTTGTGTTTTCCTACATGCGAGAAGGGCGCTTTGACGAGGCGGCTGAACCTCTCTCGATGATGCAGCAGCTTCTTGATACTCACGGATTCGAGGCCCGCGAGCAGATCGCATGGGCGATGCGAAAAGTGCTGCTGGCGTCCGACCAGGGCCGTGCGGACGAGGTTGAACAGGCGGTAGCGTACGCCACCCCGAAAATCCCTGACCCCGACTACCGCCGAGTATTCGATTACAACCACGCAGTCGCACTGTGGAAATTGAAGCGCCACAAAGCCGCTGAAGCGATGTGCGAGAAAGTGGTCAATGAATACTTCGAGATCTTGGGGCTGACGCCTAAAGCTGTGATGGGCAAAAATTCGGATGTCCTGTGGGAGGTCATCAAGCGACCACCAAATGTCCATGAACACATCAAGCACCTTGCGGACGCCCTGGAAGTGTACGCCAAAGCTCGCGAAGGCCAGGGATTGAAAGCGCCCTTGCAACGTATCCATGCCATGAAATTTTATGGAATGGTGGAGGGGTACGAGTCGATTGTGCGGGTCGGGCAAGACCTGGCCGATGAGTTTGTGGGGATCAAAGACTTCGTGGGTGCAAAGGAAGTCATGGAACAGCATGTCCTGCCGGTCGTTACTGGGGCAGGTCTTATCGGAAGGCTGGTTCAGGTCAGAAGTCAGTATGCGGTGATACTGGCTCGGTGTGGTGATCACCAAGGTGCAATCTCTGAAATCAGGCGGCTAGACCCCTACCTGGAAGGTGTGGAAGATTGGCAGAAGCAGGAGCTGCATGGCCAAACTCTACTGATTGGCAGCATCATCAGTGAAAGCAGGCGTGTGGCGTTCCGTTCCCAGGTGGGGGCAGTAGGTCGCAACGAGCAGTGTCCGTGTGGGTCAGGGCGGAAGTTTAAAAAGTGCCACGGGACATAAGCCCGTCGAGGACTGATGTGCCCGATAGCTACTCGGGCACGCATCTCTTGCCAAAGTTGGTCAGCTCAGGCTCGCTGACCAGTCGATCCGCAAATGGCGCATTTGGGGCTCCCAGTCCTCTCGCGGTTTTCTGGCAGCCGGCATACATGGAACCCTGCGAGCCAGGCGCTGCTCCGTCAAGGTGTACAAATGGAAAAAAAATTGATCCTGTCCTTCTAGAGGCCGCAATTCGAGTGTTCGGTAGCGAGGCGCTTGCAATGCATTGGCTGATGACCCAGGCAAGCGCTTTAGCCGACAAAAGGCCGGTAGATGCGACCGTTGAGGATGTATTGGAGTTACTGTCTCGCCTGGAGCATGGTTTTGGTGCTTAACGAACCGAGCCTCCGGCTATGATAGGTTTTCATGTCGAGGATTTCGGTCAGGATCATCGTATCGGTAGCCCGTTGGGTCTTTCACAGCGATGTCCTATGCTCGATTCGCTGTGCTTGATCAAGGACGCGTGGCATGCCCAAGATAAAACCGTTTGATATGAAGCTCCTGGATCTCATCTTCGAGATGGAAGGGGGGTACGTTTTGGATTTTTCAAACGCTACCTTCAGCCGGTTCTTCCTCGGGGAGTTGGAGATCGATATTGATGATCAACTCTTCACCGCCGATGGTACGTCCAAGGCCAAGCGTTTTCGCAGCTTCCTAAACCTTGCAGATACCCAGACGTGTGTACGAGCCTTGAAGGCCGTGTGGGCCCATCGACAAGCGCGCTTGTTGCACGAAGGTCGAGATGACCCAGTCGCAAGTGCGGAAGGGCGTTTTCTGACCCTGATCCAAGATTTGGAATCGGGAACCTCCAGTAGCGGCGTTGCAGGAGACCCATTTGCCGCAGTGCGCAAAGTCAGCATTGATGAGGCGGCCAAGCTCAAGCAGGCTCTGCTAGATATCCATAAGCTCGCGGCTCAGGCACGTGGTTATGCGTTTGAAACGTTCCTGCAGCAGCTGTTTCAGGCCTCCAATCTCCAACCACGTGCCCCATTCCGGAATACCGGGGAACAGATCGACGGGAGCTTCCTGTGTCGCGGTGACATCTACCTCGTCGAAGCGAAGTGGGTAACTAACCCCATTGGAGCTGGTGAGCTTCATGTCCTTCAGGGCAAGATCAACGAAAAGGCTGCATGGACACGCGGAGTGTTCATCAGCTACTACGGCTTCACGGATGTTGGACTAGAAGCCTTCGGTCGTGGGAAAAGCCTGGTATGTATTTCTGGCAAAGATATCCGCGACGCGTTCGACAAACAGATTCCGTTCGCCGACGTTATTGACCGCAAGGTTCGAGCTGCCGCAGAGACCGGATCGGTGTTCGTTGAGGTGAACAGCCTGTTTTAGATCGAGAGCTATCTTCAGTCCGGGATAGCAGTTAGGCGTTGACTGACTGTATTCTTGCCCCACCAACAACGTAGGAAGCTAACAATGTCTCGCCTTGCAGAATTCCGCCGTCTAGAGCAGCAGCTTGCCCAGCAACTCGCCGAGCTCGAAGCAATGAAAAATGATGGTTCTATCCAGGCTGAAATGCAGTTTGAAGACAAACTCCACGCGTTGCTTGGCGAATACGGATACAGCCTCCGCGATGTGATTAGCATTCTCGACCCGCAAGCTGGCACTCGACGTCAGGCTCCTCAGGTTCATGAGAAGTCCACCCGCAAGTCTCGTGAAGTCAAGGTCTATAAGAACCCGCACAATGGTGAAGTCGTACAGACCAAGGGCGGCAACCATGCTGTTCTGAAGGAATGGAAAGCTGAGCACGGTGCTGAGACCGTTCAATCGTGGCGTCAGTGAGCGTCACTTCTTGACGCAGCGAATGCTTGATAGGTAGCCTCATCTGGTATTTGTCCAGCACCATTTCCTCTCTGAGTAAAAGACCTCTTTAACGGCACCCTAAACCCCGTCGTGGAGAGCTGGAGACCCCGAGCTAGACATCAAAAACCGCCCCTGATGGCGGTTTTTTTCTGCCTGTTTTCAGGCTTTGATTGGCTGTATTGGCTGCCATCAACGCGGTATGGAGTCCCAGAACCGGAAGTTCATCTTTGATTCCAGGTTTTGAATCCCCTGGGCTAATTTGACCAGCGTTTCATGCGGCAGATTACCCGCCTTCGCTTGGGCCTGAGCCTCGGCAAGGAGCTCTTTTCGCTGCTTGTCGCGATAGCGATTCAGCTTCAGGCCGGCAACCATCGCATGAGCCTGCATGGCGATCATTTCCTTGTACTCCCGGAAGAAAGGAGCAAAGGGGCGCACGCTTTCGGTTATGTCCTGACACACCTCGCCCTTGTCAGCTAGACGATCAAAGTGACACGGGTTCACCATGACGCCTTTGGAAACCTTGATGGATCGTACCCCACTGTCTCGGTAGATCTTGTTGACCAGTTCTGAGCAGTAGGAAAATTTGGCGCCGGCCCCGTTGATAGGCCTAATGCTGTAGGGCTGCTGGAGGTAGTAAGCGCTTCGCAAAAGCATGCGCTCACGATGTTCGTCAGTCACCGTGTTGAAACGAATGATCCGCCAGTTGTCCTCAACATTACTCAGTACCTCTGCAATGGTGTGGTGCTTGACGCCGATACCCATGTTGGCATCGATGCAGACCACATTCGCGTGCACCATTGCAGCGTGGCTTGCCCTGGCTTTCGAGTAGAACGGGGTCTGGGCTGCCACCAAGGCTTTGGATTTAAATTTTTTGCCGGTTACCAGGATGACGTCGCCGGTCTGAAGAATCCCGCTGAGCTCTGCGATTTTGGAGGAATATTCGTTCTCCTCGCGTCTGACCATCGCTCGGTACACAGGGAACTGATGTTCAGGCACACCACTCATCCGGGCCACGAAATCAATGCTTTCGTCCGGAGCGGCAGCGAAGTCTTCGAACGCTTTGGCGGCTTTGCCCTCGTCCGCCATAAGCTTTAATACATCCGCCCGTGCGATGTTCCGAACCTCTTCCGCGAGCACCTCTAGACCCTTCATTCCTGCTTCCTTTGACTTGGATGGCACACTGCCGAACGCGGCAAGAGAATTCCACTTCTCCATCTCCGCGTCAAAGGCAGACGTTGTAGTGCAATGCTTGGAGAATGAAGGTGTCGAGTACTTGATTGGTATTCCTGGTGAGGAAAACCTCGATCTGCTGGAGTCAGCGAAGCGCTGAACGACGCCGCGCACTGGGACTTCACCCGCTTTATGGCCATGGGGGTCTTGGACAGTGGGGGCGCGGCACCCTGCGCCTGGTTAGCGTACCGGTCGATCCGTCCTGGGGCATGCGCCGGGAGTTGATGAGCTAAAGCCTCACGACCAAGTTGGATCAGCTTTGGACAGTGTTATGCAAGTGACCTGATAGGGAGCAAGGCAGCGGTAGCTGTCCTGGCAGGATCAGACATGCGGCGCCACAAGGGGGTAGCAGAAAGCCACTAAGCTGGCTACATTCCATTGCTGTTCATGGCCAGGGAGTTTTTCGAACGACTTGGCGCTGCTGGGGCGGCGTGACACTTATGCCAAGGCCTCGAAAATTCTGGTCAATTTGCTGCAAGGATTAGCAATCATGTTGGTTAGGGAAACTCTGAAAAAGACTTTCTGATTTGGCAAAATACCGCGACCCCACCCACCGAGT
>MCND01000409.1_pt1 | contig 12999 bp, 9 predicted proteins | sample 778211 | NCBI WGS metagenome assembly MCND01 (sample SAMN04296812, study PRJNA304217) | bioreactor metagenome | isolation source: activated sludge enriched with benzalkonium chloride | place: Turkey: Istanbul urban wastewater treatment plant
GGACGTGCGCTTCGACACCAAGCGCAGCCTGCAGGAACTCTGTGACGAAGGCGTGCGCCGCGGCTACCTGAACCCGGACAATCCGCTGCGCGCCTCGGTGCTGGATGATCCGCTGTTCGCCCGCAAGAACACCCGCGACAACACGCCCTGTATCCTGCACGTCGACCTGGTCCCCGGTGACAAGGTCGACGTGCAGATCGCGTCCAAGGGCGGCGGTTCCGAGAACAAGACCAAGTTCGTCATGCTCAACCCCAGCGACTCGCTGGTGGACTGGGTGCTCAAGACCGTGCCGACCATGGGCGCGGGCTGGTGCCCGCCCGGCATGCTGGGCATCGGCGTCGGCGGCACCGCTGAAAAAGCCATGCTGATGGCCAAGCAGTCGTTGATGGAAGACATCGACATGTACGAACTGCTGGCGCGCGGCCCGCAGAACAAGCTGGAAGAGCTGCGCATCGAGCTGTACGAAAAGGTCAACGCGCTGGGCATCGGCGCCCAGGGCCTGGGCGGCCTGACCACGGTGCTGGACGTCAAGATCAACACCTTCCCGACCCACGCGGCTTCGAAGCCCGTGGCCATGATCCCGAACTGCGCCGCCACCCGCCACGCCCACTTCGTGCTGGATGGCTCGGGCCCGGCGCGCCTGGATCCGCCCTCGCTGTCCGAGTGGCCGGAAGTGCACTGGGCGCCGGACTACAACAAGTCCAAGCAGGTGGACCTGAACACGCTGACCAAGGAAGAAGTCGCCAGTTGGAAGCCAGGCCAGACCCTGCTGCTGTCGGGCAAGATGCTCACCGGCCGCGACGCCGCGCACAAGCGCATCCAGGACATGCTGGCCAAGGGCGAGCAACTGCCGGTGGACTTCACCAACCGCGTCATCTACTACGTGGGCCCGGTCGATCCGGTGCGCGACGAAGTGGTTGGCCCGGCCGGTCCCACCACCGCCACCCGCATGGACAAGTTCACCGAGATGATGCTGGCGCAGACCGGCCTGATCTCCATGATCGGCAAGTCCGAGCGCGGCCCGGTCGCCATCGAGGCGATCCGCAAGCACGGCTCGGCCTACCTCATGGCGGTGGGCGGCGCGGCCTACCTGGTGTCCAAGGCGATCCGCGAAGCCCGAGTGCTGGCCTTCGAGGACCTGGGCATGGAAGCCATCTACGAGTTCGATGTGAAGGACATGCCGGTGACCGTGGCGGTGGACGCCCAGGGCATTTCGGTCCACAACACCGGACCGAAGGAATGGCAGGCCAAGATCGGCAAGATCCCGGTCGCGGTGGCTTGACCGGCGGTTTCGCGTGAAGCCGCAAGCGTGAGGGTTCGCCCTCGTTCGCGGCGCGCCTGATGAGGCGCGGGCGGCTCAGGAACGACAAGGCCCCGGCCAGGAAACTGGCCGGGGCCTTGTTTCATCGGATCGGGCGCGGCGCGCTTGCGGGACCGATCCGTCTTTCCCTACCGGACCGCGCTCACGGGGCAGGGGTGTACGTCGCCTTCGAGTCCACGATGTCGCTGTCTACACCAACGTTCAGGCCCACGAGGATGTTGTGGTGCTTGCCGTTCGAAATGACGGGGCCGGAGGCTTCGGATCTGAGGATGCGACCGTCGGCGTTGAGGCCGACCAGCCCGCCGGCCAGGAAGTTGTTGGACCAGACCTCGCCCGTGGCCAGGGAATCGCTGATCTCGGCTCCGGCCGCGTTCACGCCAACCAGTCCGCCGGGGGCGGCGTCGTCACCTCGGACCGTCGCCCTGGCGATCGCGTGTTCGATGCGGGCACCCTTGGAGGAGTTCATGCCGGCCAGCCCGCCCAGGTTGCCGCCGTGATGATCGGCGGTGTTGCGATTGATGACCTCGCCGTCGAAGCTGACGTGTGAGATCAGGCCTCTGTTCTCGCCGACCAGCCCTCCGACGGCGTCGCTGTTCATGCTGGCGATCCGTCCCGAGGCGCGCACCTGCCTGATGACGCCCTGATTCTGGCCAGCCAGTCCGCCGATGGCGCGCGCGCCATGCTCGGATGCAATGTACAGATCCTTCAGGTCAAGATCGCGGACAGTGCCGCTTGAAACGCCAAACAGGCCCAGGTTGTCGGATGTAGAGGCTTGTCGAGACGCGTCGTGCTTGATGTAGAGGCCGTCGATGGCATTGCCCAGGCCCGCCAGGGTGCCGCGGAAGCTGTTGGCTTCATGCTGGCCCACCGGAAGAAAGCCGCGCCCCATGTTCCAGTTGCGCGTGTCGCTGGCGTCGATGTCATTGCCCAGCACGTAGTGGCCGGCCAGGTTGTTGTCCATCTCCTGGAGCTGGCGCGCATCCTGGATGACGGCATAGGTCTGCCCGTTCAGCGAGAATCCGGCGTCGGCGCCGGACAGTGTCACTTTCACGTCCTTGCCCAGGCGATAGTCGGCGTTCTCGCCATGCGCCAGCGCCAGGCTGGCTCGGCGTCCCCTGGCCTGGATGTCGGCCGCCAGCAGGATGTTGTCGCGGGCGGACAGGCTCAGCGTGTGGTCGTTGTTCCAGGCGACGGCCTCGTTCACCTGGAGGTCGGCTTGAGTGGATGCCAGCGACACGTTGTTGCGGCCCAGGTGGCGGGCCAGCGCGGCGGCGCTGACGCGGGTCTGGCCGGCCGCGGCGTCCGGCGCGACGGTGATACGGTTCGACTCCAGCGTCAGCCAGCCCGTGCGTCCGGGCGCTGATCGCGTGTCCACCTGGCTGGCGTCGGCCAGGCTCAGCTGCCCGCCGCTCAGCGTGATTCGGCCGCCGTTGCCCGCGCCCGCGGCGCGTGCGAGCAGGTCGCCGGTCACGGCCACCGTCTGGCCGTACAGCTGGATCTGGCCGGCATGGCCGGCATGCGCGCTGACGTCCAGCACGCCGCCGGCAGTGATCTTCGCGCCCTGGCCCACGGCCACGATGAGGCTGCCCTGTTTCGTCAGGGTCGCGGCCTCGATCAGGCCCTTGTCGTTCACCGCCGCGCGCAGCATGGCCTGCTCGGCCAGTGCCGGCGAAACCGACTGCGTTCCAAGGGCTTGCAGGGCCTGGCCATCGCGGGCCAGCGTGTCCAGCGCGGCTTCATCGATCTGCACGCTGAGCGCGCCGTTGCCGATGCGCGTCAGCGTGACCGCCTTGCCGGCGGCCATGGCGATGGTGCCGCCGGGCGCTTGCATGGTTCCCTGGTTGTCCACCTGCCCGCCGACCAGGGCGATGAAGCCGCCCGCCCTGGCATTCAGGCTGCCCTGGTTGACGACCCTGGCGGACTTGCCCTGGGTGGCATAGCGGTAGTCGCGTCCGCCCAGGAAGTCCCTGTTGCTCAGGGCGAGCGTCGAGGCGGCCAGCGCGCCCACGTTGATCTGCGAGTTCGGTCCGAACAGGATGCCGTTGGGGTTGACCAGGAAGACCTGGCCGTTCGCATTCAGCTGACCCAGGATCTGGCTGGCCGAGTTGCCGATCACGCGGTTCAGCGCCACGGCGGATGGGTACGGCTGCCGGAAAACGACCTGCTTGCCTTCGGCGATGTTGAAACTGTCCCAGTTGATGATCAGATGGGGTCCGCCTTGGGTGATGTGGCTGATTCCCCCGTTGTCGCCGGGAGCGCTGGACAAGTCGGCGGAGCCGAGTACGACCCTGCCGCCGTTGGGCAGCGTCGCGTCCGCATGCGCGGCGCCGCAGAGCAGCAGGGTGAGCGCCGCGCTGCCGTGCAGCGCCTTGCGCCAGGCCTTGCCGATGCGGCGCGTCCTGCCGGTGCGGCGCTTGGAGTGGGGAAGGGAATGGGGTGCATGCATGATCCGGAACTCCCGCGAGTGATTGGGCGGGCCACCGTAGCATGGGGGCGCGGCGAGATGCGCCGGACGCAGGCGATGCGCGATGAAATCTGATTTTTACCAATCCATCATCGTTGAAATGAAGATTCAGGATGTTCAGCGAGGATTGGTGTCCGAACCAGGATGCTGTTCACGAGTGGGTGCGCGGGTTGGCAAGCGTGTACCGGCGGGGTCGCCGGCGTGGCGGACCTTGCCGGTCGTCAGCGGGACTTGAGCGGCGTTTTCGTGGCACGCGCGGTCTTGGACGCAGGGCGCGCCCTGGCGGGCCTGGCTGGCGCGGTATCTGTCACCTGCGATGTGTCGCCGGACTCGTCGCGCGACTCCTGTATCTGCGCGATCAGCTCGCGCGCGCAGCCGGGCAGGGCGTCGATGTCGCGCAGCAGCAGCTTGCGCTCGCGCACCACCCAGGGTTCGTCCAGCTCGACCACGCGCAGGCCCTGGCTGGCGCCGTAGCGCCGTGCGGCCGAATCCGGAATCACGCCCACGCCGACGCCTGCCTGCACCATGCGGCAGATGGAATCGAAGCTGTAGAGCTGGATGCGCTGGGGCAGGCGCTGGCCGGCCATTTCCAGCTGTTCGCGCAGGAAGGCCACCAGCGTGGAGCCTTCGTGCATGGTGATGAAGGGATAGCTGACGGCCTCGGTCAGCTTGACCTTGGCGCGGTCCTGCAAGGGGTGGCCGTTGGGCGTCACCAGCACCAGGCGGTCGGTGCTGAAGTGGATGGCCTGCAATTCAGGCGCGTCCACCGGGCCGGCCACGATGCCCAGGTCGGTGGTGCCGTCGCGCACGCCGCGCACGATGTCGCGCGTCAGCCGCTCCTGCAGGTCCACGGTCACGCCCGGATGCCCGGCCAGGTAGCGGGCCAGCAGGTCGGGCATGAACTCGGTGACCGCCGTGGTGTTGGCGAAGATGCGGATATGGCCGGCGTCCCCGTCGGCCTGTTCCTGGAAGTCGTGCTTCAGGTGGTCCACCTGGCGCAGGATCACGCGCGCATGCTGCAGCAGGCGCTGGCCGGCGGGCGTGATCTCCACGCCCCGGCTGTCGCGGTACAGCAGGCGGGTATTGAGCTGGTTCTCCAGCGCCTTGATGCGCACGCTGACCGCGGCCAGCGACAGGTGGGCGCGCTTGGCCGCCTGCGTCAGGCTGGGGGATTCGGCGATGTGGATGAACAGGCGGAGGTCGGGCAGATCAAAGTGCATGCGCCATATTAGTGATGTGTGGCGTACTACGCCATCGGAGGTTTCTCGAGCGGGGCAGCGCGGAGCCGGCTTTGCCGGTCCGCGGCTGCGCCCCCTTGAGGGGGAAGCGCGCAGCGCTTCGGGGGTGGGCCCATCCCCTAAAGGCAGGCTTGAGCAAAAATGAATTCACAGGGAGCGCGCATTCCAGGCATGCTCCCGCCATGCAACCCTCGACCAAGGATACCGGCATGACCTCCAACGACCCCGCCGCCTGGATCGGCAGCAGCGAGCGCCTGGCCGACGCGCTCGATCCCGGCCATGCCGCGCGCATCGCCGCCGCCCTGGGCGGGCCGGCGCCGGCCCGCGGCGACGCGTTGCCGCCGCTGTGGCAATGGGCCTTCTTCATCAGCGCCGTGGGCCAGGATGGACTGGGGACGGATGGCCATCCCTCGCGCGGCGGTTTCCTGCCGCCGGCGCATGACCGCAACCGAATGTGGGCCGGCGGCCGGGTCGAATTCGTCCGGCCGCTCAGGGTCGGCGTGCCGGCCGAGCGCGTGTCCACGGTGGCCGACGTCAAGGAAAAGACCGGCCGCACGGGTGCGCTGCTGTTCGTCACCGTGCGCCACGAATACCGCCAGGACGGCGAGGCCGCGATCCTGGAGGAACAGGACATCGTCTACCGCCAGCCCACGCCGCCCAAGCTGTCCGGGTCCGAGCCGGCGCCCGAGGCGCAGTGGCGCGACCGGGTCGAGCCGACTTCCGTGCTGCTGTTCCGTTATTCGGCCGTGACCTTCAACGGCCACCGCATCCACTACGATCATCCCTATGTCACCACTGTCGAGGGCTATCCCGGCCTGGTGGTGCACGGGCCGCTGATCGCCACCGAGATGGTCGCCGCCTTCGTCCGCGCCCATCCCCAGGCCAGGCTGAAGCATCTGTCGTATCGCGGCCTGCGGCCGTTGATCTCGCCCACGCCCTTCCATGTCGCGGGCCGGCTGGAGGGTTCGGGGCTGGCCAGGCTGTGGGCCGAGCAGGACGGCACCCTGGCGCACCAGGCCGAACTGAGGTTCGAGGCATGAGCGCGCCCGCCCCCCGCCCGCTGGACGGCATCACCGTCGTCAGCCTGGAGCACGCCATCGCCGCGCCGTTCTGCACCCGCCAGCTGGCCGACATGGGCGCGCGCGTGATCAAGATCGAGCGCCCCGGCGCGGGTGATTTCGCCCGTGGCTATGACGAGCGCGTGCGCGGCCTGTCCTCGCACTTCGTCTGGACCAACCGCTCCAAGGAAAGCCTGACGCTGGACCTCAAGCGTGACGAGGCCGGCGACGTGATGGAACGTCTGCTGGCCGGCGCCGACGTGCTGGTGCAGAACCTGGCGCCGGGCGCGGCCGCGCGGCTGGGGCTGTCGTTCGAGGCGCTGCATGCGAAGTACCCGCGCCTGATCGTCTGCGATATCTCCGGCTATGGCGAAGGCGGCCCGTACCAGGACAAGAAGGCCTACGACCTGCTGATCCAGAGCGAGAGCGGTTTCGTGTCCGTCACCGGCACGGCCGACGGCCCGTCCAAGGCCGGCTGTTCCATCGCCGACATAGCCGCCGGCATGTATGCCTATTCGGCGATCCTGAACGCGCTGCTGCTGCGCGGCAGGACCGGCGAGGGCAGCCGCATCGACGTGTCCATGCTGGAAAGCATGGTCGAGTGGATGGGCTATCCCATGTATTACGCCTTTGACGGCGCGCCGCCGCCGCTGCGCGCGGGCGCGGCCCACGCCACCATCTATCCCTACGGGCCGTTTCCCGTGGGCGGCGGGGCCACCATCATGCTGGGCCTGCAGAACGAACGCGAGTGGCGCGTGTTCTGCGCCCAGGTGCTGCGCCAGGCCGAACTGGCCGAGGATCCGCGCTTCCTGTCCAACTCGCAGCGCACCGCCAATCGCGAGGCGCTGCGCACGCTGATCGTCGACGCCTTCGCCGGCCTGGACATCGATCAGGTCACGCAGCGGCTGGAGGACGCACAGATCGCCAATGCCCGCGTCAACGACATGGCCGGGGTCTGGGCGCATCCCCAGTTGCGGGCGCGCCAGCGCTGGCGCGAGGTCGGCAGCCCGGCCGGCGCGCTGCCGGCGCTGTTGCCGCCCGCCACCAACAGCGCCTACGCGCCGCGCATGGATCCCGTGCCGGCCGTGGGCGAAAACACCGACGCGGTGCTAGCATCATTGGGGTACGCGCCCGACGAGGTGGCGCGACTGCACGCCGCGGAGGTCGTATGACCCATCCCATCGTTCGTACCGCGCTGTTCGTGCCGGCTTCCCGGCCCGAGCGCATCCCCAAGGCGCTGGCCAGCGGCGCGGACGCCGTGATCGTGGACCTGGAAGACGCCGTCGAGCATCTAGCCAAGGACAGCGCGCGCGAAGCGCTGTGCGACTTCCTGGGCACGCATCCTCAGGCGCGCCTGTGGGTGCGCATCAACGACGCCGCCACGCCCTGGCACGAGGACGATCTCAAGGCGCTGCGCGGCAAGGCCGGCGTGACCGCCATCCTGCTGCCCAAGGCCGAAAGCCTGGCGCAGGCGCGTCATGCGGCACAGACGGGGCTGCCGGTCATTCCCATCATCGAAACGGCGCGCGGCGTGCTCAATCTTGCGGAAGTCGCGGCCACGCCCGGCGTGGCGCGGCTGGCCTTTGGCAGCCTGGATTACGCGCTGGACCTGGGGTTGTCGCCTGACTCGCCGGGCGCCGGGATCGTGCTCGACCATGCCCGCATCCAGGTGCTGTTGCAGACCCGCGCGGCCGGGTTGCCGCCGGCGCTGGACGGGGTGTTTCCCGGCGTGCAGGACACCGCCGGCCTGGCGCGCGCAGCGTCCAGGGCGCAGCAGATGGGCTTTGGCGGCATGCTCTGCATCCATCCGGCCCAGGTGCCGCTGATCCATCAGGCTTTCGCGCCGGCCGCGGCCGAGCTGGACTGGGCGCGGCGCGTGCTTGCCGCGCATCGCGATGGCGGGCCGGGCGCGTTCATGCTGGACGGGCGCATGGTGGACGCGCCGGTCATCGCGCGGGCCAGGCAGGTGCTGGCGCAAGCGGGCGAGTCGGTATAGCGCGCGGGCTTGCCGGCCACTCGGCGTGCGCATTTGGGTGGGGCGAGACCAGGAGGGGAGGCTGCGCGGCCTGGCGACCGGGAGCCGCGTCCCGACTTCGCGTATCCCGCCACCGCGCCTGGAACTAGAGCTAGGGGCCGCCCGGCGCGTCGCTGGGGGCGGGCCAGTCGCTGCTGGCGTGCGCGCCCCGGCTTTCCCGCCGCCGCGCCGCCGCGTCGACGATCAGGCCGCACACATCCAGCTGGTTGCGCAGCGCCAGCCAGCGGGCGTCCCGTCCGGGATCCGCATCGGGCGGCAACTCGCGGCGCCATGCCGCTATCCGCCCTGCCGCGTCGGCCAGCCCCTCATCGCTGCGGATGATGCCCGCTTGCTGCTGCATCAGGCGTCGCAGTGCAGCGCGTATCGTGTCGGGCGTGTGGGGAACTTCCTCCGAGGCGGACCGCGCGGCCGGGCGCGCAGGCACTTGCGCCGGCGCCGCCATGCGCGCCGGCGATGACGCCGCCAAGGCTCCCGCGTTTACTGCATCGCCCGATGCGGCGATGGCGCTTGCCGCCGCCCGTCCCATCACCACGCATTCCAGCAGCGAATTGCTGGCCAGCCGGTTGGCGCCATGCAGGCCGGTGCGCGCGACTTCGCCTACGGCGCGCAGGCCGGCGATGCCGGTGGCGCCGTCCACGTCCGCGCGGACGCCGCCGCAGGCATAGTGCGCGCAGGGCGCGACCGGCATGGGCTGCGTGGCGATGTCGATGCCATGCGCGGCGCACAGCGCCGTCACGGCGGGAAAGTGCCGGTCCAGCCAGGCGCGCGGCCGGTGCGAGATGTCCAGGTGCACATAGGGCAGATCGAGACGCGACATCTCGGCCCAGATCGCGCGCGCCACGATGTCGCGCGGCGCCAGTTCCGCGCGCGGGTCGTGCGCGGGCATGAAGCGCTCGCCGCCCGGCAGGCGCAACACGGCGCCTTCGCCGCGCAGCGCCTCGGTCACCAGGCCGGCCGCGCGGCCATCCACCTGCAGCGCGGTGGGATGGAACTGCACGAATTCCATGTCCGCCACCTGGCAGCCCGCGCGCCAGGCCATGGCCACGCCGTCGCCGGTCGCGGCATCGGGGTTGGTGGTCTGGGCATAGACCTGTCCCAGTCCGCCCGTCGCCAGCACCGTATGACTGGCCAGCCAGGGCGTGATGTCTCCGTCGCCGACGCGCACCCGTGCGCCGAGGCAGCGCCGGGGCGCGCCGGCATCGGCGGGTTCGGCCAGCAGCAGATCCAGCGCGGCCGCATGTTCGATCAGCCTGATGTTGGGCCGCGCGCGGCATTGCCGCAGCAGCGCGGCGTGCACGGCCCGCCCGGTGGCGTCGGCCGCGTGGGCGATGCGGCGCGCGCCGTGGCCGCCCTCGCGCGTCAGGTGCAGCGAGCGGCCATCCTCGTCCCGCGTGAAGGGCACGCCGAGTCCGAGCAGCCAGTCGATCGCCGCGGGGCCTTGCGCCAGGATGCGGCGCACGGCGTCGGCGTCGCACAGCCCGGCGCCGGCGACCAGCGTGTCCTGCACGTGCGCCTCGATGCTGTCGTCCGGCGCCTGCGCCGCCGCGATGCCGCCTTGCGCCCAGGCGCTGGCGCAATCGTCCGCCGGGCCCTTGCTCAGCATGGCCACGCGCAGATGCGGCGGCAGCGACAGGGCGGTGGCCATGCCGGCCAGGCCGGCGCCGATGACGAGCACGTCTGTCGATTCCGGATGCATGGACCTGTCCTCAGGCCGGGCCGAAGTGGCGGTACAGCGCGCCGTCGCGCGCGAAGTCGCCGCTGCTGCGCACCGGCTGGCGAGCCGCGGCGGCGAAATCCAGCATGCGTTCGATGGGCCGGCGCGCGGCCAGCGCGATGGCCGGATCCAGCATGATTTCGCCTCGGCCCGAGGTCAGGGCCTGCTCCACGCCGTCCAGCGCGTTCATCGCCATCCAGGGACACAGCGCGCAGCTCTTGCAGGTCGCGCCATGGCCGGCGGTGGGCGCGGCCAGGAAGGTCTTGCCCGGGTGGCGTTGCCGCATGTCGTGGAGGATGCCCTGGTCGGTGGCGACGATGAAGGTGTCGGCATCGAGCCGGCCGGCGGCGGCGATCAGCTGCGTCGTGGAGCCGACCACATCGGCCAGCGCGGCGACGCCGGCCGGCGATTCGGGATGGACCAGGATGGCCGCTTGCGGGTGCTCGCGCGACAGCGCGGCCAATTCGTCGGCCTTGAACTCGTCATGCACCACGCAGGAGCCGTGCCACAGCAGCATGTCGGCGCCGGTCTGAGTCTGGATGTAGGCGCCCAGGTGGCGGTCGGGGGCCCACAGGATCTTTTCGCCGCGTGCGTGCAGGTGCGCCACGATGTCCTGTCCTACCGAGGACGTCACAACCCAGTCGGCCCGCGCCTTCACCGCGGCGCTGGTGTTGGCGTAGACCACCACGGTGCGGTCGGGATGGGCGTCGCAATAGCGGCTGAACGCGTCGGCGGGACAGCCCAGGTCCAGCGAGCAGGTGGCCTCGCCGTCCGGCATCAGCACGCGCTTGTGCGGGCTGAGGATCTTGGCGGTCTCGCCCATGAAACGCACACCGGCCACCACCAGGGTGGACGCGGGATGGCTGGCGCCGAAGCGCGCCATTTCCAGCGAATCGCCGACGCAGCCGCCGGTTTCGCGCGCCAGGTCCTGCAGCGGGCCATCCACGTAGTAGTGGGCGATCATCACCGCGTCGCGCTCACGCAGCAGGCGGCGCAGCCGGTCGGCGGCCTGGCGCTGCTGGTCGGGGCTTTGCGGCGCGGGCACGCGGGCCCAGGCCTGGCCAACGCCGCAGGCGCCGGCGGAAGTCGGGTGGTCGAACGCGACGGACTTGATGGACATGGCTGTCTCCGGTTCCGGAATGGGTTCGGGAAAATTATACTCATATTGAGTATTAAAGAAAGCGCCCGAAAGCGATGCCCGATTCCGCCGGTTCCAGACTGGCATCATGCCGGGCCGGCATCGCGACGGCGCGGGCGCGGGGAATGGCGTAGCATGGTGCGGCCCGAAGATGGGTGGTTCGCGCGGGAGGCGACCCTTGCACGGGCGGCCAGCCTCCGCCAGGCGGGCCAGCGCCACGACCATCATCCCTTTGCAACGCGATCGCCGCCTCTTGGCGGCGCGACCTACAAGGCAGGAACATGAGCTGCACGTCCCTATTCATCGGACATACCTATATCGACGTCACCCTGCTGGCCGATCATTGGCCGACCGGGGACGAGAAGAGCGTGGCCAGCGACTACGCGGTGTCCTTCGGCGGCAATGCCGTGACGGCGGCTTTCGCCTGCGCCAAGCTGGGCTCCGCGCCCGATCTGATCTGCTCCATGGCGCCGGACTGGCTGGGCCACATGTATGCCGACATGGCGGCGGCCCACGGCGTGGCGCTGCACACGCGCCAGGTGCGCCGGTCCTCGCTGTCCTGCATCATGCCCAACCACGGCAAGCGCGCCATCGTGCGCGCCCGCGATGCCGACTATCTGAACGATTTCCCCCGCCTGGACATCAGCGGCTACCGCGCGCTGCACCTGGACGGCCATCAGCCCGACGCGGCGCTGCACTACGCGCGCGCCTTCCGCCAGGCCGGCATCCTGACCTCGCTGGACGGCGGCGGCGTGCGCGAGAACACCGACGAGCTGTTGCGCTACATCGACGTGGCCGTATGCGCCGAGCGCATGTGCGAGCAGATGGGACTGTCGCCGCAAGGCCTGCTGGAATTCCTGCAGGCCCGGGGTTGCCGCGTCGGCGCCGTCACGCTGGGCGAGCGCGGCATGCTCTGGTATGGCGAGGACGGCAGGATCCGCGAACTGGCTTCACTGGGTGTGCCGGCCGAGCGCATCGTGGACACTTCGGGCGCGGGCGACGTGTTCCACGGCGCCTATGTCTGGTCGTACCTGAATCGTCCTGAACTGCCGTGGTCGGAGCACTTCACGTTTGCCCGCGCGGCGTCGGCGCACAAGATCCAGCATCTGGGCAACGAGGCGGGACTGCCCGGCGTGGAAGATGTTGAACGCGCGATGATGGAATTCAAATAGAGGACCCCACCGAGCGCTGCGCGCCTCCCGCTTCAACAGGGCGCCGCTACGGACCGGCCGAGCCGGCATCGTGCGGCCTCGATTCGGGAGGCCGGTGTGGGGCCGGGCGTGGTGCCTGGCTTGGATGTCGGGATGGGGAGGCGGTTGTCTCGCGGCGCCTTTACAGCGGGGAGATGGGCTGGTCGTGGATGTCGGCCAGCCAGTCGGCGGCCGGGCGGCCGGCGACGCGCAGGGTGGGGGCCAAGTCCAGCAGCGGACGCAGCACGAAGGCGCGCAGGTGCATGCGGGGATGGGGCAGGACCAGGCGCTGATCTTCGAGGGACTGGTCGCCGTGGAGCAGCATGTCCAGGTCCAGCGTGCGCGGCGCGTTCCTGTAGGGGCGCTCGCGGCCGTGGCGCAGTTCCAGGGCCTGCAGCACGTCCAGCAGTTCCAGCGGCGCCAGCGTGGTGTCCAGCGCCGCGGCGGCGTTGACGAAGTCGGGGCCGGTGGCCTCGACCGGAGCGGTGCGGTAGAAGCGCGAGGCGGTCACGGCGGCGATGCCAGGCGTCTGGCGCAGTTCGTCCAGCACCGTCTTGAGGGTGGCCGCGCTGTCGCCCAGGTTGGCGCCGAGCGCGATATAGGCGCGCACGCGATCCGCGCTCATCGCTTACTCCGACGCCGAGCCGCTACGCGGCGAGCGGCGGGGACGGCGGCGGCGACGGTTGGCCGAGGTCGAGGTCGAGGCCGGCGCGTCGGCGGGATCGCGCGGCAGGCGCGACACTTCCTCGATCATTTCGCCGCGCAGGTCGTCGTCGGCATTGGCCAGGTCCATCCACCATTGCGCCAGCACGCTGTCGAACTCGCCGGCGGCGGCGCGCAG
>MCND01000411.1_pt1 | contig 12977 bp, 13 predicted proteins | sample 778211 | NCBI WGS metagenome assembly MCND01 (sample SAMN04296812, study PRJNA304217) | bioreactor metagenome | isolation source: activated sludge enriched with benzalkonium chloride | place: Turkey: Istanbul urban wastewater treatment plant
CTTGCCCTGGCCCACCTTGCCAGCGCCCGTCTTGCGCAGCGGCGCCAGCAGGGAAGCCAGCCCGTTATGGTCCAGCTCGTGCATCAGCGCCAGCAGCCGGCCCAGCTCGCCGGGCGGAAAGCCCTTGCGCGCGAACCAGGCCAGGTACGGCCCGGGCAGGTCGGCGATCAGCCGGCCCTGGTACTTGCCGAAAGGCATGGTCCGCGTGACCAGCAGCGACAGCAGCTCCGGATCCATCAGGCCCCACCCCCGGCCGGGAAATCGATGGCGGCGGCCGGCAGCGCCTGGATCCGCACGCCGAAACTGCTGATCGCCGGCAGCGTGGCATTGTGGTGCTCGCGGATGCGGGCGCCGGGAGCATGCGGCTTGTCGTGGGTGGTGTGGGCGTCGGCCGCCAGCGTCACGGGAAAGCCCAGCCCGGCCGCGCGGCGCACGGTGGTGTCCACGCAGAACTCGGTGGCATAGCCGCAGATCACCAGGCGCGACGCGCCAGCCGCCTCCAGCTCGTCGGACAGGGTGGTGCGCAGGAACGAGTCGGGCGTGGTCTTGCGCACGCGCCGGTCGCCGGGCGCCGGCGTGAGCCGTAAATCCAGGTCCACGCCAGGCTGGCCGGCGGCCATCGCCCCGTCGCGGGTTTCGTGCTGGACGTAGATGACCGGCGCGCCGGCGGCGCGGGCGCGGTCGGCCAGCGCATTGATGCGTTCGAGCACAGCGTCGGCATCGGCCGGCGGCGGCGAGGTCTCGAACAGGGCGCGTTGCACGTCGATCACGATCAGGGCGGCAGACACGGCGGCTCCATGGGCGATAAAAAGGAAGGGGCTAGTCTACCTTGCGCCGACGCATCGGCAGGCCGGCGACGGCGATGCGCCGATGGTGCCGGCGGCGCGATACGCCAACGCCATCAGCCCTGCCAGCCCCGCCAGCCCCATCAGCCACAATCAGCCGCGCCGCCCGCCGGCGGCCAGGTGCGCGCGTAGATCCAGAAGTGGCGCGATGCGCCGGCGACCTCGCGATAGGCGTGCAACAGCCCCTCGCGCTGGAAGCCGCAGCGTCCCAGCACCCGCAGCGAAGCCTGGTTGGTGTCGAGCACCGTGGCCTGGATGCGGGCGTAGCCCAGGTCCCGCAGGGCCCACTCGGCCAGCTTGCGGCAGGCCTCGCTGGCGACGCCCCTGCCCCAATACGTCGGCGCCAGGTCGTAGGCGATCTCGGCGCGCCGGTGCGGGATGGAGATTTCGTTCAGGCCGATCGTGCCGACCAGCCTGTCGTCCGGCCCGGCGATCGCCAGCCGCATGCTGTTGGAACGCGCCGGCTCGGCATAGGCGCGGATCAGCGCCGACAGAGTGGCCGGGCCATCGAGCCGCCAGCTGGTGTGGCGCGTCACTTCCTCCAGGCGCATGTAGTCGTGCCAATCATCGGCATCGGCCTCGCGCATGGCGCGCAGGCGCAGCCCGGGCAGGTCCAGCGCGGGCAGGTTCAGGTCGTATCGTTCAGGGGGGTAGGGGCGCATCGGGTTCGGCGGACTGGCGCGGCGCCAGGGCCGCGACATGGCGCAGCTTATCAGGGTTGCGCACCATGTAGACCGCCACGATCCGGCCATCCTGGATGTCCAGCGATATCGAGCGCGGCAGGCCGTCGGCCTCGGTGCCCAGCACGGCGGGCATGCCGTTCAGGCGCACCACGGCCGCGCCCAGCAGCTTGCCGCCCGGCTTGCCCGCGATGCCGGCGAAGAAGCGCGCCACCTTGTCGCCGCCCATGACCGGTCGCAGCGTGGCGGCCTTCTTGCCGCCGCCGTCCGAGTGCAGCACGGCGTCGTCGGCCAGCAATTGCCGCAGGGCGCCCAGGTCGCCTTCGCGCGACGCCTGCAGGAAGGCCTCGGCGATGCGCAGGCCGTCCTGCTCGGTGGCCGCGAAGCGCGGCCGCGCCTCGCGCACGCGCTCGCGCGCCCGCAACGCCAGCTGTCGGCAGGACGCCTCGTTGCGTCCCAGCGTCCGTGCGACCTCCGAGTAAGGCTGGTCGAAGACATCGTGCAACAGGAAGGCGGCGCGTTCGGGCGCCGACAGCCGCTCCAGCGCCAGCATCAGCGCCACCGACAGATCATGCGCCAGCGCGCCCTCGCCCAGCCCGCCGTACAGGCCGGCGTCGGGCAGCGGCTCGGGCAGCCACGGGCCGACGTATTCCTCGCGGCGCGCGCGGGCCGATTTGATGTAGTCCAGGCACAGGCGGGTCACGGTGCGCGACAGGTAGGCGCGCGGCGCGTCGACCTGCGCTCGGTCGACATCGCGCCAGCGCAGCCAGGCTTCCTGCACCATGTCCTCCGCCTCGGACCATGAGCCCAGCATGCGGTAGGCCAGTCCCTGCAAAACACGGCGATGGGGCTCGAAATCGGCGACGGCGTCGCCTGCGGTCAGTGCGCTCATGCTGGGCGTCGGCCTTCAGTCTTTGGGATGCACGGAACGGAAACCGACGGCGATGCGGTTCCAGCCGTTGATCATGTTGATGACCAGCGTCAGGTTAACCCGCTCCTCTTCGCTGAAGTGGCGGGCCAGTTCGTCGTAGTCGGCGTCGGGCGCGCCGGTGTCCGCCAGCCGGGTCAGCGATTCGGTCCAGGCCAGGGCGGCGCGCTCGCGGCCGGAATAAAGCGACGACTCGCGCCAGGCCGGCAGCAGGTAGATGCGCATCTCGGTCTCGCCCAGCTTGCGGGCGTCGCTGCAGTGCATGTGGATGCAATAGGCGCAGCCATTGATCTGGGAGGAACGGATCTTGACCAGCTCGATCAGGCTCTTTTCCAGGCCGCAATGCTCGGCGGCCTCGGTCAGGGCCAGCATGGCCTTCACGGCCTTGGGCGCGGCGGTATAGGGATTCAGGCGGGCGATGCTCATGATGGTCTCTCTCTGCTCATGCGGTTGGAAAAGGGATCGGGCGTCCATTGCGAAGCGCCGTCGTGCATAAGACGAGACAGCCGGCGGCCGCGTGACAACCGGCCGCCGGAAAATTGTAAAAATTATCGCCGCGACGGCCCCGCCCCGCCGCCGCCATGGACGCCCGCGATACCCGGCCCTAGCCTTCCTCGACGATGCGCGGCTCGCACAGCACCGGGAAATTCACCGAATTGGCGATGTAGCAGAAGTGATGCGCGCGCTCGTGCAACGCGGCGGCCAGCGCCGTGTCCGCCCCCGGCGCCACGCCGACGACGGGACGCAGCACCACCCGCGTGAACGCCCCGCCGCGCTCGGGATCCTCGGCCATCAGTCCCTCGGCCTCGTCGCGGTACGACAGCACGCGCACGCCCTCGACGGCGCACAGGTGCAGATACCAGAGCTTGTGGCAGGCCGACAACGACCCGACCAGCAGGTCTTCCGGATTCCAGCGCGTCCGGTCGCCGCGAAACGCGGGGTCCGATGCGCCGGGGATGTCGGGCTTGCCCTCGGCCTGGATCAGGTGGTTGCGCGAATAAGACTTGTAGTCGGACGTGCCGGAGCCGGTGTTGCCGGTCCATTCCACGCGGACGAGGTAGCGGTGTTCGCCGTTCATTGCGATGATGCGCCTGTCGGATGAAGGGCAGGACAGCGTAATGCACGCCTCCGTGCGCCGTCTCGCGTCTTACATCCGGTTTCAGCGGCCCGCGGCTTCCATCCGTATCGTGGGCCGGTTTTGCCAAACAGGAGCTCGCCATGATGATCAAGACCACCCTGACCTGCGCCCTGACGCTAGCCTTCCTGACCGCCTGCGCTCCGTCGCGCAACGCCGCCCCCGTGGACAGCCACACAGCGCGCGACTCGCTGGACTGGGCCGGCAGCTACGAAGGCGTGCTGCCCTGCGCCGACTGCCCGGGCATCCGCACGCGCGTGACCCTGTCCGACAACGGCCGCTACGAAAAGCAGACCCAGTACCTGGACCGCCAGCCCCAGCCCGAAGTCGTGGCCGGCACCTTTTCGTGGGAATCCGACGGCAGCACCATCCGCCTGGACGCCTCCGGCGACAGCCAGCGCTACTTCGTCGGCGAAAACCAGCTGACCCAGCTATACCGCGACGGCACCCGCCCCACCGGCCCGCTGGCGCCCCACTACGTACTACCCCGCATGAGATAGCCGCCCCAAAGCGCCCGCGCGCTCCTCAGGAGTGCATGCCTGCGGGCCGCAAGAACGAGCCCGCCCCGCAAGACGCTGCCCCAAAGCGGGATGCCACGGATCCGGCTCCGCCGGTCCGTAGGCATGCCCCTGGGGGAAGCGCGCAGCGCTTCGGGGGGCCTCATTCAGTGGCTGATCATCCAGGGGCGGGAGCCGGCGAAGGACTTGGCGCCGTCCGCCGCCACCCGGGTCTTGCCGGACTTGCGTCCGCCCGAGCAGCAGCCGCAGTTCATGCCGTGGCCGGCGCGCGAGCTGCGCGGCTCGTTGGCGCTGCGCTCGTTCGCCGCGCGCGCCCGGTTCACCGCCGACGACAGCGCCGAGATGGCCGGCGCGCCGCCCACGATGCGTTCCGAGGACGCGCCGCATTGCGGGCAGTCGGCGGGATCGCGCCACTGCGCCAGCGGCCGCAGCGCCGAGAACTCGCCGCAGCCGCCACAGGCATAGTCATAGATGGGCATGATGCGGGCTCCTAGCGATCGCGCGACAGCGGCATGTCGACGCCACCCTTGATGTGCTTCACCGGCCCCGAGGCCGAGGGCTGGATGTCGAAATCGAAGATCTCGGTCGGCAGCCACAGCGTGGCGCAGGAGTTGGGAATGTCCACCACCCCGCTGATATGGCCCTGCACCGGCGCGCAGCCCAGGATGGAATAGGCCTGGGCGCCGGAATAGCCGAACTTCTTCAGGTATTCGATGGCGTTCAGGCAGGCCTGGCGATAGGCCACATTCACGTCCAGATAGTGCTGCTTGCCCTGCTCGTCGACCGAGATGCCTTCGAAGATCAGGTAATCCTTGTAGGTCGGCGTGATCGGGCTGGGCTTGAAAATGGGATTGCGGATGGCGTACTTGTCCATGCCGCCCTTGATCAGCGACACGCGCATGTGGACCCAGCCGGCCATCTCGATGGCGCCGCAGAAGGTGATTTCGCCGTCGCCCTGCGAGAAGTGCAGGTCGCCCACCGACAGGCCGCCGCCCTTGACGTAGACCGGGAAGAACACGCGCGCGCCGCGCGAGAGGTCCTTGATGTCGCAGTTGCCGCCGTGCTCGCGCGGCGGCACCGTGCGCGCGCCCTCGGCCGCCGCGCGATCGCGGTCGGCGCCCTGCAACGCGCCCATGTGCGCGGTCTTGGGCGCGGGCGGGTTGGCCAGCGGCGGCACGCGGTTCGGATTGGTGTCGATCAGCGCCTGCTCGCGCTTGTTCCAGTCGTCCAGCAGCTTCTGGTCGGGCAGGCAGCCGATCAGGCCGGGATGAATCAGGCCGGCGAAATTCACGCCCGGAACGTGGCGAGAGGACGTGAACATGCCGTGGAAATCCCAGATGGATTTCTGCGCGTGCGGAAAATGATCGGTCAGGAAGCCGCCGCCATTGTTGCGGCTGAAGAAGCCGTTGAAGCCCCACAGGCTGTCGGGCTTGGCGCCGATGTCCAGCAGGTCCACCACCAGCAGGTCGCCGGGTTCGGCGCCCTCCACGCCCACCGGCCCGGACAGGAAGTGCACGGTGGACAGGTCCACGTCGCGCACGTCGTCGGCGCTGTCGTCGTTCTTGATCGCGCCGCCGGTCCAGTCATAGGTTTCCAGGACGAAGTCGTCGCCGGGCTTGACCCAGACCGCCATCGGAATATCCGGATGCCAGCGGTTGTGGATCTGCTTGTTCTCGTAGGGGGATTGGGCCAGGTCGACCTTGATGAGCGTGTCGGTCATTCTCTTTCATCTCCAGCGTGGGCGTTGATAAAACAGAACTGTCTGTCCAGGATCATCCAGTCGGACGGCGCGGGCGCGCCCCGCGGATCCTTGACATGTAAAGCAAGGTAGACCAGTTTCGGGTACAGGTAAACCGTGTTCGGGCCGATTTCGATCAGGGGATTCCTGGGGTTGCCTATATCGCCTGCTTGCCCACCGCAGGCAATGCGAAAAACCAGCGTGTCAAGGGATTCCCACCTATCAAGAATGAGGATGGAGCCATGTCCTTCGAGGCGGCAAGATGTAGCCGGATGACTACAAAGTTTCTTGCGCCTTCGTAGCCATATGGCTACACTTCTTTTCGTAGCCTAATGGCTACACCCACCACGGACCAGGAAACGCACATGACAGTCATCGACTATCAAAAGGCGAGGCCAGGAACCCGTGAAAGAACTCCGCAGCACCGAGGCCTATGATGACTTCGAAGCCCGCCTGAAGGACAAGGTCGGCAAGGCGCGAATACAAGCACGCATACAGAGACTGGCCCTCGGAAACCCAGGCAGATGCCGGCATCTGGAAAGGGGAGTCTCTGAATTGAAAATTGATTTCGGCCCCGGCTATCGGGTGTATTTCACCGAACGCGTCGCGGGAACCATCGTCATCCTGCTTGCAGGAGGAGATAAATCGACCCAGGACGCCGATATCAGGATGGCGCTACGCCTGGTCGACGAACTGGACTGGAATTTCTGAAAACCAGACGGCTGCCGTCAACGCCGTTGAAGCTGCCAGCATCGCCCCCTTCAACTGTCGCTCCACAGGGAGCCCCCATGCGCAAACTGACGACACGGAAATACGACATCGCGGAGCGCCTGAAAACGCCCGAGGAAATGGCGCTCTACCTGGACGCATGCATCGCCGAAGGCGATGCGGCGCTGATTGCCAAGGCGCTGGGCGATATCGCGCGCGCCAAGGGCATGACCCAGGTCGCGCGGGACACCGGGCTGTCACGCGAGAGCCTGTATAAAGCGCTGTCCGGGGAGCGCGCCCCCGACTTCAGCACCATTCTCAAGGTCTTGCGCGCGCTTGGCCTGCGCCTGCATGCCACCCTTGCCTGAGCGCTGCATGGCAGCCCAGTTATGATGCAGTCCCCGAACCCGGCGCGCCCTTTCCTGTTGCGCCCTTCCGCCTGCCCATGACCGCATCCCGCCTCCTGTCCGCCGCCCTGCTGCTCGCCGCCTTCTCCAGCTCGGCCGCCGCCGAAGACTGCGTCGCGGCCTTCGATTCCGCGCAGTCGGACTACCGGCGCGCCCAGTCGGCGCAGGACGCGCTGGAAGCGGCGCGCGGCGGCAAGCTCGACGGCACGCTGTGCCAGGGGCGGCTGGACCTGCTGGACCTGCGCTTCGAACTGGCCGACCGCTACGAAGTCTGCGTGCGCGATGGCGGAACCTTTCCCGCCGACACGGCCGGCGCGATGGATCGGGAAGCCGGCATGCTGGCTTCGCAGAAATCCGACTGGATCAAGGTCTGTGGCCCGCTCATGAAGTAGCCGGCGCAGGCCGCGCCGCGACCGCGACGGGCACGGACCGCCGCAGTCGATATGCGACAATGGCTGCTCACTTCACCGCCGGGAGCGCCCCCGCCATGAACCTCTAAGCCTTCCTCCGATCCGTCCTTGCCGCCGGCAGCCCGCCGCGTCCGCAAGGCCCGTTCATCGTCAGGAGCGCTTCATGGCCCACGCACCCCACGCGCCCGCGCCGGCGCGGCCCCTTTCCTCTGCCCTGCAATCCCGCGCGCCGCTCGCGGCGACTTTCCATATCAGCCTGCGCCACGTCAGCCATGCGCTGCCCGACGGCCGCATGCTGCTGGAAGACGCCAGCCACGATTTCGGCGTGGCGCGCCACGGCCTCATCGGGCGCAACGGCGCGGGCAAGACGCTGCTGCTGCGACTGCTGCTCGGCGAACTGCCTGCGCAATCCGGCCGCATCGAGCGTCGCGGACGCATCGCCGCCGTGCCGCAGTCCCTGCCCGCCGGCCCGGGCGTCACGCTGGCGGATGTGGCGGGCATGACGCCCGCGCTGCGCGCCCTGGCGCGCATCGAGGCCGGCACCGGCAGCCAGGCCGACTTCGACCTGATGGATGGCCGCTGGCGCGTCCGCGAGGAATGGCCGCGCATGCTGGCGGACGCCGGCCTGCCGGCCTGGCCGCCGGAACGGCCGGCAAGCGCCGTCAGCGGCGGCGAGCTGACCCGCGTGGCGCTGGCCGGCGCGCTGGCGCAGGGCGCCGACGGACTGCTGCTGGACGAGCCCACCAATCACCTGGACGCCCGCGCCCGGGGCTGGCTGATGGACAGGCTGACCACCTGGCGCGGCGGCCTGATCGTCGCCAGCCATGATCGGACCCTGCTGGACACGATGTCGGACATCGTGGCGCTGGAACGCGGCGCGCTGGCCGGCCACGCCGGCAACTACAGCGCCTATCGCAGGCACCATGAACAGCAGGCCGCCTCGGCCGATGCCGCGCTGGCCCACGCCCGCGCAGAACGCGATGCCGGCCTGCGGGCACTGCGCCAGCGCCACGACGCCGAGCAGCGACGCGGCGCGCGCAATGCGCGGCAGGCGCGCGACGCCAATCAGGCGCCCATCCTGCTGGGCATGAAGAAGGCCAGCGCTGAACGGCACGCCGGCCGCGAGCGGCTGCGCATGCAGGCCGCCGCCCAGGCGCTGGACGCCGCCGTGCGGCAGGCGAGCGCCGCTGTCGCGCCCGCCGCCGCCATCGCGCTCGCCCTGCCCGAAACCGCCGTGCCGGCCGGCCGCCGCGTGCTGCATCTGGAGGCGGCGACCCCGCCCTGGCCCGCCGGCGCGCCAGCCCTGTCGCTGAACCTGTCCGGCCCCTTCCGGCTGGCCCTGCAAGGCCCCAATGGCTGCGGCAAGAGCACGCTGCTGGCCATGCTGGCCGGCGAACTCGCGCCCCTCGGCGGGCGCTGCGAGGTCGGCGTGCCGACGGCCATCCTGGACCAGCGTGCCTCGGCGCTGGGCGATGCCGAGACGCTGCTGCAAGCGCTGGACCGGCTCGGTGCGCGGTTGCCCCAGGGCGAATTGCGCAGCCGGCTTGCCCTGCTGGGCCTGGGCCCCGCCCAGGTGGATGCGCCAGCGGCCCGGCTCAGCGGCGGCGAAAGGATCAAGGCGGCGCTGGCCTGCGCGCTGTGGCGGCGGGAGCCGGCGCAATTCCTGCTGCTGGACGAACCCACCAATCATCTGGACCTGGCGTCGGTGCAGGCGCTGGAGGAGGCGCTGTCCGGCTATCCCGGCGCGCTGGCGGTGGCCTCGCACGACGCGGCCTTCCTGGCGGCGCTGCGGCCCACGCATCGGCTCGCCTGGGAAAACGGGAGATGGACGGACGCAACGGCGGCGCCGGCATGACCCAAGCCGGCACGGCGCCGGCCTGACGCCGGGTAATCCCGAATGCCCTGACAGCAACGAATCGTTAATAATTCGCTAACGTTTTGTCATCGATCCCTTGCTGTCCGCCGTACCCCATGCCTGCTTCCCGCCGGGACGCCATCGTTTCCTCCTCCCATCTCGCTTCTTCCTCCCCCGAGCTGTCCGAGGTGGAGTTCGGCCTGATCATCGCCTCGCACGCCTTCAACCGCTGGATGGTGCGTTGCATGGCCTGCGCCGGCCTGCCCGAGCTGACCTCGCTGGACATCCTGGTCCTGAACCACGTGTTCCATCGCGGCCGCGGCAAGAAGCTGGCCGACATCTGCTTCACGCTCAATGTCGAAGACACGCACCTGGTGAACTACTCGCTCAAGAAGCTCGAGCGGCTGGGCGTGGTGCGCGGCGTCAAGACCGGCAAGGAAGTGATTTATTCCACCACCGACGAAGGCGCCGCGGCGATCCGGCGCTATGCCGAGGTGCGCGAGCAATGCCTGGTCAAGCCCTACATCGATTCGCCCGCCGCGGACGAGGCCAGCCATCAGCTGGCCAACACCCTGCGCGCGCTTTCCGGCCTGTACGACCAGGCCGCGCGCGCCGCCACCTCGCTGTGAGATTCCACGTTGTCTAGCTCCACTGCCTCCCCTGCCGCCCCGCTGCTGTCCGTGCGCGGCGTATCGGTCGACTTCAATACCGACAACGGCGTGTTCCGCGCGGTCGAGAACCTGGACTTCGACGTGCGTCCCGGCAAGACGCTGGCCATCGTCGGCGAGTCCGGCTCGGGCAAGTCGGTCACGTCCATGGCCATCATGCGGCTGACCGACTACACCAACGGCCGCATCGCCTCGGGCCAGATCCTGTTCCGCGACAGCGCCGGCCAGGAGATCGACCTGGCGCGGGCGTCCGAGGAGCGCATGCGCGCGATTCGCGGCAACGACATCGCCATGATCTTCCAGGAGCCGATGACCTCGCTGAACCCGGTGTTCACGGTCGGCGACCAGATCATCGAGGCCATCATGCTGCACCAGCAGCTTTCGCGCGGCGCCGCCCGCAAGGCCGCGCGCGCGCTGCTGGAAAAAGTACGCCTGCCCGACGCCGAGGCATTGCTGGACCGCTATCCGCACCAGCTGTCCGGCGGCATGCGTCAGCGCGTGATGATCGCCATGGCCCTGTCCTGCCAGCCGCGCCTGTTGATCGCCGACGAGCCGACCACCGCGCTGGACGTCACCATCCAGGCGCAGATCCTGAACACCGTGCGCGCCCTGCAGCGCGACCTGGGCACCGCCGTGATCTTCATCACCCACGACATGGGCGTGGTGGCCGAGATGGCCGACGACGTGGTGGTGATGCTGCGCGGCAAGAAGGTCGAACAGGGCACGGTGGAAGAGATCTTCCGCGCGCCCAAGCACCCCTATACCCGCGCCCTGCTGGCCGCCGTGCCGCGCCTGGGCAGCCTGACCGGCCGCGACCTGCCGCTGCGCACGCCGCAGACCGTGCTGGAGGACGGCGAGCTGCGCGAAGTGGGCGAGACCCGCGACCAGGACACCGCCCGCTACGACGAGCCGGTGCTGCGCGTGGAAAAGCTGACCACGCGCTTTGACGTGGGCCACAACCTGTTCGGCCGCGTCACGCACCGCGTGCACGCCGTCGAGGAAGTCAGCTTCGACGTCTATCCGGGCGAGACGCTGGCTCTGGTGGGCGAATCGGGCAGCGGCAAGTCCACCATCGGCAAGACCCTGCAGCAGCTGATCGCGCCCACCGGCGGCGCGGTGCGCTACAACGGCCAGGACATCTTCTCGATGGACAGCGCCGGCCGCCAGCGGCTGCGCCAGGAGATCCAGTACATCTTCCAGGATCCCTACGCCTCGCTGGACCCGCGCAAGACCGTGGCCTTCAGCATCGCCGAACCGATCCGCACGCACGGCCTGCTGTCGGACGAGGCCGCCATCGCGCGCCGCGTCGGCGAGCTGCTGGAACAGGTGGGCCTGAAGCCCGAGCACGCCGCCCGCTATCCGCATGAATTCTCGGGCGGCCAGCGCCAGCGCGTGTGCATCGCGCGCGCGCTGGCCAGCAACCCCAAGCTCATCATCGCCGACGAATCGGTGTCGGCGCTGGACGTGTCGATCCAGGCGCAGATCCTGAACCTGCTGATGGACCTGCAGAAGGATCGTGGCCTGTCCTACCTGTTCATCACCCACGACATGGCGGTGGTGGAGAAGGTCAGCCACCGCGTGGCGGTGCTGTACCTGGGCCAGATCGTGGAACTGGGCACGCGCCGCCAGATCTTCGAATCGCCGCAGCACGCCTACACCCGCAAGCTGCTGGCCGCCGTGCCGGTGGCCGAGCCGGGCCGCCACATCGACACCTCGCTGATCGAAGGCGAGATCCCTAGCCCGGTGCGCCGCGTCGGCGACGAGCCGGCCATCATTCCCCTGGCCGAGTTCGCGCCCGGCCACCTGGTCGCCCGCGCGGCCTGATTCCCTTACGTCAGCACATTCCCCGTCCCTGGAGGCGACCATGCATTTCCTCAGCAAGACCTTCTCCGCCACCGCGCTGGCCCTGGCCCTGGGCGCCGCCCTGCCCGCCGCGCACGCCGCCGGCACGCTCAACGTGGCCATCAACCAGGATCCGGGCAGCTGGGACCCTATCGACACCTTCGTGACCTTCTGGGGCTCGGTGGGCAGCAACCTGTACGACGGCCTGACCATGCGCGGCGCCGACCTGAAGCTGCAACCCGGCCTGGCCACCAAGTGGGAATACCTGGACGACAACAAGCGCCTGCGCTTCACGCTGCGCCAGGGCGTCAAGTTCCATAACGGCGAGCCCTTCAACGCCGATGCCGTCAAGTTCACCTTCGACCGCCTGCTGGGCGCGGAAGGCGCCAAGGGTCCGCAGAAGTCCAACTACGACTCGATCGGCGAGGTGAAGGTCGTGGACGAGAACACCGTCGACTTCATCCTCAAGCAGCCGGACCCGGTGCTGCTGACCAAGCTGGCCGGCTACGGCGCCATGATCGTGCCGCCCAAGTACATCCAGGAAAAGGGCGAGGACAACTTCAACACCCACCCGGTCGGCACCGGCCCGTTCAAGTTCGAGAGCTACCAGCCCAAGGTCAACGTGACCCTGGCGCGCAACGACGAATACTGGGGCGGCAAGCCCAAGCTGGACAAGGTGGTCTACCGTTTCATCGGCGAGCCCGGCACCCAGGTCGCCGAGCTGCAGGCCGGCCGCGTCGACATCGCCACGCTGATCCCGCTGGGCCTGATCGAGACCGTGAAGAAGTCCGGCAACGCCGACGTCATCTCGACCGGCGGCCCGGTGGCCTTCGCCCTGCGCTACAACACCAAGACCGGCATCACCAGCAACCGCGACGTACGCCGCGCGCTGATCATGGCCGTGGACCGCGACGCCATCGTCAAGCAGCTGCTGCTGGGCCAGGCCAAGACCATCGCCAGCTTCCAGGGACCGCAGTCGTTCGGCTACAACCCCGAGCAGAAGCCCCTGCCCTTCAATCCCGCCGAAGCCAAGAAGCTGCTGGCCGCCGCCGGCGTGAAGCCGGGCGCCACGGTGCAGATCGACGTGCGCGGCAGCGACTCGAACTTCCGTGAAGTGGCCCAGGCCGTGTCCGGCTACCTGCAGGCCGTGGGCGTGCGCGCCACCATCAAGCCGTATGAGACCGGCGTGCTGCTCAACGACATCATCCCCGGCGGCAAGACCGGCGAAATGTGGCAGAACCAG
>MCND01000412.1_pt1 | contig 12946 bp, 9 predicted proteins | sample 778211 | NCBI WGS metagenome assembly MCND01 (sample SAMN04296812, study PRJNA304217) | bioreactor metagenome | isolation source: activated sludge enriched with benzalkonium chloride | place: Turkey: Istanbul urban wastewater treatment plant
CAGGGAGGACAGGCGGCGAGGTTGTGGTGTTTGGGCGACTGCGAACTTGCCGCTCAAGGTGGTGCTGGATTCGGTTGTTTTCAGCACTGCCTGTACGGCAGATAACCCGCGCCGTGCTGGCAAGCGCCACTTTAGCCTTTCTAAGCTGCCTGTGCGGCAGCGAACGCCCACAGCAGGATCTCGGCCTTTTCGGCGTATTTCTAAGCTGCCTGTGCGGCAGCGAACTATCCGGCGGCAACGCCCTGGGCAGCTTCAATTTTCTAAGCTGCCTGTGCGGCAGCGAACGCGTCTACGTCTTCGGGCCGACCGTCCGAGGCTTTCTAAGCTGCCTGTGCGGCAGCGAACACGACCGAGCGCACATCGCGCCTGCACGTCATTTTCTAAGCTGCCTGTGCGGCAGCGAACCTTTTCCGACCCCGACAGTGCTTCCTCGACGATTTCTAAGCTGCCTGTGCGGCAGCGAACCGCTGTTGCCAGGGCGCGCGCCCCTCACACATTTTCTAAGCTGCCTGTGCGGCAGCGAACCCTTCAAAGTCGTCAGCCGCGGCCGCGCGGACTTTCTAAGCTGCCTGTGCGGCAGCGAACCATGCGCCGCGCCCTGGAACTCTACGCTTTCTAAGCTGCCTGTGCGGCAGCGAACGCCAGGCTCGCCTGGAAACGGTGGGCTGACATTTTCTAAGCTGCCTGTGCGGCAGCGAACGGCCGGGTGTCCGTTGGTGTGGTTGCACACTGTTTTCTAAGCTGCCTGTGCGGCAGCGAACATTGATCTTGGCGCGTTCGCTGCGGAGTTCATTTTCTAAGCTGCCTGTGCGGCAGCGAACATAGCTCAGTCGGTAGAGCGACGGACTGTTAATTTCTAAGCTGCCTGTGCGGCAGCGAACTCAGCCGGCGATATCCCTAGATACGGTCGAGCGGTTTCTAAGCTGCCTGTGCGGCAGCGAACCGCATATCCGCAGAACACGCACACGATGCAAGTTTCTAAGCTGCCTGTGCGGCAGCGAACCTGATGCTCGTAGTCGATGACCAGACGGCGTTTTTCTAAGCTGCCTGTGCGGCAGCGAACCCCGCTAACAAGCGCTCCCACGACGCGAAAGATTTCTAAGCTGCCTGTGCGGCAGCGAACCTGGAGCGGGCTGCGGGGATCGAACCCGCGTTTTTCTAAGCTGCCTGTGCGGCAGCGAACAGAACACGATGATGATCGGCGCCGACGGGGAGTTTCTAAGCTGCCTGTGCGGCAGCGAACAGCGCTGGCCAGCATCTGGCGAAGCCGCTGCATTTCTAAGCTGCCTGTGCGGCAGCGAACGTGTTGGTGCTGGGCGCTGGCGTGCTGCTGTATTTTCTAAGCTGCCTGTGCGGCAGCGAACGATAGCTGGGACGACTTTGCGCGCAGCTATATTTTCTAAGCTGCCTGTGCGGCAGCGAACAGGCTGGCTTCCATCCCGTGGCGCGCGCCACTTTTCTAAGCTGCCTGTGCGGCAGCGAACGAAAGGAGCGACGCATGAACGCCCCCGCCTATTTTCTAAGCTGCCTGTGCGGCAGCGAACCGACAACGGCCGGGTCGATGATCAGGTTCTCTTTTCTAAGCTGCCTGTGCGGCAGCGAACCGTGTCGGGGCGCCGACCGTGCGCAGCCGTGTTTTCTAAGCTGCCTGTGCGGCAGCGAACAACAAAGGCTGGTATCGCGGTCCGATTACGCATTTCTAAGCTGCCTGTGCGGCAGCGAACAGGCGCACGACTGGGCCACCGCGTTCGGTTGTTTTCTAAGCTGCCTGTGCGGCAGCGAACCTGCCGCGCGAGCCGGACGAGGACGCGCCGGTTTTCTAAGCTGCCTGTGCGGCAGCGAACGGCATTCGGGAAGCGATGCGCGGGCACGGGCCTTTCTAAGCTGCCTGTGCGGCAGCGAACGTCTTCTCGAAGTCGATTGAGGACAGCGCGCTTTTCTAAGCTGCCTGTGCGGCAGCGAACTGCTGAGGAGGCAAAAAAAATGGCCGCCCGAATTTCTAAGCTGCCTGTGCGGCAGCGAACCAAACGCAGTTCCTTTGCCTGCCGCGGAGAAATTTCTAAGCTGCCTGTGCGGCAGCGAACTCGACGCCCAATCCACCCTCACCGCCTGCGAATTTCTAAGCTGCCTGTGCGGCAGCGAACCCCGTGGCAGAGGCAGCGCCCTGGTAGCCCGTTTTCTAAGCTGCCTGTGCGGCAGCGAACGTAGACCTGCCTTCCACCTTCGGGTTCCTGGATTTCTAAGCTGCCTGTGCGGCAGCGAACGCCTACGCCGACAAGCGGGCCATGCTCAAGCATTTCTAAGCTGCCTGTGCGGCAGCGAACACGGATCAGCGCAGCAAGGATGCGCTGGACGTTTTCTAAGCTGCCTGTGCGGCAGCGAACATCAACGTGGTATCGCCGGCCAAGGTGACCGTTTTCTAAGCTGCCTGTGCGGCAGCGAACTCGCGCGCCAGGCCCTGGTAATGCGACAGGGTTTTCTAAGCTGCCTGTGCGGCAGCGAACGACGACATGGAAGCCGCCGCCGCCATCTGGCATTTCTAAGCTGCCTGTGCGGCAGCGAACGACTCTGTTTCGAACGCTGCCGCGGGCACGGTGTTTCTAAGCTGCCTGTGCGGCAGCGAACCGGAGACAACATTGGCGAAGCGCCAGAGATAATTTCTAAGCTGCCTGTGCGGCAGCGAACTGCCAGCTCGCTGCCTCGTCATAGCCCAAATATTTCTAAGCTGCCTGTGCGGCAGCGAACAAACTGCAACCCTTTTGCGGTGTGCCGCGAGTTTTCTAAGCTGCCTGTGCGGCAGCGAACTATGGCCAAAAACCACTAACCCATTGATTTTTAAAGAAACAACCTTCAAAACCTCACCAACACCCAAATTCCGGGCACATTCCTAACCCATTGATTTTTCAGGCCTTCCAATCACACCCAAAAAAAGGGTTCAAAACCACGGCACCGTACCGCCCTGGCTCAAGCCATAGGAATTGAACCCTTTACCAGCCCCGACCTCCTCCCCGCGCTCCTGAGCAATGAACAGGCAGAACGGCTGCCTGGTGCTGGCGCTGTTCAGACGGACGAAGGGCAATTCGACCTGACGCTCGACGCTGTCGGGAATGGCTGCGGCGGCCTGGTCCGCCGTTTCTCCCTTGCGACGCATGCGGCGACGGCGCAGGCGTTCCGCGCTGGTCTTGAACTGACGGCGCTGCACCACGTAGCGCGGCGCGTCGGACGGCGCAGGTGCCAAGTCAGTCAGCCGAACGTGATCCCGCATGCCCTGCAGCCATGCCAAGGCCATCAGGTCCTGAAGCGCATCGGGATCGCCGTGCAACCTCAGCACCGAGCCCATGGTGCGCGGCCGCAAGCGGTACTGGGGAAAGCTGACCCCGATGCTTGCCGATTGCAGCTGCACCAAGGCCCGATGCAGCTTGGCCACTAACGCCCCCAGCAGATGCGCGTGGCTGAACTCTGGATCGGGCAACAAGGTGATGTCTATATAGTGGGTCGTCATGGCGGTCAGCTCGCATCGCCGAACACGCCGCCGCGGATCAAGACCGCCATCACGAAATGCTGTTGCTCGGTCGGCGGCGCCTTGTCCTTGAGCAGCCAGTCGTCCAGCAGGGTATAGAAGTCCTGTTTCTGCTTGGGCTGGCGATAGGCCTTGCCTTGCGTGGTGACCGAACCGTAGGGTTCCACAGCGATCGGCCCCAGATCGTGCGCGCCTTCGTACCAGGTATCGATAGTGCGCAAGGCATTGCCGATCTTCTGGGAATGGATGGCGGCGATCTCCTGACCTTTCTCGCCGATCTGGTAGAGCGTCTTGCTCTTGTCGCCGCGTCCGCGATCCAGGATCAGTTCCTGGGACGGAAACACCTCCTGCCCCGCACCCACCCGCAAGAACGCCGTGACCTGCAGCAGCACATGACCGCCTGCCAAACCCTCAGCGATCACAGAACCCAGTGACTTCACCTCATCACTCAACGCGTCCAGCGCGCGCAGATTCTGCGCCAGGGCATCGAAGCGCCATTGCTGGTCAGCCTTGCCGTCCTTGAGCCGCGCCACATCCACTCGCACATGTTCCGCACCGACCCGGTTGCGCCACAGGAAGCGGCCATTGGCCAGGTTGGCCGCATAGCGGTTGGCCAATTCGGCATAGCCGTGCTCCGCGACGTAGGACTGCACGGTCTGCAAGAGTTTGGCCTGATATTCCGCGCTGTTGCATGCGGACGGCGTGCCCGTGCCGGGCAGCACGCGCAGCGTGAATTGCACCTTGAGCGTGTCGGCATCCGAGGGCAGGGTCGCCACGTCCACGGTTTGCAGGTTGGGGTTCTCTATCGCAGCGTCGAGCTTGGCGGGATCCTGGTCCTTGGCCTTGAGGCGGTTGGAGATGGTGCCGCGCACGGATTTCTCGCGCAGCCGAACGGGCGGCCACGATGCGGATTTCGCCAGATCCTCCCAGTTGCCGGCATGGAAGACGGCGTCGGAGGGATCCAGCTTGCGTTCAAAAGCCAGGACGGAGGCGGTCTTGAGTGCGTTCGACATGATGATTCAATCCTTGTAAATGGCGTATTCAAATCAACGGGACGAGCGGCGACGCTCAGGAATAGGGATAGATCTCGTCGTCATCTTCCTGCCCGGTCTCATCCGTGACGGGAAGCTGCGACGGATCCGGCGCATAGTCGTTGCGGCAGCGATACAGGCCCAGGGCTTCGTCGGTCTCGGCGCGCCAGAGCAGTTGTTCCAGGTGCTCGAGCCGGTGCGGGCTGATCCATTCGCCCATGGAATAGACCGATTCGACGAAGCGCAACGGTGTCGCGGCATCTCGGGCGTTCAGGACAGAACCTGCTTCGTGCAACGGCGATAGCGCGGCATAGCCGACCGGTATCGGCACGATCCAGCCGCTGCCAGCGCCGCGCCAGGGATCCGCCCAGCGCTGCTTGCCATCGGCGGGCGCGGGTTCGCCGTCCTGGAGTGGTACCGGCTCATAATTGAAGCGCGAGGCATGGAGCCAGGCGTCCAGCAGGGACGTCTGCGGATCGCGCTCGCGGAGACGATGCAACCGGTCAGCCAGCAGATCATCGCGTCCGACCAGAGCAAAACCTGGCAACCACTGGCGCCGCCATTTGCGGAACTGCTCATCGCGCTTCTGCGTGTCGTCCGCAAGGACTTCCATCCAGGGATGCACACGCCGGCCGGGCGCGGCGCGTGAAGGCAGCAGGCTGCCGCCGGCTATGCGCATTTGGGACAGCACATCGCCTGCCTTGTCTGCCCAAGTCCGTGTGAAGGTGTCATCGTCGCTCAACAACTTTGACGCGGCGCCAGCAGCACGGTTTTCCGAGACGGTGAAAACCAGTGTGATGTCCAGATGAATGCGGCCTTCCTCAACAATGGCCGCCGTGCTGCCGTCCTTGTCCACGGGATTGCGGGCCAGGTTGAAGCTGCGCACATAACCTTGTGTCGTTTGTTCCTGATGATGGTGGCAGATCACGCCTACGGTGTGCAGCCGCAGCGGGACATTGGCCTTGACCAGATTGCGCTCCAGCGCCCACATCAGGCCGGTGAAGGCGGTGATGGAAGGAAAGCCGTGCGTCAGCGGGCTGGAGATGGCGTTGGCGTTTTGGATGCGGAGGTGGGGAAAGGTCAGGATGGCTTGAGGTACAGGAACTCGCATCACGGCGTTCCCCCTCTCTTTGTCATTGGTTTGGCGTGCGTCGTACGTATCGGGATATAGCCCGGCGCATTCAGCTGCTTGCGCAGTTCACGCAATTGCTGCACAAAGCCGTCCTGGTCCGTCAGCAGCTCTTTTTCCCATTCTCGCGCTTCCACGTCACCCACCGGCAACAGACTGGACAGCTCGGCGTTCAGCCATTTGGCAAAGTTTCTGCCGACCTCGGCAGGCCAGCGCATCCATAACCATTTTTCAGCGAAATTCGTCTCACCAGGCAGCTCCGCACGCAAGGGATCCAACCACAGCTGCTCTTCTTCCACCAGCTTTCCAAAGCGTCCCGTGTCGCATGTCCAGCCAGCCGGAAGTACCTGCCGCAACTCGCCTGCCAAGCACGCCATCTCATCCAACAAGGTGTCGATCATCGCTTCGCGACGTTGCCGGGTTTCCGTGTTTGGCGGCGGCTCAGAAGCCAGGAAGATCCGCAGTTCGTGCACAGTCTTGCGAACTACAGGACGTGCGATGAACAGTTTCTCAAACACTGAACGCGCATGCACGGGCAGCCGGAGCTTGCTGGGACGCCATACCGGAGGCAATGACGCCAACAGGTAGTTCACTCCGCCACGCTCGCTATTGAGCTGGGAAATGTTCTGCGGCTTGGTACCTCCCAACTTCTGGACGGCCAACCCCGGATAGTCCTGGAATACACCATCGTGCCATTTACCGTCACGCCTGGCCTGGCGAGCCACCTTGTTGGCGTCGCCAAACCGATATTCCTGCAACTGCGCGTGTACGGCATGCGCCAGTGAGGTGGCATGCAACGGAGCCAACAGCTCGTAGCCTTCATCCGCGCAAGCATCACTGTCCGTCAGCCAATAAAACTGCTTGGCACGAATGTGCGAGCCGGGCTGACCTGCCCGCGGCTGAGTCAGCGCCACGAAGGCATCTCTTAGTTTTCCAGACTGTTCAGCATCGTCATCCAGCGCTTGACGAGCGTTTGCATCGTCCGCCACCAACGCCGCCAACAAGCTGATCCCATCCACCTCGATCTTGAGGAACTTGTAGACGTCGAGCGCTGCCGCATTTCCCACCACGTCGCCGGCAAAGGACGGTCCCAATGTATGACTGCCCACCTCCCGCAACGCCGGCAGGCTCGCGGGCTCCACATAGAGACTGGTGCCTCGCGCATCTGGATGGATGGGTTTAAGGGAATGGGTAACGACCTGGATTTGTGCCGCTCGTCGGGCGGCGTCTGCTATCCAGGTATCGGGTTGATGCTGCGTTAATAATTCCTGGCGTTTGGGATCGTCTTTGGCCAACTGACCCAACTTGGCCTGCAGACGGGCCTGGAGAAAAGTTGCGATTGCGTCACGCCAACGCTTGACGCGTGGATTGAATGGCATTACTTCTCCTTTCCTATGGAGTGCTATCTTCTTTCCATGATACGTGGAATCTAACGTATAAACTGCCCTTGCGCTGCCGTGTAGGCAGCTCAGAAAATGATCCGTGGGATCTGTTCACCCCCTTTTGCTGCCGCGCAGGCAGCCGACGAAACACTTTAAAGGTGACGCTTCACAGTACGTATTGACAAGGTAAATACGGCTACTACCATGGACACTTGGGACGTTGAATACGAAATCAATGGTGATCTGTTCGTCTGGAACCGGCACAAAGCAGAAGAGAATCAACGCAAACATGGTGTGAGCTTTGAAGATGCTGCTTGCGTGTTCGGAGATCCATATTTCATTCTCACGGACGCATCGCGCAATGATGAAGCGCGTGATGCAATCGTCGGTCTGGACCTGCAAGCACGATTGCTTTTCGTCGTACACATTGAGATCGCACCCTTGTACATACGCATCATCTCTGCACGTCGCGCAGAACCTCGAGAGGAGGCCATCTATGCTGACTGATCGCCTGAAAGGCCGTTTGATCAAGAACCGCCCGATGACGTCGATCACGCTGCGCATTCCGGTAGACGTAGTCGAATCGATGAAGACCATCGCGCCGCAGCGCGGCTTTTCCGGATACCAAGCCCTGCTAAAGTCATATCTCAGCGAAGGCTTGCGCCGTGACGAGCAGCAATTCGCTTCCGCTTCGCATGCCCGCTTGGTCGAAGCGCTCAAGCGCCATGGCGTTTCCCCCGCGCTGATCGAGCAGGCCGAACGCGAAGCGGCCGACGCCTGACGCGGGCAGTGTCTGCGCATCGCCTCGCGCGAGCCTGCCCGCACGGTCGCCTTCATTATTTCGCCTTGAATCCCAGACACTCGTGATACCACCAACCCTGCCCTGCGTTGTCGGGCAGGCTGGCAATGGCGTATCGCTGCGCGCAGTCCGGTAGCGACTGCCCCAATTCCTGCGCCAGCGTCATCAAATCCTCCAGCAAACTGCCTCGCAGCCAGGGCGTGACGCTGCCAATCGCGATGCGCTCCAACGGCACCGAATGCCGCTGGAACGCATCGACCGGCACGTGCAGGGGTTTCCTGCGATCCCGCTCATCGACCACGCGATGCAGCAACAACCGCTCTTCCTCATCGTCAGGCAGCAGCGCGACATCCACGCGCGGCGCCGGATCATGGCGAAAGCGCTGGAACTGCGGCAACAGACCCGTCAGCCAGAGGTTCTCGCTGCTGGCCCAATGCTGGCTGGCCGAACGCTGCACGGACGGCGCGTTTGGATTGTCCGTGGCGGGAGGCAGCATCGCTTCGTGCATGCGCGCATGTTCCAGATCGACCAGATTGCGAGTGGGGCGCAGCCCTTCCTTGACGACGGAGATGCGCGCGCGCGCATCAACCGGCCAGATGACCGCGCCGGCGGTTTCCCGAGCCAGCAACGATTGCAGTTGATGCGACTTCAAATGGAAGTAACGCTCCATGCCCGTCTTGCCGCCGGTCTCATCCATTTCAAAACCTGGCTTGCAAAAGGCGGCCTTGCCCGACGGCTTTTCGTAGGCTCGCAGATTGCTGTCCAGCACCCGCATGTTCACCCCGCCCGCCTTGCCCGGCCGATGCCGTCGCACCCGCCCGGCCAGCTGAATAAGCGATCGCATCGACGAGGGTTCGACCACGGCCCAGTCGTAGTCATGGTCACGCCCCACTTCCGTGACCGGCGAACCCAGGACGATGAACAGATGATGAGATTCCGGGCTGGCATCCACCAGGGCGCGTATCGACGGCTGTCGGAAGACCGGAGCGATCCCATCCGTGGCGCGGCGGTCAAGCACGGTGTCTAGCTGCCGCTCGATGCTGGAGCGCGCCAACAAGGGAAACTGCGAGTGATAGACGCACAGATGCACGCGCACGCCGGGCGCGGGCGCGCCTTGGGCATACATGGCCAGCGCCACATCGAACAACGGATCGATATTCGCCATGCGGACCAGGCCGAAGCTCACGCGCTTGCCGCTGGCGGGATCGACGCCATGATTGTGGGGCTGCTGATGCAGTTCCCAGGCCTGCGCCAACACATAGCGGGCGAAGTCGCGGCGGCGATCGGCTTCGTTCATTCCGCTCCATTCGGTTGGCAGCGCCGCAATGGCGGCCAGCCGGCGCGGCTCGGCCTGGGCGAGCTGCGCCACGCGCTTTTCCACGAAGCGTTCATGGCAGGCGCGAAAACCCTGCGCGTCGGCGCAATCCTGCTCCTGCTGATGAAACTCGTCCATCCACAGGCAGCAGATGGCGGCGGGCTCGCCGGGCCGCTCGCCGCGATGACGCTGATACACCTCGCGTCCGGCGCGATAGGCCAGGAACAGTCCCTCGACCAGCGCCGGCGGCAAGGTGGCCGAGGACAGCAACACGCGCGCGCCCAGCAATCCCGCCCAATGCACCAGCCGCGTCAACGCCGGCAGGTCGGCCATGTCGAAATCGTCCGGCTCGTCCAGCACCAGGTCGCTGGTCATGAGCCGCAGCATGGGCGCGATCTGGCGGCCGCCGCGCAGGCTCTCGGTGGCGGGCGTCAGGTGGTCCACGGTGCAGGCCAGCACGGGCGCGGCAATCAGCGAGCGAACCTGGGCATCGTCGGTCAGACGTTGCAGCAGCGGATGCCGGTCGTCGCCTTCGAACAGAACTTGCCCGCCTTCGTCGAGCAGTGCCTGGCGCGAGGCCGAGCCCGTCGCCTCGGCCCGGGCTTCCCAGTATTCGAACAAGGCGCGGCTGGCGGCGCCGCCGACCTTGATGGCCAGCTGCTCATCGCCCAGGCCCAGATCCCTCTGAAACACGCGCCCTGTCTGCAAGGTCAGTGTACGCAAGCCAATGGCGAATGCGCAGCGCATGCCCACGCCAGGGTCGGCCAAGGCATTCATGATGCGGGCATTGCCCAGCGTCTTGCCGCAGCCGGTCGACGCCATGTTGACGATGAACGCACCCTGGCGCTGCGCGCGCTCACGCACGCCGGCGGCCAGGTCGGCCGCCTTGTCCTGCCATTGGAATCGTGGATTGGAATTGCGCTTTTTCAGGCCACGGTGATTTTGCAAGGCGGGCAGGCTGCGCGTCAGCGTGGGCAGCGAACGCGCCACCAATGTGGCATGTGCCTGCACGCCGAGCAGGTGTTCATCCAGCGTCTGGTTGAACAGGACCTTCCCAGCTGGCGCATCATGGTTTCCGCGCGTGTTCGCATACAGCGGATAGCTCGCATTGCGATAGGGCTTGCGCTGCGCTTCGTCCTCGATACTTGAGTAATGATGATCCGCCAGCATCAGGCACATGCGCGAGACGTGCATCGCGAATGGGTCCGTCATTACCGTGCCCCAGTCCGCCGGCCGAGGCAGCTCCAGCAGTTTGCGTGCATAGCGTGCGGCCTGCTTGCGCCATGCGAGCGTGCCAACAGGCAGCCCCAGCGGGAAATGCCAGTGGGCGTGCACGCTGGAAATAGGTGCATCCTCGCGAGGTTCATTCCAATCGGCGCTGATGCGCTGCAACAGCCCGTGCAGCTCGGCAGCGTTCACGAACCGGGGATGGGCGCCAAAGCGCCGCCAGCGATACTGCGGTTGATCGATATCCTCGCCGATGCTGCCGCTGTCCTGCGATACCGGCTTGCATGGCAGACGATGGTGCGTCAGCACCAGCCAGGCCACGGCCTGAGCCAACGGCGGCAACGAGGCAAAAGGCAGGCATTCTCCAGCCTGCGGCTCGTCAATACCGTCTCGCAACAGGCGGCCTCCTTCGGTATCCAGCCATTGCCTCTCGAAAGCCTGTGCTTGCGCGTCCGCATCGGCGCTAGCGGCCAGCCGACGCAGCCAACCCGCATCGTCGTCATCGCCCACAAAGGCGTGGAACAGGCGCACCGACACCCATTCATGACGATAGTGATTGCGCTCCCGCAAGCCAGGCTGCTTGAGGCGATCCTGGAACGCCTGTGTCGCTTTCCCCAAATCGTGCATCAGGGCGGCCAGCGCGGTCAGCGCCGTCATCAGCGGCAAATGATGCCAGTGGCTTTCGTCTTCGACACGCAGCACATCGCTGGCTGTGGTGTTGGTGGGGACGGCGCCCACGGCGTTGAACTGACGCGCATCGCCGACGATCCACAGCAGTTCGCTATGGTCGCGGCCGCGTATCCAGTGGCAGGCCACGGCAGTGTTCTTGCGCGCGCGCTGGCGCAGCAGCCGGCGCACGGCGTCCAGGCCGGCCTGGGTAATGGGCGTCTGCCAGGTACGGTCTCCGCGCCGCTCGGCATACTGGTCCAGGATGCGGCGCGTCTCGGTCAGCGCGCGCTTGGAGCATTGGGACACGAAAAGTACGTTCATGGCCGGGATTCCACATTATCCGCCGGGGCCGCCAGGCGCGATGTTTCCAACGCGATGCGCTTGAGCGTGTCGATGACGAAGTCCAGGGCCTCGTTGCGCGTCAGCGCTTCGATGCATTGCCGACGGAACTGTTGTTCGTCATCGCCACGCATGGCCGACAGAAAGGCTTGCGGCAATATCACGGCGTCCTTGATCAGGTCCGCGGCATCAAACACCAGGCCACCACGACGCGTCTTGCCGTGCAGGACGGCCAGGCCATGCGGCAGGCCCAGCACCCAGGTGGCAGTTGCGCCCAGACCATATGCCAGGTAGTTGCCATGGTCGAGATAGCGGTTGGCGATATCCGTGCCGCCACCACGCTTGGCCCTGGTGAAGTCGCCGTAGCCCACCGTATCTACGGCAAGCTTGAACAGTGATTTAGTCAGCTGCGCTTCGCCGACCAGCAACGCGGTGACGTCCGGCGCATTGTCGATCTGCGTACCGGCTTGCCGCAGCAGCGCCGTCAGACGTTCGCCGTCCACCTCGAAACCGGACTCGCGCGTGGCGCGCGTGGTCCATGCGGCGTGCAGGCACTGCAGCCGCGCAGCCTGTAACTGCTTGGCGGCATGCAAGCGCAGCCCGTCGTCGAACCAGAACCGGACCCAGGCCTGCAAATACTCCGTCGGCCGATATTCGCTTTGCGGTGCAAACCAGGCCACCTCGACATCCAGCTCGTTGGCGCTGAACAACGGCGTGCCTCCGCCGCCGCAAAAACCGACCAGCACGCCTGCCTTGGCCAACTCGCGCATCGCCGCCTGCGTGACGGACGTGCCCGTCCCGAGCAGGATGCTGGTGGTATTGGCAATGGGAATGTTCCAGTACAGCTGTTTCTTGCCCGTATCCGTCACATACTCGACGCGGCCGCCATTGACCAACACCCGGCAATGTTCCAGGTAATAGATGTTGGCGCGCTTGGAATGCAGAATGCTCTTGAGATCGGCGGCGCGTATCGCTTCCATGCTTTCCCCGTTGCAGAGTCGGACGAGGGCCAGTCAAACAGATTCCGTCGCACAGCGTCAAGGCATCGATCATGGGAAGAATCTGAAAAACATCTTGAACGCCGAACGGATGCCGATGGCTTGATTTCCATCACTACGGGCTGGGCATGCTCTGCATGGATCGCGAGCGGAGAGTCCCATTCCACACAAACGACAAAAGATCTCGACCAACAAAAAACCCCGACACCGTTACCGATGTCGGGGTTTTACCGGACAGCCGCGCTGTCCGATGCAAGCAATCAGCGCTTAAACCGCCTTCTTCAGTTCCTGCACCTTGTCCGTGGCTTCCCACGAGAATTCCGGCTCGGAACGGCCGAAGTGGCCGTAGGCAGCGGTCTTGGTGTAGATCGGGCGCAGCAGGTCCAGCATGTTGACGATGCCCTTCGGACGCAGGTCGAAGTGGTCGCGCACCAGCTTGGCGATCTGGTCGTCGGGGATGACGCCGGTGCCTTCGGTGTAGACGGTGATGTTGATGGGCTCGGCCACGCCGATGGCGTAGCTGACCTGCACCTGGCA
>MCND01000413.1_pt1 | contig 12881 bp, 11 predicted proteins | sample 778211 | NCBI WGS metagenome assembly MCND01 (sample SAMN04296812, study PRJNA304217) | bioreactor metagenome | isolation source: activated sludge enriched with benzalkonium chloride | place: Turkey: Istanbul urban wastewater treatment plant
GACCTGCTGCTGCTGGACGAGCCCACCAACCACCTGGACCTGGACGCCATCATCTGGCTGGAGGACTGGCTCAAGCGCTATCCGGGCACGCTGCTCATCATCTCGCACGACCGCGACTTCCTGGACGAAGTGGTCAACGTCGTGGTGCACATCGACGAGCGCAAGCTGCGGCGCTATTCCGGCAATTACTCGTCGTTCGAGCGCCAGCGCGCCGCGCAGCTGGTGCTGGCCCAGGGCATGATGGAAAAGCAGATGCGCCAGCGCGCGCACCTGCAGTCCTTCATCGACCGCTTCAAGGCCCAGGCCAGCAAGGCGCGCCAGGCGCAGAGCCGCATCAAGGCGCTGGCGCGGATGGAGGAAGTGGCGCCGCTGCGCGCCGCCGCCGAGTTCTCCTTCGAGTTCCGCGAGCCGCTGCGCGCGCCCAACCCGCTGCTGACCATGGACGCGGTGTCGGCCGGCTACCGCAACATCGATGAAGACACGCAGACCGTGTCCGAGAAGATCATCGTGTCCGGCATCAATTTCTCGCTGCAGGCCGGACAGCGCATCGGCCTGTTGGGCATCAACGGCGCCGGCAAGTCGACCTTCATCAAGACCATCGCCGGCGAGCTGCAATCGCTGGCGGGCGACACCCAGTTCAACAAGGGCCTGTCCATCGGCTACTTCGCCCAGCACCAGGTCGAGATGCTGCGCCACGACGAATCGCCGCTGTGGCACATGACCAAGCTCGCGCCCAATGTGCGCGAGCAGGAGCTGCGCAACTTCCTGGGCAGTTTCAATTTCAACGGCGCCATGGCCACCAGCCCGATCACGCCGTTCTCCGGCGGCGAGAAGGCGCGGCTGGCGCTGGCGCTGATCGTCTGGCAGCGCCCCAACCTGCTGCTGCTGGACGAACCCACCAACCACCTGGACCTGGAAACGCGCGAAGCGCTGACCAGCGCGCTGGCGCAGTTCGAGGGCACGCTGGTGCTGGTCTCGCACGACCGCCACCTGCTGCGCGCCAGCACCGACCAGTTCATCATCGTGGCCGACGGCCAGGTGCGTCCTTTCGACGGCGACCTGGACGACTACAAGGCCTGGCTGTACCAGACCAAGCTGTCCGCCAAGGCGGCCTGAAGCCACACGCCGCCCGGCCTGGCGCGGATCTCGCGCGGGTCTGATTCGAGTTTGATTCGAGTCTGGCTCGGGGTCTGACGACATACGCCACGCGGGCCGATCAGGTTACAATCGCGCCCATTGCGCGCCCCCGCCCGCGCGCCCCTTCCATCGCGTCCCGCTCCTTGCGGGACGCTGCTATTTCCCCCGCAGATGCCCATCAAAGACCAGCTATTTCTCGCCAGCCAGTACCTCGCGCCCCACCATCTGGTGTCGCGCCTGTTCGGATACGCGTCCGACTGCCGGGAACCCGCGGTCAAGAACTGGATGATCTCGCGCTTCGTGCAGCGCTACGGCGTCGACATGAGCGAGGCCGAGCAGGAAGACGCGCTGGCCTACGACTGCTTCAACGATTTCTTCACGCGCGCGCTGAAGGACGGCGCGCGGCCGCTGGACGACGAACCCGGCTCGGTGCTGTGTCCGGCCGACGGCGCGATCAGCCAGATGGGCGCCATCGAGCATGGCCGCATCTTCCAGGCCAAGGGCCACAGCTACGGACTGGCCGACCTGCTGGGCGGCGACGCCGAGCGCGCCGCGCCGTTCCAGGGCGGCGAGTTCGCCACCATCTACCTGTCGCCGCGCGACTATCACCGGGTCCACATGCCGGTGGCCGGCACGCTGCGCGAAATGGTCCACGTGCCAGGCCGGCTGTTCTCGGTCAATCCGCTGACGGCCCGCAACGTGCCGCGCCTGTTCGCGCGCAACGAGCGCGTGGCCTGCATCTTCGACACCGAGCACGGCCCCATGGCGCTGGTGCTGGTCGGCGCCATGATCGTCGCCTCCATCGAAACCGTCTGGGCCGGCCTGGTCACGCCGCACAAGCGCGGCGTCAAGGCCACGCGCTACGACGCCGACGCGCGCGCGCCCATCCACCTGGACAAGGGCGCCGAGATGGGCCGCTTCAAGCTCGGGTCCACCGCCATCGTGCTGTTCGGCCCGGACAAGATCCGCTGGTCCGACACGCCCTCGGTGCGCGGCCCGGTCCGCATGGGCGAGCTGCTGGCCCTGCCGGCCTGAGACCGCCTGCCCGCTCCGGCGGCCAACCCTGATCGGAGTCGCGCCGGCTTCCCCGGCGCGATGTTTCCTTCCGGCGAAGAAGCGCTTCGCGTTTTATTCGCTTTGTGGCGCGCGGCGGCGTTGCTAGATTATGGGGCTTTCCCCGTCGCGCACCGCCCGCCATGACCGCCACCGCCCCCGCCCGTCCCCTGCCCCGCGCCCTGGCGCGCATGCTGTCGCTGGACGACTTCGAGCAGGCCGCGCGCCGGCGCCTGCCGCGCCCCATCTTCGGCTACATCGCCGGCGCGGCCGAGGACAACCAGTCGCTGCGCGCCAACCGCGACGCGTTCGCGCGCTACGGCTTCGTGCCGCGCGTGCTGGTGAACGTATCGGCCCGCTCGCAGCAATTCGACCTGTTCGGCCGCCGCTACGACGCGCCGTTCGGCATCGCGCCCATGGGCCTGAGCGCGCTGTCGGCCTATCGCGGCGACATCGTCCAGGCCCGCGCCGCGCGTGCGTCCAACATCCCCGCCATCCTCAGCGGCACCTCGCTGATTCCGCTTGAAGACGTGATCCAGGCCGCGCCCGGCACCTGGTTCCAGGCCTATCTGCCCGGCGATCCGGCCCGCATCGACGCGCTGGTCGAGCGCGCCCGCAAGGCCGGCTACGAGACCCTGGTGCTGACCGTGGACATTCCCGTGTCCGCCAATCGCGAGAACAATGTGCGTACCGGCTTCTCCACGCCGCTCAAGCCCAGCCTGCGGCTGGCCTGGGACGGCCTGACCCGGCCGCGCTGGCTGGCCGGCACCTTCCTGCGCACGCTGCTGGCGCATGGCATGCCGCACTTCGAGAACTCCTTCGCCACGCGCGGCGCGCCCATCCTGTCGGCCTCCGTGCTGCGCGATTTCTCGGCGCGCGACCACCTGAGCTGGGAGCACGTGGCCCGCATCCGCCGGCAATGGCCCGGCGCGCTGGTCATCAAGGGCATCCTGCATCCGGACGACGCGGCCCTGGCGCGCGAGCATGGCGTGGACGGCATCATCGTCTCCAACCATGGCGGCCGCCAGCTCGACGGCGCGGTGCCGCCGCTGCTGGCGCTGCCGGGCGTGCTGGACGCTGCCGGCGACATGCCGGTGATGCTGGACAGCGGCGTGCGCCGGGGCGGCGACGTGCTCAAGGCGCTGGCGCTGGGTGCGCGCTGCGTGTTCGTGGGCCGACCCTTCAATTACGCGGCCGCCATCGGCGGCGAGGCCGGCGTGGCGCACGCCATCGGCCTGCTGCGCGCCGAAGTCGACCGCAACATGGCCATGCTCGGCATCAACCGGCTCGACGAGCTGCATCCCGGCCTGCTGCGCCGCGACGAGTTGCCAGGGCGCTGACTCCGCCATGGCGGCGCGCGCGGCCGCAGGCGCCGCGCGCCTGCCGCAACCCGCTGGCGCGAGCGTCACGGCCCCCCGGACATCTCCGGGGCATAGAATGGCAATTCCCTTGCTACGCGCCTGCCTCGCGGGCGCTCCGGTGCCGCCCCGTGTCCCTACGCCAATCCTCGTTTTTCCTGCGCTTTCTCACGCTGGGCGCGCTGGCCCATCTCTACGTCGGCGCCCGCCTCATTCCCGACGGACTGCATCACGGCCCCAGCGCGGCCGCGGCCGTGCTGGCGCTGGCGCTGTCCTGCATCCTGATCCCGCTGGGCATGCTGGCCCGGTCCTCGGCGCGGCCACCCTGGGGCGACCGGATCGCCTGGGTCGGGCTGATCACGATGGGCCTGTTCTCGTCGCTGTTCGTCTTCACCGTGCTGCGCGACGCGCTGCTGCTGATCCTGTGGCTGGCCAGCCTGGCGGGCCTGGAATTGGGCTGGACCGCGCTGCGGCAGGCCTCGGCCTGGTGGGTGGCGACGCTGGCGCTGGCCGCCACCATCGTGGGCTTCGTCAATGCGCGCCGGCGCGCCCGCGTGGTCACGGTGGACGTGCCCATCGCCGGCCTGCCGCCCGACCTGGACGGCTTCACCATCGTGCAGATCAGCGACATCCACGTCGGCCCCACCATCAAGCAGCGCTACGTGCAGGCCATCGTGGACGCGGTCAACCAGGAATCGCCGGACCTCGTCGCCATCACCGGCGACGTGGTCGACGGCAACGTCGAACAGCTGGCCGCGCAGGCCAGCCCGCTGGGCCAGCTGCGCGCGCCTCATGGCGTGTATCTGGTGACGGGCAACCATGAATACTATTCGGGCGCCGCGCCCTGGGTCGCGGAATTCCGCCGCATGGGGCTGCGGGTGCTGATGAACGAGCACGCGCTGATCCATCCGTCCGGACTGCCGATGATCATCGCCGGCGTCACCGACTACAGCGCCGGCGCCTTCGATCCCCACCAGCGCAGCAATCCGGCGGCGGCCCTGGCCGGCGCGCCGGCCGATGCCTGGCCACGCATCCTGCTGGCGCACCAGCCGCGCAGCGCGGCCGCCGCCGAGCCGCTGGGCTACACCCTGCAACTGTCGGGCCACACGCATGGCGGGCAGTTCTTTCCCTGGGGCTTCTTCGTGCGCCTGCAGCAGCCCTATACGGCCGGGCTGCACCGGCACGGCAGGATGTGGATCTACATCAGCCGGGGCACCGGCTACTGGGGGCCGCCCAAGCGGCTGGGCGCGCCGTCCGAGATCACGCGGCTGCGCCTGCGCGCGGCGCCGGGCCCCCGCGTCTGACGGCGCACCGGCCGGGGGCCGCGCCACGCCGGCCGACCCGGGCCGGCTCGCCACGCTCCCTGACGGGCCAGCGCTCAGGCGTCGTCCGGCAGCGGACCGCGCTCCAGATAGCTGGTCAGCGCGATGTCGCTGGTGGTGTTGGTGATGCCCTCGATCTTGTGGATGCGCGCCAGCAGCTGCTCCAGCGCCTGCGTATCGCTCACGCGCACCTTGAGCAGCATGGCGCTCTTGCCCGTGATGGTGTGGATTTCCTCGACCTCGTTCAGCTCGGCCAGGCCCAGCACCTGCTGGGTGATGGTCCAGTTGTTGGTGTCCACGTGGACGAAGGCCAGCAGCGGCCGGCCGATCTTCGCGCCGTCCAGCCTGGCGGCGATGCCCTTGATCTGGCCATCGCGCTTCAGGCGCTTGACGCGCTCGTGCACGGCCGGCGCGGACAGGTTCAGCAATTTGCCCAGTTCGGCATAGCTGGGCGTGGCGTCGGCGGCCAGCAGCGTTAATAGTTTTCGGTCGCGCTCGTCGAGATCTGACATCGGAATCGGGTTACGCCGAATGGCGTTCAAACTTTTATGGAATAAAGGATTATCGGTGTAAACCCTTATTTTATTCAAATAAAATTCGGAGAATGCAGAATCGCAACACCCGCAGCCCCGTTCCCGCCCTGATGTTCGCCGTCAGCGTCGTGGGATCCAACGGCCTGGCGCTCAGTCCCATTCTTTCCGACGTGGCCCGGTCGTTCTCGACCACCCCGCTCACCATCAGCACGGCCATTTCCGCCTATGGCGCCGCCACCGCCGCCAGCGCCTTCTTCCTGGCCGCGCGCATCGACCGCATCGGCATCCGCCGCACACTGCTGGGCGGCATGCTGGCGCTGATCGCCGCGCTGCTGCTGTCGGCCGCCGCGCCGCACTGGCTGGCGCTGACGCTGGCCCAGGCCGTGGCCGGCACGGCCGCCGGCGTCATCCTGCCCGCCGCCTACGGCTCGGCCTCGCTGATCGCGCAGCCCGGCCAGGAGGCGCGCACGCTGGGCCGCGTCATCGCCGGCTGGTCGGTATCGCTGGTGGCCGGCGTGCCGCTGTCGGCGCTGATTTCCGACGCCATCGGCTGGCGCGCCACCTATGGCGTGCTGGCGCTGTGCGCCGCCGTCGCCCTGTTGGGCCTGCGCCGCCTGCCCGAACGCCGCGCCGCCCATCCCGCGCCGCTGCGCCTGTCGCGTCTGTTGGCGCCGCTGTCGTACCGCGACGTGCCGGCGCTGCTGCTGGGCTGCCTGGCGTTCTCGTCCGCCTTCTACGGCGTCTACGCCTTCCTGGCCGACCACGTGCGGCGCCTGCTGGCGCTGTCGGCCGGACAGGTCGGTTTCATCGCCTTCGCCTACGGCGCCGGCTTCATGCTGTCGGGCCTGCTGGGCGCGCGGCTGATCGAACGCCTGGGCCCGCGCCGCGCGCTACCGCTGGCGCTGGGCGCCGCCGCTCTGGTCTACCTGGCGCTGCTGCCCGCCGCGCGGGCGCTGCCGGCCGTGCTGCTCATCGCCGCCGTCTGGGGCGCGGCCTCGCAGCTGTGCCTGAACCTGCTGGTGCTGCTGCTGTCGCGCGCCCGCCCCGAGGAACGCGGCGCGGTGCTGGGCCTGAACACCTGCGTCACCTACCTGGGCGCCAGCCTGGGCACCGCCGTCGCCGGCACGCTGTACACCCATGCCGGCTTCGCCACGCTGGCCCTGTCGGCCAGCGGCGCCGTCGCGGTCGCCGCGCTGGGATTGCACTGGCGCCTGAACGCGCGCCGCGCGGCGCGCGTTCAAGGCAGCACCGAAGCCCGCGCCAGCGCCTGATGCGCCCAGTCTCCAGGCCCCGCCGTCCAGCGGGGCTTTTTTTCGTCCCGGTCGGCTATGCTGCCGTTGCGCGCGGCTCCGTGACATCGCCGCGCCCATCACTATCAAGGAAGACAGAGTGACCGCCACCACGCCCCAAGCCGTCGACGCCCGACTGACCCGTTCCGCCATCTTCCTGGTGGCCACCCTCAACCCCGGCCCGGATGCCGAGGCCGCCGCGCGCGGCCTGTGCGCCGATATCGCCGGCCTGACCCGCAGCGTGGGCGTGCGCGCCGCCGACGACACACTGTCCTGTGTCATGGGCATCGGCTCGCAGGCCTGGGACCGCCTGTTCGGCGCGCCGCGCCCGAAGGAACTGCATCCGTTCCGTGAGATCAACGGCGTGCATCACGCCCCCGCCACGCCCGGCGACCTGCTGTTCCACCTGCGCGCCGAGCGCATGGACCTCTGTTTCGAGCTGTCCACGCTGATCATGGCGCGGCTGGAAGGCGCGGTGACAGTGGCCGACACGGCCCAGGGCTTCAAGTATTTCGACGACCGCGACCTGCTCGGCTTCGTCGACGGCACGGAAAACCCGGTGGCCCAGGCCGCGCGCGACGCCACGCTGATCGGCGACGAGGACGAGGCGTTCAAGGGCGGCAGCTACGTCATCGTGCAGAAGTACCTGCACGACATGAAGAAGTGGGACGAAATCCCGGTCGAGCAGCAGGAAAAGATCATCGGCCGCAAGAAGCTGTCCAACGTCGAGCTGGACGATGCGGCCAAGCCCAGCTACGCGCACAACGTGCTGACCGTCATCGAGAAGGATGGCGAGGAACAGCCCATCCTGCGCGACAACATGCCCTTCGGCGACGCCGGCAAGGGTGAATTCGGCACCTACTTCATCGGCTACGCGCGCTCGCCCTCGCGCATCGAGCGCATGCTGGACAACATGTTCCTGGGCAACCCGCCGGGCAACTACGACCGGCTGCTGGACGTCAGCCGCGCCGTGACGGGTTCGCTGTATTTCGTGCCGCCGGCGGATTTCCTCGAAGAGGCCGGAGAGTAAGTCCCACGCGCGTCCGCTCAAGCCGTGGCGGACGCGCCGCAGGCCTGCATGCGCTGCCACAGCCGGTTGACGGCCGGCCGCGTGCAGGCCTTCTGCTTGTAGGCCAGCATGGCCACTTCGACATCCCAGTCGCGGCTGGCCAGCGGCGCAAGGCCGGATGCCTGGTCCACCGAGCTTTCCGCCAGCCACGCCACGCCCAGGCCCTGCGCCGCCAGATCGCGCAGCACGTCCGACATCTCCGACTCGAACACCCGCGTTCCATGCAGCGGCCGCGCCGCGCCGTCGATGGCGGCCTGGATCAGGCGCGCGAAATAGACGCTGGACGAATACATCAGCAAGGGCACCGGCGCTTGCGGCGTGCCCGGCAAGTCCCAATCGCGGGACGCGACCCGCGATTGGGCCGCGTAGGGCCGGATAATGTCGCCGCCCAGCGTCAGGCAGTCGAAGCGCGCCAGATCCAGCGGCAAGGGCTGGGCTGCCTGGTGATAGCAGACCAGCAGGTCGATGGCGCCCGCCGTGAAGGCCGACACCGTATCGTGCACATTGCCGGTCAGCAGCGTGCAGCTGCAAGCCTGTTCGGCGTCCCATTGCCGCCACCAGCCCGGCAGCCGCGTGGTGGCCAGCGCATACGGCGCGGCCAGCCGGATCTGATTGCGCCCCGGCGCGCCGCCGATATCCGCGCGGGCCTCGGCCAGTTGGTTGATCAGTTCGATCGCGGTGGCGCGAAAGCGCTCGCCCGCGTCGGTAAGCTGGGTCGGATAGGCGTTGCGGTCGATCAGCCGGGCGCCCAGCCACTGCTCCAGGCTCTGGATGCGGCGGCTGAACGCCGCCTGCGACAGGTTGCGCAGCTCGGCCGCCCGCGTGAAGTTGCGCACCTCGGAAAGCGTGACGAAGTCCTGCAGCCATCTGGTGTCCATCGTGTTCCCCTTGTTCCGGCCGGTCTTGCGCCAGCCGTGCGCGCGCCATGCGTGAGGCGCAATGCCGATGCGTCCGGCGCATGACGCCGCATGCGCGCTTCGCATTGGACGCCCACGCCCGCGCCGGAGAGACTGTCCGCCAGCGTCTCCGTCGGCGAGCCGCGGATTTCAGGGAGTTTATACATGGACGAGAATCTCAGGGCGGCGGCCAGGGAATACATGGTGCGCTACGGCGGCGACACCTTCCCCAACCTGTTCCGCTCGGCGCGCGGCACCGTGGTGCGCGACGACACCGGACGCGAGATCCTGGATTTCACCTCCGGCCAGATGTGCGCCACCATCGGCCACAACCACCCGGCCATCGTCGAGGCGGTGCGGCTGGCGGGCGAGAACGCCTTCCACCTGTTCAGCGGCATGATCCCCGAGGTGGTGGCGCGGCTGGCCGCCACGCTGGCGCGCGACTGGATGCCGCCCGGCCTGTCCAAGTCCATCTTCGTCAACACCGGATCCGAAAGCAATGAAGTGGCGCTGCGCATGGCCAAGATGCACACCCAGGGCTACGAGATCCTGGCGGTGGGCGGATCCTGGCACGGCGTGACCGGCGGCGTCAGCGGCGTGTCCTACGCCAGCGACCGCAAGGGTTACGGCGTGCACGTGCCGGGCGTGTATGTCATGCCGGAACCGAACATGTACCGCCCCTATATCGAGGGCATGGACCCCGAGGCCTCGGCCCTGGCCTGCCTGGAGATCGGCCTGAAGATGTTCGACATGGCCAGCGCCGGCCGCGCCGCCGCCATCATCGTCGAGCCGGTTATCAGCGCGGGCGGCGTGCTGGTGCCGCCGAAGTCCTATATGCAGGCCCTGCGCCGCGCGGCCGACCAGCGCGGCATGCTGCTGATCTTCGACGAGGCGCAGACCGCGTTCGGGCGCATCGGCCACCGCACGGCGGCGGACTTCTTCGGCGTCACGCCCGACATCATGAGCCTGTCCAAGACCATGGGCGGCGGCCTGCCGCTGGCGGCCACCGTCACCACGCCCGCCATCGAGCAGGACATCCACCAGAAAGGCTTCACCTTCTATACCAGCCATGTGTCGGACCCGCTGCCGGCCACCGTGGGCCTGGCGGTGCTGGACACGCTCAAGCGCGAACACCTGATGGAGCGCGCGCGCACCCAGGGCGCCTATCTGCGCGGCCGCCTGCTGGCGCTGCAGCAGCGCCACGAAGCCATCGGCGACGTGCGCGGCGAAGGCCTGCTGCTGGGCGTGGAACTGGTGCAGGACCGCGCCACCAAGCAGCCCTTCCATGAGCTGGGCGCGCTCACGACCCAACGCTGCTTCGAACTGGGACTGAGCATGAACATCCGCCGCCGTCCCGAGCGCGGCTCGGTCTGGCGCATCGCCCCGCCGCTGACCGTGTCCAACGACGAGATCGACCGCGCCGTCGCCATCCTGGACCAGGCCCTGACGGAAAGTCAGGACGCGCTGGCCGCCAGGCGCCGCAAGGCCGGTTGAACGCCGGCCGTCGTCCGCGTCATCCCTTGCGCGCCGCCAAAGGCGGCCGCAAGCCCTAATACCAGGAGGACACCTCATGAACCTGTTGCGATCCGCCGCGCTGCTGGCGCTGGCCTGCGGCCTGGGCAGCGCCCACGCCGGCCCCACGCTGGACGCGGTCAAGAAGAAAGGGTACGTGCAGTGCGGCGTGTCCACCGGCATCCAGGGCTTCTCTTCCGTGGACGCCAAGGGCGCCTGGCACGGCCTGGACATCGACATGTGCCGCGCCATCGCGGCAGCGGTGTTCAACGACGCCTCGCGCCACAAGGTCACGTCGCTGACCACGCAGCAACGCTTCACCGCGCTGCAATCGGGCGAGGTGGACGTGCTGACGCGCAACGCCACGCCCACGTTGGCGCGCGACACCACGCTCGGGCTGATCGGCGTGGCGGTCAACTATTACGACAGCCAGGGCGTGATGGTGTCGCGCAAGCTGGGCGTCAAGCGGCTGCGCGAACTGGACGGCGCCACCATCTGCGTGCAGCCCGGCACCGTCACCGAGCTGGATCTGGCCGACTGGTTCCGCGCCAATTCGCTGTCGTTCAAGCCCGTGGTGATCGAGAAGTACGACGAGATCGTGCGCGCCTTCGCCGCCGGCCGCTGCGACGCCTTCACTTCCGACAAGTCCCAGCTGGCCGCATCCCGCACCACGCTGGAGCATCCCGCCGACTACCAGATCCTGGACGAGAACATCGCCAAGACGCCGCTCGGTCCGATGGTGCGCCAGGGCGATGAAAGCTGGTTCAACATCGTGCGCTGGTCGCTCAACGCCATGCTGGAGGCCGAGGAATTCGGCATCGGCTCGGCCAACGTCGACCGGATGCTGGACAGCCGCAATCCCAACGTGCAGCGCATCCTGGGCGCGGCGCCCGGCATGGGCCGCAACCTGGGCGTGGACGACAAATGGGCCTACAGCATCATCAAGCAGGTCGGCAACTATGGCGAGAGCTACGAGGCCAACCTGGGCATGTCCAGCCCCATGCGGCTGCCGCGCGGGCTGAACGCGCAATGGCGCGACGGCGGGCTGATGTACGGCTGGCCGATACGCTGATGCGCTGTCCCGCAGGTGCATTCAAGGAAGACTCGACCCCGGACCGCGCCTATCAGGCGATGGCGGCCAGCATCGCCTGATAGGCATTGAGCCGGATCTTCTGATCGTCGCGGTTCATCTCGCTCATGACATCGTTGTAGGCGATGGTCCGCAGCGACTCGATTTCAGCGGCATCCGTCTTCCGGGCCTCGGCCAGCAGCGGCAGGATCTGCTCCTCGCTCAATCCCTGCGCCCTGGCCAGGAGTTCGTCGTACTTCCTGATGTCCAGTTCATTCGGCGCCGCCTTGTCGGCCGGACGGATGACGATGACCATCGCGCCGAACACGGCGGCGACCACAGCCCCCGATATCGATACCCAGACGGGAAACCGAGTGCTCATCGCCGACATGACGCCCGCGCCGCCGAGTATCGCCAGAAAGGTCGAGAACGCCTGGATGCGTCGATACAGCCTCGCCGTGCGCTGAGCCAGGCGCTGCGCGTATCGGATCTCCCCAAGCACTTGATCCTTGGTCTTGATGGTGGTTTCGCTCATGCTCGCCTCCTATCGTAGTGGTGGTGGGTCTGGGGGCTGCGGCGCTGGAACCGGCCGCGGCGGTACGTGCCCCTTCACGGAATAACTGAAACAAGACACCCGGTCAACTCCAAAGATCCCGTACATGCTCGCATCCTAGCCAGATACGGGGGCATGCGCGAGCATCAATCGCAGACAGGATTACCCACTCCCGCACGCCGGCATTCCTTTGGATCCGGCGCGGACTCGACCACGATCCACGCAGGCTTCATGGGTGGCGCGCATGAAAAATGCCCCCCACGCCGCGCGCACTGCGTGCGCTTGCTGCCCCCCCGAGGGGGGCGCTTTTCATCTTGGGGCGGCCCGTCGATGAAAAAAGGCGACCCGAAGGCCGCCCAGGGGGGAATCCCGAAGGAATCAGCAGCAGCCGATCCGCTTCTTGCCGCCGTAACGGGCGTCCTGCCGTTCGCGGAAGAACGCCTCGTAGCTCATCGGCTCCTGATCCGGATGGGTGGCGCGCATGTGCTCCACATAGGTCTCGTAATCCGGCACGCCCACCATCAGCCGGAGCGTCTGCCCCAGGTAACGGCCGGCGGCGCCGGCGGCGGAAGTCATGTTGGAAAACAGCATGCGGCCTCCGTCAGGTTCAGTCCGCGCCGGCCGCCGCGGCGTTGGGCAGCGGTTCGTACGGCGTTTCGCGCGAGGTCGGGCGGTTCTCGGCGCGGGCGCGCAGCGCGGCCCGGATGCCGAAAGTCACCGTGCTGATCACCACGAACATGAAGATCGCGCACAGACCGGCGTTGATGTAGTCGTTCAGCACCACGCGCGACATCTGCTCCAGCGACTTGGCCGGGGCCAGCACCTTGCCTTCGGCGATGGCGGCGTTGTACTTGGCGGCGTGCGCCAGGAAGCTGACCTTGGGGTCGGCGGCGAAGATCTTCTGCCAGCCGGCGGTCAGCGTGCAAGCCAGCAGCCACAGCGTCGGCAGTACGGCGACCCAGGCGTAGCGCTCGCGCTTCATCTTGAACAGCACCACGGCGCCCAGCGTCAGCGCGATCGCGGCCAACATCTGGTTGGCGATGCCGAACAGCGGCCACAGCGTGTTGATGCCGCCCAGCGGATCGACCAC
>MCND01000414.1_pt1 | contig 12827 bp, 10 predicted proteins | sample 778211 | NCBI WGS metagenome assembly MCND01 (sample SAMN04296812, study PRJNA304217) | bioreactor metagenome | isolation source: activated sludge enriched with benzalkonium chloride | place: Turkey: Istanbul urban wastewater treatment plant
GCTCAGGTGGTCGGCCCCCTTCAGCCATTGGCGTACCCGCCCCGGGCCGGCGTTGTAGGCCGCGGAGGCCAGTACCCGGTTACCGTTGAACTGGCTATGGACCTGGCTGAGATAGGCCGCGCCCAGTTGGATGTTCTTGTCCGGGTCCAGTACCTGCTGCGGCGATGCCAGGGGAATGCTGAACTTGCGTGCGGTTTCCTTGGCGGTACCAGGCATCAATTGCATCAGGCCGCTGGCGCCGACACCGGAGCGGGCGTCATCCATGAAGGCGCTTTCCTGGCGGGTGATGGCAAATACCCAGCTTGAATGCAGGCCGCGGACCTTGGCCTCGCGCACCAGGGTGTCGCGGTGGGCCATGGGGAAGCGAATGTCCAGGTCGTCCCAGTACTGGGCCTGGCTGATGGTGCGGATGGCCGGGAAGTACCATTTGAGGTCATAGGCCAGCCGCGCCTGGGCGACCATTTCGTCGCGGTTGAAGTGCCGGCTGACGTGGTACCACTCGCGACGTCCGTCGACGATCTGTCCACGGGCGTGGAGCTCCAGGGCGCGACGCACCCCAGGGGTGTTGCGTACCTTGTTGATCACCGCCTGGCTGAGCATCAGCGGCTGGTTGTTCAACTGGTAGGGGGCCTTGGCATGGTCGGCGGCGAGGAAACCATAGAAGTCGCGCTCCCGGGACAGGCCCTTGAACAGTGCCTGGGCCTGGGGGTTCTTCGGTTCCGCCAGTTCCAGGCTGCGCGCTTGCCAGTAGCGCCAGCGGTTGGTGCTGGCCAGCTCCTGGGGCAATTTGCGGGTCAGCTGGTAGGCGTCTTCCCAGCGCGCCAGGCGCAACAGCAGGCGCAGGCGCCATTCGGACACGGTGTTGTCCCGCAGCTCGGGGTCGTACTTGGTCATCACGTCCAGGGCGCGGCTGTCGAAGCGGCGGGCCAGGGTCAGGCCGATCTCGCGGGCGATGGCCACTTTTTCGTCACGGGAGAAGTGCATGCTGCTGGCATAGCCATCCAGCAACGCCATGGCCTTGTCCGGGTCCTGGCGGGCCAGGCGACGCAGGCCGAGGCCGACCACGTCGGACATGGCTTCGTTGACGGGCTGGAAGCGCGAAGGCTGGCTCAGCAGCTCCGGTTTCTGGGCCACGTCCACCAGCAGGCGGCCCTGGGGTGCCAGGGTGGTCATGCTGTTGACCAGGCTGTTGGCCAGGGCGTAGTTACGCGCTTCGGCCGCCAGCTTGGCCCGTTGCCAGCGTTTTTGTTCGGTCAGCTGGCCTTCGGCGGCCCACTGGCCGAACAGGCCGTCGCAGGCCGCCGGCTGGGACTTGCCGCTCAGCCAGAGCTTTTCGGCGGTGGCGTAGCCCTCGGCCTTGAGGTTGTGGCCCAGTTGGTACTGGCCGTTGAGGCAGTCGAGCTCGGTGAAGTTGAGCTTGGGGTCGTAGTACTTGGTGAAGGTCGCCCAGTCACCGCGTTCTGCCAGCCAACGTAGCCAGCGCAGTTTCATCCAGTTGGCCTGCGGCAGGTCGCCATGTTCGGCGAGGAACTTCTCGATCTCGGCATTGCTGGCGGACTTCAACCGGGCGGTGAGCTCGTCATAGGCCAGGTACGGCTCGAGGGGGTAGTCGCGCAGGGCATCGGCATAACGGAAGTAGGGGCCGGAGTCGCCCTTGGCCAGGGCGCGCTTGGCTTCGTCGTAGTACTGGCGCTGCAGGGTCAGGTCTGCCGCCTGGACGGATTGAGCGGCAGTAGCGGAAAGAAGCAGACAGGATAAGAGGCTGAAAAGGCGACTGCGCATGAGACATCCGGGCAGAGAAATCATGACAAGTGCCGACAGGGCCAACACTGATTGTTCACTAGCTTAGCCTTTTGCCAGCAACCGGTAAAAGCTTTGCCGGCCCGCTGGTATCAGTTGGCAACAAATGTTGTAGCAATGCCGCCGGTGGCGAAATAGCCGGCCTTCAACGGGCGCAAGTCAGGTAGAATGCGCGCCCGGTTTTTGGAGAAGAACATGACCCTGCTCAAATTAAGCGATGTGTCCCTTGCTTTCGGCGCCATGCCGTTGTTGGACAAGGTGTCCTGGCAGATCGCCCGTGGTGAGCGGGTGTGCATCATCGGTCGTAACGGCACTGGCAAGTCCAGCATGATGAAGCTGGTCAAGGGTGATCAGAAACCCGATGACGGCTCCATATGGCGCGCACCTGGCCTGAAGATCGGCGAGTTGCCCCAGGAGCTGCCGGTGGCCGACGGTCGGACGGTGTTCGACGTGGTCGCCCAGGGGCTGTCGGGGGTTGGCGAGTTGCTGGCCCAGTACCATCACCTGAGCCAGAACATCGTCACCGATGCCGACCTGGAAAAGCTGATGCACGTCCAGCACGACCTTGAAGCCCGTGATGGTTGGCGCTTGCAGCAGTTGGTGGACAGCACCCTGAGCCGTTTGCAACTGCCGGCCGACAAGACCCTGGCCGAACTGTCCGGTGGCTGGCGCCGGCGTGTCCTGCTGGCCCAGGCCCTGGTGGCGGAGCCGGACCTGCTGCTGCTCGATGAACCGACCAACCACCTGGACATCGGTGCAATCGCCTGGCTCGAGGAGGCCTTGAAGGACTTCCCGGGGGCCGTGCTCTTCATCACCCACGACCGTTCGTTCCTGCAGAACCTGGCTACCCGCATCCTCGAGCTGGACCGTGGCGGCCTGATCGACTGGAACGGCGACTACGCCAGCTTCCTGGTCCACAAGGAAGCCGCATTGGCGGCGGAAGAAACCGCCAATGCGTTGTTCGACAAGCGCCTGGCCCAGGAAGAAGTCTGGATTCGCCAGGGCATCAAGGCCCGTCGCACCCGTAACGAAGGTCGGGTGCGAGCACTCAAGGCCTTGCGCGTGGAACGCAGCCAGCGTCGCGAGCGCACCGGCAAGGCCAACATCCAGCTGGAAGCGGCGGACAAGTCCGGCAAGCAAGTGATGGTGCTGGAGAATGTCAGCTTCGCCCATCCGGACGGTCCGTTCCTGGTCAAGGACTTCTCCATGGTCCTGCAGCGCGGTGATCGTATCGGCCTGCTGGGTGCCAACGGTACTGGCAAGACCACCCTGCTCAAGCTGATGCTCGGTGGCCTGGTGCCCAGCAGCGGTAAGGTCGAGGAGGGGACGCGGATCGAGGTGGCCTATTTCGACCAGCTGCGCCATCAGCTGGACCTGGAAAAGACCGTGATCGACAACGTCGCCGAAGGCCGCGACTTCATCGAGATCGATGGCCAGAACCGCCACGTGCTCAGCTACCTGGGCGACTTCCTGTTCAGTCCACAGCGGGCCCGTACGCCCGTCAAGGCGCTATCGGGTGGTGAGCGGGCGCGGTTGCTGTTGGCCAAGCTGTTCAGCAAGCCGGCCAACCTGCTGGTGCTGGACGAACCAACCAACGATCTGGACGTGGAGACCCTCGAGCTGCTCGAAGAGGTGCTGTCGAACTACCAGGGCACAGTGTTGATGGTCAGTCACGATCGGGCATTCCTCGACAACGTGGTGACCAGCACCCTGGTGTTCGAGGGTGAGGGGCGCGTACGCGAGTATGTCGGTGGTTATGAGGACTGGATTCGCCAGGGTGGTTCGCCACGGTTGCTGGGTGTGACCGAGAACAAGTCCGGCAAGGCCGAGCTGAACTCCGCGGTAGTACCACCGGTGCAGGCATCGGCGCCGGCACAGGATGCACCTGCAGCGAAGAAGAAACTCAGCTACAAGCTGCAGCGCGAGCTTGAGGCACTGCCAGGGCAGATCGAGGCGATGGAGCAGCGCATTGCCGCTGTCGAGGCCGAGATGGCCGATGCCGGTTTCTACCAGCGTCCCGTGGCTGAGACTGCGGCGGTCATTGCACAGCTGGAGCAGTTGAATGCCGAGCTGGACCAGATGGTCGAGCGCTGGGCGGAGCTGGATGCCTGAGTGACCGGCGCCATATGAAAAGCCCGATTCTAGAGTCGGGCTTTTTTTCGAGGCCGAATGCTTAGCGCTTGGCCAGGTGGACCGCGAGTACGTCGCAGGGGGCGCCGTGCAGGACGTCATTGGCGGTGGAGCCCAGTAGCAGGGCAAGGCCGTGGCGGCCATGGCTGCCGACCACGATCAGGTCGCATTCCTGTTCCTTGGCCAGGTGATGGATTTCCTGGCGCGGTTGGCCATAGGTCAGGTGGCTGTACTCCTTGGTCAACTCCGGGTACTTGTTGATCAGCCGATCGAGGCGTTCCCTGGCCTGGTCGAACTGTTGTTGCTGCAGTTGCGAAAGATCCATCGGGACATCGCCGCCAAAGGCCATGGCCATGGGTTCGACAATATGTACCAGCGACAGCTTGGCGGAATTGCTTACCGATAGCTCGCGAGCACGATGGATAACAGGATCGCACTCTTCGGTTAGATCTACGGCGACCAGAATATGGTGGTAGGACATGAGGCGCTCCTCCTGAGGATTGCAATTGCTTCAAGTATGGCTGGTTTCAAGCGGGTTGGTTCCAACCAGGCCCGCTCATCAAGAATCGAGAGTACAGATATGACGGTCTGGATAGTGGTGTCAATCCTTGTGGTGGTCCTCAGCCCTTGGGCATGGTTGCGACCTTCGCGCCGCCAGAATGGGTTGATCGCCTTGCGCATGGAGGCCCGGCGAATGGGGCTGGCCATGCAGCTGGCGCCCCAGCAATGGCCGCATTGGCTGGGGCAGGAGCCTCCTGATCCTTGTCCGCAATATCATCGGCCGCGACGCAATGGCCAGGCCGCCTGCTGGAGTTATTGGCAGGTAGAACCCGGTAACTGGGTCAATCAATGGCGCGAGCCTTGTGACGATGAGTCACTGCTCAAGCAACTGCGCAGCTTGCCCTTCGGCGTGTTCAAGGTTGAAGCGGACAAGCAGATGATCGCCGTGTATTGGAATGAGCGCGGTGAAATCAGTGTATTGCAGGACATTGCCACGGTCCTCAAGTCCCTGGCTTGAGGGCCGGGCAGGCAGGCGTAGCCAAGGCGCTTGCGAGCAGTAAGGGCGCGAGCTTGGCATTGGGAGGGCTGGCCGGCCAGGTCGCTGCCATGGAGCCATCCGGTATAAGCGCGGGCGCGGCTCGCTCTTGCGTTCATTCGACACGGTGCCTTCGATCGAAAGGCCCTGTTTTCTCTCTAGATATCTTCCTGATGTAGTTGCCTTTGGTCCGTGACAGCGGAGATTTAGGGCGATTTTTCTAAATATTGATCCTATGAATGACTATAAATGCAGGGGAGTGTTGGTGGTCCGTGCAGTGCGGGAATGACCGCAAAGTCGCGTTTCAAACGGCATTTTGGACGATTGACAATTCGTGGATTTTCCGTGAATGTGGCGTACCCAAATCAAACGGGCGTATGAAATGAGCGTTTATATCTTAGGCGACTCTATACAGATTCCCGACTATCGCGTTGGCGGGTGTGCCTGGCGGATTGGCGTTAGCATCGACGGTGACGTCAGTGCCATGCCAGAAGTTAGCGTCCGACGTGTACTGTTCAGCTTCCATATCGTGGAGATCAGTTGATGATTTACGAAGGTAAAGCCATCACGGTTAAGGCTCTTGAAAGCGGTATCGTCGAATTGAATTTCGACCTCAAGGGTGAGTCCGTCAACAAGTTCAACCGTCTAACCCTGAACGAATTGCGTCAGGCTGTTGACACCATCAAGGCAGATGCTTCGATCAAGGGCGTGATCGTCAGCAGTGGCAAGGACGTGTTCATCGTCGGCGCCGACATCACCGAGTTTGTCGATAACTTCAAGCTGCCGGATGCGGAGCTGGTGGCGGGCAACCTCGAAGCCAACAAGATCTTCAGCGATTTCGAAGACCTTAACGTGCCGACCGTTGCCGCCATCAACGGCATCGCCCTGGGCGGCGGCCTGGAAATGTGCCTGGCGGCGGACTACCGCGTCATGTCCGCCAGCGCCAAGATCGGCCTGCCGGAAGTCAAGCTGGGCATCTACCCGGGCTTCGGCGGCACCGTGCGCCTGCCGCGCCTGATCGGTACCGACAATGCCATCGAATGGATCGCCGCCGGCAAGGAAAACCGTGCCGAAGACGCGCTGAAAGTTGGTGCCGTGGATGCAGTGGTGGCCCCTGAGAAGCTCAAGGATGCTGCCCTGACCCTGATCAAGGGGGCTATTTCCGGCGAGTTCGACTACAAGGCCAAGCGCCAGCCGAAGCTGGAGAAAATCAAGCTCAACGCCATCGAGCAGATGATGGCTTTCGAAACCGCCAAGGGTTTCGTCGCAGGCCAGGCAGGTCCGAACTACCCGGCGCCGGTCGAAGCGATCAAGACCATCCAGAAGGCTGCCAACTTCGGTCGCGACAAGGCCCTGGAAGTGGAAGCAGCCGGCTTCGTCAAGCTGGCCAAGACTTCGGCCGCCCAGAGCCTGATCGGCCTGTTCCTGAACGACCAGGAACTCAAGCGCAAGGCCAAGGCCTACGATGAGATCGCCAAGGATGTGAAGCAGGCCGCCGTACTCGGTGCCGGCATCATGGGGGGTGGCATCGCTTATCAGTCGGCTTCCAAAGGCACGCCGATCCTGATGAAGGACATCAACGAACACGGTATCGAGCAGGGCCTGGCTGAGGCTGCGAAATTGCTGGTAGGTCGCGTCGACAAAGGTCGCATGACCGCAGCGAAGATGGCTGAAGTGCTCAACGGCATTCGCCCGACCCTGTCCTACGGCGATTTCGGCAATGTCGACCTGGTGGTCGAGGCTGTCGTCGAGAACCCCAAGGTCAAGCAAATCGTCCTGGCCGAGGTCGAGGCACAGGTCAAGGAGGACACCATCCTGGCGTCCAACACCTCGACCATCTCCATCAGCCTGCTAGCCAAGGCCCTCAAGCGTCCGGAAAACTTCGTCGGCATGCACTTCTTCAACCCGGTGCACATGATGCCTCTGGTGGAAGTGATCCGTGGCGAGAAGTCCAGCGAACAAGCAGTGGCCACCACCGTTGCCTACGCCAAGAAAATGGGCAAGAACCCGATCGTGGTCAACGACTGCCCGGGCTTTTTGGTCAACCGCGTGCTGTTCCCGTATTTCGGTGGTTTCGCCAAGCTGGTCAGCGCTGGCGTGGACTTCGTGCGCATCGACAAGATCATGGAGAAGTTCGGCTGGCCGATGGGCCCGGCCTACCTGATGGACGTGGTCGGCATCGACACCGGCCACCACGGTCGTGACGTGATGGCTGAAGGCTTCCCGGATCGCATGAAGGACGATCGCCGTTCGGCCATCGACGTGCTCTACGAAGGCCAAGCGCCTGGGCCAGAAGAATGGCAAGGGCTTCTACGCCTACGAGACCGACAAGCGCGGCAAGCAGAAGAAGGTCGCCGATCCGTCGGTGCTGGAAGTGCTCAAGCCGATCGTCTACGAGCAGCGTGAAGTCACCGACGAAGACATCATCAACTGGATGATGATCCCGCTGTGCCTGGAAACCGTTCGCTGCCTGGAAGATGGCATCGTCGAGACCGCTGCCGAAGCCGACATGGGTCTGGTCTACGGTATTGGTTTCCCTCCATTCCGTGGCGGTGCGCTGCGCTACATCGATTCCGTCGGTGTTGCCGAGTTCGTTGCCCTGGCCGACCAGTACGCCGATCTGGGCGCGCTGTACCACCCGACCGCGAAGCTGCGTGAGATGGCCAAGAACGGCCAGAGCTTCTTCGGTTAAGCGCCCACACTAGAGCGAGAGTGAACATATGAGCTTGAATCCTAGAGACGTCGTGATTGTCGACTTCGGTCGTACTCCGATGGGCCGCTCCAAGGGCGGCATGCACCGCAACACCCGTGCCGAAGACATGTCGGCACACCTGATCAGCAAGCTGCTGGAGCGCAACGCCAAGGTCGATCCGGCGGAAGTCGAAGACGTGATCTGGGGCTGTGTCAACCAGACCCTGGAGCAGGGCTGGAACATCGCCCGCATGGCCTCGCTGATGACCCAGATCCCTCACACGTCGGCTGGCCAGACCGTCAGCCGCTTGTGCGGCTCGTCCATGAGCGCACTGCACACTGCGGCGCAGGCGATCATGACCGGTAACGGTGACGTGTTCGTCGTCGGCGGCGTCGAGCACATGGGCCACGTGAGCATGATGCATGGCGTCGATCCGAACCCGCACATGTCCCTGTACGCGGCCAAAGCCTCGGGCATGATGGGCCTGACTGCCGAGATGCTGGGCAAGATGCATGGCATCACCCGTGAGCAGCAGGACGCCTTTGGCCTGCGCTCCCACCAGCTCGCCCACAAGGCGACCCTGGAGGGCAAGTTCAAGGACGAGATCATCCCGATGCAGGGTTACGACGAGAATGGCTTCCTGAAGCTGTTCGACTACGACGAAACCATCCGTCCGGACACTACCCTGGAAAGCCTGGCGGCCCTGAAGCCGGCGTTCAACCCCAAGGGCGGTACCGTGACTGCCGGTACTTCGTCGCAGATCACCGACGGTGCCTCGTGCATGATCGTGATGTCTGCCCAGCGTGCCCAGGACCTGGGTATCCAGCCGATGGCAGTGATTCGCTCGATGGCGGTAGCAGGTGTGGATCCGGCGATCATGGGCTATGGTCCAGTACCGGCTACGCAAAAAGCCTTGAAGCGTGCGGGCCTGGGAATCGCTGATATCGACTTCTTCGAACTTAACGAAGCTTTCGCCGCACAGGCCCTGCCAGTGCTGAAAGATCTGAAAGTACTCGACAAGATGGACGAGAAGGTTAACCTGCACGGCGGCGCAATCGCCCTGGGTCACCCGTTCGGTTGTTCCGGGGCCCGTATCTCGGGGACGCTGCTCAATGTCATGAAGCAGAATGGCGGCACCTTCGGTGTGTCCACCATGTGCATCGGCCTTGGCCAGGGTATCTCGACCGTCTTCGAACGCGTTTAAGCGTTGGGTTGATGGAAGCCGGGGCCCTGTGCCCCGGTTTTTGTTTTTCTGAAGATTTTTAATTTTTTTTGCAAGAGGGCCAGAGCATGCAGTTACAACCCGGGCTCTACCAGCATTACAAAGGGCCGCAGTACCGCGTCTTCAGCGTGGCGCGGCATTCGGAAACGGAAGAAGAAGTGGTGTTCTACCAAGCCCTGTATGGCGATTACGGCTTTTGGGTACGCCCCTTGAGCATGTTCCTGGAGTCAGTCGAAGTTGACGGCGAGCAGGTCCCACGCTTTGCTTTGGTGCAGGCCGAACCCAGTCTTTTTTCACCGGCTTGAGCGCAGGTCGCGCAGTACCCCGCGCTTGACCTCACCTTGTTGCCACTATATATAGCGGTGCCGCGTCAGGCGCCATCCGCCTCAACTTCTCGAATTCAGGAATTTTCCGATCCATGGGCAAATCGCTGGTCATTGTGGAATCCCCGGCTAAGGCCAAGACCATCAACAAGTACTTGGGTAACCAATACGTGGTGAAGTCGAGTATCGGCCATATCCGAGACCTGCCCACCAGCGGTTCGGCAAGTGCCGCCAAGGAGCCGGCCGCCAAGCGTGGCAAGGCCGCGGGCGAAGCCCCGGCACTGTCGCCGAAGGAAAAGGCGCGCAAGCAGCTGGTGGCGCGCATGGGCGTCGACCCCGAGCACGGCTGGAAAGCCAAGTACGAAATCCTTCCCGGCAAGGAAAAGGTCATCGAAGAGCTGCGCCGCCTTGCCAAGGATGCCGACACCATCTATCTCGCAACGGACTTGGACCGCGAAGGGGAGGCCATTGCTTGGCACCTGCGCGAAGCCATCGGCGGTGACGACGAGCGCTACAAGCGCGTGGTGTTCAACGAAATCACCAAGAAGGCGATCCAGGACGCCTTCTCCCAGCCCGGCGAGCTGGATATCCATCGGGTCAATGCCCAGCAGGCCCGGCGTTTCCTCGACCGTGTAGTGGGCTACATGGTGTCGCCGCTGCTGTGGGCCAAGATCGCCCGTGGCCTGTCCGCCGGCCGCGTGCAATCGGTGGCGGTCAAGTTGGTAGTGGAGCGTGAGCGCGAAATCCGCGCTTTCATCCCCGAAGAATACTGGGAGGTGCATGCCGACCTCGGTACCGCGAAGAACGCCAAGGTGCGTTTCGAAGTGGCGCGCGAGAACGGCGAGGCCTTCAAGCCGCTCAACGAAGCCCAGGCCATGGCGGCCCTGGAGAAGCTCAAGGCGTCGTCCTACAGCGTCGCCAAGCGCGAAGACAAGCCCACCAGCAGCAAGCCTTCGGCCCCGTTCATTACTTCCACCCTGCAGCAGGCTGCGAGCAACCGCCTGGGCTTCGGGGTGAAGAAGACCATGATGATGGCCCAGCGCTTGTATGAAGCGGGCTACATCACCTACATGCGTACCGACTCCACCAACCTCTCGGCCGACGCCGTGGCGATGGCTCGTAGCTATATCGAGAGCGAGTTCGGTGACAAGTACCTGCCAGCCTCGCCCAATGTCTACAGCAGCAAGGAAGGGGCCCAGGAGGCGCACGAAGCGATTCGTCCGTCCGATGTGCACACCCATCCGAGCAAGCTGTCGGGCATGGAACGTGATGCCGAGCGCCTGTATGAGCTGATCTGGCGCCAGTTCGTGGCCTGCCAGATGCCGCCAGCGCAATACCTGTCCACCACTGTCAGCGTTGCCGCTGGTGAGTTCGAGCTGCGCGCCAAGGGTCGTATCCTCAAGTTCGACGGTTACACCCGGGTCATGCCCCAGGTGAGCAAGCCGGGCGACGACGATGTGTTGCCCGACATGGCCCAGGGCGAAGTCCTGAAACTGATCAAGCTGGACCCGAGCCAGCACTTCACCAAGCCGCCGGCGCGCTACTCCGAAGCCAGCCTGGTGAAGGAGATGGAGAAGCGTGGCATCGGCCGTCCTTCGACCTATGCGGCGATCATCTCCACCATCCAGGATCGCGGTTATGTGACCCTGCACAACCGTCGCTTCTACTCGGAAAAGATGGGCGACATCGTTACCGAACGCCTCTCCGAAAGCTTCTCCAACCTCATGGACTACGGCTTCACTGCCGGCATGGAAGAGAATCTCGACGACGTGGCCCAGGGCGAGCGTGACTGGAAGAACGTGCTCGACGAGTTCTACGGCGACTTCAAGAACAAGCTCGAGGTCGCGGAGGGCGCTGAAAGCGGTATGCGCGCCAACCAGCCGGTCATGACCGATATCCCATGCCTGACCTGCGGCCGGCCGATGCAGATCCGTACGGCTTCCACAGGCGTGTTCCTGGGCTGCTCGGGTTATAGCCTGCCGCCCAAGGAGCGCTGCAAGGCCACGGTCAACCTGGTTCCGGGCGACGAGATCGCGGCGGACGACGAGGGTGAGTCCGAGTCCCTGGTACTGCGCGGCAAGCATCGTTGCCCGATCTGCAGCACGGCGATGGACGCTTACCTGCTGGATGAAAAGCGCAAGCTGCATATCTGTGGCAACAACCCGGATTGCGCCGGCTATGAGATCGAAGAGGGCAGCTACCGGATCAAGGGCTACGAAGGCCCGAGCCTGGAGTGCGACAAGTGCGGTAGCGAAATGCAGCTCAAGACCGGTCGTTTCGGCAAGTTCTTCGGTTGCACCAATGCGACCTGCAAGAACACCCGCAAGCTGCTCAAGAGCGGCGATGCGGCGCCGCCGAAGATGGATCCGGTGAAGATGCCCGAGCTCAAGTGCGAGAAGGTCAACGACACCTATATCCTGCGTGACGGTGCATCGGGGTTGTTCCTGGCTGCCAGCCAGTTCCCGAAAAACCGTGAGACCCGTGCACCGCTGGTGCTCGAGCTGATCCCGCACAAGGACGAGATCGATCCGAAGTATCACTTCCTGTGCGAGGCGCCGCAGAAGGATCCTGATGGCCGTCCCGCAGTCGTGCGCTATAGCCGCAAGACCAAGGAGCAGTACGTGCAGACCGAAGTCGATGGCAAGCCTACTGGCTGGCGCGCTTTCTACGATGGCGGTAGCTGGAAGATCGAAGACAAGCGCTGAGGTCCATTGAGCGCTGGAGCCGGGTATCTGGCTCGGTGATTCACGAGGCCGCATGTTCCCACGGAGCATGCGGCCTTTCTTTTGGCTTGCGGCCGACAGGATTGATCCCTGAAACTGTGCCATTCGCACCCGGTTCTCTTCTCGCAGTGGAGGCTGCCTACATGGCCCACGAGCTCTATACCCGTACCAATCAGAAGATCTACTTCGCCGGCCTGGCCCTGGAGGCTCTGGCGCGGGCTGAAGAGGGGCGAGCGATGAATGCCCAGGCTCTGGTCCAGGCGGGGCGTGAGTCAGTACTGTTTCACCTGTACGGGGCGTTGCTGGGCTTGTGTCATGAGATCGCCGGGTTCTACCGGTTGCCCCAGGCGGGCGCTGCGCGGGTGGAGCAGATACTCAATCGTGATGTGCTGGAGAGCATCGCGATTCCTGAACTGGCGGAGCTGGTCGAGCTGGCGCAGAGCCCGCAAAGCTGGCTGGCGCAGCTGTTAACTGCCTATGCAGCGTTGCTCCAGCCGCCAAGGGTGCCCCACAAGCCCAAGGGCGATGTCACCCAGCCACTTATCGTGGCGGTCAACCTCGATGAGGAAGAACAACCGGAGCTGGGGCGCGAGGAGCTGGAAAGCTGGCGGCAGAATCTCAAGGCCCTGGCCATTCGCTTTCGGGACGGCTTGAACGAGTGCTGAACCTGAGTGCCAGCTGATTCGCCGTAAGACTATTTGATCAAGGAAGATTCATGCTGTTCTTCTTGCGTGACCAGGCGCTGGTTCGCCTGCTGAGCGACTCTCAGGTGCGGGTTGCGCGTGCCCGTTGCAATGCGGATCTGCTAGAGGTGCTCGACAGGCTCGATGTATTTCCCGGCGGGTTGGAGTTCGATCATGTGCAATCGATAGTCCTCCTGGTACTGGCCTTTGCCTCTTTC
>MCND01000415.1_pt1 | contig 12816 bp, 8 predicted proteins | sample 778211 | NCBI WGS metagenome assembly MCND01 (sample SAMN04296812, study PRJNA304217) | bioreactor metagenome | isolation source: activated sludge enriched with benzalkonium chloride | place: Turkey: Istanbul urban wastewater treatment plant
GCCATCGCCGAGCGCATGGACTGGAAGACCGCGCTGTACGAGCGCATCGCGCCGCACGTGGCCCCTGGCGCCATCATCGCCTCCAATACCTCGGGCCTGTCGATCGACGCGCTGGCCAATGCCCTGCCCGCGGGCCTGCGCGACCGTTTCTGCGGCATCCACTTTTTCAACCCGCCCCGCTACATGCGGCTGGTGGAGATCATCGCCACCTCGCACACCCAGCCCGTCGTGCTGGATCAGCTTGAAACCTGGCTGACCTCGACCCTGGGCAAGGGCGTGATCCGCGCGCTGGACACGCCCAACTTCGTGGCCAACCGCATCGGCGTGTTCTCGATCCTGGCGGCCATGCATCACACGGCCCGCCTCGGCCTGGCGTTCGACGAGGTCGACGCCCTGACCGGGCCGAAGATCGGCCGCCCCAAGAGCGCCACCTACCGCACCGCCGACGTGGTCGGCCTGGACACGCTGGCCCATGTGGTCGGCACCATGGACAAGAACCTGCCGGACGATCCCTGGCACCGCTATTTCAAGCTGCCCGAGTGGCTCTCCGCCCTGATCGCCAAGGGCGCATTGGGGCAGAAGACCGGCGCCGGCGTCTATCGCAAGCAGGGCCGCGAAATCCAGGTGCTGGACCTGAAGGCGCAGGACTACGCGCCCAGCGCCGGCAAGCTGGCCGACGAAGTCGCGGCCCTGCTCAAGGAACGCGACCCGGGCAAGCGCTTCGCCGCGCTGCGCGCCAGCAGCCATCCCCAGGCCCAGTTCCTGTGGAGCCTGTTCCGCGACATCTTCCACTACAGCGCCGTGCAGCTCGAACACGTCGCCGACAATGCGCGCGACCTGGACCTGGCCATGCGCTGGGGCTTCGGCTGGGCGCAGGGTCCGTTCGAAACCTGGCAGGCGGCCGGCTGGCAGGCCATCGCCGCCGCGGTGGCCGAGGACATCGCCGCCGGCCAGGCCATGAGCGACGCGCCGCTGCCGGCCTGGGCGCTGGAACCCGGCCGCAACGGCGTGCATGCGCCCGAAGGCTCCTACTCCGCGCGCACCGGCCAGCTGCGCCCGCGCTCGACGCTGCCGGTGTACCGCCGCCAGTTGTTCCCCGAGCGCGTGCACGGCGAAGGCTCCGGCGAGCGCGGCGTCACGATCTGGGAAAACGAAGGCGTGCGCCTGTGGAACCTGCCGCAGGTCGACGCCGGCGTGGCCATCCTCTCGGTCACCTCGAAGAACCACACCCTGGGCGCGGAAGTGCTCGAAGGCATCCTGCAAGCGGTGGCGCGCGCGGAGCGCGAATACGACGGCCTGGTCATCTGGCATGACGCGCCCTTCGCCGTGGGCGCCAACCTGCAACAGGTCGCCGAGGCCTGCGCCGCCGGCCAGTGGGACATGCTGGAGGCCACGGTTGAAAAGTTCCAGCGCACCTCGCAGTCGTTCAAGTATGCGCAGATTCCCACCGTGGCGGCCGTGCAGGGCATGGCGCTGGGCGGCGGCTGCGAATTCCTGATGCACGCCTCGCACCGGGTGCTGGCGTTGGAAAGCTATGTCGGCCTGGTCGAGGCCGGCGTCGGGCTGATTCCGGCCGGCGGCGGCAGCAAGGAGTTCGCCGGCCGCGCCGCCGCGCTGGCCGCCAAGACCGCCACGCCGGGCGAAGTCTTCCCCTATCTGCAGCCGGTGTTCCAGACCATCGCCACGGCGCAGGTCGCCAAGAGCGCGCTGGAAGCCATCGCCACGGGCTTCGCCCGCGAGCATGACATCGTCGTGTTCCACCCGGACGAGCTGCTGTACGTCGCCATCGGCCAGGCCCGCGCCGCGGCCGAGGCGGGCTACACGCCGCCGGCGCGCCTGCGCGACATTCCCGTCGCGGGCCGCAACGGCATCGCCAACTTTGAAATGGTGCTGGTCAATATGCGCGAAGGCGGCATGATCAGCGCGCATGACTACCGCGTGGCGCGCAGCGCCGCCGTCGCCCTGTGCGGCGGCGAGGTCGAAACCGGCGCCAAGGTGGACGAGGAATGGTTGCTGGCCGTGGAACGCAAGGAATTCGTGGCGCTGCTGCGCACGCCTGAAACCCAGGCCCGCATCCGCCACACCCTCGACACCGGCAAGCCTTTGAGGAACTGACATGAGCAAGCAGATTCAAGACGCCTACATCGTCGCCGCCACGCGCCTGCCGGTGGGCAAGCGCAACGGCGCCTACATCACCACCCGCCCCGACGACATGCTGGCCGCCGCGCTCAATGGCGCGCTGGCGCAGGTCCCGGGCCTGGATGCCGCGCGCATCGACGACGTCATCGCCGGCTGCGCCATGCCGGAAGCCGAACAGGGCATGAACGTGGCCCGCATCGGCCTGTTGCTCGCCGGCCTGCCGCAAAGCGTGGCGGGCGTCACCGTGAACCGCTTCTGCGCCTCGGGCCTGCAGGCGGTGGCCGACGCCGCGGCCCGCATCCGCACCGGCGAGGCCGACATCATGATAGGCGCCGGCACCGAGTCCATGAGCGCCATGCCGCAGATCATGGGCAACAAGGTGTCGATGAACCCGGCCATCTTCGAACACCAGGAAAACATCGGCATGGCCTTCGGCATGGGCCTGACCGGCGAGAAGGTCGCCGAACGCTGGAAGGTCTCGCGCGAGGACCAGGACGCCTTCGCCCTGGCCTCGCACCAGAAGGCTTGCGCGGCCATTGCCGCCGGCCACTTCCGCGCCGAGATCACACCCTATGAAACGGTGTCGCGCCAGCCCGGCGACGCCAGCGGCACGGTGCGCGTCACGCGCCGCCTGGTCGAGACGGACGAAGGTCCGCGCCCGGACAGCAGCGCCGAGGCGCTGGCCCGTCTGAAGCCCGTGTTCGCCGCGCGCGGCAGCGTCACCGCCGGCAACAGCTCGCAGATGTCCGACGGCGCCGCCGCCGTGATCCTGGTGTCCGACCGCATCCTGCGTGAATTCAATCTGAGCCCGCTGGCGCGCTTTGCCAGCTTCGCCGTAGCCGGCGTGCCGCCCGAAGTCATGGGCATCGGCCCGGTCGCGGCCATCCCCAAGGTGCTGCAACGCGCCGGCATCGGCCAGGACGCGCTGGACTGGATCGAACTGAACGAGGCCTTCGCCGCCCAATCGCTGGCCGTCATCCGCGAACTGAAGCTGGACCCGGCCAAGGTGAATCCGCTGGGCGGCGCGATCGCGCTGGGTCACCCGCTGGGTGCCACCGGCGCGATCCGCACGGCCACCCTGACCCACGGCCTGCGCCGCACCGGCGGCAAGTACGGACTGGTGACCATGTGCATCGGCACCGGCATGGGCGCGGCGGGCCTGTTCGAGGCGATGTAGGCGGAGCGGCGCGGAGCATGAAGCCCTATTGGTTCAAGAACCTGTCGCCGACATGGCGGGCGCGCCTGATGCGGGTGGGCTTCAACCTGCATCCGGCGTTCCGCGCCACCGGCGGCAAAGTGGTGCATGTGTCCGCGGACTTCCACCATATCCGCATCAAGCTGCCGCTGCTGCGACGCACCCGCAATATCGTCGGCTCGATGTACGGCGGCTCGCTGTTCGCCGTGACCGATGGCGCCCACCCGACGATGCTGATGTCCGCGCTGGGCGCGGACCACATCGTGTGGGACAAGGCGGCCACCATCCGCTACCGCAAGCCGGCCTACGTCACGCTGTACGTCGACTTCCGGCTGCCGCCCGGCGAGATCGCGGAAATCCGTAAGCTCCTGGCGCGCGACCATGAAACCACCCGGACCTATACGGTGGAACTCAAGGACCGCGACGGCGTCGTCTATGCCGTGGTGGAACGCACGATCTATATCGCAGACAAGAAGTTCTACAAGCAGAAGAACACTGGAGGAGAAACATGCGTTGCATCCCCGGAGGGCGAACCGCCGCCCTGAGCCTCATGCTTGCCGCCTGCCTGGCCGGCGCCCCCGCGCAGTCCGCCGACGTGGAAGTCGCCGGCGTGCGCGTGCCGGACAGCCTGTCGGAAGGCGGCCGCGCCCTGGTGCTGAACGGCGCCGGCGTGCGCACCAAGTTCGTCGTCAAGGTCTACGTGGCCGCGCTGTACGCCACCGCGAAAAGCAGCGACGCGGCCGCGCTGGTCAACAGCGAGGAGCCGCGCCGCATGCGCCTGTTATTGCTGCGCGACGTCGACAGCAAAAGCCTGGACGAAGCCCTGCAGGACGGATTGCGCGACAATACCTCGGCGCAGGAGCTGGCCGAACTGAAGGCGCCGGCCGCCCGCCTGTCCGCCTTGATGGCGGAAATCGGCGCCGTGCGCGAAGGCGACGTGGTCGACCTGGATTTCGACCCCCGTGGCGTCGCGGTCACCGATAACGGCAAACTGCGCGGCCGCATCGACAGCCCCGCGTTCGCGCGCGCCCTGCTGCGGGTCTGGCTGGGCGAAAAGCCCGCGCAAGCTTCCCTGAAAAAAGCCCTGCTGGGCGGCTAGGGCCCCAGGCTCTTCTTGCTGTACAGGCCCCACACGGAAATCCGGCAAATGGAACGAATCTGGCAGAAAAGCTATCCCGCGGGCGTACCCGCGGAGATCGAGATGGACGGCGTGACGACGCTGGTGTCGGTGGTGCGCGAGAGCTGCGAGCGCTACGCCGGCAAGACCTCGTACATCAGTATGGGCAAATCGCTCAGCTATGCCGAACTCGACCGGCTGACGCGCGACTTCGCGGCCTGGCTGCACGCCAACGGCCTGGGCCGCGGCGACCGCGTCGCGCTCATGATGCCCAACCTGTTGCAGTACCCCGTGTGCCTGTTCGGCGCCTTGCGCGCCGGCTGCGTGGTGGTCAACTGCAACCCGCTCTACACCCCGCACGAACTCCAGCACCAGTTGGCCGACTCGGGCGCCCGCGTCATCGTGGTCGCCGACAACTTCGCCGCCACCGTGCAAAAGGCCCTGGACGGCACCGCGATAGAACGCGTGGTGGTGACGTCCATCGGCGAGCTGCTGGGGCCGCTCAAGGGCCGTCTGGTGGATTTCGTGGTCCGCCGCGTCAAGCGCATGGTGCCCGCGTGGTCCCTGCCTGGCGCCTTGCGGCTGGGCGACGCGCTACGCGCCGGAAGCCGCGCGCCCTTTGACGAAGTGCCGCTGGACCAGCGCGACCTGGCCTGCCTGCAATACACCGGCGGCACCACCGGCGTGGCCAAGGCAGCCATGCTCACCCACGGCAACCTGGTGGCCAACCTGAGCCAGGCCTATGCCTGGGTCCGGCCGCTGGTAACCGAAGGCGAAGAGTGCATCGTGACCGCCTTGCCGCTGTATCACATCTTCGCGCTGACGGCGAACTGCCTGACCTTCATGAAGATGGGCGCCAGCAACCTGCTCATCATCAACCCGCGCGACATCCCCGGGCTGGTCAAGGAAATGCGCAAGGTGCCGTTTTCGGCTTTCACGGGCGTGAACACGCTATTCAACGCCCTGCTCAACAACCCGGATTTCGCGCGCCTGGACTTCTCGCGGTTGCGCCTGACGATGGGCGGCGGCATGGCGGTGCAGCGCGCCGTGGCCGACCGCTGGCGCGCCGTCACCGGCCGTTCGCTGGCGCAGGCCTACGGCCTGACCGAAACCTCGCCCGCGGTCACAATCAATCCGCTGGACGTGAAGGAATTCACCGGCTCCATCGGCCTGCCCGTGCCATCCACCGAGATCTCCATCCGCGACGACGCCGGCACGGAGCTGGGCATAGGCGAAACCGGCGAAATCTGCGTCCGCGGCCCGCAGGTCACGCAGGGCTACTGGCAACGGCCCGACGAAACCGCGTTGGTCCTGTACGCGGACGGATTCCTGCGCACCGGCGACGTCGGCTACGTGGACGAGAAGGGCTATGTGTTCCTGGTGGACCGCAAGAAGGACATGATCCTGGTGTCCGGCTTCAACGTCTACCCGAACGAGGTCGAGGACGTGGCCGCCCTGCATCCCGGCGTGCGCGAGGTGGCGGCGGTGGGCGTGCCCGACGAGCGCTCGGGCGAGGCGGTCAAGCTGTATGTGATCCGCAAGGACCCCGCGCTGGACGCCGAGACCCTGATCGCGCACTGCCGCAAGCAGCTGACAGGCTACAAGGTGCCGCGCTACATCGAATTCCGCGATGACCTGCCGCGTACCAACGTCGGCAAGATCCTGCGCCGCGAGTTGAAGCCCGCGGCGCAGGAAGCCGCGCAGGCGCAAGCCCGGCAACCGAGCCGGGCCTGAGCAACCGGCGGCTCGCGGCCAGCGCGGGCCGGCCCTTGTTGCCGGCCCGGACTACCACTGCCCGAAGTACACCCCTGCCCGCTTGTGGGCGTTGGTCCCTTTCTCCACGGCCTCGTCGCTGATGGTGGTGCGGCGCTTGCCGCGCAGCATCCATTCCAGCAGGCGCTGGCGCAGCGCGAGGCGCGTTTGCGCATGCGCGCTGCTTGCGCCCAAGTCCTGGAACTCGTCCGGATCGGCTTGCAGGTCGAAGAGCTGCTCGCGCTCGTCCAGCCAGTACACGTAGCGCCAGCGGTCCGTGCGCACCGACCAGGCACGGGCGTTCTGCGGCGTCTTGCCGCACAACACGCGAGCCTCGCGGAAACTGTAGTCCAGCTCCGAGTAGACGCAGTCGCGCCAGGGCGTGGCGGCATCGCGGCCGTGCAGCAGGGCCTGCAGTTCGCGGCCCTCCAGCCGGTGTCCGGGGCCAGGTTTTCCCAGCGCGCGCAACACTGTGGGCACCAGGTCCACGCTTTCCACCATGTCGTCCAGGGCGCGGCCGCGCGTGGCGTCAGCCGCGGCCGACGGATCCATGACGATGAAGGGCACACGTTGCACGGTGTCGTAGAACAGCTCTTTCTCGCCCAACCAGTGGTCGCCGAGGAAATCGCCGTGGTCCGCCGTGAACACGATGAGCGTGTTCTTCATCAGGCCCGCGCCTTCCATGTAGTCGAACAGCCGGCCCAGATGATCGTCCAGTTGCCGGATCAGGCCCTGGTAGGCCGGACGCACCACGCGCACGCATTCGTCGGTGGAAAAGCTGACGCTCTCTTCCTGCTGCCGGTAGGCCGCCACCACTGGATGCGCGTTCTCCAGTTCTTCCCGGTTGCGCCGCACCGGCAGGCATTGGTCCGGGGTGTAGCGCTTGTGGTACGGATCGGGCGCCATGTAGGGCCAATGCGGCTTCACATAGCTCAGGTGCAGCACCCAGGGCTGGCTGCCGCGCCGCTTCATGAAGTCCAGCGCCTGGTCCGTCATGTAGGCGGTCTCGGAATGCCGCTCGGCGACGCGCGCGGGCAGATGCGCGTTGCGCATGTTCCAGCCGCTGACCACCTGGCCGCCCTCGTCCACCGCGGCGATCACATAATCCGTCCAGGGGTCCGCGCTGTCGTAGCCGTGGCGCCGCAGAAAGGCGGGATAGCCGCTTTCGTCGCCCGGCGTGTGGTGGCCGTCGTAACGGTCCAGCTCGGTGAAGCCGCCACGGCCAAGCAGGACGCCGAGTTCGGAGGCGCCATCGATCGCCAGCCGCTCCATGCCGGCGCGGTCGGGGATGATGTGGGTCTTGCCGGCCAGCGCCAGTTCGCGGCCCTGCCCCGCCAGGTACTCGCCCAGCGTGATCTCGTTGACCGACAGCGGCACGCGGTTCCAGGTGGCGCCGTGGCGCGAGGGATAGCGGCCGGTGTAGTAGCTCATGCGCGAAGGCCCGCACACGCCCGAATTCACGAAGGCGCGATCGAAGCGCACGCCGCGCGCCGCCAACGCATCCAGGCTGGGCGTCTGCAGGTAGGGATGGCCATAACAGCTCAGGTGATCGGCCCGCAGCTGGTCCGCCATGATGAACAATACATTCTGCACCTCGCTCATTGCCGCCTCTCCTATTGCTCGGCCTTGAAGCCGGAGGCCCGCACCACGGGCTCCCATTGCTTGCGGTAGGCAGACAATGCGTCAGCCGTGCCGCTCGCGTCCAGCGACACCGGCTCAAGATAGGCGGCGTGCACGGCCTCCTGCATGGCCGGCTCGCGCAGCACCGCCGCGATGTCCGCGCCCAGCCTGTCAGCCTTGGCCTGCGGCATGGCCGCCGGCGCGAAGAACGCGTTCCAGCCGTCGGCCGCGAGGTTCACCCCGCCTTCCTTGAAGGTAGGCACGTCCTTGAGTTCGGCATCGCGCGCGTCGCCGGAGATGGCGAGGATGCGGATCTTGCCGGCGCGGTGCTGCGGCAGCAAGGTGTCCAGCGTGTCTATGCCTTGCGGCAGGATGCCGCCTATCAATTCGGAAATCAGCGGCGCCGATCCGCGGTAGCCGACCACTTCCGGCTCCTGGCCCAGTTCGCGGCCCAGCATCAGGGCGAAGAAATGCGGCAGGCTGCCGGTGGCAGGCACGCCCACCGCGAACTGTTTGGGATTGGCTTTCAGCCACTGCCGCAGGCCGGCCAGGTCCTGGATCGGCGAATTCGCCGCCACCGCCAGCGCGAACTTGTAGCGGCTGACCAGCGACACCGGCTTGAAATCGCGTTGCGCATCGTAGCCGGGCTGGGAGTAGACCAGCGGCGCCACCACCATCACGGCCGGGTTCGCCAGCATCAGCACGTTCTGGCTGGCTGGCGCCGCGTGCAGGCCTTGCGCCGCGATGCGGCCGCCCGCTCCCGTCTTGTTCTCGACCACCACGGCCACGCCGACCCGTTCCTTGAGCCGGTCCGCGACCAGCCGCGCGATGCGGTCCGAACTGCCGCCCGGCGGATAGCCCACCACCACCGTCAGCGTCCCGTCCAGCGGGGCCTGCTGCGCACACGCCAGCGGGGCTGCTCCCGCCAACATCGTCGCCACCGCGGCGCCTGCAATCCAATTACGCATCGTCTTCTCCTGGAGACAGCGGCCCGCTGTCGATTATGGTTTTCACTGCCTGGCCGATACCCAAATAGGAAAATTGACTTTAGCAACGCGGGCATTTGTTGATCTAATCCAGGACTGCCAATAACGATATGCAGCGCGAACTGCAACGCCACCAGGAGAAGACGCCATGCCGACCGATCCCGCATCCGGCCACCGCCAGCTTTCGGACATGCTCATGTACCGGCTGTACCAGGCTTGGTCACAAGCCAATCCGGTGTTCCTGCGCCTGTGCGAAGGACGCTTCGGCATCACGCGGCGTGAATGGCGCGTGCTGGCCTGTGCCGTCGAGGGCGGCATCATGAATTCGGCCGAATTGGCGGCCGCCGCCAAGCTTGATCCTGTCCGCACTTCCCGTACCCTGGGCGCGCTGTGCGAGAAAGGCTGGCTGCGGCGCCTGCACGACGGCGCCGATCGGCGCATGGTGCGAGTGGAAGCCACCGATGAAGGCGTCGCCTGCTATCGCGCCTTGCTGCCCGAGGTCGCGCACCTGAACGACCTGCTGGTGCAGGACTTGAGCGACGACGAGGTCGCCTTGCTGCGCGGCTTCCTGGGCCGCATCGAACAGCGCGGCCGCCGCATGGCCGAAGACAACATCGTCTCGGAAAAAGCCAGCCGGCGCGACGGCGGCACCCGCCGCCCGCGCCACGCCTGAGCCATTCTGTCGCGCCTCGCCAACAGGCGCGCCGCTCCCGCCCCCCTTCCTCAAGCGTCTGCAAGCCACTGATAGGACGGCGTTTTTTGTCGCCTGCCTTACCGCTCGGCAAGCTTTGCACGGCTTTTTTACATCTGCGGACCGCCGATTACCTGACAGCCTCAACCTAGTAAATCGATAATAGTTATCGTTGTCATTTGCATCCAAAATCGGCCGAGTGCAGGGCCGAAGGGGAAATCCATTGAAACGCCACCCTGATCCCGCCGCCCGGCGCGCGCGGCCGCTGGTCCTGTTGCCTGTTGCCGCCGCGCTTGCCGCCTGCATGGGCGCCGCAGCGCAAGCCCAGCCCGCCGCATCCAGCGAACCCGCCACCCTCCTGCCCGCCGTGCAGGTCACCGGCACCGGTGAAACCGCGACCAGCCCGGTCGAAGGCTATGTCGCCACGCGCAGCGCCACCGCGACGAAGACCGACACCCCCCTGTCCGAAACGCCGCAGGCCATCACCGTGATCCCGCGTGAACAGATCGTGGACCAGGGCGCGCAGAACATCCAGGACACCATGAACTACGCCGCCGGCGTGCGCCCCAATGCGTACGGCGTCGACAACCGCGCCGACTACGTGCGTGTCCGCGGCGTGGAGCCGGTGCAGTACCTGGACGGGCTGCGCCAGTATTTCAGCTTCAACAATCCGCGCACCGAGGTCTATGCCATGGAACGCGTCGAGGTGCTGCGCGGCCCCTCTTCCATGCTGTACGGACAGGGCAGCACCGGCGGCATCGTCAACCTGGTCAGCAAGCGGCCGCTGGAGGAAACGCAACGCGAGATCGGCGTGGTGCTGGGCAACCACAACCGCCGCGAGATCCAGGCCGACCTCACGGGCCCGGCCAGCGAGGACGGCCAATGGCTATACCGCGTGATTGCCGTGGGACGCGACAGCGATACCCAGGTCCAATACGCGCCGGACGACCGGCTGATGCTGGCGCCGTCCCTGACCTGGCGCCCCAGCGCAGCCACCTCGCTGACGCTGCAGGCCACCTGGCAGAAGGATCGCGCCGGCACCACACAATCCTTCCTGCCGTGGAGCGGTTCGGTGCAGGAAAATCCCAACGGCCGCATCCCGACCCGCCGCTTCGCCAGCGAGCCGGGCTTCGACGCCTACGACACCGAGCAGTTCAGCGTCGGCTGGCTGTTCGAGCATCAGTTCAACGACACCTGGAAAGTGCGGCAGAACTTCCGCAACACGGTCAGCAGCGTCGACTACAAGACGCTCTATCCCAACGTCTACGGCGCGCGCCGCGGCGATTCCTACATCGATCCGGAACAGACCACCGTCGACCGCATTTTCTATGTCAACAAGCCGCGCATGCGCACGCTGCTGGCGGACCAGAACCTGGAAGGCAAGCTGAACTGGGGCCGCACGGAGCACACGGTGATCTTCGGCATGGATTATTCGCGCTACCGCGAGACCAGCCAGACGGCCAGCGGCGCGGGCTCGCCGCTGAATCTGTACCACCCCGTGTACGGCAACGTGCCCGAGTACGAACTGTCGGACAACCCCAAGATCAATCAGCAGCAGATCGGCTTCTACGCGCAGGACCAGATCAAATTCGACAAGAACTGGATCTTCCTGGCCGGCATCCGCCGCGACCGCGCCGACAGCACCACCGAAGGCCAGGACCGCGAAACCGACATGGCCACCACCAAACGCTTTGGCCTGATGTACGCCGCGGACAACGGCTGGTCGCCCTACCTCAGTTACAGCGAATCGTTCACGCCCATCGCCGGCGCCGACTTCTATAACCAGCGCTGGAAGCCCATGCGCGGCAAGCAGGTGGAGGCCGGCATCAAGTACATGCCGAAGGACGCCGACATCGAATTCACCGCGGCCGCCTACGACCTGCGCGAGAAAAACCGCCAGACCAACGACCCGAACAACCCCAACAACCAGATCCAGGCCGGCAAGACCCGCACCCGCGGCGTGGAGCTGGAGCTGCGCGGCCGCGTCACCAAGGATGTGGACGTGATCGCCAACTACATCTACACCGACCTGGATCCGCAGCTGGAAGCGCAGCCCAAGCACATGGCCTCCATGTGGGGCAAGTACCGCTTCGCGCTGGCCGGCCAGCCTGGCTTCGCGGTGGGCGCGGGCGTGCGCTACCTGTCGGCGTTCCGCGACGGCGGCGCCCCGGAAACGCCGGCGGTCACGCTGTTCGACGCCATGCTCAGCTACGACAACGGTCCCTGGCGCTATGCGCTGAACGTGAACAACATTGCGGACCGCACGTATGAGGTGGTCTGCCTGGACCGCGGCGACTGCTTCTACGGCGCGCGCCGCACCGTCATGCTGAGCGGCGCCTACCGCTTTTAAAATCGGAACCGCCTCCGGGTCCGGGTACCTGTACGTACATGCTGTACGTACAGGTGTACACTACGGTTTTTCAACCCTGTTCAACCGTCTGACAGACGCGCGCTCGAACGTCTGCAACCCAGAAAAACCGTCCTGGAGACTCCGATAGTGTCGACCGAAACTTCCCGCTCGCCCTTTTTTGGCACGATGCAGAAAATCCCCGGTGGATTGATGCTGGTGCCGCTGATCCTGGGTTCCCTGATCGGCACCTTCGCTCCCGACGCCCTGGCGATCGGCGGCTTCACCACGGCGCTGTTCAAGAACAGCGCCCTGCCCCTGATCGCGCTGCTGATCTTCGCCACCGGCACCCAGGTCAACACGCGCACCGGCGGCCCCATCCTGGCCACCGCCGGCACCATCCTGCTGATGAAGACCCTGGTGCCCGCCACCCTCATCATCATCCTGGGCAGCTACGTCGGCCTGGACGGCGTGCTGGGCGTCTCCATCCTGGCGATGCTGGCCGCCTTCGACAACAGCAACGGCGGCCTGTGGCTGGCCTATACCGGCCAGTACGGCGATGCCCGCGACCGCGGCGCCTATGTGGCCAGCGCGGTCAACGACGGCCCCTTCTTCAGCCTGCTGTTCCTGGGCGCCTCGGGCCTGGCCGATATCCCCATGATCGCCCTGGTGGCGGCGCTGGTGCCGTTCCTGCTGGGCGTGGTGGTCGGCAACCTGGATCCCAAGTGGCGCGACGTGCTCAAGCCCGTGCCCAACATCGTCATCCCGTTCTTCGCCTTCGCGCTGGGCACTGGCATCAACCTGGGCGCCGTGGTTTCCGGCGGCATCAGCGGCCTGATCCTGGGCCTGATCATCAGCCCCATCACCGGCGGCCTGGTCTACCTGGGCTATCGCTACATCCTGAAGCGCGGCGGCAAGAGCGGCCTGGGCTTCGCGGCCGGCACCACCGCCGGCAACGCCATCGCCACC
>MCND01000416.1_pt1 | contig 12809 bp, 11 predicted proteins | sample 778211 | NCBI WGS metagenome assembly MCND01 (sample SAMN04296812, study PRJNA304217) | bioreactor metagenome | isolation source: activated sludge enriched with benzalkonium chloride | place: Turkey: Istanbul urban wastewater treatment plant
ACTGTCGTTCCTGGGGCTGGGCGATCCCAACGTCATGAGCTGGGGGCTGATGATCGGCAGCAACCGCCCCTACATCCTGACCGCGTGGTGGGCGGTGACGCTGCCCGGCGCGGCGATTTTCCTGACGGTGCTGGCCGTGAGCCTGATCGGCGACGGCCTGAACGACGCGCTCAATCCGGCGTCCAGGGGACGGCTATGAACGCCGCCGTCCCGCAGGCGATGACGCCCGGCGACGCGCCGGTGGCCGGCGCGGCCGATCCGGTGCTGCGCGTGGAGAACCTGACGCTGGCCTTTCGCGCGCGCGGTCGCAGCGCCGACGTGCTCAATGCGGTCAGCTTCGAGCTGCGGCCGGGCGAGACGCTGTGCCTGGTGGGCGAGTCCGGCTGCGGCAAGAGCATGACCGCGCTGGCCATCATGCGGCTGGTGCCTGAGCCCGGACGCATCGGCGGCGGCCGTGTGCTGCTGCGCGGCGAGGACCTGGCCGCGCGCGACGAGGGCGCGATGCGGCAGGTGCGCGGCAACAGCATTTCCATGATCTTCCAGGAGCCGATGACCGCGCTGAATCCGGTCTACACGGTGGGCGAGCAGATCGCCGAGCCGCTGCGGCTGCACCAGGGCCTGGACAAGGCGCGGGCGCGGGCGCGCGCCATCGAGATGCTGCGCTCGGTGGGCATACCCGCGCCCGAGCGGCGCGTGGATGATTATCCGCACCAGATGTCCGGCGGCATGCGCCAGCGCGTGATGATCGCCATCGCGCTGGCCTGCGATCCGGCCGTGCTGATCGCCGATGAGCCGACCACGGCGCTGGACGTGACCGTGCAGGCGCAGATCTTCGACCTGCTGCGCGAACAGCAGGCGCGGCGCGGCACGGCGGTGCTGATGATCACGCACGACATGGGCGCGGTGTCCGAGATGGCCGACCGCATCGTGGTGATGTATGGCGGGCGCATCGTCGAGCAGGGCGCCTGTCGCGACGTGCTGACCGAGCCGCTGCATCCGTACACGCAGGGCCTGATCGCCTGCCTGCCGGAGCTGGACCGCGAGCCGGACGAGGCGCGGCCGGACCTGCCGGAGATCCCCGGCGTGGTGCCGTCGATCTGGGATCGCGGGCCGGGCTGTCCGTTCCAGGCGCGCTGCGAGCGGGCGATGCCGCGCTGCGGCGAGGCGTTTCCGCCGCTGGCGCGGCCGTCGCGGGCTGGCGCGATGCATGGGGACGCCGATGCCGCAATGGCTTCCGACGCGGCGGCATCCGGCGCGGAGCATGGCGTGGCCTGCTGGCTTTATGTGGAGGCGCAATCATGATCCAGACCTCGACCCCGGCCTCAATCCATACTCCGGCCCCGGCCGCCTCCGCGCCGCTGCTGTCGGTGCGCGACCTGGCCGTGCATTTCCCCGTATCGGGCGGCGGCGGCCGGACCGCCACGGTCAAGGCCGTGGACGGCGTGTCCTTCGAGCTGGCGCGGGGCCGCACGCTGGCCATCGTGGGCGAGTCGGGCTCGGGCAAGACCACCACGGCGCTGTCGGTGCTGCGCTTGTCCGAGCCCACCGCCGGCGTCATCCATTTCGACGGGCAGGACCTGACCGCCCTGCGCGGCGAGCCGTTGCGCCGCATGCGCCGCCAGTTGCAGCTGGTGTTCCAGGATCCGTATTCCTCGCTCAATCCGCGCCAGCGCGCCGGCGACATCGTGCGCGCGCCGCTGGACCTGATGGACATCGGCCCGGCGGCCGGGCGCGCGGCGCGCGTGGCCGAGATGTTCGAGCTGGTGGGCCTGCGGCAGGACCAGCAGGCGCTGTATCCGCACCAGTTCTCCGGCGGCCAGCGGCAGCGGCTGAACGTGGCGCGGGCGCTGGCCAGCGGGCCGGACCTGATCGTCTGCGACGAGCCGGTGTCGGCGCTGGATATCGCCATCCGCGCGCAGATCCTGAACCTGCTGCGCCGGATCCAGCGCGAGCGCGGCCAGTCCTTCCTGTTCATCTCGCACGACATGGCGGTGGTCGAGCACATCTGTGACGACATCGCGGTGATGTACCTGGGCAAGATCATCGAGCGCGCCTCGCGCCGCGCCTTCTTCACGCGGCCGCTGCATCCCTACAGCATGGCGCTGATGTCGGCGGTGCCCACCGTGAGCGGTGGGCGCGAGGCCGCCGCGCGCCGCGTGCGGCTGGCGGGCGATCCGCCCAGCCCGGTGGATCCGCCGCCGGGCTGCCGGTTCGCGGGGCGCTGTCCGGCCGCGCGGCCGCTCTGTTCAGCCAGCGAGCCGCCGCTGCGCGAGGTGGCGCCGGGTCATGACGTGGCCTGCCATTTCGTCGAGCGACGCGACGGCGCGCTGGTCGCGCCGCTGTAGATGACGACAAGTTCAGTGGCCGGCAAGTTCATGGGCGCGATGCGCCCGGCCCCGGCCTTGGCGGCGGGGCTTCGCGGCCGCGTCCCGCTTTGCAGCTTTCTCACTATCCCGCCACAGGAGTCCGATCCATGTCCCAGCCCGCCGTTCCGACCACGATCTACCAGGCCCGCAGCATCCTCACCATGAATCCGGCCCGACCGCGCGCCACCCACGTGGCGGTGCGCGACGGCCGCATCCTGGGCGTGGGCGGGCTGGACGAGCTGAAGACCTGGGGGCCGGCCGAGCTGGACCGGCGCTACGCCGACCAGGTGCTGATGCCCGGCCTGGTGGAAGGCCACTGCCATCTGCCCGAGGGCGGCATGTGGAAGTTCGTGTACGTGGGTTATTACGATCGTCGTGGTCCGGATGGCAGGACCTGGACCGGGCTCAAGAGCTTCGAGGCGGTGGCGGCGCGGCTGCGCGAAGCCGAGGCCGCGCTGCCCGCGGACCGGACGCTGATCGGCTGGGGCTTCGATCCGATCTACTTCGGCGGCGAGCGCATGGACCGCCGCCACCTGGACGCGGTGTCCAGTGAACGTCCAGTCGTGGTGATGCACGCCAGCATGCACCTGATGAACGTGAACGGCGCCATGCTGGCGCGGGCCGGCATCGATGCCGATACCGACGTGGACGGCATCACCCGCCTGCCCGACGGCAGCCCCAGCGGCGAGCTGTGCGAATTCGCGGCCATGTTTCCCGTGATACGCCTGATCGGCAACCCCTTCCGCACCGTGGGTCTGTCGGAAGACGGGCTGCGGCTGTTCGGGCAGGTGGCGCGGCGCGCCGGCGTCACCACCGCCACCGATCTGGTGAACGAGCTGGAAGGGGAAGGGCTGGCGCGGCTGTCGCGCATCACGGCCGAGCCGGACTATCCGGTGCGCATCGTGCCGGCGGCCTCGGCGCTGGCCTTTCCGGGCGATCCGGCGCGCTGCCTGGAAACGCTGCGCGCCGCCACGGCGCTGAACCACGACAAGCTGCGCCTGGGCATGGTCAAGCTGGTGGTCGACGGCTCCATCCAGGGTTTCACGGCGCGCCTGCGCTGGCCCGGCTATCACAACGGCGCGCCCAACGGCATCTGGGTGACGGCGCCGGGCGAGCTGGACGGGTTGGTGCAGGCCTATCACGAGGCCGGCGCGCAGCTGCACATTCATACCAATGGCGACGAGGCCACGCAGGTGGCGATCGAGGCGGTGGCGCGGGCGCTGGCGCGCCATCCCCGGCCGGACCACCGGCACACGCTGCAACATTGCCAGATGGCGGACGCGGCGCAGTTCCGGCGCATGGCCAGCCTGGGGCTGTGCGCCAATCTGTTCGCCAACCACATCTACTACTGGGGCGATGCGCACTACGCGCAGACCATGGGGCCGGACCGGGCCGAGCGCATGGACGCCTGCGCCACGGCGGCGCGCGAGGGCGTGCGCTACGCCATCCACTCCGACGCGCCGATCACGCCGCTGGGGCCGCTGTTCACCGCCTGGTGCGCGGCCACGCGAACGACATCCTCGGGCCGGGTGCTGGGCGAGTCCGAGCGCATCGGGGTGGACGAGGCGCTGCGCGCCATCACGCTGGGCGCGGCCTATACGCTGCACATGGATCATCTGGTCGGCTCCATCGAGGTCGGCAAGCATGCGGACTTCTGCGTGCTGGAGGATGATCCCTCGGCCTTGCCGGCCGAGCGCCTGAAGGACGCGCGGGTGTCGGGCACCGTCGTCGGCGGACGGCCGATGGCCTCGGACGCCTGAGATGGACGGCGCAAGGGGCGGACGCATCCCGCTGACCGTGGTCGGCGGTTTCCTGGGCGCGGGCAAGACCACGCTGCTGAACCATGCGCTGGCGCAGGACCGGCGGCGCGCGGCGGTGCTGGTGAACGACTTCGGGCCGGTGGACGTGGACGCGGGCCTGCTGGCGGACAGCGCCGGGCAGGTGCTGCGGCTGGCCAATGGCTGCGTCTGCTGCTCGCTGGCCGGCGGCCTCGACGAGGCGCTGGCGCGGGTGCTGGCGCTGGATCCGCTGCCGGAGTGGATCGTGATCGAAGCCAGCGGCGTGTCCGACCCCGCGCGCATCGCGCAGGTCGGGCTGGCCGATCCGATGCTGCAGCTTGAAGGCGTGGCGGTGCTGGTCGACGCCGCCGCGATCCGCGAGGCGGCGGCCGATCCCTTGCTGGCGGACACGGTGGCGCGGCAGCTGCGCGCGGCCGATCTGCTGGTGCTGAACAAGACCGATCTGGTGTCCGCGCAGGCGCTGGATGCGCTGCGGCATTGGTTGCATGGCCAGACCGGCGGCACGGCAATGGTCGAGGCGCGCGAGGGCCGCGTCGGGCTGGAGTGCCTGGAAGGGGACTGGGACGCCAATGCTTGCGGGTGCGGCGCGTGCGATACGAAGCACGGCCACGCGCACGCGCCGCAGGAGGATCCCGCGCATCCCTTCGACACCTGGGTCTGGCGCGCGCCGCCCTTGCTGGACGCGCGTCGTTTCGCGGATCAGATGAAGCTCCTGCCCCGGCCGCTGATGCGCGCCAAGGGCTGGGTGCGCACGGACCGGCATGGCTGGGTGCTGGCGCAATGGGCGGGCCGGCGGCTGCGTTTCGACGCGCAGGCGCGGCGTCCGGACGATGCCGTCGAACCCGGACTGGTGTTGATCGGCATGCGCGGAGCGGTTGGCTCGGACGAGATCGCGGCCTGCCTGGACGCGGCGGCCCTCGGCTGAACGCGGCTTGCCTACGGCGCGTGAGGCGCTTCGGCCTTCCTGCTTGCCGTCTGGTGCAAGCGATTCCCCCCGTCTGGTTCTAGTCCATCCAACGGCGGCCGCGTACCTTGATCCTGACGATGGCGCATGCCGCGCGGGCCTGGGCGGCGCGCCGTTCCGCGACTACAGGCCCACAGAGGAGAGCAGGCAATGGGGACCACCATGGACAAGAGCGTCAGCGTGGACATGCTGGCCGAATTCGCGGCCGCATGGAACCGGCACGACATCGATGCGCTGATGTCCTTCATGAGCGAGGACTGCGTGTTCCTGACCGTGGCCGGACCGGATCAGTGGGGCGCGCGGCACGAGGGATCCGACGCCGTGCGCCGCGCCTTCGCGGCGGCCTGGCAGAACTTTCCGGACGCGCAGTGGCGCAACGGCCGTCACTGGGTCTGCGGCGAGCATGGCGTGTCGGAATCGACCTTCACCGGCACGGCGGCGGACGGCTCGCGGGTCGAGGCCGACATGGTGGACGTGTTCACCTTCAAGAACGGCAAGATCCAGGTCAAGAACGCCTACCGCAAGCAGCGCCCGGCCTTGCCGGCGCGCGCCTGAGGCGGCCGCCGCCCCGATACCGCAGGGAGCCCAAGCATGGACGCTCGCATGGATGCGCGGATGAATGCCCGCATGGACGCTTCGACGCCGGGCCGCGCCGGCCCCCGGCCTTATGACCCGGCCTACGATCCGCTGGTGTCGCCGCCGGGGCAGGGCCAGGACTACGCGCCCACCTACTGGGTCGCCACCGCCGGGCCGCCGCCGCAGGACGACGGCCCGGTCAATGGCGACATGGAGGTGGACGTCGCCGTGGTCGGCTCGGGCTTCACCGGGCTGTCGGCGGCGCTGACGCTGGCGCGCGACTACGGCGTGCGCGCCGTGGTGCTGGAAGCCAACCGCGCGGTCTGGGGCTGCACCAGCCGCAACGGCGGCCAGGGCCAGAACGCCTCGGGAAGGCTGTACCGCTCGCAGTGGATCCAGCGCTGGGGGCTGGACACGGCCCGCCGGCTGGACGCCGAGATCCGCGAGGGTTTCGAATACTGGAAGAGCCTGGTGGCGCAGGTGGACTGCGACGCGCAGCCGGGCGGCCATCTGTACACGGCGCATCGGCAGAAGAAGATGGCCTTCCTGGAGAACGAGAGCCGCGTCATGCGCGAGGTCTTCGGCTACGACACGCGCATGCTGAGCAAGGACCAGCTGCGCGAGCGCTACGTCGACGATCACGAGGCCGTGGGCGCGCTGCTGGAGCCGGACGGCGTGGGCGTGCATCCGCTCAAGCTGGCCTACGGCTACCTGCGCCAGGCGCGCGCGCTGGGCGCGAGCATCCATCCGTCCAGCCCGGTGCTGGGCTGGCGCGCGCAGAACGGCGCTTACCTGTTGCAGACCCCCGGCGGCACGGTGCGCGCGCGGCGCGTGGCCTTCGCCACCGGCGGCTACACGGCGCAGGGCGTGAATCCGCTGCTGGACAACCGCATCATGCCGGTGCTGTCCAACTCGCTGGTGACGCGCGCGCTGTCGCCGGCGGAGCTGGAGGCGGCCGGCCTGAAAAGCACCGTCTTCATCACCGACACGCGCACGCTGCGCTTTTACTACCGGCTGCTGCCGGACGGCCGCGTGCAGATCGGCAGCCGCAGCGCGGTCCATGGCGCCGACGCGCAGAACCCGCGCCACCTGGCCTTGCTCAAGGCCGGGCTGGCGCGCAAGTTCCCGTCGCTGCGCGACGTGGACGTGGATTATTCCTGGTGGGGCTGGGTGGACGTCAGCCACGACATGATGCCGCGCGTGACCCAGCCGGATCCGGCGCAGCAGGTCTATTACGCGTTTGGCTATGGCGGCAACGGCGTGTCGTTCTCGGCGCATGCCGGCCGCCGGCTGGCGCAGCGGCTGATGGGCCAGGACGGCCTGAAATGGGACCTGCCGATCTACGACTCGCCCTTGCCGGGCCATCTGTTCGCGCCGTTCCGCCGGCTCGGCCAGAGCCTGCTGTACCGCTGGTACTACCTGCGCGACGAGATGTTGTGAAGACGGGGGCCGGCGCGCCGGCCCCCCCTCAGGCCGCCGCCCGCATGCGGTAGCGGCGCACCACCTCGGCCAGACGGGCGATGCCCGGGTCGATCTGCTCCAGCCGGATCGAGGTGAAGCCGATCCGCAGGAAGTTGCGCGGCGCGCTGGCGTCGTCCATGAAGAACACCTTGCCCGGCTCGATCACCACGCCATCGGCCAGCGCGGCCTCGGCCAGCTCGGCGGCGTCGAGCCAGGGCGGACCCTCCAGCCAGCAGAACGAGGATCCGGTGATGGGCGCGGCGCGGAAGTCCGGCAGGTGGCGCGCTAGCGCGCGCGCCAGCTCGGCGCCGCGTTTCTGGTACTCCTGCGACTGGCGCCGCAGCAGCGAATGGTGGTGGCCCAGCGAGATGAACAGCGAGAAGGCGCGCTGGATGTAGGCCGACGGATGGCGCAGCATCAGCCGGCGCAGCGCGCGCAGCTCGACCGCCAGCTCGGGCGGGGCGACGATGTAGCCGATGCGCAGGCCCGGCGCGAAGGACTTGGCCAGACTTCCCACGTAGATGACGCGGCCCTCGCGGTCCAGGCTCTTGAGCGCCGGCACCGGCTCGGCGCCCCAGCGGCTTTCGCTCTCGAAATCGTCCTCTATGATCATGCTGTCGGCCTGGCTGGCCAGGGCCAGCAGGCTGTCGCGGCGTTCGCGCGACAGCGTGACGGACGTGGGGCATTGATGGCCGGGCGTGACGAACAGATAGTCGCAGCCCAGCAGCTGGGTGCCGGTGATCAGGCCGTGTTCGTCGACGGGCAGCGGCAGCAGGTGGCGGGTGTGGCTGGCGAAGATATTGCGCGCGTCGGGATAGCCGGGGTCTTCCATGCCGACCACCGTGTCGTCGTTGACCAGCAGGTCGGCCAGCAGGTAGAGCGCGTGCTGCGCACCCACGGTGATGACGATCTCGGACGCGTCGGCCCAGACGCCCCGGCGCGGCAGCACCTGGGTGCGGATCTGCTTGATCAGCGCGGGGTCGTCGTGGGTGATGAGGTCCGGCGCCCAGCTGCGGATGTCCAGCACCGACAGCGCCTTGATACAGCACTCGCGCCATTCGGCGGTGGGAAACAGGTCCTGGTCGAACTGGCCATAGACGAAGGGGTAGGGCTGCTTCTGCCAGTCGCGCGGCTTGACGATATTGCGTTGCAACGAGGGTCGAAAGCGCAGCCGCTCGTCCCAGCGCGCGGGGCGCTGCGCGTCATCGGCCGCCGTTGTTGTGGCGGGCGCGCCATGGCCCTGCGCGGGGTTTTGCAGATGCCCCTGCATGACCGAATCGCTGACGAAATGGCCGCTGCGCTCGCGCGACACCAGATAGCCCTCGCTGACCAGCTGCTGGTAAGCGAACACCACCGTGTTGCGCGCGATGCGCAGGTGGTCGGCCAGGTGGCGGCTGGAGGGCACCGGCGCGCCGGGCGGCAGGTGGCCGCTGAGGATGGCCGAGACCAGCATCTGGCGCACGCGGCCCTGCAGGCTGAGATTGGGGGCGCTTTCGCGTTCGAACAGACGTTCCCACAACACAGGCTTGAGCATCGCGGCCTGGCTGGACATGGCGGCTCCTTCTGAGGGCGGCGGACGCGGCCGCCAGCGGCGGGGCGTCCGGTGCCGGCGCGCCGCGACGGGCGGCCGGTTCCGTTCTTCAGCATAGAGGAGCGGGGGGCTGCAAGGAATGGGGGATTGCCCTGCCGGCCTCCGTATCGCGGGTTCAGGCGCAACCTGAGGCGCAATGTCGGATGCACAGCGGATGCAACGGCGGACCCAACGGCGGACGCAACGTCAGATCCGGCCCTTCCAGGGGATCGCCAGCCGTTCCAGGTAGCGCACCAGCAGATCGAAGGCGAAGGCGAAGGCGCCGATCACGATGATGCCCATGATGACGGTGTCGCTGGCCAGGAACTGCGCGGCGTTCAGCACCATGAAGCCCAGTCCCCGGTCTGCCGCCACCATCTCGGCCGCCACCAGCGTGGTCCAGCCCACGCCGATGCCGATCCGCATGCCGGTGAAGATCTCGGGCAGCGCGGCCTTCAGGATCACGTGCCGCACGATCTGCGCGCGCGATCCGCCCATGGCGTAGGCGGCGTGGATCTGCTCGATCGACACCGAGCGCACGCCGGCGCGCGCGGCGATGGCCATGGGCGCGAAGATGGCCAGGTAGATCAGGAAGATCTTCGGGAATTCGCCGATGCCGAACCAGATGATGACCAGCGGCAGGTAGGCCAGCGGCGGCAAGGGGCGGTAGAACTCGATCGGCGGGTCCAGCACGCCGCGCGCCCAGCGGTTCACGCCCATCAGGATGCCGGCCGGGATGGCGGTCAGGCAGGCCAGGAAGAACGCGCCGAACACGCGCGACAGGCTGGCCAGCGCGTGCTCGGCCAGCGTCGAGTTGGCCACGCCGTCGGTCATGGCGGACACGAACTTGCCGTACACCGCCAGCGGCGAGGGCAGGAACAGCGGCTTGACCCAGCCGGCCTCGGTCACCAGGAACCACAGGCCCAGCAGCGCGACGCTGGTCAGCAGGCTGATGTGGCCGCTGTAGCCCGCGCCCGGCGCGCCGTAGACCTTGCCGGGTGAGGGCGGCCGGCGGCGCGGCCGCGTCGTGTCAGGCATGGACGGCGTGCTCATCGGCGCCGGCGCGCTCGTCGCCGTAGATGATGCCGAGGACTTGTTCGCGCATGGCGATGAAGTCCGGACTGGATTTGATGCCACGTCCATCGCGGGTCTCCAGGAAGCGCCGGTTGAAGTCCGGCGTGAAGGTGTGGGTGATGCGTCCGGGACGCGGCGACATGACGATCAGCCGCGAACTCAGGAACAGCGCCTCTTCCACGCTGTGCGTGATGAAGAAGAACATCTTTCCGGTCTCGCGCCAGATGTCCAGCAGCAATTCCTGGATGGTCTCGCGGGTGAGCGCGTCCAGCGCCGCCATGGGCTCGTCCATCAGCAGCATGGCGGGATCGCAGGTCAGCGCGCGGGCGATGCCCACGCGCTGCTGCATGCCGCCGGAGAGCTGGTAGATCATGTGGCGGTGAAAGTCCTGCAGCCCGACCAGCTCCAGGTTGCGGCGGGCGCGGGCGCGCCGGGTCTGCTTGTCCACGCCCTGCAGCATCAGGCCGAACTCGGTGTTTTCCAGCACGTTCAGCCAGGGCAGCAGCGCGTGCTTCTGGAACACCACGCCGCGATCGGCGCCGGGGCCTTCGATGGGCCGGCCGGCCAACGTGATGCGGCCTTCCGTGGGCGACAGAAAGCCCGCCAGCAGGCTCAGCAGCGTGGTCTTGCCGCAGCCGGATGCTCCCAGCGCCACCACGAACTCGCCGGGCTGGATGGTCAGGTTGACGTTCTGCAGCGCGACCACCGGGCCGCTGTCGTGCAGGCCGGGATAGGTGACGCTGACTCGGTCGGCGCACAGCACGCGCGCCTCGGGTGACTGCATGGGCATGCCTGTTCCCCTTGCTTGATGACGGCGGGATCCGGACAGGGCCGGATCCCGGCCAGGCCGGCGCCGCGCGCGGCCTGGCCGCCTGCCTATTTTGCCGCCGTCTTGGCGTACTGGTCCGTTACGTAGGGGCTGTAGTCCCCCAGCGCCTTGTCGATCTGCTTCTGTTCCTTCAGGAACTGCGCGCTGGCATTGAAGGCGCGCGTCGCGCCGGCTTCCTTGCCGCCGCCCAGCCAGGCGCCCGAGGCCTGTTCGGCGGCGGTCGGGAACACCAGCAGGCCCAGCGCCTCGGCCACGTCCTCGGGCTTGCCGCCGATCAGCTTGACGATGTGCCTGACCTGCGGCGAGTCGGCCGTCCAGGCCGCCGGGTTGGCGCGGTAGGCGGCATAGGACTTGGCCATCACGCCGGTGAAGGCGGCCATGAACTTGGGGTTTTTCTCGGCCCAGGCGCGGTCGGCCACCAGGCCGTCGAAGGTGGGCACGCTGGCTTTGCCGATCTGTTCGGAGTCGGCGATGATCTTGCCGCTCTTGGCGATCTCGGTCAACGCCGGCGGCCAGACATAGGCCGCGTCGATGTCGCCGCGCGCCCAGGCCGCGACGATCTGCGGCGGCTGCATGTTCAGGATGCGCACGTCGCGCGGCGGAATCTTCCATACCTGTTCCAGCCCGACCAGCAGGTGGAAGTGCGAGGTCGACACGAACGGCGTGGCGACGCGCTTGCCCTTCAGGTCGGCGGTGCTTGCGATGCCCGAGCCGTTGCGCGCCACCAGCGCCTCGGACTTGCCGATGTTGTCCAGCACCCAGAACAGCTGCAGGTCCACGCCGCGCGTGGCGGCGGCGGTGATGCCGGTCGAGCCCAGCACGCCCACCGGCACCTTGCCCGAGGCCAGCGCGGTGGAAATGTCGCCGCCGGACGTGAACTGGCGCCAGTCGACCTGGTAGCCGGCATCTTTCAGGGCGGCATCCATGCTGCCGTCGGCGATGGCGGTCAGGAAGGGGCCGACGATCAGCTGGTAGCCGACCACCAGCTTGGTCTGGGCCTGGGCGGACGCCGCCAGCAACAGCGCGGCCAGGCCGGCGGGCAGGCAGCGGCGGATGATGCGCAAACTCGCGTTCATGGTGATCTCCGTGGGTGAGACCGCGTCCCGGCGCGTCCGGCTGCTCCGCGTCGCTGCGGTGTGATGCCAGTTTGCCCGGTTGGGGATGGAACGCTAGGGCCAGATGGGGGGATCAATAGGTGCCACGGTGAGGCGCGGCTACGCCTGGATGGAACCGACGACGGCGTGAAAGTCACAAAACAGACCACGAGACATCCTTGGCAAGGACTGATTCCATGAATGCAACGCTCAGGAGCCTGTTGGCGGGCTTTTGTGATTACGTGCAGGCCGCGGACCGCGAACAGATCATCTCGACCGGCAACCTGCTGTTCGACGGCGTCGCCTTTACCGTGAAATCCAGGGAGCAGGGGCAGCGGCGGGAAATGCTGATCTATTGCGATTTCGGCGAGGCGGCGCCGGAAGAAGGCGACGAGACGTGCCGGCGGCTGCTCGAGGCCAATCTGCTCATGTACAACGGCTCGTCGGCCTGCGTGTTTTCCTTGACGCCCGACACGGGGCGAGTCGTGCTGCTCAGCCATCTGGACATGAAAGGGCTGTCCGCCGGACGGCTGGCGGCCAATCTGGGGATGCTGGCCGCCTGCGCGCTGGCCTGGCGCGACGGCAGTCTCGATTTCAACAATCCCTGGCGCATGGGATTGCCCGAAGCGGCGGTCCTGCGCGACAGGGCCTGAGAGCCGGACGGGAGCGAATCATGATGGATGGAATCAACGCGGGTGGCCAGACCTCCGCCCCTAAAGCGGCGTGGTACGAGACGGTCAAGCCTGCCGTCGCTTCGACGCTTACGCTTGCTGTCACAGGTGCGATCTATGGCGCGGTATCGGGCGCGGTGCAGGACGCGACGAGCGCGCTGTTGAAAGCCTCGCCGCCCTCGAAGTCCGGCGCCGATCTGAACGCCGGCGCCCTGCCGCTCGCGGCCTTGGTGGTGTCCGGCCTGGCGGGCGGAGTGTGCGGGTGGAACGCGGGCAAGATGGCCTACGACCGAATCAATGAGAAGGACTGGCTTGGCGATTGGGGGCAGGCGGGCAAGGGGATGCGCGTCCTGGTCGCGGCCGGGGTGGGAGGCGGTACGGCGGCGGCCGTATTCATGGGGACCG
>MCND01000418.1_pt1 | contig 12777 bp, 10 predicted proteins | sample 778211 | NCBI WGS metagenome assembly MCND01 (sample SAMN04296812, study PRJNA304217) | bioreactor metagenome | isolation source: activated sludge enriched with benzalkonium chloride | place: Turkey: Istanbul urban wastewater treatment plant
CTGGACAGCCTGGTCGACGAGATCGGCGAGACCTGCAACTGCACCATGCTGGACGGCGACGAGGTCGTCTACCTGGACCGCGTCGAAACCGCCTGGCCGCTGCGCGTCAACCTGCAGCCCGGCTCGCGCGTGCCGCTGCACTGCAGCGCCAGCGGCAAGCTGTTCCTGGCCCACATGCGGCGCGAGGCGCGCGAACGCCTGCTGGCCGCCGCGCCGCTGCCGCGCTACACGCCCAACACCTTGTGCGACATGCAGGCGCTGGACCCCGAATTCCGCAGCATCCGCAAGGAAGGCGCCAGCTTCGACCGCGAGGAGTACCTGCTGGGCATCGTCTGCATGGCCGTGCCGATCCTGCACGGCAACCGCGCCGTGGCCGCCGTGGCGCTGCACGCGCCGCTGGCGCGCCTGTCCATCGACGCGGCCCGCGCCTGGCTGCCGCGCATGCAGCAGGCGGCGGCGGCGCTGGCGCGGACGTACGAGGCGGATGCGCAGATGCCGGGCGATTGAACGCGCCCCTGTCTCGAACCCGGCCCTGTCAGAAGCCGATTTGCCCTGGATGACTGCATCAACATAAAATTGACAGCATTGACTGCAATCTCAAGCGATTGACAATGGCGATCCTGACCGTCCGAAACGTGCCCGACGAAGTCCACCGCGCCCTGCGCCTGCGCGCGGCCAACCACGGCCGCAGCACCGAGGCCGAAGTGCGCGAGATCCTGGAACACGCGGTGAAGGCCGAGCAGCGCCCGCGCCTGGGCGACCTGCTGGCGGAACTCGGCCGCAAGGCCGGCCTGCGCAACGAGGACTTCGCCATCCTGGAAGACACGCGCGACCGCAAACCCGCCAAGCCGATGAAAATCGCATGATCGTCCTGGACACCAACGTCGTCTCCGAAGCGATGAAGCCCGAGCCGCATCCGGCGGTCAAGACCTGGTTGAACGACCAGGTGGCCGAGACCCTGTACCTGTCCAGCGTCACGCTCGCCGAGATGATGTACGGCATCGGCGCCCTGCCCGAAGGCCGGCGCAAGCGCGGCCTGGGCATGGTCTTCGACGGCATCGTCGCGCTGTTCGGCGAGCGCGTGCTGGCCTTCGACGCCGACGCCGCCCATCACTACGCGGCGCTGGCCATCAAGGCGCGCGCCGCCGGCAAGGGCCTGCCAATGGCGGACGGTTATATTGCCGCCATCGCCGCCGCCCGGGGATACGCCGTCGCCACCCGCGACGCCGCGCCCTTCCAGGCAGCGGGCATTGCCGTCATCAATCCCTGGGACGCGTCCTAGCCTCCATCCGTGACCGGACCAATATCGTGACCGAAACCGCCTTCTCCTCCCTGCCCCTGGCCCCCGCCCTGCTCCAGAACCTGGAAAGCCTGGGCTTCACGCAGATGACTCCCATCCAGGCGCAGAGCCTGCCCCTGATCCTGGAAGGCCGCGACCTCATCGCCCAGGCCAAGACTGGCAGCGGCAAGACCGCCGCCTTCGGCCTGGGCCTGCTGCAGAAGATCAACCCTCCCTGGCTGGCGCCGCAATGCCTGGTGCTGTGCCCCACGCGCGAGCTGGCCGACCAGGTGGCGCAGGAACTGCGCCGGCTGGCGCGCCAGATCTCCAACATCAAGGTGCTGACCCTGTGCGGCGGCGCGGCGGTGCGCCCCCAGGCCGAGTCGCTGGCCCACGGCGCCCACGTCGTGGTCGGCACGCCGGGCCGCATCCAGGACCACCTGGCGCGCGGCAGCCTGGACCTGGCCGGCCTGAACACCCTGGTGCTGGACGAGGCCGACCGCATGGTCGACATGGGCTTCTACGACGATATCGTCGCCATCGCCTCGCACTGCCCGACCAAGCGCCAGACCCTGCTGTTCTCGGCCACCTACCCCGACAACATCCGCAAGCTGGCCGCCCGTTTCCTGCGCAATCCGGCCGAGGTCAAGGTCGAGGCCCAGCACGACGCCAGCCGCATCGAGCAGATCTTCTACGAGATCAAGCCCGAGGAACGCCTGGACGCCGTCGCCCGCCTGCTGGCGCATTTCCGGCCGGCGTCCACGCTGGCCTTCTGCAACACCAAGATCCGCAGCCACGACCTGGTCGAGGCCCTGAACCAGCAAGGCGTCAGCGCCCTGGCGCTGAACGGCGACCTGGAACAGCGCGAACGCGACGAGATCCTGATCCAGTTCGCCAACAACAGCTGCTCGGTGCTGGTCGCCACCGACGTGGCCGCGCGCGGGCTGGACATCCAGAACCTGGGCGCCGTCATCAACGTGGACGTGACCAAGGACACCGAGGTCCACGTCCATCGCATCGGCCGCAGCGGCCGGGGCGAACAGAAGGGCCTGGCGCTGAGCCTGTGCTCGCCCGACGAGATGCGCTGGGCCACCCTGATCGAGCAATACCAGGGCGCCCCGCTGGTCTGGGGCGACCTGCAATCGCTGCGCCCCAAGGCCGACCGCCCGCTGCGCGCGCCCATGATCACGCTGTGCATCCAGGGCGGCAAGAAGGACAAGCTGCGGCCCGGCGACCTGCTGGGCGCGCTGACCGGCGACGGCGGCCTGACGTTCGAGCAGGTCGGCAAGATCAACGTCACCGAGTTCAACACCTACGTCGCGCTGGACCGCCGCATCGCCAAGCAGGCGTTCTCGCGCCTGTCCAACAGCGCCATCAAGGGCAAGCGCTTCCGCATGCGCTACCTGGAAGAGCTGTAAGCGTTGGTTAATACACCGCCGAATGCTTGATGGATTTGCTCGGGTTTTGCCATAATGGCCGCGCCTGTCCGGACCCCCGGGGAAAAAGGGGGCCGGACAGAGGAACCATAGGCTCGCGGTGCGCTCCAACCAGCCCACTGTTCTTCTCAATCTGAATAAGAGAACCCCAACATGATCAAATCCGACGACACCGGCAAGCTGATCCTGCGCCTGACCCTGGGCATCCTGATCCTGCTGCACGGCCTGTTCAAGCTCTCGGGCGGCGGCGTCAGCGGCATCGCCGGCATGCTGTCCTCGCACGGCCTGCCGGGCTTTCTGGCCTATGGCGCCTACATCGGCGAGATCCTGGCCCCGGTGCTCATCATCGTAGGCATCTACACCCGCCTGGGCGGCCTGATCATCGCCATCAACATGGTGGTCGCCATCCTGCTGGCCCACACCGGCCAGCTCGGCAGCCTGACCAACAACGGCGGCTGGGCGCTGGAACTGCAAGGCATGTTCCTGTTCACGGCGCTGGCCATCGCCTTCATGGGCGCGGGCCGCTTCAGCCTGGCGGGCAATGGCGGGCGCTGGAACTGAGGCGCGCGTGATCGTCCGGCATGAAGACTGACGGCGCGAGCCGCCGGTCGATGGAAACAAGGGTCGCCGGCAGGCGGCCCTTGTTCTTTTAGGATCGCGCTCGCTGGGCGTTTGATCGTGATCCGGCCATTCTTCAAGATTCGTCCGATTGATGATTCCCCGGGGTTACAGTCCGATATTCGTCCGATTGATGACTCCCCGGACAGTCCGAGTGATGACCTCCCAGATGAAGAAATCGCCGACCTCTCCCGCCGACAACGTGGTCGCGCTGTACCAGGAACATGCCCGCGCCTTTGAGCGGCAGAGAAGCCGGGATCTGTTCGAGCGCGGCTGGCTGACGCGCTTTCTGGCGCTGCTGCCGGCATCCGGCAAACCGCGCGTGCTGGACATCGGCTGCGGCAACGGCGTGCCCATCGCCCGCCACCTGATCGAACAGGGCTGCGAGATCATGGGCGTGGACACGTCCCTGCCCCTGCTCGCAGGCGCGCAAGCCGCGTTCCCGGATCACCGCTGGATCGCCGCCGACATGCGCCGCATGCCCTTGAACGAGACCTTCCACGGCCTGATCGCCTGGCACAGCCTCTTTCACCTGAGGCCCGAAGACCAGCGGCCCCTGTTCGCCACCTTCGCACGCCTGGCCGCGCCAGGCGCGCCGCTGATGTTCACCAGCGGGACCACACTGGGGGAAGCGATCGGGGAACTCGAAGGACAGCCGCTGTATCACGGCAGCCTGGACCGCCAGGAGTATCGCGATCTGCTGGAAGCCAACGGTTTCGAAGTGGTGCGATATGTCGAGTGGGACGAGGAATGCGGCCGCGCGAATGTCTGGCTGGCCCGGCGTGGCGGCGCCGTCGAGGGCGAGACGCGTCAGCCGCGCATCACGGCAGTCCCGGGCGGGATCAGTCGCGGTTGATGAAGTCCTGCGTATCCCGGATGAACCAGGGAAGATTCAGCCTTTCTCCCTCGCCGGACTGGATGGTCAGGCGCCGGTCCGAGGAAGCCGGCGCGCTGTTCGGGCTTTGTGCCGAGGGAGATGGCCGGCTGCGGTAGTCCATGTCGGCGCGCCGGGGCGGGGTGTCCGCGCAGGCGGTGAGCGTTGCGGCTGCGACTACGGCTGCGGCAAGAATGGGGCGCAATGCCCGGCGTAGGGTCTTCATGATTTTCTGATCCTGCTCGTGGCACGGGCTGGCGTGCCGGATGGTCATGGATTATCTCCACACCTTACTCGCAATGCGCAACACGCGGCAGCATCAGGTCTCCAGGGAAACGCCTGTTTCGTTGAATGATCGCAACCGTTCGTCCACCTCAATTCCACATACCAGTAAACGAACGGGAGCCGGCTCTCCCTGTCTTGGATGGCGATAAACAAGTCAGACGTTTCTTAATATGAAATATTTTTTCAAAACGTCTCGAGATTGAGTTAAATTGCCTCACCCAATCAGACCCTCTTCTCCCTCGCTGACGGATTAAAAAAATGCGCCTTTTGCCGCCTTTGGTTTTGACAATGGCCGTTCTTGCAGCTGGTTGCGCTCCCGCGCTCAAGACAACGACGCCTCCTGCCGTTCAGGCCGGAATGCAGTCGGCAGTCTCTGTTTCCGCCAATATGCCTGAGAAAAAGTATCTGCCGAATCAGGCAGGCTACATCGAAGGCACGCGCTATATCTTTATGCAGACTGGCGGCGGCAGCATTCTGTTAGGACCGATTTTTGGCAGCATGAACGTTTCCCGTCTGTCCCAGGAAATGGCCAAGCAATACAAGGACTCGGTCATACAGGTTGATCCGCTGCCAGCCTCGACTGCCGCCTTGGAAGCCGCCGGCATCAAGGCATCTGGAGAAGCCGCGGCTTTCAATCTCAAGCCATTTGTCTTCGTGCAGCGTTGCGACGACGAGAGATTCAGGCTGGCCCTGGTCTTCCATGTCGACAACGCCAACACCAAGTGGACTGGCCGCTACACCTACCATCTGCAATCGGTATACCCCGAGAAGGAATTGGCCCAATTGTCCGAAGGGCAACTGGACCAATACAAGAAAGAGCTCACCACTGCGGCAACTGCGCTCGCAGGCCTCGTCAAGCGAGACCTGAAGGGCGATTTGCCCGCCACCGGCAAGCGGGTCAATCTCGGTAGCCTGCATCTGCTTGGCAGCAAGATGGGCGGGCTGGGGATGTATACCAAGCCGGAAGACATGTACTTCGCCAACTCGCAGATTCTTGAAGAAACGGATGAATACGTGATCGCACGGGTTCCCGGAATGATGGAGTCCAATGTGTTCGGCGGAGCCATCGCCTACGGCGTCCAACGACTGGCCAAGAACCAGATCCACACGATGAAACCGTATTAACGCTTGAACCCGAAAACTCCCCGGTTTCCACATCACATCGACCCCAGCCATGTTCATTCTGATTGAAGACCGCGCCGAGATTCGCAGGGCCCAATCTCAACTCGAAGCAACGCTACGCCGCGAATTTTCAATAAAGGAAGTTCGCGACATCGGCTGGCAAGGCGGCCGACGGCCGGCCGCGAAGCTGCACTCGAATGGTGAATACTGGTACTGGTCGCAGGATCACAAGAACACATCCAATCCGCGACGATTGAATTGGTTTGGCCGGATCTATGAAGGCCCCGGTGTCGCCATCGCCGTTGAAATCAATATTCCCTACGAAGGACGCAACGATTCCGTTGCAGGCTTTTTCGCCAAGCACGCGTCCAGCGGACAGATCTATCTTTTCCATTCCGGACGAGTAGGCGGCGGAGCAACGGGGGTCAAAAAGGACGCGTTCGTGGCCTGGTCGGATCTTCAAACTCATCCGGTATATGCCCGCGATGGGTCGCAGAAGGAAGGTCTGCTCGTCATGCCTATCGCTGCGCGTGGCGCCGCCCTTGCAGCCGTAGCCTACGTAGAGGCCATCATCGATTTCAAGGCTGCCGTCCGGGAGGGCAGGACGGAGACCACGACCGCCAAGGAAAAGGAACACCAGTATCGCGCGTACTTTGATGAATCCTTCGGCCGCAGAAAGGGACGGGCCTCGGCCCGCGACATCGACTACGTATCCAGGCATGGCGAAGTAGTGAAAAGCCTGAGCGAATGGCGTCAACGCAAAGGCCTTGCCAGGAATCAACAAATCGTCAAGTCCGTATTGCTCGATCTTGGCGTATCCAGGGGAACCGAGCTGGTCGAGGCCTATGAAGTCAAAACCTCGACCATGCGCGGCGATATATACACCGGCATCGGGCAGTTGACCGTTCACGCCAAACGTGTTGACTGCCTGCGCACCCTGGTGCTGCCAGCGGACGAGAGCTTGGCCACAGACCTAATCGCCGCCCTAAAGCGAAACAATATACAGCTGCAACGATATCGACTCACGGAAACGGGCGTTACCCTGCTTTGAATTTTTCAACTCTCTCGTGACTTCTATTTTCCAATAAATAATAAACAAATATAGATAGCACGACCTCTCCTCAGAAATAACCAGCACCAGCCAGGCACCCTGCATCTCTTCACAACGCCCCTCTTGCCTCGCTGATTTCGATGCCATCTTCGCCTGTTCTTGGCACGCAATCTAACAAACACTGACAAAATAGTTATCTTCAAGGGAATGGCCACCTTTTCTCAAGGAAATCACATGAGTTCCTTGGGCGCCTCCTGGCGTTCCCGAAAACCCCCGACCACACGAAGCCCAACGTGAAACAATGCTATTTCATTAGCATTCAATTTGTCATTTTTCGCCAATCTAATCATAAAGATGGTATCCAGCGAACTATTTTTATAACAATGGCTGGCACCCTCTTTATCAAATACCACAACCTGGATGGTATCCATTTTTTTATTCTTTTCCCTGCAAAAAAACTGGTTTAAATTTCGTCCTTTTTTTCAATAACCGGCTCCGTTCGCGCACCTTGCATCGCCTCCCTGGCAGCACTTTCACAGCGATTCAGTAACGATCGGACATAAGGTTATTAATCGACCCAAAAGGACTCACGTTTTGATCTATGGCAAGAAAAAATGGCTGACAACGACGGTCGCGCTTAGCGCGACCTATTGCGCGGGCGTCATGGCCGCCGACCTGACGATTGCGCCAGGCAATACGCAGGTATTCGACGGCTCGGCCAGCTTCCCCGGCGGCGTCGACGTCAACGGCGGCACGCTGGTGATCGGCGGCAACGGCGGCGGCGCGGGCGTCACGCTCGGCGGCAACGTCAATGCGACCGCGAACTCCACCGTCTCGGGCTTCGGCGCGATCAACGGCAACCTCAACGTCTCGGGCAACTCGCGCGTCGCGCCGGGCTATCCCGTCGGCACCCCCACCGGCGTCTCCAACGGCAACCTCATCGTCAACGGCAACCTGTCGATGAACAACGCCGTGTACGACTTCGAGACCGGCTACGCCGGCCTGCCCATCACGCAACCCGGCACCGGCGACAACATCACCGTGCGCGGCGACGTGGCCCTGAACAACACCACGCTGAACGTCTCGGTGAACACGCTGGGCGTCAACGCCGGCTACTACCGCATCCTGTCGTACACCGGCAACCTCAGCGGCAACGGCCTGACCCTGGGCTCGGTCACCGGCGACTCCGTGCCCGCCGCCAACATCCAGACGCTGACCGGCGACAAGCACATCAACCTGATCCTGGGCCCCAGCACCACCAACCTGTGGAACGGCAACGGCGCGGCGTCCGCGACCCGCGCCGGCGGCGGCGACGGCACCTGGACCGCAAGCAGCGGCAACTGGAACAGCCCCAGCAACGCCACGGGCGCCCTGCCCGACGGCGGCTACGCCATCTTCACCGGCGCGGCCGGCACGGTCACGGTCGACGGCGGCGCCGGCCCGGTGCGCGTGTCCGGCATCCAGTTCGCCAGCGACCGGTATCGCGTGCAAGGCGCGCCCATCACCCTGGTCGGCAGCGGTGGCAATCAGCCCGTCATCGTGGTCGGCGACGGCACCTATGCCTCGGCCCAATACGTCGACACCATCACCAACCCGCTGCAAGGCACGCAGGGCTTCGTCAAGACCGGCCCGGGCTCGGTGATCCTGACCGCCGACAGCAGCGGCCTGTCCGGTCCCATCCTGATCGCCGACGGCGCGCTGGAGATCGACGGCAAGCTCAACGGCCCCGTCGACATCGGCCGCGAAGTCGTGCTGGCCGGCGTCGGCCAGCTGGGCACCACCACGCTTTACCCCACCGCCGTCATCGCGCCGGGCAACGACGGTTCGCCCATCGGCACGCTCACGATCAACGGCAACCTGACCTTCGGCCAGAACACCATCTACCGCGTGCACGCCGACCCCGCCAGCACCGCGAGCGACCGCATCCACGTCACCGGCGTGGCCACGCTCGACGGTACCGTGGAGCACATCGGCCCCAACGGCAACTACGCGCCGCGCACCACCTACAACATCCTGACGGCCGACGGCGGCGTGCAGGGCCGCTTCACCGGCGCGTCCAGCACCTATGCCTTCCTGACCCCCACGCTCAGCTACGACCCGAAGAACGTCTACATGACGCTGACGCGCAACGACGTGCCGATCGGCAGCATCGGCGGCACGGGCAACGAGAGCAGCGTCGGCGGCGCGCTGGACAAGCAGGATCCGCCCTCGACCGGCAGCGGCTCGTCGTCCGCCGGCAACGGCCTGTCTGGCGTCGGCATCGGCAACGGTGGCGGCAACGGCGGCAACACGTCGACCCAGGTCAGCGGCGCCAGCCAGGTCACGCAAGCAGTCCTGACCATGACCCAGGACCAGGCGCGCACGGCGCTGAAGCAGCTGTCCGGCGAAGCCTACGCCAGCAACGCCAGCGTGCTGCTGAGCCAGGGCGACACCGTCCGCACGCTGTCGCTGGACCGCCTGCGCGGCAACCTGGACGCACCCATGCGCGCCGGACGCCCGACGGCCCAGGCTGGCGGCGCGCCCTCGCCCGACGCCCTGCCGCAAAGCGGCGCCTATCCGGTCTGGACGCAGGTCGTCGGCAACTGGAGCAAGTTCAAGGGCGACGGCAACGCGGCCAGCGTGAGCCAGTCGTCCGGCGGACTCTTCGTCGGCGGCGACACCGAAGTCGGCAAAGGCTGGCGCGTGGGCGGCGCGGTGGGCTATCTGGACAGCCGCAACACGATCTCCGACAGCGCGTCGCGCACCAAGGTCGACAGCTACACGGCGACCGTCTTCGGCGGCCGCAACTTCGCAGCCGGCCCGGGCCAGCTGCGCTTCATGGCCGGCGCGGCCTACACCTGGCACAACATCGACGCCAAGCGCGATGTCGCGGCCGGAACGCTGAACCAGCAGCTCAAGTCGTCCTATCGCGCCACGTCGACGCAGCTCTACACCGAACTCGGCTACAAGCTGCCGCTGGGCGATGCCTACAGCATCGAACCCTACGCCGGCCTGGCCTGGAACCAGCTGCGCACGCGCGGCTTCAAGGAGTCGGGCGGCAGCGCCGCGCTGGGCGGATCGGCCAGCACCAATGACGTCGCCAGCAGCACGCTGGGCCTGCGCGGCGCATGGGAGTTTGGCGCCGAGCGCAGCAACCGCCTGACCGCGTCGGTGGGCTGGCGCCATGCCTCGGGCGACCTGAAGCCGCGCCAGGAGCTGGCGCTGGACGGCGGCAGCAACTTCTCGGTGACGGGCGTGCCCATCGCGCGCAACGCGGCGGTGCTGGGCCTGGGCGCCGAGATGGCGGTCGCGCGGAACACCACGGTGGGCGTCGGCTACGACGCGCAATTCGGCGGCGGCAACCGGCAGCAGTCGGGGCAGCTGAAGCTGGCCGTGCGCTTCTAAGCAGGCACGGCCTGGGCGACGGGCGGCCCCTCAGGCCGTCCGTTGCCCGCCCTCGGGGCTGACGCCGCACCACTGCGCGATGAACAACGCAATGGTCTTGGTGACGCGGCGCAACGATTCGAGATGGACGCGCTCGTCGAAGCCATGAATGTCCAGCGACTTCGGGCCGTATACCAGCGTGGGCATGTTGCCGTATATCACGAAGACGCGGGCGTCGAGATAGCCGGGCGTGGTGAAGCTCTCGAGGTCTTCCTGGAAGACCTGCCTGTGACACGCGCGCAGCGTGTGTTCCGCGTCACTGCCCGGCTCCAGGACATAACCTTCAGCGTAAAAGCCCGTATAGGTCACTTGCGGCGGCCTGCCGCCCAGCCTGGGATCGGACGCCGCGTCGCGCAGGCAGTCATCGATTTGCGCGCGGGCCTGGTCGGCCGTGATGCCGGGATAGATGGCCGCGCGCACGTCGAATTCGCACCAGGACGGCACCGACGACGGCCAGTCCCCGCCTTCGATTTTGCCGATATTGAAGTTGATGGGATGCTCCAGGTGTTCGAAATGACGATGGCAATGACGCTGTTCGTTCCACCTGGCTTCGATGCCTCGCAGCGCCTCGATCGCGGCGTAGGCGGCATCGATCGCGTTGAAGCCATTGGCCATTTCGCGCGTATGCGTGGGGTGCCCCTGGACGCGCACCTTGAACCAGAGCACGCCCACATTGGCGCGCACCAGCATGTTCTCTTCGGGCTCGGGAATGATCACGGCATCGGCCTGATAGCCGCGCAGCAGCGCCGCCAGCGCGCCGTTGCCGGTGCATTCCTCTTCCACAACCGATTGAAAGTAAATCGGCGCGCCGGGCAGCAGGCCCGCCGCGCGCACCGCATCATAGGCGTACAGATTGGCCGCCAGCCCGGCCTTCATATCCGCCGCGCCGCGACCATGCATCCATCCATCCACGATGGCCGGCTCCCAGGGCGAGCGGCTCCAGGTCTCGACCGGCCCGGTGGGCACCACGTCGATGTGTCCGTTCAGGATGAGCGATCGGCCAATCTGTTGCCCGGGACGATAAGCGCCGACCACGTTGAAGGCATTCTCGTATGACACCGTCACCGGGCCAAACCCTGGATGCGATTCGATGTCCTTCACGTCGATCTTCCAGCGGTCCATCGAAAAACCGCGCTGGCGCATCGCTTCGTACAGAAAGTCCTGCGCAGTGTGCTCCTGCCCGCGCAGCGACGGAAACCGCACAAGATCCTGGGTGAATGCGAGCTGCGCGTCGAACCGCGCATCCACGGCCTGCAGGATGCGCGCGGCCAGCGCCTTGTCGAGCGCGGCCGGAGGGGTGCTTGGCGTCATGTCGTCTCCTTCGAGAATGGGTATGACCGGGGGATGATTAACGGGCGTCCGTCCGCGCGGCCCATTCGCCCGCGACGCCGGAAGCCGCGCGCGCAAGACGGCGCTTGTGGCCGGCCAGCGCCCAGATAGACAGCAGCGAGATGGCCGAGAGGATGGAATAGAAGATCGCCAGGGGCAGCCACTGCCCGGGGTAGTGAAAGGCCAGCCAGGTGCCAACCAGCGGCGTCATGCCGCCGGCAACCGCTCCGCACAGTTGATACGACAGCGAAATGCCCGAATAGCGCACGGGCGCGGCGAAGGCCGAACTGAGGTATCCGGCCATGGCCGAGTAGATCGCCGCCATGAAGACCAGCGCGATGGCGATGCCGGCGATGATGCTGTAGGCCGTTCCCTGCGTGACCAGCATGAACATCGGATAAGGCGCCAGCACCGAACAGAAGGCCGCCGTGAGCAGCACCCGCGCCGGTCCCAGCGCATCGGCCAGCCAGGCCGCCAGCGGCTGGACCAGGAACTGAATGATGGCCACCACGAACAGGCAATCCAGGATCAACGCGCGGTTCAGCCCCAGTGTCTGGGTGGTGTAGGACAGCATGAAGGTGTTGGTGAAATAGATGCCGCCAATCGCCACCGTGCACACGCCCATGCATAGCAGCACGGTGCGCCAGGCGGTTCGCAACACCTCCTTGGCGGGCATCTCGGCGCGTTCCCGCCGCTCGAGCACCCGCGCGAATTCGGGCGATTCGTTCACGCCGATGCGGATGACATAGCCCACCAGCAACAGCACGGCGCTGATCAGGAACGGAATGCGCCACCCCCACCTGATGAAATCCTGCTCGTCCAGGGTCGTGAGCAGGCGAAAGGCCAGCAGCGACAGGATCAGGCCCGCCGGACTGCCCAATTGCGCGAACGACGCCGCGAAGATACGCCGGCGTTGCGAGGCGTGTTCGCCCGCCATCAGCACCGCTCCGCCCCATTCTCCGCCCACGGCCAGCCCCTGGGCCAGGCGCAACAGCAGCAGGAGAGCCGGGGCCCAAATGCCCGCGGTCGCATGGCTGGGCAGCAGGCCGATGCCCACCGTGGCGACGCCCATGATGACCAAGGTCGCCATGAGGGCCTTCTTGCGGCCGACGCGATCGCCCAGATGACCGAAGATGAGGCCGCCCAGCGGCCGGGCCAGGAATCCGGCGGCGAACGTGCCGAACGAAGCCATCGTGCTGACGAAGGGATCGGCGGCGGGAAAAAAAACCTTGCCGAACACCAGCGCGGCGGCCGTGGCGTAGATGTAGAAGTCGTACCACTCGATCGTGGTGCCGATGAAGGCGGCGGTCGCGGCCCTGAGGGGTTGCGGGGCGGGTCTGACATTGGGGGTTGCGGCCAT
>MCND01000419.1_pt1 | contig 12776 bp, 11 predicted proteins | sample 778211 | NCBI WGS metagenome assembly MCND01 (sample SAMN04296812, study PRJNA304217) | bioreactor metagenome | isolation source: activated sludge enriched with benzalkonium chloride | place: Turkey: Istanbul urban wastewater treatment plant
GTTTCGGGGGCGGGCGGCGGACAGCCGGGCGGCACCGGCACTGCTTGGTTCGCAGGCTTGAGCGGTTATGCCTCTCCGCCCGGCAATGGTGGCGGCGGCGGGTTTTCGCCATTCGGCGCGGGGGGGCCTGGCGGACATCGATCGGGTTCCCTCAACTATGCCGGCGGCGCCGGCTATCCGCCGCATTCCCGCGCCTGGGGCGCGGGCGGTGGAGGAGGCGGTGGTTCGTTGGGCGCCGCCAATGGCTATTACGCGACTGGCGCGGTGGGACGCTCCGGCGTCGTCATATTGGAGTATTGAATGACACAGGAAAGCACGCTTACCCATGAGTCTGCGTCGGGACGCAGCAGCGCGGCTGGCGAACCTCGGATCGCGCTGTTGCTGAACGGCGACGGCCTGGCCGTCAACGCCATCATGCTGATTCCGGACAGCGCCTACGAGCCGCCCCAGGGCATGACCTTGCTGCGCGATTTCCCGCCGCACTGCGGCATCGGCTGGCTGTACGCCAGCGGCGAATGGCACGCACCCGCGCCACTGGTCACGGCGGGCGACGCGGAGCCTGGCAAGCCATGACGTCCTCCCTCAAAACCATCCGCCTCTACGGCGCCCTGGGCGCCGAGTTCGGCCGCCTGCACCGCCTGGCCGTCGGCAGCGCCGCCGAAGCCGTGCGCGCGCTGTGCGCGCTGCTGCCCGGCTTCGAGCGGCGCATGCTCGACAGCGGCGACCAGGGCGTGCGCTACGCCTGCTTCATCGGTCGCCGCAATCTGGCCGAGGACGAACTCGGCCTGCCCGCCGGGCAGGATGAGATCCGCATCGCGCCGATGCCGGCCGGCGCCAAGCGCGGCGGCCTGTTCCAGGCGATCCTGGGCGCGGCCATGATCGCGGCCAGCTTCATTCCCGGGCTGAACGTGGCTATGTGGTCCGGCACCACCGTCACCTGGTCCGCGGGTCTGGCATCCATGGGCGCCGCCATGGCGCTGAGCGGCGTGGCGCAGCTGCTGACGCCGCAGCAACGCCTGCTCAGCGTCAAGGACGGTCCGGACAACGGCGCTTCCTACAACTTCAACGGCCCGGTCAACACCACGGCGCAGGGCAATCCGGTGCCCGTGATCTACGGCGAGATGATCGTGGGCAGCGCCACGATCTCGGCGGGGATCTATTCGGAGGACCAGGCGTAGCGCGGGGCGTCCCGCCCAGGGGCGCCGACGGCATGCTCGCGTTCGCGCCTAGAAGTCCACTGTCGCCGACAGCATGAACGTGCGCGGCGCGCCCAGGCCCAGGCTGGTCAGCTGCGGCATGCCCCAGTAGGCCTTGTTGGTCACGTTCAGCACGTTGGCGCGCAGCGTCACCGGATGGTTGCCGACCGTGGTGGCGTAACGCGCGCCCACGTCATAGACCACGCGTCCCGGCACCGACAGCGAGTTGTCGGCGCTGATGTACTGCTTGGTCGCGGCGGTCGCGTTGGCGGTCAGCGTGAAACCCTGCAACGCGGGCACGTCCCATTCCACGCCTAGCTTGCTCTGCAGCTTGGGCACGCCGGTGGCGGTCTTGCCCTGGTTGACGCCGCCGGCGGTCTTGGTCAGCTCGGGATCGACATAGGCCACGCCGCCCATCAGGCGCAGGCCGGTCCACGGCGCGCCGAAGAAGCTCCATTCGACGCCACGGTTGCGCTGTTCGCCGCCGAAGGAAAAGACGTTGGTGTACGGATCGGTGTAGCCGTTGGGGCGCTTGATCTCGTACAGGCTGACGGTGTGGGCGAAGTCGCCCAGGTCCAGCTTCAGGCCGATTTCCTTCTGCTTGGTCTTGTAGGGCGCGAACACGTCGCCGGCGTTGGCCGCCGTCATGGGCGCGGTGGCGCCCTGGCTCAGGCCCTCGATGTAGTTGGCGTAGACCGACACGCGGTCCGTGACTTTGACCAGGATCGCGGCGGCCGGCGTGGTCGCGCTTTCGTCGTAGCGCGAGGTGCGATCGCCGGTCTTGATGTTGTAGGTGTCGCTGATCACCTGCTGGCGGCGCACGCCCAGCGTCAGCTGCACGCGATCCTCGGCGAACGACAGGGTGTCGGCCAGGCCGTAGCTGGCCAGGCGCAGCTTGGTCTTGGAGATGTGCGGCGCGATGAAGGCGGGCGCGTCGCCCCAGACCGGGTGATAGATGTTGGTGGTCCAGTCCGCGCCTGGCACGCTGCGACGGCCATAGTCGTTCTGCGTGTGCGAGTAGTGCGTGGCGTTCAAGGCCCATTGATGCTTGACCGGGCCGGTGTCGAGTTTGCCTTTCAGGCCCAGTTCGCCCGAGCGTTTCTCCACATCGAAGGCCAGCTGGCCCATGACGGTCTTGAAGTCGCCCGCCGGGTTCAGCACCTGGGCCGATATCGCGCCGTTCTGCCTGTAGTTGGTCTTGCTGGCGCCGAAGGCCGCATAGGCCATGAGCCGGTCGCTGAAGTCGTACTCGCCGCGGATGACGGCGCCCTTGTCCTTGGTCTCGACGAAGGCCCAGTCCGGGTTCAGCAGCGTGTCGGGCCTGGGCGGCTTGGGCACGGCGATGCCGGGCGCCAGGCTGATGCCGCGCGTCTGGCCCTTGACGTGGTCTTCGCTGCTGTAGAGGTCGGCCGAGACGCGGGCGCGCTCGCCGCGCCAGTCCAGGCCCAGCGAACCCAGCTGCGACTTGTGCTTCTGGTTGTTGATCGCGCCTTCGCCGTCGCGGTACACGCCGTTGAAGCGGATGCCGAACTGCTTGTTGTCGCCGAAACGCCGGCCCAGGTCCACGTGGGTGCCGAACTGCGCGTCGGACATATAGGTGCCCGTCAGGCGCGCCAGCGGATCGTCGCCGGCGCGCTTCGCAACCAGGTTGACGCTGCCGCCCACGGAACCGCCGGGCGGCATGCCGTTGAGCAGCGCGGACGGACCCTTGAGCACGTCGATGCGCTCGAACATCTCGGGCGAGACCCGGTAGTAGGGCGAGATGCCGTACAGACCGCCGAAGGAAACGTCGCCAATGGCCGAGGCGAAACCACGGATGTAGTAGAACTCGTTGATAGTGCCCGTCTGGCCATTGCTGAACACGGTGGGATCGGTGGCGGAAATCACGTCGGTGATATCCCGCGCCTGTCGATCCGCGATGAACTTGTCCGTGTAGCTGATGGTGTTGAACGGCGTCTCCATGAAATCCTTGTCGCCCAGCAGCCCGACGCGGCCGCCGGTCGTCACCTGGCCGCCGGCGTAGGGGCCGACTTCCTCGGCATGCCCTTGCACCTTGATGGGCGCAAGGGTTGCCGCCTCCGTCGAGGCCGGCGCCGCACTGCCGGCGGTGGCGTTGCCGCTCGTCTGCGCCAGCGCGGAGGATGCCAGCGCACCCAGCGTCAGGCCCAGCAACAGCGCGGTGGCGCGCGGCGCGGGCAGGCCATTGCGGGAGTGAGCCGACTGTCCGGCGGGCCGGTCGGAGCGTTGTGTATGGCCGAGTGTGGTCATGCCAGTTTCCTTTCGTTCGAAACGGGGTAGCAGTCGCCGGCTGGAGCCGGACAAGAAAGCGAAAAGCGGGAAGCGAGGGACCCGATGCCGGGTCAGCGTCGATAGCCCTTGATGACGTCGTCGATCAGCAGCGTCAGCGAGGTCACGCTGGCGGCGGTGATGTACCAGGCGTCGGCGTCGACGAACACCACGCGGCCGTTCTTCCAGCCATTGGTCTGGCGCAGCAGCGGATTGGCCATGCGCTCGGCGTCCATGACGGGACGGCGCTCCATCACGGCGCTGCGGTCCACCACGTACAGGATGTCGGGGTTGGCTTCCTGGATGAATTCGCTGGATATCGGTTGGCCGTGCAGGCTGGTCTCGACGGCGGTGCTGGCGGGCCGCACGCCCAGGGCGTCGAACACGAAGGCATAGCGCGATTGCACGCCGAACGCGCTGAAGGCGCCGTTGTTGTGCATCACGATCATGGCCTTCTCGGGGCGGCCGGCAGTCACGCGCCGGGCTTCCTCCACCTTGGAGTCCAGTTCGGCGGCCTTTTGCTGTGCCAGCGCTTCCTTGTCGAAGATGCGGCCCAGCGTCAGCAGGTGCTGCCTGACGGTGGCGATGTGGGTGCGCTGGCTGTTCTTGTAGTCCACGTCGAAATGCAGCGTGGGCGCGATCTCGGCAAGCTCCTGATAATGATTGGCCTGGATCGGCGTGATCAGGATCAGGTCGGGCTTGAGCGCGTGCACGCGTTCCAGGTTGGGCTGCACGATGGCGCCCAGGTCCTGCACGTCGGGCGCGTCCTTGTATTTGGACAGGAAGTGCGGCACGTAGTCCTTGGTCATGCCGGCGATCGGCACGCCGAGCTGGTCGAGGAAATCGGCCTCGTTCATGTCCAGCACCGCGACCTTGCGCGGCACGTTGGCGACCGTGGTGGTGCCCAGCTGGTGCTTGACCGTGACGGGCGCGGCCAGCGCCTGCGCGGCTTGCGGCGCTTCTGCGGGGTCGTCGCCGCAACCCGCCAGGATGGCCGCCACAACCATTGCCGACGCCGCTGCCCGGCGCTTGATCTTCCAGTACACGCTCATGCTCCAGAGGGGGTGAAGTAATTGCAGAGACGGCCGCTTCCGTTCGGCACGATCTCGAAATCCAGCTCGTACAGCTCGCCCAGCCGTGCTTCGGTCACGACCTCGTCGACCGGGCCGCTGAAACGCAGCGCGCCATGTTTCAGCGCCACGATGTGATCGGAATAGTTGGCGGCGAAGTTGATGTCGTGGATCACCAGGATCACGGTGCGCCCCTGCTCGTCGCACAGGCGGCGCAGCGCGCGCATGATCTGCACCGCGTGCTTCATGTCCAGGTTGTTCAGCGGCTCGTCCAGCAGCAGCACGTTGGTCTGCTGCGCGATGGTCATGGCCAGGAAGGCCATCTGGCGCTGGCCGCCGCTCAGTTCGTCCAGGTAGGACTGGCGCAGCGGCGCCAGGTCCAGGAAGGCGATGGCCTCGTCGATGGCCTTGCGGTCCTGGGCGGTCAGCGCGCCGCGACTGTATGGGAAGCGGCCGAAGGCGACCAGCTCGTCCACCGTCAGGCGCAGGTTGAAGCCGGGCGACTGGCGCAGCGTGGCCACGCGCCTGGCGTAGTCGGCGATGCGGATGGCGCCGGCGTCGCGGCCGTCCAGCAGGATCTGGCCCTGGCTGGGCACGTGCAGCCGCGCCATCAGCATCAGCAGGGTGGACTTGCCGGCGCCGTTGGGGCCGATCAGCGAGGTGACGCGGCCGGCGGGGAATTCGCAGCTGACGTCGGCCAGCACCGTCTTGGCGCCATAGGCTTTGTGGAGATTGCGGACGGCGATCATGAAGTGCCTCGGGCGCGGACCGTCAGCGCCAGGAAATACGCGCCGCACACCAGGTTCACCAGGATGCTGACGGTGGTCTTGTAGTTGAAGACATGCTCGACCAGCAGCTGGGCGGCGAGGAAGATGGCGATCGCGATGGCGCAGCCCAGCGGCAGCACGATCCGGTGCCTGACGCTGCCCGCCAGCGCATAGGCGATGTTGGCGACGAAGATGCCCATGAAGGCCGTCGGCCCGATCAGGCTGGTCGACACCGCCACCAGCACGGCGATCAGCGCCAGGTAGCGCCGCACATGGCGCGGATGGTTCACCCCCAGCGACAGGGACTGTTCGCGGCCCAGCGCCAGCACGTCCAGCACCGGCAGCGACTTGCGGCAGGCCAGGCAGACGGCCGCCACGGCCAGCGTCGCATAGAGCAACGTGTCGGGCCGCGCGCGGTTGAACGAGGCGTAGCTCAGTCCCTGGAACACGGCGAATTCGCCCGGGCTGATGCGCAGCTGCACGAACTGCGTGAAGGTGCCGATCACCATCGTCAGCACCAGCCCGACCAGCAGCAGCAGGTACACATCGTCGCGCCCGCCCCGCAGCAGCCAGCGGTGGATGCCCCAGGAGTAAGCCAGCATCAGCAGCAGCGACACGATGAAGCCGCCGCCCGCGCCCAGCGCGGCCTGCGCCTGCGCGCCGGCCAGCAGCAGGAGCAGCGATTGCCACAGCAGGTAGACCGCTTCGTAGCCCATGATGGCGGGCGTCAGGATGCGGTTGTTCACCAGCGTCTGGAACACGATGGTCGACAGCGCCACGCAGACGCCGCCGACGACGATGGCGGCCAGCCGGACCAGCCGCTTCGGGATCACGTAGCCGAAATCCAGGCCCGAACCCGCGAGCACGAACACCGCCGCCAGCGCGGCCACCGCCGCCAGGATCAGCCACGGACGGGAGACGCGCCTCATCGCAGCCCCCGCAGGATCAGTATCAGGAACAGCACGCCGCCCACGCCGCCGGCCGTCAGGCCGATCGGCACTTCGAACGGGTGCATCAGCAGGCGGCCGATGATATCGCAGGCCAGCAGCAGCGAGGCGCCGCCGAGCGCGACGATGGGCAGCGTGCGGCCCAGGTTCTCGCCATGGCGCAGCGCGACCAGATTGGGCACCACCAGCCCGATGAAGGGAATCGCGCCCACCACGATCACGCTGGCGGACACCGTCACCGCCACCAGCACCAGCCCCAGCGCGGCCGTGGCGGCGTAGCCCAGGCCCAGGCTGGCGGCCATTTCCTCGCCCATGCCCAGCACGGTGAAGCGGTGCGCGTACAGATAGGCCAGTGCGACCACCGGCAGCACCAGATACAGGATTTCGTAGCGGCCCTGCACCACGCGCGAGAAATCGCCCAGCAACCAGCCCTGCATGCTTTGCAGGATGTTGTGGCGGTAGGCGTAGAACTCGGCCACGGCGCTGAGCACGCTGCCGTACATCAGGCCGACGACGGGCACCAGCACCGTGTTGCGGAACTTGATGCGGCGGATGATGGCGACATAGAGCATGCTGGCCGCGAAGCAGAAGGCCAGCGCGAACAGCATGCGGCTGGCGACGCCGGCGGCCGGCGCCAGCGTCAGCGACACCAGGATGCCGAGCTTGGCGGCGTCCAGTCCGCCCGAGGTGCCGGGCTCGACAAAACGGTTGCGCACGATGTGCTGCAGGATCACGCCGCAGACGGACAGACCCACGCCGGTCAGCACCAGCGCCGCCAGGCGCGGCAGCCGGCTGGCCGTCAGCGTCAGCCAGGCGTCGCCCGACATCGAGAAAAGCTGCCGCCATTCCATCTGCCGCGCGCCGATCAGCACCGACGCGCAGCTCAATGCGAGCAGCAGCAGGGACAGGCGCAGACGCATCAGGGCCGCGCTCCGTCGGCCGCCGTGATGCGCCAGCCCTTGGCCGCCTGGCGCTGGGCCAGGAACTCGGCATAGCGGCCCCGGCGCTCGCGCAGGTCGGCCGGCGCGCCTTGTTCGACGACGCGGCCATCCTCCAGCACCACGATCTGGTCGGCCATCGCCACGGTGGACAGCTGATGCGCGATCACGACCAGCGTGCAGCGGCCGCGCAGTCGCGCCAGCGTCTCGGCGATGACGTGCTGGTTCTCGGCGTCCAGCGCGGCGGTTGCCTCGTCCACCAGCAGGATGGGAGCATTCTTGAGCAGCGCGCGGGCGATGGCGATGCGCTGGCGCTCGCCGCCCGACAGGCGCGCGCCGCCTTCGCCGACCGGAGTGTCCATGCCTTGCGGCAGGCGCGCGACGATCTCCGTCACGCCGGCCTGGCGCGCGGCTTGCATGAGTTCGGCCTCGGTGGCGTCGGGCTTGCCGACGCGGATGTTGTCGGCGATGCTGCCCGTGAACAGATAGCTGTCCTGGAAGATCTGGCTGAGCTGGCCGGCCAGCTGCGCGCCCGACATCCTGCGCACGTCGACGCCGCCGATCAGCACGCTGCCCTGGCTGGCGTCGAAGAAGCGCGCGATCAGCCGCGCCAGCGTGGTCTTGCCCGACCCTGACGGGCCGATCAGCGCCGTCATGCTGCCCGGCGCGATGCGCAGATCGATGCCGCGCAATACCTCGGCTGCGTCGGGCTCGTAGCGGAAATGCAGGCCGCGCAGCTCGATGGCGGCGTCGCCCGGCGCCTGGGGCGTGTCCGTCTCGGGCAGCGGCTGGACGGCGAACAATTCGCGGATCGCGTCGAGCTGTCCGCGCGCGCCGCGCAGCGCGTCGCCGTAGCCGGCCACTTCCAGCAGCGGATCGATGTAGCGCCCCACCAGCAGCAGAGCGACGATGGCGCCGATCACGTCGGGCGTCGCCAGGGCGCCGCCCAGGCTGCCGTTCAGCCACACGGCCGCCGCGACCAGCAGCGCGGCGAACACGGCCTGGATCGCCCACACGTTCAGCACCGCCGCCAGCGAGGACAGGAAGATCAGCCGCGTCGCCGATTGCCGTTGCCGGTCCACCGCCTGCTCCAGGAAGCGCATGCCGCCGCCTTCGCCATTGAAGGCGCGCAGCACCGACTGCGCCTGCGAAAACTCCACCATGCGCTGGCTGGCGCCGGCGTAGCGTTCATGGAACGCGCCGTCCGCGCGCCGCGCCAGCCGTCCGGTCAGGAACAGCACGCCGGCCAGCAGCGGCAGCGCCGCCAGCGCGATCAGCCCCAGCTGCCAGTGCAGGGCGAACAAGGCGCCGACGATGACGAAGGGCGTCACCAGGCCGCCGATCACCGGCGTGAATACATGCGCGGGCAGTTGGGCCACGGCCATCGTGCCTTGCGTGACGATATGGGACAGGCGCGCCGTGTTCTGCGGCATGAACCAGCCCACCGGCAGGCTGGCCACATGGTCGCCCAGGCGGTGGCGCGCGGTTTGCAGCACTGTGGTGCCGACGCGCACGCCTGCCTGTTCGACCCGGCGGCGCCAGGCCCAGCAGGCGATCACGCCGGCCAGCAGCACGGCCAGCCAGCGCGCGGCGCCGCCCAGGTCGCCGGCCAGCAGCCGCGAGAGCAGCGGCGCCAGCGCGGTGATGGTCAGGCCGCAGAGCAGCCCATGGGCCACGGCCATCCAGGCATAGCGGCGGAAGACGGGCGCGTCTTCGCCCAGCAGTTGCAGGAAGGTTTTCAGCATGAGAATTCCGGGAGATGCGCGGACGCTTCGTAGCCGCCCATGGCCCAGAGGCGCGCGTAGCGGCCCTGTTGCGCCAGCAGTTGCGCATGCGTGCCGTGTTCGGCGATGACGCCGCCGTCCAGCACCAGGATGCGGTCGGCGTGCATCACGGTGTCGAGCCGGTGCGCGATCACCAGCAGCGTGCGGCCCTGCGCGAAGCGCGACAGGGCGTCCTGGATCGCGACTTCATTGCCGGCGTCGGCGGCGGCCGTGGCCTCGTCCAGCACCAGCACGGGCGGATCCAGCAGCACGGCGCGGGCGATGCTCACGCGCTGGCGTTCGCCGCCCGACAACAGGGCGTCTTCGCCGATCACGGAGTCGTAGCCGCGCGGCAGCGCCAGGATGCGTTCGTGGATGTTGGCGGTGCGCGCGGCGTCCTCGATCTCTGCCTGGCTGGCCGAGGGCCGGCCCAGCGCGATGTTGTCGCGCACGCTGGCGTGGATCAGGCGCACGTCCTGCAGCACGAAGCCGATGCGACGGTACAGCGCCGTGCTGTCGAGCTGCCGCAAGTCGGCGCCGCCCAGCGTGATGCGGCCGCTGGTGGGGTCGAAGAAGCGCAGCAGCAGCCGCGCCAGCGTGGATTTGCCCGCGCCCGACTGGCCGACGACGGCGGTGACCGTGCCGGGCGCGAGCGTGAAGCTGAGGTTCGACAGGGCCTGATGCTCCGGGCCGTAGGCGTAGCTGACGTCCTCGAAACGGATTTCCTGGCCGTCGGGCTGCTGCTGTTGGCCGGGCGCGGGGACGTCCAGCGTGGGCGTTTGCAGCAGCGCCTGCACGCGCTGGGCCGCGCCGGCCGCGCCGCCCAGGTCATGCAGCAGCGTGTGCAGCAGCAGCATCGGCGCGCAGATGCCCGGCGCGACCAGCGCGAAGGGCAGCACGTCCAGCGGCATCATCCAGCCCAGATGCGCGTACAGCAGGCCGAAGGACAGCACCAGGCCCAGCACCGTCACCGGGGCGATCATCGCGTGGGCATGGGCCATGGTGCCCACCAGCGGGCGCGCGAAGGCGGCGAAGGCGCGGGCGAAGCCGTCGACCGCCTCGCGATAGCCGCCATGCGCGCGGCCAGTGTCGCCGAAGGCCTTGACCACGGGTATGCCGTTGACGAACTCGACCGTGGCGCTGTTGATGCGGCCGAGCCGTTCCACGAATTCCTGCATGTGCGCGCCGCTGGCCTTCATGGCGCGGCGCAGGAACAGGAAGAAGCCCGGAAACGGCAGCAGCGCGACGATGGCCAGGCGCCAGTCCATGGCGAACAGATAGACCGCCGACGCCACGATGGCGCCCGCCGCGCGTCCCACGGCGGTGTAGAAGTGCGCGGTCAGGCTGTGCAGGGTGGCGATGTCGTCCTGCAGCACCTGCTTGACCTCGCCCGAGGCGCGCTGCGTGAACCAGCCCAGCGGCACCTGGGACAGCCGCCGCGCGGCGGCCAGGCGCAAATGATGGGTGAGGCGGTTGTCGGCCAGGTGGGCGGCCAACTCGCCGGCCAGGATCAGCACCATGCCCGCGAACAGGCTGATCACGCTGGCGATGACCAGCGTCCAGATGTCGCCGCTGGCGCCGCCCAGGGCGATCTGCGCGATCCGGACCATGCCCGCCAGCGGCGCCAGCGTCAGCGCGGTGCCGGTCGCGGCCAGCGCCGCCGCCAGCATCAGGCGGGCGCGGATGGGCGCCAGGGCCCAGCGGATCGGGGAGGGAGGTTTTGGGCCGGCCGCGGCCGCGTCACGAGCGCTCATGGAACAGGGGCATCCAGGAATACGGAATTGGCGGGTTTCCCGCCCGGTCGCCCCCCGGAGGTTGGGGTGGGATCGTCATGGAAACGCAGACGTAAATGAGAATCTGAACTAATCAGATGAATTAGTTTACGAATACTAAACTAATTCGGCCAGCGAAGTAAACTCCCTGTTCAGAGGCTGGCGCGGCAGAGCCACAGGTTGCCGCCCATCACACGGAGACTCCATGCCCCCCGACACCCCGCCCGCGGCTCGCGGACGCCCGCGCACCATCACGCGTGAACGGATTGCCGATGCCGGCATCGCCGTCGGCCTGCCGAACGTCAGCTTCGTCAATGTCGCCGCCGCGCTCGGGGTGAGCCACATGGCGCTGTACAAGCGGGTGGAAAGCCTGGAGGCGCTCAAGCTGATGGTGGCCGAGGAGATCTTCACCCGCTGGCCGGTGCCGCATGCCGGCGCCGATACCCATCCCGAACTGAGGGACTACCTGGTCGCGCTGGTCATCTCGCTGCGCGACATGGTCAAGACGCATCCCGGACTGGCGCCGTACCTGCTGCGTCCGTCGGTCACGACCCAGCCCATGATGGCCAAGATCCACGGCCATCAGACCGAGGTCGCGCGCGTCTACGGCGTGTCGCCGGACCAGGCCCGCGTGCTGCTGGCGACGGTGGCGTTCCACTGCATCGCCGTGGCCGACACGGTGTATTCGGTGGCGGGGGAAGAGCCCGCAGCCAGGCCGGACCGCGCCACCGAGGAGGCCCAGGTCGAGGCCGAGTTCGCGCAGGGCATGTACGCGCTCATCGTCGGCGCGTTGGCCGTGCTGGAGCAGCGCGAGCCGTTCGACCCGGAGCTGTTCCAGGCGCGGCAATAGGCCCGGCGCAATGAAAAACGCCGCCAGGATCGCTCCTGGCGGCGTTTTGCTGTCGCAGCGGGACGGCTCAGTCCTGGCGGCTGGTCACTTCGACCAGGTGGTAGCCGAACTGCGTCTTGACCGGGCCCTGGACCTCGCCGACCGGGGCGCTGAACACCACGGCGTCGAATTCCTTGACCATCTCGCCACGGCCGAAGGTGCCCAGGTTGCCGCCGTCGCGGCTGGACGGGCAGCTGGAGTTTTCCTTCGCCACCTGGGCGAAGTCGGCGCCGTTCTCGATGGCGGTCTTCAGTTCGTTGGCCTTGGCTTCGGTCGAGACCAGGATGTGGCGGGCGGCGGCTTTTGCCATGAGAGGCTCCTTGCGGGAAATCGGTTGGGGTGGGGAGAGTAACGCATTTGGGCGGACCCGGCGCCCAGCCATCATAGACGGCGCGCGTTGCCGCGGTGGTTTCCAGTGGTCAAAAAAAGGGACGCCGGCAAAGGCCGGCGTCCCGATGCATGCGGTGGGCGCCGTCATCGGCGCCGTGGGGCTAGCGCACCGGCCAGCCGTAAATCAGGCCGCCGTCGCGATACGAGGCGTTCAGGCCGCGCGGCAGCTTCAGCGGGCTGCTCTCGCCCAGGTTCTTCTCGTAGCTTTCGCCATAGTTGCCGATGCGCTTGATGACGTTGTAGGCCCACTTGTCATCCACGCCCAGGTTCTTGCCCATGCCCGGCGTCACGCCCAGCAGGCGTTGCACGTTGGGGTTGGTGCTTTTCAGCATCTCGTCCACGTTCTTGGAGGTGATGCCGTATTCCTCGGCTTCCATCATGGCGTACATGGTCCAGCGCACGATGTTGAACCACTGCTCGTCGCCCTGGCGCACCATGGGGCCGAGCGGCTCCTTGGAGAAGTTCTCGGGCAGGATCATGTACTGATCGGGATTGGCCAGCGTGCTGCGCGCGGCGGCCAGCTGGGATTTGTCGCCGGTGAAGGCGTCGCAGCGGCCCACGGCGAACGAGCGGATGATCTCGTCCAGGCGCTCGACCACGACGGGCTTGAACGCGATGCCTTGCGAGCGGAACCAGTCGGCCAGGTTCAGCTCGGTGGTGGTGCCGGGCTGCACGCAGACCGTGGCGCCGTCCAGCTCCTTGGCGCTTTTGACGTTCAGGGACTTGTTCACCATGATGCCCTGGCTGTCGTAGTAGTT
>MCND01000420.1_pt1 | contig 12742 bp, 14 predicted proteins | sample 778211 | NCBI WGS metagenome assembly MCND01 (sample SAMN04296812, study PRJNA304217) | bioreactor metagenome | isolation source: activated sludge enriched with benzalkonium chloride | place: Turkey: Istanbul urban wastewater treatment plant
GCAACAACGGTTTTTAACTCTGGACTCTATGTCGGTGCCGTACTAAGTCTGGGGGCAGGTCAGGTGCGATGAAATGGCGTGTGGGGCTGGCGCCTTGCAGCAAATGTCCATGGGCAGGCGCTGCGCGAAACTGAGTAGCTGTTCTTGGTCGAAAACGGCTCGTTATTGACAGTGGCACGCGGTCAAACGCGGACGCCGAGTTCCATTTCAGATCGCACCATGATTCCCGAAACCCGAAAGTGGTTTAGGACAGAGGCCGCAACGAAAGATGCCATTTCGGCCCTTCGCTCCGTCAGTCCAATAGGCATGCCAGCGCGGTATTACGATTTGCTCGCGTTCAGCAATGGCGGTGAAGGCCCGCTTCCTGTTCAGCCATACTACTTTTGCCTGGACACTGCAGAAATGGCAATTGACGCCGCCCGTGTCGGCGACTGCGAGGAGTTCTTCGCCAAGTTCTTTGTCTTCGGAAGCAACGGCGGTGGCGAGTTCATCGCATTTGATATGAGAGCGGATGTGCCCTGGCCTGTTGTCGCCATCGATATGACGAATATTGATCTCAAGGAATCCGTGGTTCCAATAGCGCCCGATTTCGAGAGATTTATTGCAATGATCGGATTGGAGGCAGACGGCTGATTCACCTACGAGGCGGATATCTGCTTTAAACGATCACTATCAGCAACGTTAACAGCGCATTCCAAGTCAAGAACTACCGTATTTCCATGGCTACTTCCGGCCAGAAGCGGACTGAGGTCGCTGTCTTGCTGGCGGCCGTTTATAGTTCGTTTTCAAACTAACAACCACCCTAAATATTCATTATGAATAGACCTCAAAGGCCCTCTGAGAATACTCGTGCGGCACTTTCAATATTGCGTGAGCCAAAAACGGACCTTTTTGCCTGCGTGGTTATTATCGTGGCCACGATAGCTGTCGTCTCGTTAGAGATTACGTTTCTCAACGGTCTTTTCGGGAAGGTTAGTTGGAGTCTCTTCTTTGAACTCAACGGAACATTTTTAAGCATGTTCGGAGCACTTTGGACGGCTTTGGGCGTTCGTATGTCTCCAAATGAATCACCTCTACAAAAACTGCGAAAGAACCATGTTGCGGTCATAGATGAAATTGTTCGTAGCCTTCGCATAGCCTCGAGATTTGCGACAATGGGAGCATAGTCAATTTTATTCGACGGAGCCTTTCTTTGTATCAGAATATGGTTCTTTCGTTAGTCTCCGCGGATTTAACATCGCCTCGGTAATCCCGTCGATATGAATGCGCGATTTATAAAGTCGTCAATTCCGATCGACGACTGGCCGCTTCGGGTCGGAAGCAGTCCGTCACTGGAGGCTGCTCCCGACCAAAAGCGGACGCCCGCGCATTTTGCGATATTACTACCTCGGGGCGAGATCGAGCGTTTGCGCGTTGCGTTTGGCGAAGTGCTCTTGCTGCGTTCAGAAAATTCACTCGGATTCTATTCTAATAGTCCAGGCACTTTCTTGAGCCGATTATGGAACCATAGATAGCTATTCAAAAATTCATCCTTGTCAGATTCTTTGATTGGCTTGGCGTGAGCTTCAAATCGTCTCGCGATGTTAATTGTGTCTAAGTTCATCTCGAACCGGTCCTGTTTCTTATCGAAAGTTACCCCAAAGTCGTCCCAGTTGGCGCGGAATATAGGTTTAAGATCGGATAGAAAGAGCTCTGAGATTGCTTCTTGCGGGCTTCTTCCGACAAACAGCTGACTTTTATCACTCGAGCCACTTCGCTTCACAAGGCTTTTTGAAATGTGATCCGAAATTAGTTTGTTATCAAATCCGAGCTTAAATCCCAAAAACATCAATATAAATTTACGAAGAGCGACTTCAACCACGGTTCGCTTCTCAAATAGCGCAGACAGGTCAGCTAAATTCACCTGTTCAGGCAGCGCCTCGAGAGGAAGATCGCCGCGCTTGAATGGAGAAATTATGGATTCGTACCATTCGCCGCGATCCCTTAAAAAGTCGCGGAGATCATGCAATGCAAAGGTGCCGTCGGATTCATGAATCAGTCCATATCGTACGAACTGGGTCGAGGTACCTGGATTGTCTTTCAGATAATCCATCACGAAATCCCTGTCGCCGTCTGCTAAAACTCGAAGCAGGTCATACTCTTCCGGATACCACCATACCAATGACAGGAGAATATCTTGAATTGGTTGGTCCAGTCGACTGCGAATCGCATTTTTCATGCTCTGAAATGAGTCGATGGTCAACTCAATCTTCTTATCGACGGGCGGGGCGCCTGCGGCTCGAGAGACCTCACTGCATGCGAGGCGAATTAAATAAGGATGCCCACCGTACGAATCCTTGAGGAATCGATAGCAATCCTCAGAAAACGAGAATCCAGAGTACTTGCCAATAGAGCGAACCATATCTCTAATCGACGATTGCTCTAAAGGTTCGAGGTAGAACGGAATAGCCAACTGAAATATTGGATTCTGAATATCCTTGAAATGCGGTCGCTCAACAGCCGACGGGTTTACGCCTGCGACAACAAAAACAAGTCCACCTGATAATTCCTGCGAAGTGGATCTGATGGTTTGCCAGAATGGGACGAAATCTTCATCCCAATGTTGCCCAAGTGTGTTGCTGATTAGAGGGGTGATGAATTCAATTTCATCCAGCAGCAGCACTACCTGACCAACGCCAAGGGAGCTTGTAATTCTCTTCAGGAAGCGGTTAAAGCTGTTAGGTGCAGATTCCCTGTCATATGAACCTTCATCCCTAATTTTTTTTCCCAACTGTTCACTTAGGGAAAGGGCTATGCGTGTCGAGATCTCCTGTAGCAACTGCCACCATCGCGAGCCATAAATACCGGGCCCTTGGCAATCGATATATTCAAATAAAGTATTTTTTGTAGAAAACCGACGCTTCAGAGCAAATAGAATTGACGTTTTGCCAGTTTTTCTTAACCCGAAAATGCCGGAGTTCTCCCTTCTTGAAATAATTCTTTGACCAATCTCTTGAACCAACGGGTCACGACCATAAAAATACTTATCTTGCTTGATTGGCGAAGACATTCCGAACAGATCGAATGTCCCGATCCGCTCTGCCAGGCGGGAGCGTAGATAGAACACGCCCTTAGCCTTCGACCGCAGCTCATCTGCGTGGATGGATATTATTACCCAGTCATTTGCCTGCTCAAGTAATTCCTCAGATATTTCCTTGTCACCCTCATGAATTACGAGCGCGACAACCTTGTCAACTCTATGACGGAAGTCAGGACTGAAGGCGAGATTCTCCAGATGAGTAAGCGTCCGTGCGTCTGTCTTCTGATGAGGGGAATATAGGGCTACAACTTCTTTTTGGAGGCCAAATCGCTCAACAACTTGCGGCTTGGACTCGCAAATCCAAAAATAGAGCCCCCCATGTTGATTGCCAAACGTCACGTCGAAGGCTTCATCCAACGCATTGGCTAGGGGAAGCTGTTCTGGATGATTAGAAAAAAATCTGTTCTGTGCTTCCTGACGTACTGTCACGTACTTCTCCTTTGAAGGGCTGTGTTTGCTCGAGTGTAAAGCCATACGCACTTTACAAGTCGGCGGTTGTGGTCACTCAGGAACGCCCCCCCAGCATCTGCAACTACTGAAAAAGCACCGGGCCGAACAACGCCGCGGGTGGCCGCTACGGGGCGAAAACCGCCAATCGTCGAAGGCGATTCCTGGCCCGAATCCGTCAGCCATGGCTGGCACGGCTGGAGAATCAATAATGCCTGGGGACTAGTTCACGTTGTAGGAGCGGGCGCTCGCCTCGCCGAAGCACATCATCCTCCAACACTGTAACGATCAGCGTAGAGATTTGGTGGTACCGATCACCTTAATCTGCGACAAAAAGTCGCACCCAGAACATATTTTCAACTCGCATAGGCCATGAAAAACATACAAGCCGAACCCAAAGACATACAAGTCAAACCATTCAATTTTTTGTATGCTGCTTAGCGGTAGAATTCGACAGCTCATGAGAAGTATAGCGCTTGCCGCGCTGAGTTTTTCTGGATGCAACGCGTCGATGTGCCCCCTGGCAAGCACAGTGAAATCGATCACCGTGATATCACACTCGTCGGGATCAGGCTGATGCTTTTCGTGGTCCTCACGGCTATCGTTCGTTTTTCTTTGCCTGGCCCACGCGTCGTAAATGAAGCTGCCGAAGCAGCGTTTTGAGGTAATGATGAATTTCTGGGTCCCTGTAGTCTTAGGTACGTTCAAGATCCTCGTGTTGGGCACGGGCATGTTTTTCGCCATCAAGTCGCACTACGATGGCGCAAAAAAGGATAAGGAAAAAGAGAAGGAGATAAAGGCGCCGTAGTAGCGACTTCGTTGCCATTGGGGACGTCCGGCTCGTCGAGCGGTGCCACGCGTGAAGGACCGTTATGCGGAAGGCTGTTCGGCGAAGCAAAGGACTGCAACTGATCGCCAAGGGACATTCACAAGCCCATGGCCGCAACGGACTAGCGCGACGCTTACAGACGTTCTCGACCAGCCACACGGCCCTAGCGATGCAAACACCAATGTTCAGTCCAGAGCAGATCGCAACCAGAACCGGCCATACCAAGAACGACAAAGCCGTCAGACTATGGTTGGCGACCCAAACGACTCCTGACAGGATCGCCTTTCTAAAGCAGCTATGGCCGTTGAATTACCGATACGCCTTGATCCTCACACGGGGAGCCCAGCTTTCCCGCCATGAGAACGAAGCGCTGCTCCAACATTGGCTGACGACAGGCGGCCACAACGCGGCGCGGGAATTGATCTCGCAGATGGAACCGGTAGTTGGCCAACGACGGTTCTGGAAAATCGTGGAAGAAGCGCCCGTTTCTGAAGACATGCGCAGTTTTCTCAACTATTACAGCGGCATATAGCGGCCCCGCAAATCGGCAACATCCGACTCGGCACATTGGAAGATGACTTCCGGCCACCTTTTCAACATGTAAAGGCAAACCCCGCAACTGCCATAAGCCCATGCCCCCCCAACTCCACCGCCTGATCCGTGACTACCAGGCCAGCGTTCGCATGGCCCTCCAGAAACTGCAAGCCTCCGGCATCAGGATGCCGACTTCAGCCATGGATTGGGCCGGGATGGACCTCCCGCTACCTGGCATGCTCGAGGACGGCATTCGGTACTACAAGCACGGCATCGGGTGCGCGGTCTGGCTGCCGTCAGGCGCCGTGGATTTCGACTTTGGCGAACACGGCGAGGCGGACGGATTCAATCGCGGGCGTATCGCGCAGTTCGCCATGCCGAACCTGGCTGCATATGGGTTCGAGACGCCCGAAGCCGTGAAGGCGGCGTTTGATCAGGCCGTCGCATCCGGCGAGATTGTCTGCCCGGAATCGACGGTCTGCTACCTGGCGGGATCTGATCGGGTGTACGCCACGGACGTTTGATTGCCGCCTTGTTGAACGCCGCCGCTTGCGGCCCGGCGGCTATTTCCCAGCCCCGATCAGGCAGGCAGTCCATTCAGGACGCGCTCATATTGAAGCAAGTCCTCCTGCGAAAAACAGCAGAAGACCACTTCCTGAATCGACGATTCCACGGACAGGCTTGCACGAACGCTCTGGACCGCTTCCTGCGCCGCCAATTCGATGGGATAGCCATAGATGCCCGTGCTGATGCTGGGAAACGCAATCGACGCAAGCGCCCTGTCCTGCGCCAGTTCGATGCACCGGCGATAGCAGCTGGACAGCAAGCCCGGCTCCCCGTTATCACCGCCCCGCCATACCGGCCCCACCGTATGAATGATGTACTGCGCGGACAGACGATAGGCCTTGGTCACCTTGGCCTCGCCGGTCTTGCAGCCACCCAGCAGCCTGCATTCATGCACCAGGTCTGGCCCGGCGGCGCGATGGATCGCGCCATCGACGCCACCGCCGCCCAGCAGTGAAGAGTTCGCCGCGTTGACGATGGCGTCGACTTGAAGCTTCGTGATATCGGAACGGATGGCTCGCAGGCGGGTAGGCATATTCTTGCTACTTGAAAACGGGACCGGGGCTACCGCAACCACGGCATCGATTGCGCGTCGACACCGGGAATTCTCGAATGGCAACGGTCGGGTGGAATCGGACGCGAGCAGGATAGCATTCACGCCCGATCCGAATTCCCCGATCAGGACGCCCGATCAAATCGGCAAGGCCCGATTCTGCACCACATTCCTCATCACCAAGGTCGACGTCAGCCGCTGCACGCTCGGCAAGGTCGACAGGCTGTAGTCATACAGCTTCTGATACGCCGCCAGATCCGTCGTGACCACGTGCAGCAGGAAATCCGGATCGCCGAACAGCCGCTGCGCCTGGATGATTTCCGGAATCTGCGGGACCGCGTCCTCGAAAGCCTGCACGGCGGCCCGGTCCGTGACCCGCAAGGTCACGAACACGATCGCGGAAAAATTCAATCCCACCGCCGAGGGATTCAGGTTCGCCCGATAGTCCGCGATCACCCCCGCCTCTTCCAGGGCGCGAACCCGCCGGTGGCAAGGAGACAGGCTCAACCCGATCCGCTCGCCCAGGTCCGTGAGAGAAAGCCGCCCGTCGCGCTGCAGCTCCGCAAGAATCTTTCTGTCTATATCGTCCATGCGAGAAATATTGCCTTAAATGCAGGATTCCCTGCAAGACCTTGGAAGCACCTTCCAGGCGAGTCCCGATAAGCTTGCGCCATGGATATTTCTACGCTTCTTCTGTTCTCGGCCACCGTCATTCCGCTGGTTTGCACCCCTGGGCCCGACATTCTTTTCGTCGCCTCGCAGGCGGTGTCCACCGGCACCGCGGCGGGGTTTCGCGCCACGGCGGGCATCATCCTGGGCTATTGCGTCCACTCGCTGCTGGTGGCGCTAGGGCTCGCCGCCGTCGTCGCGGCGTCGCCGCTGCTGTTCGAGATCATCCGCTGGACCGGCATCAGCTATCTGGTCTTCCTGGCCGCCAGGCTGGTGCGGGCCGCCATGCGCCCCGGCGGCCTGCACGCCTCGCGCGAGCGGGTCAAGGATCAGCTGTACAAGGGCTTCCTGACCTCGCTGCTCAACCCGAAGGGGATGCTGGTCTACCTGGCGATCCTGCCGCAATTCATGGATCGGCAGCAGGGCAATACCACCGTGCAGGCGCTGCTGCTGTCGGCGGCGTTCATGTTCTGGTGCGCGGTGGTGTATTCGGCGGTGTGCGTCGGGTTTGGCCGACTTGGCGGCGGCAGCCTGAGCGAGTTGCGGCGGCGTTTGATCGATGGGACGGCTGGCGGGATGATTCTGCTGGCGGCGGGGTTCATGGCGCTGGCGCATCGGTAGGGAATCCGCGGAATCGATCCGGTATGCTTGCCGGGGCGGGCCAGATAGCCCGGCACGCTTTCCGTTTCGCCGCTTGCCGAGATCAATTCGGCTCCTGAGTTCTCAGGACCCGCTTTTTCGCGCAACACTGGCGCCAGCCAATCGCCGCTATCACACAGACCTCAGACCGATATGGCGCTACAGCGCAACGTCCAACAGCAGAACGACAAATCCGAGCATTCGATTCGCAGGAGAGTGGCCTATTGGAAAGAGCACGGCGTCCCTGAAGCGCTCTCGCTTGTCGGGAGTGCGCAAGGCATCGATTGGAACCGGTCGATTGTTGTACACCTTGAGGTCGATTTTCCTGGCATGCCCGAATTGTTCGGCACGCTGGTTACACAGGACCAGCGCTTCATCGCATTCGAGATTGCCAACTCCGACCGTATTCAAGTCGAGCGTTGGGAAGACGTGACCGCTGCCCAGGATTTCAATCACCACAACCGTGGAACCGGCCTGGGATGGGGCGCATTAGTGCTGAAGGTATTCCAGGAGATGAATGCTTGACGGCGCAACCGGTTGTCGAGGCCTCATAGCCTTTCATTCCACCAGCCCAGACGGCGTAACGCCCATGCCACCTGCACCCATCACCCTGGCCGATCTATTCCAAACAGGAGCCGGCCTCATCGGCCCCGTCTGGATGCCGGTCTACGACCTGGCCGCCTATCTGACGGCGGCGGATCAGGCAACGGGCTGGAGCTCCGACATGATGGCCGCGCGCGAGCTGGACAGGCTGCGGCTTGCCGAGTACCAGGCCATCGTCGATCTATGCGCAGCATTCCAGCCGGCAGGGTTTGATGGCGGCGGCCATTACCAGCGCGTCGATCCGTCGGACGCCCGCCTGACGGCGGTCCTGGCCGACAACGCCGCCGATCCCCAGCCAAGTTATGCGCGCTTGCTGTCGCGCCTGATCGAAAGCGGGGTATTGGCGCGGCGCGCGGGTGCGTGAGCCTGACGGTCTGCGCTCCCCCCGCCTCCTGCCCTACTTCCCGCGCTACTTCTTGCGCCGCCTCTTGCCCCAGGTTTCCTGGAACACGCTGATGTACTCCAGCACGGTCTCGTCAGGAATCGATTGCCCCAGGCTCTCGAAATCATCATGTTCTTCCGGCAAGGGCAGCCCCACGCCGTCGATGCCGTTGATCACGATGCACCCGGCATACTCGGTTTGAGCGTGGGTGTTCTGGATCACCTGCAATACGGTCATGCCGGGCCAGATCAGTCCGGCGTAGCTGCCCTGGAACCTGGAGTTGGCGCAGACCGTGGTAATCAATCTGTCCGCGTCATACGCGATGGATATCAGGTCGTCGCCCACAAACGCCCACGACGTCTCCCTGTCATCACGCACCAGATAATGCGTGGACAGCTTATCCAGGTAGAGATCCACGCTCTCACCCAGCTTGATGCCGCCCAGCGAGACGCCCGGCTTGATTTCCCTGTCGATCAACATTTGGTTTTTCTGGATGGTGGTCGTTGAAGCCTGGCCTTACGCCGAATAGTCTTCATACTCCCAGTTGAAGTACCGCTGCAGCACCGCGCAGGATTCTTCCCAGCTGCCCCTCGCGCAATCGCGCACGATGTCGTCCAGCAAGGCGCTCAGCTGCTTCCAGTCGAAATCGGAAACCACCAGCGTGCGGTGCTTCACCATGCAAAAGCCGCCGCCATGCCGCCGCAAGGCCTCGGGCGTGGCGACGCGGACATGGAACATATTGGAGGCGCGCTCGCCCCGCAAGCCGATCTCCAGGTCCAGGCCCAGGAATACCTGTTCCCGGCTGTCTGGCCGCCATGACGGCAAGGCGTCGATGTTCGAGGAAGCGATGTCCTTGATTTCCAGGGGAACCGCGAGCTTTTTCATGGCTGGCTTCCGAATCCCCGCAAGGCCACCCGGACGCGGCGGTCGCGCTCGAACAGCGACGGGTCAAAACGCTGCTCGAATTCGGCATAGGCCAGATCGACGGGGTCGCCGTCATCGAGCGTCAGCGTTTCCTGGTTGTTGTAGATGAACTTCATGAGGTTGGCGATAACTGCGTCGTTTTGCACTCGGGCATGGATGAAGGCTAACAGCATGTCCCTGATCTGGTGCTTGTCGCTGCCTGTGAAGTAGTCGGCGATGCCGTGATTGCTGCCGTCGGAAATCATGCTGGCTGCGACGGGCTTGCCGTGGAGGAGGATGGGAATTTTTCCGGAATCGATCGTCTTCGGGACGATGAAGGCGCCGACGTTGGCGAAGGAACGGTAGTCGGTCGAGGATTCGTTCTTGGTTTCGAAGTAGAGGAAGAATGCGGTCATCTTGATGGGGGCTTGGGCTTGGGGAGGAGCCTGTGTGGGTCGATAGCTGTTGGGCTATGGCACGGTGGGGGCTCCGACTCGGCCTGCGTATACGTGGTCCAAGGCTAGGTTTGAGAATGCGGCGGTGTGGACCCTAGACCAGAAATGACCATTGCTCGCAGCACGACGAGGGATGCTGGATACTATCCACACTTTAGCCTCCCTCCGCCCCCAGATTGGTCGTCATCTTGAACTGGGCGGAGCCCCCGCCACTATCGTCTTTTATCGGCCAGAAGCAGAAGTTCGATAGATGCAGTTTACGGTCTGTTTTGCAGCGGGAGCAGCCATTAGACTACAGCCGCCAATACAACATGAAGACACATACCCAAGTGCTCGCTGCCAACTGACGTCGGCGCGAGACACTTTGCCAAACGCTGCTGAGACAATCCGTGAACCAACCGATGACGAAAGATAAACAGGTCACGCGCGACAACCACTACGTTCCGCAGTGGTATCAGCGCGGATTCATGCCCAAAGGCAGGCACAAGCTATACGTGCGAAACCTCCAACCGGGTGTCAAGAGCCTGCCCAACGGGCAGACGCTTGCAGAGCCCGAAGTGGAAGAACTGGGGCCAAAGCTGGCCTTCGTTGAACTAGACCTCTACACGACACGATTTGGAACGATTCTCAACGACGATATCGAGACGTTCCTCTTCGGCCCCATCGACAAAACCGGGGCGGATGCTGTTCGTGGATGGATATCAGGGAATCAAGCTCAGATTCATCGACGGTTTCAGGACCTCTTCGGCTATCTGGACGCTCAGAAGTTGCGCACGCCAAAGGGTCTTGATTGGATCCTGAAGCATTACGGCGGACTGCCACAGCTTGACTTGATGCTGCAGATGCAGTCCTTGCGCCAAATGCACTGCACGATGTGGTCCGAGTGCGTCCGGGAAATCGTTTCAGCCTCGCAGGCGACCGTCAAATTCTTGGTGAGCGACCATCCTGTCACGGTCTTCAATCCGAAGATGGCACCCGACTCGACTGGATGCCAGTACCCAGGTGAGCCTGGGCTTCAGATGGTAGGAACGCAGACCATCTTCGCGCTAGATGCCAATCACTGCCTGATTTTGACCAACCTCGAATACGCCGAGAACCCTGCCGAGATTGATCACTTGGCTCGTCGCACCAACGCTCGCTTTCGTGGTAACTCGATGGCTCGTACAGACGCCTTAATTCGCGGACGCCAGCTGACAGACGTCGAAGTACATGCCATCAACTTCGTACTGCGATCACGAGCCAAGCAGTACGTCGCTGCAGGTAGGCCTGAATGGCTCTATCCCGAGCGTTACTGGAACCTCTCATGGGCAGAAATCTCGCCGATCCTTCTGCCGAGCGACGGGCTTTTCGAGTTTGGCGGCGAGGTGTTTGTTGGCTACGCAGACGGCTCAACTGCCTACAGAGACCAGTTTGGCCGCACATCGAAGGCGCACGAATTGACCGCCAAACCTCGGCCGATCATGAACCCGCAGCCGGAGGATCCATGTGGCTGCGGGGGTGGGCTGACGTTCAGTGAGTGCTGCGCGGACATTCAGCCGCATCTACGCCCGTCTTGGCGCGTCATGAGCATCAGGGAACGCAACCTCGCCTTGATTCGCGCCATAAAAGGCATCCTGGAGTTAGACGGCTCGGACGCTTCATGGCTGCGCATGCGACGCACACTCAGCGATGAACAGGTCAGCCGTATACACGTGTTTCAAGCAGCGCTCTGGCCCGAAGACACACAACTGATCGACCTTCTCCCGAGCCCTCAGAACCGACGCTCTCGCGCGCTTTTCATGGGGTCAATCGACCCGCGACTCCTTTCGAAATCGATCACCGGAATGTTGGCGTATGTAGACGAACTGGTCGTGGTCCATCCTTTCATGAATGCCGCTACGGTGCGCAAGGAGTTCAGCCCGATTCATCAGCCGCGGAAACATCGCGAGCAGACCATTCGCAACGCATTTACGCTTCTGGCCCTTGAAAGCGAAATCGAGGCGGGACGGCTGCACCTCGTCCCAGATCCATTGGATTTTGATTTTGGTTACCGTGAGGAGATCAAGGCCATCACGGATCGAAAAGAGAACATAAAGATCGGCCCTATTGACGATGCGATGATGCGTTTTTTGGCACAGGACGAGGAGCTGCGATTTATGAAGCGCCTGCCAGCGGAGCGAATTAAGGCTTACATCAAGAAACGCATATCCAGGGGCTCCGACGATCTGTCCGATGCAGCTATCGACTCTGTCATAGCGCTCTGGAAACAAGAGGCAGAGCAGGACCCTCTGGCTTTGTTGACGCCCATCTCCGACGACTTTGAAGGTGAGTTCAAGACCACGAAGGCTTTTGCACGAGAGACCGGTCTATTCATTGCCACCTTGACCGGCGCTTTTATCTACACCAACTCTGACACCCAATGGAGGCGGCTCCACATATCGGACGAAGTGCACGCCTATAAACCGGATTCAAATGCAGCGGCCGTCATTCGTCAGATAGACGCCCTACATTTCAAGCTCCCAAGTCTGACGTACTACCACGTGTCCAAGCCAGCGGGAGCCGATGCAGCCGGACGGCTTCTTAGAACCGCGTTTAGGGCGTTGCGTCAGGGGGAAGAGCTTGAAGTCGGCTCTGAGCAGGCGACTGCCGACGCGGCGCCAGGACCAGAGGATGAAGGGTTAATAGTCTACAACGTACGAGCGTCCGCACCAGCGGGAGGCTTCCAGCGCACGGATGTTTCACGACTAGTGCTGATCTTCGGGCGCACTGAAGACGTGGTACCAGTGCGCTTGGCCCTATTCATTGAACCCGCCGTGAATCCTGCGTAATCGCCCTTTTCAGTAACGCAGTTGAGCGATCTTATGTATCGGGTTCGGGCACTTCCGCAATGGTCGGGATCTCGACTCTGCGTTTGAGCTCGTCCATGGACGCGACTGGGTTGAGACGATTTGCCGGGTACCTGCGTTGATGTCTGCTTCCAACCTTCGCCGGACATTGAAATCTGCAAACTTAACTTCCACTTTGAGGCAACAACAGACGCCCAAGACACCTGCCATACCCACTCTGCTCAACCCAGAACGTAACCCCGTCCGATTTCTCCAATCCC
>MCND01000422.1_pt1 | contig 12616 bp, 14 predicted proteins | sample 778211 | NCBI WGS metagenome assembly MCND01 (sample SAMN04296812, study PRJNA304217) | bioreactor metagenome | isolation source: activated sludge enriched with benzalkonium chloride | place: Turkey: Istanbul urban wastewater treatment plant
CTGTTCTGCGGCGCGCAGCGCAAGCAGACGCTGTGGCACGCCGCCAGCCGCAAGGCGCTGGATATCGAAGGGCTGGGCGAAAAACTGGTGGACCAGCTGGTCGACAGTGGCCGCGTGAAGTCGCTGGCCGATCTGTACAGCCTGCGGCCGCTCGAACTGGTGGGCCTGGACCGCATGGGCCAGAAGTCGGCCGACAACCTGGTCGAGGCCATCGACAAGGCCCGCGCGCCGGCGCTGGGACGCCTGCTGTTCGCGCTGGGCATCCGCCATGTCGGCGAGACCACCGCGCGCGACGTGGCGCGCCACTTCGGCAGCATCGAGGCCATCATGGACGCCGACGAGGACGCGCTGTCGTCCGTGCCGGACGTGGGGCCGGTGGTGGCGGGCTCCATCCGCCGCTTCTTCGCCGAACAGCACAACCGCGACGTCATCGAACAGCTCAAGGCGCAGGGCGTGCATCCGGTGGCCGAGGCCGTGCCCGAAGACACCACGCTGGCCGGCAAGACCTTCGTGCTGACCGGCACGCTGCCCAACTGGACGCGCGAGGAAGCCTCGATGCGCATCCAGGCGGCGGGCGGCAAGGTCAGCGGCTCGGTTTCCAAGAAGACCGCCTATCTGGTGGCGGGCGAAGAGGCCGGCAGCAAGCTGGCCAAGGCGCAGGAACTGGGCGTCACCGTGCTGGACGAGGATGCGCTGAAGGCGCTGCTGGGCCTGGACGGCTGAGCACGCCGGCGGGGTCAGATGCTGCTGCGCGGCATCGAGTCGAGTATCGTTGCCGCCGCGCGTTGCAGCGCGGGCAGGTGCTGGCGCCGCAGCTCATCGGGCGAGCGGGCGCCCAGCACCATGCTGACGCTCAGGCCCGCCACCACCTTGCCTTCATGGTTGCGCAGCGGCACGGCCACGCCGGCAAAACCATCCACCAGCTCGCTGACCGAAATGCTGTAGCCGTCGCTGCGCACCTGGCGGATCAGCTTGCGCAGCGCCGTCTTCGAGACCGTGGTGTAGGGCGTGAGGCGCTTGAGTTCGGCGTTCTCCAGATACTGGTCAAGCGCCTCGTCGTCCAGCGTCGACAGCAGCGCACGTCCCAGCGAGTGGGCGTAGGCGGGCAGGCGGCTGCCGATCGTCAGGTCCAGCTTGAGCAGCTTGGGCGCTTCCTCGCGCGCCAGGAACACAACGTGCTCGCGGTCCAGCACGCCCAGCGAACAGGTTTCACCCAAGGCGCGCGCCACATCCTGCATCACCGGCCGCACCAGCCTGGGCAGGCTCAGCGACGCGAAATAGGCATATCCCAGGTCCATGACCTTGGGGGTGGGCGAGAACTGCCTGCCGTCCTGCCGTACATATCCCAGCTTTTCCAGCGTCAGCAGGATGCGGCGCGAAGCCGCGCGCGTGACGTCCAGCTGCTCGGCGGCTTCCTGCACCGTCACGCTGGCCACGCCTGTGGCGTAGATGCGCAACAGCTGCAGGCCATTGGCCAGGCTGTCGAGAAACTCTTCTTTCTTTTCGCTGGTTTCCGGCAAGGTCGAATCCATGGGTTCACGATGGTGTTCTGCAATGCCTGCGATTGTAGTTTGACATCCGGCGCTTTCTCCATAAAATGATGTTTAGCGAACAAATGTTCGCCAAAAGATGTCCGGTCTCAACCATGACACGGACACGCATCCAAGGAGGAAGGCCATGTGCAGCAGATTCATCCGCGCCACGGGCGCGGTCGTCCTGGCGCTGGGCGCGGCGGTCGCCGCGGCCGCCGGCGACGCGTATCCCAACAAGCCCATCCGCTTCATCGTGCCCGCGGCCGCGGGCGGCCCCACGGAAATCGTCACCCGCCTGCTGGCCGAGCGCATGACCCAGAGCATGGGCGTGCCTGTCATTGTCGAGGCCAAGCCCGGCGCCGGCGGCAACATCGGCGCGGACGCCGTGGCCAAGGCCGCGCCCGATGGCTACACCATCCTGATGGGCACGATCGGCACCAACGCCATCAACCAGACGCTGTACAAGTCGATGCCGTACCAGCCGCTGAAGGATCTGGTGGCGGTGACCCAGGTCGTGTCCTACCCGCTGGTGGTGGTGGTCAACCCCAAGCTGCCGATCAACTCGGTGGCCGACCTGATCGCCTATGCCAAGTCCCATCCGGGTGAACTCAACCGGGCCTCGGGCGGCAGCGGAACGTCGATGCACATGTCGGGCGAACTCTTCAACGAGATGGCGGGCATCAAGATGCAACACATCCCCTACAAGGGCAGCCTGCCGGCGTTGACGGATGTGATGGGCGGACAGGCCGATCTGGCGTTCGACAGCCTGGTCATCGCCCAGCCCTTGATCAAGGCGGGCAAGCTGCGCGCCATCGCCGTCACTGGGCCCAAGCGCTCGCCGGCCGAGCCGGACGTGCCTTCGGTATCGGAAACGCTGCCCGGCTATGCGATGACGTCCTGGATCGGCGTGTTCGCGCCGGCGGGCACGCCGCGCCCGGTGGTGGATCGTCTTCAGCAGGAGATCGCCAAGGCCCTGGCCGACCCCAAGGTCAAGGCGCAGCTCACCTCGCAGGCCGCCGATCCGGTCGCCAGCACACCCGATGAATTCGCCCGGTTCACGACAGAGGAAACCGAGAAATGGGCGCCCGTGGTCAAGGCGTCCGGCGCCTCCGTTTCCTGAACTTCCGCCAAGGAATCCCTATGTTGCCCATCGATTTCCAGGCCCGCCGCAAACGGGTCGCCCAGCACGCGCGCGAACTCGGTTTCGACGCCTATCTCGGCACCCGCCAGGGCGCCTTGCACTATCTGAGCGGGGCGTTCATGCCCTGGCGCGGCGCCGTGCTGGTCACGGCTTCGGGCCACTGCGAGTTCATCTATTGGGCCATGGACGCCGCGCGCGTGCGCGCCGAAGGCCACGACATGGACGTGCATGAATTCGAGTTCGCCGATTTTCCGCAGCTGATCCGCCAGCGGCTGGAGCACCACGGCCTGGCGCAGGGCAAGGTCGCCCTGGACCTGGCGCATCCGGGCGCCGCGCAGATCGCGCCGGGCATGCTGACCGCTGCCGAGTTCTTCTCCCTGTCCGGGCAATTGCCCAAGGCCCGGTTCGAGAACGGGGTGGATGTGATCGACGATCTCATGTTGATCAAGGATGCCGCCGAGATCGAGCGCCTGCGCCATGCCGCCGAAGTGTCCGACTATGGTTTCGAGCAGGGCATGAATGCCGTGCGGGCCGGCGCCACCGAAAATGAAATCGCCGGCGAGATCGAACGCGCCATCCGGCGGCGCGGCAGCACCTGGTCCTGGGCGGTGACGGGCGGCACCGAGGTGGGGGCGGGCGAACGCACCGGCTTCCTGCGCGGCGTCACGCAGCAGGCAACCGACCGACCCATCGGGCGCGACGAATTCGTCATCCTGGACCTGCATCCGCTGCTGGATCTGTACATGGCCGATACGGCGCTGCCGATCTTCCTGGGGCGGCCGACCGGGGCGCAGGCTGCCTTGATTGATTGCTGGGAGGAAACCGTGCAGACCATGCTCGCCGCGCTGACGCCGGGGCGCGCCATCGCCGACTGCGCGCGGCGCGGCATCGCCGTGTTTGAAAAGCATGGGCTCGCCGAGTTCGGCCTGCCCCTGTTCGGCCACGGCCTGGGCACCTGCGCCCGTACCCGTCCCTTCATCAACCTGCGCAGCCACGACGAGGTCACGCCGGGCATGGTGGTGGCATTGGGCACGCACCTGTACCGGCCCGGCCTGGGCGGCATGCGGCTCGAATACCCCGTCCTGATCGGTGAGCACGGCGCCGAGCCGCTGCTGCGCACCGAGGCCCGCGTCCATCGCCTGCCTTGAACCCATTCTTCGGAGCCCGAACATGAAAGCCCAAGCTCTCAGTCCGCTCATCGGCGCGGAAGTGCGCGGCGTGGATCTCGAAACGCTGGACGACGCGGCCTTTGTCGCCGTGAACGAACTGTTCCTGAAGCATCAGCTGCTGGTCTTCAAGGATCAGCAGCTGTCGCCGGAAGGGCAGCTGCGCTTCAGCCGCCGCTTCGGCGAACTGGATATCCACGTGCTGGCCCAGTACAACCATCCCGAGTACCCCGAGATCTTCGTGCTGTCGAACGAAGTCAAGAACGGCGTGCCCGCGGGCATTGCCGACGGCGGTTCCTACTGGCATTCGGATTTCGCCTTTCGCGAATGTCCCGCCAAGGCCACCATCCTGAACGCGCAGACCATTCCGCCCGAAGGCGGCAATACGCTGTTCATCAACATGTACCGCGCCTACGACACGCTGGACGATGCGATCAAGGCGCAGCTGGACGGATTGAAGGCCGTGCATCGGTATCGCCCGCGCAGCAGCCGCGCCGACGAGGGCACCCGCGTGGTGATGGATGCGACGCAATTGGCGGAGACACCGGACGTGGAACATCCCATCGCGCGCACCCACCCGGAGACGGGGAGGAAAGCGCTGTACGTGCATCCCGGCATGACCGCCGAGGTGGCGGGGTGGGGCGCAGAGGACAGCCGGGAGCTGCTGGAACGCCTGTTCGCGCATTGCACCCAGCCGGAATCTCAGTACGCGCTGCAGTGGTCGCCGGGCGATGTCGTGATGTGGGACAACCGCTGCGTGATGCACAAGGCGACCACGCGGGAGCTGCCGGCCAGCCTGCGGCGGACGATCTATCGGACCACGGTCATGGGCGAGCGTCCGGTATAGGCCATGACGCGTCCCGCCCGCGCCGATCCCTGCCAGGCCATCGGCGAGACCAGGATCGAGAGCATGGCGCTGGACGGCGGCGGTCGCATCGCGCCGGCGCGCGTGGCCTGGCGCCGCTACGGGCCCGAGCCGGCGCAGGCCCGCGCCGTCGTGCTGCTGCTGCACGGCATCTCCGGCAGCCAGCAGGCGCTCGCGCCTGTCAGCGGGGAAGTCCATCCTGATGCGGGATGGGCATCCGGGTGGCTGGGGCCCGGCGCCGCGCTGGATACGCGCCATACCTGCGTGCTGGCGCCCAATGCGTTGGGCTCGTGTTTTGGCAGCAGCGCGCCGGATGCGGAATTGCCCGCCTCGTTTCCCGACTTCACCATCACCGACAGCGTGCGCCTGCAGGGGCTGTGGTTGCGCGCGCTGGGCGTTGCGCGGCTGGATGCGGTGGTGGGCTATTCCTACGGCGGCTATCAGGCGTTCCAGTGGGCGCTCGATCCGCCCGTGCCGCTCGGGCGGGCGCTGGCGCTGGCGTCCGGGCCGCGCGGCGGCGGCAGTTGGAGCGACGTGATCGCGTTGCGGCGCCTGGCCGCCGCGCGGCGGGCCGGCGATGCCTTGGCGCAAGAGCAGTGGGTCGCGGCGCGGCGGGACGCCTTGATGCGCTATGGCCGGGGCCTGTGGTTGGCCGATGCCGGCGCGCCCGAGCCCGGGCAGGCGCTGGACGCCGAGGCGCGCGCCTGGGCGGCGCGCTTTTCGCCCTGGTCGATGGCCGCCTTGCGGGCGGCAGCCTGCCGCCATGACGTCCGCCACGCGCTCGCGTCCTTGCGCGCGCCGTTGTACTGGCTGCGCTGCGCGTCGGACCTGCTGTTTCCGCCCGGCGATGAAACCGCCTTGCCGCCCTGCGTGCATCCCATGACGGTGGCCGGACGCTATGGCCATGCCTCGCCCGCGCTGGAAGGGCCGCTGTGGGATGCCTGCCTGCGCCGGGCGCTGGCCTGAATGCGGCGGAGCTGGCCGCTGTCGGCGCCAGGCCGCGGACGAAAAAAAACTGCCCGCATGCGCGGGCAGTTCTTCCTGGGCGATCAGCCGATCCTTACTGGATCTTGGCCTTTTCGCGCAGGTCCTTCTGGTAGTCGGCCAGGGTTTGCTGGCGCAGCATTTCCTCGATCTGCGGGCGCACCTGATCCAGCGGCGGGAACTGCACCGGGCGGGTGTCGTCGACCTGGATGATGTGCCAGCCGAACTGCGTCTGGACGGGCTTGTCGACCAGTTGGCCCTTCTTCAGCTGCGTGACGGCCTGAGCGAAAGGCTGCACGTAGTTGGTCGGGGGAGCCCAACCCAGGTCGCCACCCTTTTCGGCGCTGCCGGGATCCTTGGAGTTCTTCTTGGCCAGATCGTCGAACTTGCCCTTGTTGCCCTTCAGTTGGGTCAGCAGGTCGTTGGCGGTCTTTTCGTCTTCAACCAGGATGTGGCGGACCTTGTACTCCATCTTGCCCGCTTGTTCCTTCTTGATCTTTTCGTACTCGGCCGTGACCTTGGCGTCCGACACCGGGTGCTTGGCCAGATAGTCGGCCATCAGCGCGCGCACCAGGATGCCCTGGCGAGCCAGTTCGATCTCGGTCTGCACGTCGGCCTGCTTGGCGATGCCGTTGGATTCGGCGGCCTGCACGAAGATCTGGCGGTTGATCATTTCCTGCTTGACCTGCTCGCGCAGCTGCGGGGAATCCGTGGCGCCCTGGGTGACCAGAAGCTTGACGAATTGATCCAGGCTCTTCTGCGGAATGGCCTTGCCGTTGACGGTTGCCACGTTCTGGGCAAAAGCCGGCAGGGCGATGGCGCAAGCGGCGGCCAGCATGACGATGCGTTTCATGAAAGTCCTTTTACCTTCTATTTGGGAGCCTGTGCGTCTAGCGCAAGCGCATGGATCGGATAGGGGATCAAATCTTGCAAATGATGATACACCAGCCTATGGCGGGCGACGGCGGACTGCCCGGCGAAGCAGGGCGCCACAATCAGCACGCGGTAGTGGCCGGCGCCGTTTTTACTTCCTTCATGGCCTGCGTGCAAATAGGACTCGTCTTGAATTTCAAGACTGACCGGTTCCAGCGCGGCCAGGCGCTCCCGGATCAGGGCGATGCGGTCGGTGGTTTCTGACATGTTGGTAGGGTAGAGGTTCCGCCGTCGACCACCCGCGCGGGACGTCGATGGCGGAAAAAATGAGGGGTCAGGGTTGCGGCTTGCCGCCGGACGCGCCGGAATCGGACGACGTCTCTTCGCCGGGCTGGATATGTTTGCCCAGCCAGAGCGATTGGCCGATCACGAACACGATCATCAGGCCCATCAGGCCGAAGGCCTTGAAGCTGACCCATTGCGACTCGGTGAACTGGCCGGAGAAGGCCACGTACAGGTTGAGCGCGCCGGCCACCAGGAAGAAACCCGCCCAGACCAGGTTGAGCTTTTCCCAGGCCGGGTCGGGCAGCTGGATCTGCTTTTCCATCAGGCCGCGGATCAGGTTGCGGCGGAAGAACAGCCGCGCCAGCACCAGCGCGCCGCCGAACAGCCAGTACAGCACGGTCGGCTTCCACTTGATGAAGACATCGCTGTGCAGCCAGATGGTGGCGCCGCCGAACACCAGGATCACGGTCAGGTTGATCCAGTGCATGGCCTCGATGGCCTTGCCGGTGAGCTTGAGCCAGACGATCTGCAGCACGGCGGCCGCCATGGCGACGCCGGTGGCGATGAAGATGTCCGCATACCGGTAGGCGACAAAGAACAGGATCAGCGGGAACAGGTCGAACAGGAACTTCTTCATGCGGGGCTTCAGTCTTCCAGCGGTTCAAACGTCATCGACAGCGAATTGATGCAATAGCGCAGCCCGGTGGGCTCGGGGCCGTCGGGGAAGACGTGGCCCAGGTGAGCGTCGCAGATATTGCACAGCACCTCGGTGCGCACCATGCCGTGGCTGATGTCGCGCTCTTCACGCACCCGCGCCGGGTCGATCGGCTCGAAGTAGCTGGGCCAGCCACAGCCGGCGTCGAATTTGGTGTCGGAAGCGAACAGCGGCGTGCCACAGCCCACGCAGCGGTAGATGCCGTGGGTGAACGTGTTCCAGTAGCGGCCGGTGAAGGCGCGTTCCGTACCTTTTTGGCGGGCGACGACGTATTCTTCCGGTGACAGCTGGGCCCGCCATTCAGCGTCGGATTTGCGTACTTTGTCCATATATAGCGCTCTTGGAGTCCCGAGGCCCGGAATGGTTCGGGCATAATCCCGCCCCATGTTAATCCAGTTTGACCAGGTGGTCGTTTCCACGCCGCAAGCCGAGGTGCTGCGCGGGCTCAGCCTGACGCTGGCACAGCGCCGCGTCGGCATCGTCGGCCCGAACGGCGCCGGCAAGAGCACGCTGGCGCGCCTGCTCAACGGCCTGGCCTTGCCGACCTCGGGCCGGGTCAGCGTGGATGGGCTGGATACGCGCCAGGACCTGAAAGCCGTGCGGCGACGGGTCGGCTTCGTGTTTCAGAATCCCGAAAACCAGATCGTCTTTCCCATCGTGCGCGAAGACCTGGCTTTCGGCCTGAAACAGCTGGAACCCGACCGCGCCCGCCGCGAGGCCCGCATCGAGGATCAGTTGCAACGCCTGGGCGTGGCTCACCTGGCGGACCGGGCCAGCCACAGCCTGTCCGGGGGCGAGCGCCAGTTGGTCGCCCTGGCCGCGGTGCTGGTGATGGATCCGGCGCTGGTGGTGTTCGACGAACCGACCACCCAACTGGACCTGCGCAATCGCAACCGCGTCCGCGATGCGATCGCCGGGCTGGCCCACGACGCCGTCGTGGTCAGCCACGACCTGGCGCTGCTGGAGGATTTCGACCGGGTGCTGGTGATCGCCGATGGACGCGTCGCCGCCGACGACCAGCCGGCCGCCGCCCTGCGCTGGTACCGTGATCATTTCGCCTGAGGGCGGCCGCCCATGCTCGAACCGCTCTATATCGCAGGCAATTCCCGACTGCACCGGCTGCCTGCCGGACTGAAGCTGCTGGCGCTGTGCGCGGCGGGGGCGGGGCTGTTCGCGCTGCGCGATCCGCGCTGGCTGGGCCTGGCGTTGGCCGTGGCCGCCGGGTTGGTCTGGTCCAGCGGCGCCGGGGCCGCGCTGCTCTGGCGCCAATTGCGCGGCCTGGCGTGGGTTCTGCTGGCGCTGGGATTGTTCACCGGCTTTTTCCAAGGTTGGGTCGAGGCGCTGGCGGTGCTGCTGCGGGTCGGCGCGATGGTGGGGCTGGCGCTGGCCGTGACGCTGACCACGCGCACCGCCGATCTGATCGCGGTATGTGAATGGGCGCTGCTGCCCTTGCAGCGCCTGGGCCTGCTCGATGCCGGCAAGGTGGCGCTGGCCCTGGCGCTGGCGCTGCGCTTCGTTCCCGAGATCTGGCGCAATTTCCATGAGATCCGCGAGGCGCAGGCCGCGCGCGGGCTCGGCGCCAATCCCCTGGCGCTGATCGTGCCGCTGATCGTCCTGACGCTGAAGCGGGCGCAGGAAGTCTCCGAAGCCATCGACGCGCGCAGTCCCTGAACGCGACGCCTCTTGACCGCGCTTTCATCATCCGGGAAGAATCATCCGGGAAAATCGTCCCTAGGGAGGGGAATGCCATGAAATCCAACAATACCGTGCTGGTGGCGCTGTTCGCGGCGCTCATCGTGGTGCTGAGCCTGGTGCCGCCGATTCCGCTGCCGGCCATTCCGGTGCCGGTCACGCTGCAGACGCTGGGCGCCATGCTGGCCGGCGCCATGCTGGGGCCGGTGCGCGGGGCGCTGGCCTGCCTGCTGTATCTGGCGCTGGCGGCCATCGGCCTGCCGGTGCTGCCGGGTGGACGCGGCGGGATGGGGGCCTTCCTGGGGCCGACCGGCGGATTCCTGATCGGCATGCCGATCGGCGCCTTTGTCACGGGCTGGCTGGCGCGCCGGCTGGCGGGCCGGGCGCCTGGCACCTGGGCCGGCGTGGCGGGCTATGCGGTCGCCTGCGTGGTCGGTGGCATCGCGGTGGTGTATGCCTGCGGCGTGCCCTGGCTGGCCTCTGTCGCCAAGATGGACCTGGGCAAGGCGGCGCTGGCCGTGGCCGTGTTCGTGCCCGGCGATCTGATCAAGGCAGCCGTGGCCGCCTGGGTGGCGTCGCGCGTGGCGCGCGTCTGGCCCATGCCGGGCCGTTGAGGCTCGCGGGCGGACGCATGAGGACAGGGAATCCCCCAACTGACGCATGGGGGGCTTTCCAGTACAAGTTCGCCATTGACGAATGCGTTCGCTGAGTTTCGGTTTCCGTAGCACATCAGGGATTTACCGTAGTTGCGCCGCATCATGTGATACTGATTTAACCCTATAATATTTTTTTCTGTATAACTTTAACTAGGCTCGCTTCGCCTCAAACGAGGCACCAAAAGAAGAGCCGCCACAGGAGACAAAACATGCGCAAGCATTTCGGCTTGACCGCGGCCGCCGCCGCCGTTGCCCTGACCCTTCCGCTGCTGGCCAGCGCCCAGGTCAAGGTCGGCGTGACGGTGTCCAGCACCGGCCCCGCCGCCTCGCTGGGCATCCCCGAGCGCAACACGGTCGCCCTGCTGCCGAAGGAAGTGGCCGGCCAGAAGATCGAATGGATCGTCCTGGACGACGCCACCGACACGACGCAAGCCGTCAAGAACTCGCGCAAGCTCGCCTCCGACGACAAGGTAGACGTGCTGATCGGCACGTCGGTGACGCCGGGCTCGCTGGCCATGGTCGACGTGGCCGCCGAAGCCAAGGTGCCGATGATCAGCGTGGCCGCCAGCGCCAAGATCGTCGAGCCGGTCGACGACAAGCGCCGCTGGGTCTTCAAGACTCCGCAGAACGACGCCCTGATGGCCGGCGCGCTGGCCGACGCCATGTCCAAGTCCAAGGTCAAGACGCTGGGCTTCATCGGCTTCGCCGACGCCTACGGCGACGGCTGGCTGGACGTGATGCAGAAGGCCGCCAAGGCCAAGGGCATCGAGATCGTCTCGATCGAAAAATACAGCCGCACCGACACCAGCGTGACCGGCCAGGTCCTGAAGCTGGTCGGCGCCAAGCCCGACGCCATCCTGATCGCCGGCGCCGGCACGCCCTCGGCCCTGCCGCAAAAGGAACTGCGCGCGCGTAACTATGGCGGTGTGATCTATCAGACCCACGGCGCCGCCAACAACGATGTGCTGCGCGTCTGCGGCAAGGATTGCGACGGCATGTTCCTGCCGGCCGGCCCGCTGCTGGTCGCCGCTCAGCTGCCTGACAGCAACCCGGTCAAGAAGTCGGCCCTGGCCTACGTCGAGACCTACGAGAAGGCCCACGGCGCCGGTTCGACCAACACCTTCGGCGGCCATATGTGGGACGCCGGCCAGCTGGTCGTGGCCGCCTTGCCCGCCGCGTTGAAGACCGGCGCCAAGCCCGGCACGCCGGAGTTCCGCGTGGCCATGCGCGACGCGCTGGAAAGCATCAAGGACCTGCCCGCTTCCCAGGGCGTGTTCAACATGTCGCCCACCGACCACGCGGGCTTCGATGAACGCTCGCGCGTCATCGTCAAGGTCGAAGGCGGCAAGTGGGTGTACCAGCCAGGCCTGTAAGGCGCGGCTCGCCTGTTCACAGGGCGCCCGCAAGCGGCGCCCGCGCCATGCGACGCGACGGTCCTTCCGGCCGGCGCGTCGCATCGGTGTTCCGGGCGCGGCCGGAACACCCAAGCAATCACAAGGTAGTTGTTCGATGGATTCCTCAATTGCGCTGATTCTGCTGCAGGACGGTGTGGTCAACGGCGCTATCTATGCCCTCCTGGGCATGGCTCTGGTGCTGGTTTTCGCCGTCACGCGCGTCATCTTCATTCCCCAGGGCGAGTTCGTGGCGTTCGGCGCGCTGACGCTGGCCATGCTGGTCGACGGCAAGGTGCCCGGCACCGCCTATCTGCTGCCCCTGCTGGGCGTGGTCGCGCTGGCGCTGGAAGTGCTGCGCGCCGTGCGCACCCGCAACGCCGCCGGGCTGCCCAAGGCCTTTGTCGCCTGTCTCGTCCTGCCGCTCGCGCTGCTTTGGCTGACGCAGAGCTATGTCGCGCCCGGCACGTCGCTGTGGCTGAACATGCTGCTGACGCTGGCGCTGGTCATTCCGATGGGCCCGATGGTCTATCGCATCGTCTATCAGCCGCTGGCCGAAGCCACTGTGCTGGTGCTGCTGATCGTGTCGGTGGCCGTGCACTTCGCGCTGACCGGCCTGGCCCTGGTGTTCTTCGGCGCCGAAGGCTGGCGCACGCCGGCGTTCGTGAGCGGCCAGGTGGACCTGGGCTTCATGACCTGGTCGGCCCAGAGCCTGTTCGTGGTCGCGACCTGCGCCATCCTGATCGTCGGCCTGTGGCTGTTCTTCGGCAAGACGCTGTACGGCCGCGCGCTGCGCGCCACCGCCGTCAACCGTCGCGGCGCGCGCCTGGTGGGCATCAGCACCACCATGTCGGGCAGCCTGACCTTCACGCTGGCCACCGCCATCGGCGCGATGTCGGGCATGCTGATCGCTCCGATCACCACGGTCTATTACGACACCGGCTTCCTGATCGGCCTGAAGGGCTTCGTCGGCGCCATCATCGGCGGCCTGGCGAGCTATCCCGTGGCGGCCGCCGGCTCGCTGCTGGTGGGCGTGCTGGAATCGTTCTCGTCGTTCTGGGCCAGCGCCTACAAGGAAGTCATCGTCTTCACCCTGATTATCCCGGTTCTGGTCTGGCGTTCGTTCAGCAGCCATCACGTGGACGAAGAGGAATAAACGTCATGAACCGCATCTTGCTTATCGTCTTCGTCGTCGCGTTGGCGGCGCTGCCGCTGGTGCCGGCCACGCCCGAGTTCTGGGTGACCCAGCTGAACTACATCGGGCTGGCCAGCCTGGTGGTGCTGGGCCTGGTGCTGCTGACCGGCGTGGGCGGCCT
>MCND01000423.1_pt1 | contig 12613 bp, 13 predicted proteins | sample 778211 | NCBI WGS metagenome assembly MCND01 (sample SAMN04296812, study PRJNA304217) | bioreactor metagenome | isolation source: activated sludge enriched with benzalkonium chloride | place: Turkey: Istanbul urban wastewater treatment plant
CCGGCCGCGCCCGCGCCGCCCTATTTCATGATCGACGCCGCCATGTCCTCGTCCACCATCGAACACGCCATGCTCACCCTGGGCGAAAATGCCCGCCGCGCCTCGCGCGCCATGATGCGCGCCAACGGCGCCGCCAAGAACCGGGCGCTGCACGCCATGGCCGACGCACTGGCTGCCAGCCGCGACGAACTCAAGGCCGCCAATGAAAAAGACCTGGCCGCGGCCCGGGCCAATGGCCTGGAACCGGCGCTGCTGGACCGCCTGGCCCTGTCCGACAAGACGCTGGGACTGATGGCCGAGGGCCTGCGCCAGATCGCCGCCCTGCCCGACCCCGTCGGCAGCGTCACCGCCACTTCGCTGCGCCCCAACGGCATGCGCGTCGCGCAGATGCGCGTGCCGCTGGGCGTGATCGGCATCATCTACGAATCGCGCCCCAACGTGACCATCGACGCGGCCGCGCTGTGCCTGAAGTCCGGCAACGCCGCCATCCTGCGCGGCGGCAGCGAGGCGCTGCACTCGAACATCGCGCTGGGCCGCGTGGTCCAGGCCGGCCTGGCGGCCGCCGGACTGCCGCAGGACGCGGTGCAGGTGGTGGCCACGGCCGATCGGGCCGCGGTCGGCAAGCTGATCACCATGACCGAGCACATCGACGTCATCGTGCCGCGCGGCGGCAAGGGCCTGATCGCGCGCCTGGCCCAGGAAGCGCGCGTGCCGCTGATCAAGCACCTGGACGGCAACTGCCACGTCTACATCGACGCGGCCGCCGATCCCGACAAGGCCCACGCCATCGCCATCAACGCCAAGACCTACCGCTACGGCATCTGCGGCGCCATGGAAACGCTGCTGGTGGACGCGGTCGCGGCCGTGTCGATCCTGCCCAGCCTGGCGGCGGACTTCGCCGATCGCGGCGTCGAACTGCGCGGCTGCCCGCGCACGCTGGCGCTGCTGCCCCATCTCAAGCCCGCCACGGAAGAAGACTGGGGCACCGAGTACCTGGGCCCGGTCCTGGCGGTGCGCATCGTCGACACGCTGGACGATGCCATCGAACACATCGCCCGCTGGGGTTCCGGCCACACCGACGCCATCGTCACCGAGGACCTGTCCGCGGCCCAGCGCTTCCAGCGCGAGGTCGATTCCAGCTCGGTCTACGTGAACCTGCCCACCTGCTTCGCCGACGGCTTCGAGTACGGGCTGGGCGCCGAGATCGGCATTTCGACCAACCGCCTGCACGCGCGCGGCCCGGTCGGACTGGAAGGCCTGACCACGCTGAAATGGGTGCTCAACGGCGAAGGCCAGTTGCGCGGCTGACGCCGTACTTCACGGCAGACACTCATCGCGGCCTGCGCGCCGCGTAACCCCGGAACTCTCGTCATGCATACCCCCGCGCTGGCCTTGGCCTTCAGCCTGTTCGTGCTGTGCTTCGTCACCTGCTCGATCAGCGGCATCGTGCTGTTCTTCTTCAAGGCCAAACAGATCAACGCCCGGCTCAAGCATCCCTACCTGGAGCACCGGGCCTTCAACCAGTATCCGCTGGCCATCCAGGCGGCGATCATGCTCGATTATTTCTTCCGGCTGATGTTCCCCGGCACGCGTTTCTGGCTCGTCGGCAACGCCAACCGCCTGCTGGCCCATGTGGATCCGAAGCAGGTGCCGCTGTCGCTCAAGTGGCCGGTAGTGGGCTTCTGGGGCGCCTGCTGGCTCGGGCTGATCGCCATGATCGCCCTGTGGACCCTGCTGTTCCTGGGAATGTGACGCCATGCGAATCCTGATCGAAGAGTATCCCGGCAGCGTCGACGCCGCCCGTTTCCTGATCGCCGCCCGCGACGCCGGCGTGCCCGGCCCGCGCCTGCCCGCCGATTGCCGGCCGCAGACGCAGGGCCAGGCCTTCGCCGTGCAACGCAGCACCGCCCGCCTGCTGCGCGAAACGCGGCGCGACGACATCGCCGCCTGGAAGAGCGCGCTACCCACGCCCGAAAAATCCGTGGTGGCTCCCATCTACACATCCACCGTCCATTTCAGCGCCGCCTCGCCAGTACCCGCGCAGGGCGCCGTCGTGCGCGTCGAACCCGAGATCGCCTTCGAACTGGCGCGCGATCTGCCGGCGCGAGCACAGCCCTACAGCGAAGCCGAGATCGATGCCGCCGTCGGCGGCGCCCGGCTGGCGCTGGAAGTGCTGGGGTGCCGCTATGCGCTGCCGGAGCACGCCAGCCTGCCCGAGCTGCTGGCCGACCACATGTTCAACCAGGGCCTGGTGCTGGGACCGCGCATCGCGTCCGCCGACGACGCGCCCGCCAGCATGACCATCACGCTGTCCGTGGACGGCCAGGATGCCGAGCAGCACGCGGGCATCCATCCCAACGGCCGGCCCAAGGCCGGTCTGTACTGGCTGGCGAACTTCCTGCGTGAACAAGGCGCCGGCCTGCGCGCCGGCCAGCATGTCATCACCGGCTCGTATGCCGGCTTCCTGGACGTGCCGGCGGGCCGCGATCTCGAGATCGCCTACGGCGACCTGGGCGTGCTGCGCCTGCGCTTCGAAGCGCGCGGCTAAACGGCGCGGCCGGCGCCCGCCTATACTGTGGCGCCGGTCCGCGCGCATGCCGTGCGCGGCGTCACCTGGCGCATACGCGCCCCCGCCACCATGCTGACCCTGCGCCCGCTCACGGCAGAAGACCATTCCCTCCTTGCCGGCTGGTTCTCCAGCCTTGCCGATGTCGTCCAATGGGGCGGCTCGCAGCTCTCCTATCCGCTCACGCCGCTGCACGTGGAAACCATGCTGGCCGAAGGCCGGAGCACGCCGCCCGCGCGCCGCTGCTGGATGGTTTGCCGCGATGGCGCGCCGGTCGGACATGCGCAGCTCGCCTATGAATGGCATGACGGCAACGCGCGCCTGGGCCGCGTCGCCGTCGCGCCCGCCATGCGCGGCCAGGGACTGGCCCGCCCGTTGACGGCGCTGATGATCCAGGAAGCGTTCAGCACGCCGGGCATCGAGCGGCTGGAGCTGAACGTCTACATGTTCAACCAGCCCGCCCTGCGCACCTATGAAGCGCTGGGATTCAAGCTCGAAGGCGTGCGTCGCGCGTCGACGCGGGTCGGCGAGCAGCGATGGGATACCGGCATCATGGGGCTGCTGCGCCACGAGTGGCAGGCCGGCGCCGGCCAGCATGGCGTGCCATCCCTGACGACGGGTTGAGGCGCGCCGCGCGCGCCCGCCAGCAGTTTGATATCCGACGCAGAATCCCCGCTGGATCAAACCTCGAGGCTGGCTGCGGCATCCGCGTCCGGCTTCGACGCCGACCTCAGGCTTCGGGTTCGGCGATGTCGATCGGCTGGCCCGCCGCCTCGATCACCTCGCCCGCGGCCAGGCACAGGTCCTCGCGGTAACGGCCCGCCATGAGCTGCACGCCCACCGGGATCGTCCCCTTCGCGCCCGGCACGCTGCCCATGGCCACGGACAGGGCCGGCAAGCCCATGAACGGCACGCCGATCTGCGGCATCTGCGCGCGCCAGACGCGCGCATAGGCTTCGTCGCCGGCCAGATCGAGCTGGTCCGGGAAAGGCAGCTCGGCCGACACCGGCAAGAGCAGCACCGGGTACTCGGCGAAGAACAGTTCCCACTGCCGCGTCAGCGTGGCGCGCCGCGTTAGCAGGGCGGAGTACCTGGCCAGGTCCATGCCGGCGGCGCGTTCGCGCTGCCCGGCCAGCGCGACCAGGGCGCCCCGGTCGCCTTCCTTGCGCGCGGCCTCGACCATGGCGTCGTAGCCATCGGCCAGCCACATGCGGATCTGCAGATCGGCGGCTTCCTTCAGCGGCGGGATCGCGTCCAGCGTATCGACGCGCCAGCCGGCCTCGCCCAGGCGCCGGGCCGCGTCCTGCAGCGCCTTGACCACCGCGGGCTCGGTCTCCAGGCCATCGGGATAAAAGCACAGCGCCACGCGCTTCGGCGCGGCCGGCCCCTCCAGCGGCGCGGGCGCCCACCACGGATCGCGCGGATCGGGCGCGGCCATCGCGGCCAGCCCAAGGCGCAAGTCGGCGATGCTGCGCGCCAAGGGACCGGACACGGCGGTGATCTGCCCGCCCAGCGAGCGCTCGGGCAAGGCCGCGTTAAAGGCCGCCACGCGGCCCAGCGTGGGCCGCAGGCCATGCACGCCGCAAGCATAGGCCGGATAGCGGATCGAGCCGGCGATATCGGTGCCGTGCGCGATATGGCCGATGCCGGCCGCCACGGCCGCGGCGGCGCCGCCAGACGAGCCGCCAGGCGTGAGCGCGGCATTGCGCGGATTGCGCGTATCGCCGTGCAGCTGGTTGCTGGTGAACCAGCGCAGCGAAAACGCCGGCGTGTTGGTGCGACCGAGCACCACCGCGCCGGCGCGCAGCAGGTTGTCGACGACCGGGTTGTTGGCCTGGGCGATCACGTCCTTCTGCAGCGTCACGCCATTGGTGGTGGCATAGCCGGCCTGGTCCACATTGACCTTCACCGTGACCGGCACGCCGGCCAGCGGGCCCGGGTCTTCGCCGCGCGCCAGCCGCTGGTCCAGGGCGGCGGCCTGCGACAGCGCATCCTCGGGTCGATGATCGACCACGGCGTTGATGCGGGAATTGACGGCATCGAGCCGCGCCAGCGCGCTTTGCGCGGCCTGCACGGCGGACACTTCACGTTTGCGGATCAGGCTGGCAAGCTCAGCGGCGGACAGACGCCAAAGTTCGGACACGCGCGACTCCTGGTGGATGGGATCATCGGACAAGACGGGAGCGTCAACCTTAGCGCCGCTTGCGCGCGGCCACAAGCGGCGCAGCCAGCAGGCCCGCGCGCGGTCCGGTCCTATTCCTGCTCGAACACCTCGACGATGGCATCGGCCACGGCGCGCACCCGCGCGGTCCGGTTCAGGTCGCCGTGCATCACCAGCCACAGGTCATAGGAACCGGCCCGCTGCGGCCAGATGCGGACCAGTTCCGGATGGCGCGCCGCCATGTGCACGGGCAGCTCGCCGATGCCCAGCCCGGCCCGCACGGCATCGATGATCATCATGGCGGAGTTCAGCTCGATGGCGACGTGGCCATTGCCGGTGGGCTCGCCGCAGAAGGCATCGGACCAGCCCGGCAACGCCGACTGCTGATAGGTCACCAGCGCGTGCCCGGCGAAGGCCGTGCCCGGCTTGGGTTCGCCGCGCTGGCGCAGATAGGACGGCGCGGCATACAGCCCGGTGTCCTTGCGCGCGAGATGACGATGGATCAGGTCGGGACTGTCGGGCCGGACGTTGCGGATCGCCAGATCGGCTTCGCGCCGCGTCAGGTTGCTCAGCTTGATCGAGGTCGACAGCGATATCGTGATGTCCGGGTGCCGCGCATGCAGGCGCTTGACCGCGTCCATCACGAAGTAGCTGCCGATGGCTTCCGAGGAGGCCACGCGCACGACGCCCGACAGGCGATGATCCAGCCCCTGCATCTGGCGCTGCAGCTGGTCTGCCGCCTGCTCCATGCGTTCAGCGGCCGCGAAAGCCAGCTCCCCGGCGGCGGTCGGCACATAGCCGGCCGGCGTGCGCAGGAACAGGCGCGCGTCCAGCGACCGTTCCAGCGCGGCCAGGCGCCGGCCCGCCGTGGCCTGGTCGATCTGCAGCAGCGCGGCCGCGCCGCGCAGCGTGCCGTTGCGATAGATGGCGAGGAATACCCGCGCGTTGTCCCAATCCATATCGCTCCCCCAAAGGACGCGGTGCATCCGCCATCGATGCAAATTTGCATCATGGAGACGCATTTATACGGCTTTTTTGCATTTCATGCAGCGCCTACATTGGCAGCCCCGGCCTCGAAACACGCAATGCCCCATGAATACCGCCTGCACTCAACCCCCTGTTCGCGCCACACCCGCCGCGCCCGCGGCAACCGCCAGCCTCATGCCGCTGGCCACGCTGGCGATCGGCTTCATCATGGCCATGCTCGACGTCACCGTGGTCAATGTCGCCCTGCCCGGCATCGCCGCGCAATTCGGCGTCCCCCTGACCGACCTGGTGTGGATCGCCGACGCCTACACCCTGGCTTTCGCGGCGCTGCTGCTCGCGGCCGGCGCGCTGGCCGACCGCTACGGGGCCAAGACCATCTACCAGGCGGGACTGGCCGTGTTCACGCTGGCCTCGTTGCTGTGCGGCATGGCGCCCGACGGCCCCGCGTTGATCGCCGCGCGCATGCTGCAGGGCGTGGGCGCGGCGCTGTTCATGCCCAGTTCGCTCAGCCTGCTGACGCACGCCTATACGGAAGAACGCACCCGCAACCGCATGCTGGGCGCCTGGTCCGCCATCGTGGCCGTGGCCGGCGCATCGGGCCCCTTGCTGGGCGGCGTGCTGATCCATCAGTTCGGCTGGCGCGGCATCTTTCTCATCAATCTGCCGTTGGGGCTGGCGGGTCTGTGGCTGGCCAGCCGCCGCATCCAGCCGGCGCCGCGCCGCCCGCGCGCGCTCAACGCCTCCAGTCACCTGCTCGGCATGGCCGCGCTGGCGACCGCCAGCTACGCGCTGATCGAAGGCAATGCCTATGGCTGGTCCTCGCCCCGCATCGCGACGGCCATCGCGCTGGCGCTGGCGGCGGCGATCCTGCTGGTGCGGCGCGAGCGCCGCCACGCCGATCCCATCCTGCCGCGCGCGCTGTTCGAAACGCCGCGCTTCGCGGCCGCGAACGGCGTGGGATTCCTGATCAATCTGGGCGGCTACGGCCAGCTGTTCCTGATCAGCCTGTTCCTGCAGCAGGCGCGCGGCGCGGACGCATTGCAGACCGGCATCCAGATGGTGCCCATGCTGGCGATATTTTCGATCGGCAACCTGGCCTCGGGCCGCATCGCGGCGCGCTGGAATGTGTCGGCCGCGCTGCTGGGCGGCCTGTCCATCGCCACGGTACTGAGCGCGGCCAGCATCGTCGCCATGTCGCCCGGCATGCCTTACTGGTGCTTCGCGCTGCTGGCGACCGGCGCCAATCTGGGCCTGGGCCTCGTGGTGCCGGCCATGACCAGCCTGGTGATGCAGGTATCGGGCACCGCCCACGCCAACAGCGGCGCGGCCGCGTTGAACGCCAACCGTCAGTCCGGCACGCTGGTGGGCGTGGCGCTGATGGGCACCATCCTGCACCGGGCGCCCGACTGGAACGACAGCCTGCCCCTGGCCTACGCCGTCATCGCGGCCAGCTATCTGTGCGCCGGCCTGCTGGCCGCGCGCTATCTCCGCCGTGCACGCAATCGTTGACGCGACGCACGGCCCTCTTCAGCCGCGCAGGATGGCCACGCCGCGGCCCGCGAAATAGCGGTCGAACACGGCGGACGCCAAGCGCGCGTTCGCCTGTGTGCCGGGCCGGCCGTCGACCGCCGGTTCGCCTGATGGATTGTGGAACACGATCTCGTCCGCGCTGGCGCGCGTCACCAGCACCAGGTGCCCGCCCTTCTTCGGCGGCGGCTGGTCGGGCCAGCGGATCGACGGATGCACCGACGCCATGAAGAACTCGGCCTCGTCCAGCAAGGCCGGTAGCGCGGCCGTTGCAAGGTCCACATGCACGCGCGCGCGCAGGCCGTGTACCTCTTCCACATAGCGCACGAAGGGCGCGTAAATCATGCCTTTGATGTCGTCGCCGTCCACCGCATAGGCGCCATAGGGCAGGCTGCCTCGCGCAAGCGCCAACGTGGGATGGACGCGTCCGGTGCGCGCGGCCAGCACCATCTTCAGGCAGGCCATGCCGCAGACGTGGCTGGCCCAGCGCGCGTACTCGTCGACGTCGGCCGCGCCGGAACCGGCCCAGGCCGGATCGTCCTTCAGGTCCAGTTCGCCGCGGATGATGGCCCCGGCCAGGTGGGCCGATTCCCATTGGCAAAAGTAAGGCACGGCGGCGCCCGCGTTCGACGCCGCGCGGGCATGGCGTCCGTCCTGGATGCTGTCCATCTGTTCTCCTGGCATGGGTTGGACCGGACGTATCTTGCCGTCTGCGCCGCGTCATGGCAACGGTCCCCGCTTTGCTTCACAATGCTGGCGTTACACAACCGACCAGGAGTCTTCCCATGCCGCATCCGTCCACGCATCCCGCCATCCGCCGTGTCGCCATCGTCGGCGCGGGCACCATCGGCGCGAGTTGGGCCGCGCTGTTCCTGGCGCATGGCCTGGAAGTGGTGGTCAGCGACCCGGCGCCCGATGCCGAGCCGCTGACCCGCGAACGGGTGCGCGCCGCCTGGCCGGTGCTGGCCGAGCTGGGTCGCGTGGCCGCCGGCGCCAATCCCGACGCGCTGCGCTTCGAGCCCGACCTGGAGGCCGCCCTGAAGGACGCGGACTTCGTGCAGGAAAACGCGCCGGAACGCGAGGACTTCAAGACCGCGCTATTCGCGCGCATGGACGCCGCGCTGCCCGCGCACGCCATCGTCGCGTCCAGCTCGTCCGGCCTGATCATGAGCCGCCTGCAATCCGGCTGTGCGCGGCCCGAGCGCTTCGTGATCGGCCATCCCTTCAATCCCCCGCACCTGATCCCGCTGGTCGAAGTGGTGGGCGGCAAGCAGACCTCCGAGGAAACGATCGAACGCGCCATCGCCTTCTATCGCGAGCTTGGCAAGTACCCGATCCGCCTGAACAAGGAAGTGCCGGGCCATATCGCCAACCGCCTGCAGGCGGCGGTCTGGCGCGAAGCCATCCATCTGGCGGCCGAAAACGTCGCCAGCGTGGCGGATATCGATGCCGCCGTCTCTCAGGGCCCGGGCCTGCGCTGGGCGCTGTTCGGCCCGCACATGACCTTCAACCTGGGCGGCGGCGCGGGCGGACTGGGTCATTTCATGGACCATCTGCTGGGACCGGTGCAGACCTGGTGGGACGACCTGGGCGCGCCCGAGGTCACGCCCGAGCTGCGCCAGCGGCTGATCGCAGGCGTCAACGCCGAAGCCGGCGGCCGCAGCATCGCCGAGCTGGCGCAGGCGCGCGACGCGGATCTCACGGCCCTGCTGAAGACGCTGCGCCGCTGAGCGACCGGCGGACCGGCAAGCCAAGGCCCGCCGCGCGCGTCGCGCCGGCGGGCTGGTATCCTGGCATGATCCGCCGCCTTTCCCGACCATCACAGGATTCTGCGCCCATGACGACGCTCCCGATTTCCGTTACGCACGACGCCGGGCATTCACGCTTCACCGCGATCGTGGACGGCGTCCCGTGCGTGCTCGACTATCAGTTGCAGGACGGCATCATGTCCATCGTGCACACCGGCGTTCCGTCCGAAGTCGGCGGGCGCGGCATTGCCGCCGAGCTGACCCGCCATGCGCTGGAGACGGCGCGCGCGCAGGGCTGGCGCGTGCGCCCGCTGTGCTCCTACGCGGCGGTGTACATGCGGCGTCACCCTGAATACAACGACCTGCTGGCCTGAGCGCCCTTACTCACGTGACCCGTAAAGCCGACGCCGCCACGCAACCCTGTCCCTGTGAAAGCGGCAAGCGCTACGCCGAATGCTGCGGCCGCTGGCATGCCGGCCCGCAGTTCCTGCAGGCGCCCGACGCCGAGGCCCTGATGCGCTCGCGCTACAGCGCCTTCGTGCTGGATCGACTGGGCTATCTGCTCGCGACCTGGCATCCGGATACGCGCCCCACTGCGCTGGAACCCAACCCGGCCGATCTCAAATGGCTGGGACTGACGATCAAGCGCGCACAGGCGCAAGACGCCGATCACGCAACCGTGGAATTCGTCGCGCGCAGCCGCCAGGCAGGCCGCGCGCACCGCATGCATGAGCTCAGCCGCTTCGTGCGTGAGCAGGGTCAGTGGTTCTACGTCGACGGCGACGTGGACTGAATCGGCCGGTCCTGCATCACGCGGATTGGCCGGACACCCGCCGCCGACGCGTGTCGCGGCTCCCCAGGGCATGAGCACCTGACGAACGAGCCCCGGTCTTGCTCGGCGTCCCGGCCTGACAACGCGCCGAGGCGTTGGCCGCATCAGACGGCACACGAGCCACCGATGGCCTGTTCCAGGGCGCCGATCAGATCCCGATGCGCCATGGACAAGCCGCGATGCTCGCCTACGATGGCCAATTCGGTCGCCGGTGCGGCCTCGAAACCGTGCTTCCCGCCCAACACGGCCTGACCCGGCAGGCGCGCGTAGGCCGGCAGCAGGCTGACGCCCAATCCTGCGGCCACGGCCGCCTGCACCCCGGCCAGGCTATGGCTGTGGTACGCCGCATGCCAGGCGCGCCCGGCGCTTTCCAGCGCGTAGATCATGCGCTTGCGATAGATGCAGCCCTGCGGGAACAGCACCAGCGGCACGGACGCTGCCTCGCGGACGATGCGCGGCTCTCCCACCCATACCAAGGCTTCCGGCCATGCTGCCAGGCAAGGACCATCGCCCGGTTCGCGCTTGACCAGCGCCAGATCCAGCGCGCCCGCCGCCAGGCGCTCGCGTAGCCCCGTGCTCATGCCGCTGACGGTCTCCAGGCGCAGGTCCGGATGACGGGCGCTGAACTTCGCCAGCAGCACGGTCAGGCGCGCAACGTCGAAATCTTCCGGCACACCCAGCCGCAGCACTCGCGCCGAGCGCGGCGCCGACAGTACTTGCTGCGCCTCATCAGCGATCGCCAGCAGGCGGCGCGCATACGCCAGCATCAGCTCGCCGTCTTCGGTCGCGGACACGTTGCTGCCCGTCCGGTCGCGCAGCAACAGGGTCTTGCCGACGGCCTGCTCCAACTTGCGCACCTGCTGGCTGACCGTGGACTGGGTCCGGTGCACGCGGCTGGCCGCGCGCGTGAAGCTGCCTTCGTCGACCACGCACACCAGCGTCCTGAGCAATTCCAGATCGAGCATGGCTTATCGATATCCAATAAATAACTGACTTCAGTTTTTTTATTAATTTTACTACTCACAAGCGCGGCACTACGCTGGCGATGGGCCTCGCGCCTGCCAACAGCTGTATCCGCAAACATGAGGACGCTCCATGCCGCTCACCGCTCTTCCCCGGCCTCAATGGCTGACCTTCGATTGCTATGGCACCCTGATTCAATGGGATGAAGGCCTGCAAGCCGCCGTCGCCCGCATCCTGGGCCCGTCCGCGCAGAGCGGCCCGCTGCCGTCGCCGGAACAGTTCCTGCACGTCTACGATGGTCATGAACATCGGCTCGAACGCACGCCGCCGCACCAGCGCTTCGCCGACATCACGCGGGAATCGTTGCGCCTGACGATGCGCGAGCTGGGCATGGCGTATCGCCCCGAGGACGCCGATACGCTGATCGGCGGCATCTCGGCCATGCCGCCCTTCCCCGAAGTCGTGGACACGCTGGGCGCGCTGAAGCAGGCCGGCTTCCGTCTGTGCATCATCTCGAATACCGACGACGCCATCATCGCCGGCAATGTCTCGCAGATGGGCGGCCACATCGACCGCGTCATTACGGCCGAGCAGGCCGGCGCCTACAAACCTTCGCGCCAGATCTTCGCCCACGCGCACGCCAGCCTGGGCGTCACGCCCGACCAGGTCGTCCATATCTGCGCCAGCCCTCATCTCGATCACGCCGCCGCGCGCGACATCGGCTTTCGCTGTGTCTGGATCGACCGGGGCACAGGCCGCCAATGCTTGCCTGACTACCGTCCCGACACTACCGTATCCACCTTGGATCAGGTCATCGGCCTGTTCCGCCAAGCGGGCTGGATCTGACCAGCGCTTTCCTCTTACCTGCAAAGGCTGTCATGAACCACGATTCCAAGTTCACTGAAGCGCTGTTTCATTCAGAGCCCATCCATGCGCTGCGTGCCGATCTGGCGCTGGCCTTGAGAGCGGCCGCGGCGCATGGTCTGGGCGAAGGCGTCTGCAATCATTTCAGTGTGGCCTTGCCAGGCGATTCGGATCTCTTCCTGCTCAATCCACGCGGGCTGATGTGGCACGAAGTCCAAGCCGAGGACATCGTGCTCATCGATGCCCGGGGCAACAAGCTGGCGGGTCGGCATGCCGTGGAACCGACCGCCATGTTCATTCATGCAGCCATCCATCGCATTGCCGGCAAAGCCTGTGTGCTGCATACCCACATGCCCCACGCCACGGCATTGACGCTGACCTCGGACCGGGCGCTGGACACCACTCTGTCGCAGAACGCCATGCGCTTTCATGGCAGGCTCGCGATCGACCGCGACTATAACGGGCTGGCGCTGGATGTCAGCGAAGGCGAACGCATCGCGCACGCCATGCAGGGCGCGGATATCGTGTTCCTGGCCAATCACGGTGTGGTGGTATGCGGCGAGCGGCTGGACTACGCTTACGACGATCTGTTCTATCTGGAGCGCGCCTGCCAGGCGCAGGTGCTCGCGCAATCGACGGGGCGTCCGCTGGCGCCGGTGAATCCGGAGCTGGCCGGCAAAGTGGCGGCGCAGGTGCAATCCGAGCGCTTGCAGTCGGCGCTGTTCTTCGAGGCGTTGCGGCGGCAACTGAGCTAGAAGCGTTCTTGCGGCAGGCGGTGGAACGGATCAGCGAGTTTCTGGCTGCCAGCCCCAGGGCATGCCGTAGTCAGAAGCAGATGTTGCCACGCTCAAGGGCAGCAGTCCTGCGGAAGTAGCTGGCGCTGAAGCCTCTCTGCAAATCCGTGGCGCTTGTAGCGTCCGCACCCCGGATAGACCGGTGCGGCCCGCATTCCCGCCAGAGAGCCT
>MCND01000426.1_pt1 | contig 12559 bp, 9 predicted proteins | sample 778211 | NCBI WGS metagenome assembly MCND01 (sample SAMN04296812, study PRJNA304217) | bioreactor metagenome | isolation source: activated sludge enriched with benzalkonium chloride | place: Turkey: Istanbul urban wastewater treatment plant
CTGACGCCGGTGCTGGCCTGGCTGCAGCACCACTACGGCTGGCACATGGTGTTCGTCAGCACCGGCCTGCTGGGCATCGTGTGGGGCGTGCTGTGGTTCATGATCTACCGCGAGCCGCGCCAGTTCAAGGGCGCGAACGCGGCGGAAATCGAGCTGATCCAGAAAGGCGGCGGCGTGGTCGACCTGGACCGCAACGTCAAGGAAAAGAAGGCGCCCTTCAACTGGAACGACCTGGGCCTGGTCATGAGCAAGCGCAAGCTGTGGGGCGTGTACCTGGGCCAGTTCTGCCTGACGTCCACGCTGTGGTTCTTCCTGACCTGGTTCCCCACCTACCTGGTCAAGTACCGCGGCATGGACTTCATCAAGTCCGGCTTCCTGGCGTCGGTGCCGTTCCTGGCGGCCTTCGTCGGCGTGCTGTGCTCGGGCGTGCTGTCCGACTTCCTGATCCGCCGCGGCGCCACCGTCGGCCTGGCGCGCAAGCTGCCCATCATCCTGGGCCTCTTGATCTCCACGTCCATGATCGGCGCGAACTTCACGGATTCCACGCCCTGGGTGATCTTCTTCCTGGCCCTGGCCTTCTTCGGCAACGGCCTGGCATCGATCACCTGGTCGCTGGTGTCCACGCTGGCGCCGGTGCGCCTCCTGGGGCTGACGGGCGGGGTGTTCAACTTCGTCGGCAACCTGTCGTCGATCTGCACGCCCATCGTGATCGGTTTCCTGGTGACGAAGGACAGCTTCGCGCCCGCCATCGTGTACGTATCGTCGCTGGCCCTGCTGGGCGCGCTGTCGTACATCCTGCTGGTGGGCAAGGTGGAGCGGATCGAAGCCTGAGCGCCGCGGTCTCGCTGCATGAAGAAAGGGCGCCTGCATGCACAGGCGCCCTTTTTTTTACTTGCTGCGCGTCGCGGTTTCAGCAGCCCTGCATCGCCAGCTTGCGCTGGCGTTGGTTGCTGGCACGCTGCCACAGCACCAGGCCCAGCCCCGCCGCGGCGATGATCGCGCCGGCGACAGGCACCGCCGCATAGCCCATGCCTGCCGAGATCACGCCCCCGCCCGCTGCGGCGCCTACCGCGTTGCCCAGGTTGAAGGCGCCCACGTTCACCGACGAGGCCAGGCCCGGCGCGTCGGTGGCCGCGCGCATGACGCGCATCTGCAGCGGCGGCACCACGGCAAACGTGCCGAAACCGAAGATCAGCAGCGCGATGGCCGCGCCGGTCTGCGTCGTGACCAGCCACGGGAACGCCAGCAGGTCGGCGATGATCAGCACCAGGAAGGCGATCAGGCTGCCGTCCAGCGAACGGTCGGCAAAGCGCCCGCCCACCGTATTGCCGATGGTGAAGCCGACGCCGATCAGCACCAGCATCGCCGTGACGAAGTTGGGCGATGCGCCCGTCAGCTCGGCCAGGGTCGGCGCCACATAGGTGTAGAGCGTGAACATCGCGCCCGCGCCCAGCACCGTGGTCAGCAAGGCCACCAGCACCACCGGACTCTTCAGCACGGCCAGCTCGCGGCGGATGTCGGGACGGCGCCCGGCCTCGCCGGCCGGCAGCGCGAACCATAGCGACAGCATCGCGATCAGGCCCAGCACCGAGGTCGCGGCGAACGACATGCGCCAGCCGATGACCTGCCCCAGCCAGGTGGCGGCGGGCACGCCGCCCACGTTGGCGATGGTCAGGCCCAGGAACATGGTGGCGACGGCGCTGGCCTGCTTGTGGCGCGGCACCACGCTGGCCGCCACCAGCGAGCCCAGGCCGAAGAACGCGCCATGGTTCAGGCTGGTGACCAGGCGGGCCAGCAGCAGCGTCGTGTAGTTGGGCGACAGCGCGGACAGCACGTTGCCCACCGTGAAGATCGCCATCAGCACCAGCAAGGCGTTGCGGCGCGACCAGCGCGAAAGCGCCAGCGTCATCAGCGGCGCGCCGACCATCACGCCGATGGCGTAGGCGCTGATCAGCATGCCGGCGCTGGGAATGGACACGTCCACCCCTTCGGCAATGACGGGCAACAGGCCCATGGGAGAAAACTCGGTCACGCCGATGCCGAAGGCACCGACGGCGAGCGCCAGCAATGGCAGGCCGGCCTTCGCCGGCTGGGAGTCCTGGGGATTCATCTGGTTTCCTTGGTTCGATTGCGCCGACCGGGAAGGCGGGCCGGCACGGAAGGCCGGGTACGGGTAAACCCGATCGGAAGGCAGGCGCCCAGTATGCCGCCCCCATCCTTGCGGAAAAAGCCAGGAAACAGCGAAACACTTTTGACTTGGAGTCACGAATCCCGGAGACGGGCCGGGAGCGTCAGGACAGCCCCAACAGCCGTTCCGTCTCCCGCGCGAGGGCGACCAGCCGCGGGCCGATGTCGGCCGCGCGCTCGCGGTAAGGCCCGTCCTGCGCCGGCACGCCACAATTGAAGACGTACAACAGCGACTGGTAGGGCCGTCCCAGCGGCGCGGCAAAACCGTAGGCGTCCGGGCGCCACTCCAGGTTGTTGCCGCAATAGCCCTTGCGCTCCAGGTCGCGGCGCGCGGCCTCCAGGCTGGGGAAATGGGTCTCGTAATGCCGGGGATCCGCCACCCGCAGCTGGTTCAGCACGGCGGCCCGCTCCTCGTCCGAGACCCGCGCCAGCCACGCCTTGCCAGCGGCGCTGGACAGCAGCGGCAGCGCCGCGCCGATGTCGGGCCGCGTCTGCAAGGCCTCGTTGGAACGGGCCGTTTCCACGTACACCATTTGCAGGCGGTCGCGCACCACCAGCGACACGGCGCCGCGCGCATGGTCGGCCAGCTGCTTCATCAGCGGCCGCGCCAGCTGCCGGATCTGCATGCTGGCGAGCAAGGGATAGCTCAGCGCCAGCACCGACGCACCCAGCCGGTAGCGTGCCGGCTCGCCTTCGCGCTGCAGAAAGCCCAGTTCCACCAGCGTATGGGTCAACCGCGCCACGGCGCTGCGCGACAGGCCGGTCTGCTGCGCAAAGTCCTTGTTGGCCAACACAGGGCGGTCGGCGCGAAAGCAGGCCAGGATGTCGATGCCGCGCGCCAGCGTGGTGGTGAATTCGCGATCCCGATCACTCGCCATTCTGCCGCTCCAGCATTTTCTCCACGCGCGCCACCAGCGTCAGCAGACGCGGCGCGATGCGGCCGCGCAGGTCGCCCGGCCGCAACCGCGTCACGGGCACGCCGCAGTTGAACACCAGCGCCTGGCCGTCGACGCGGGTGCGCATGGGTACCGCCACCGCGTGCACGTCCGAATGCCAGTCGCCCTGTCCCACGCAATAGCCATGCTCGGCGTAATCATGCCGCGCCTGTTCCCAGTCCGGCGCATGGCGCCGCCAGACGGCGGGATCCTGGCGCCGTAGCGCCGCCAGCAAGGGCTCTGCCTCGTCCGCCGGCGCTTGCGCCAGCCAGGCGCGTCCCATCGCGGAAGGCAGCAGCGGCAGCAAGGCCCCGATATCCGGGCGGAACGACACGGCGTCGTGGCCCCGACAGGTTTCCACGTACACCATGTTCAGGCCGTGATGCATGCCCAATGACGCCGAGCCCCCCGCCGCGTCGGCCAGCCGCTTCATCAGCGGGCGCGCCAATTGGCGCACCTTGATGCTGGCCAAAAGCGGATAACTCAGCGACAAGACCGCGGTGCCCAGGCGGTAGCGGCGCAGGCCCACGTCGTAGCGCAGCAGGCCACGCTGCATCAGCGTGGTGGTAAGGCGTGAAACCGTGGCTTTGGACAGGCCGGTGCGGTCCGCCAGTTCACGGTTGCTGAGCGCGGGTTCGCCATGCCGGAAGGCCTGCAGCACCGACAGGCCGTGCGCCAACGTGGTGGCAAAGGCAGGGTCGGCATGGCGTTCGCCGGGGCGGGTGGTCATGGTCGCGTTCCTGAGCCCAGCACGCGCGGAATGCGCGGTCCGTTCCCGCCGATCATAGAGCAGCGATAGCCGATCTGGCTCGCATGGCGTTCAAGATATCAAAACACTTGTCTCAAATCCGGCGGCCTTTTGCTAGCCTGGATTCAACACGGCGCGGCATGCATCAGCGCCCACCATGAAACGGAGACTAGCCATGATCAGGGACCCCGACGGTTTCCCGCAATTCCTCGAATCGCTACGCCGCTACGTGCGCGAGCAACTGGCGCCGCACGAAGCCGAGGTCGCCCGCCTGGACGAGGTGCCGCCGGACCTGGTTGCCAGCATGGCCGCGCAGGGACTGTTCGGCTATTCCATCCCGGAGCAATACGGCGGCGCGGGCATGACGACCGAGGAACTGATCCTGGCCGCCATGGAGCTGTCGCAATGCTCGGTGGCGTTTCGCGCGCGGGTCGGCACCAACACCGGCATCGGTTCCGAGGCGCTGGTGGCCGACGGCACCGAGGCGCAGAAGGCCCGCTACCTGCCGCTGCTGGCGTCCGGCGAGCTGACCGGCTGCTTCGCCCTGACCGAGCCGCAGGCGGGCTCCGACGCCACCGCCCTGCGCACCACCGCCGTGCGCGACGGCGGCCACTACGTGCTGAACGGCGAGAAGTGCTTCATCACCAATGCGCCCCTGGCGGGCCTGTTCACCGTCATGGCGCGCACCGATCCCGACGCGCCGGGCGCCAAGGGCATCACCGCCTTCATCGTGGAACGCGGCACGCCGGGTCTGTCCACCGGCCAGCCCTACGACAAGATGGGCCAGGCCGGATCGCCCGTGTCCGCCGTGCATTTCCAGGATTGCCGCGTGCCGGCCGCCAACGTCATCGGCGGCCAGGAAGGCCTGGGCTTCAAGACGGCGATGAAGGTGTTGAACAAGCAACGCATCCATCTGGCCGCGCTGTGCATAGGCCCCGCCATCCGCATGCTGGACGACACGCTGCGCTTCGTGGCCGAACGCCAGCAATTCGGCAAGCCGCTGATGGACTTCCAGCTGATCCAGGCCATGCTGGCCGACTGCCAGACCGAGATCCAGGCCGCCCGCGCGCTGGTGCTGCAAACCGCCCGCGAACGCGACGCGGGCGCGGACGTGACATTGAACGCCTCGATCTGCAAGTACTTCGCGTCGGAGATGTGCGGCCGCGTGGCGGACCGGTGCGTGCAGATGCATGGCGGCTATGGCTACATCGCCGACCATGGCATCGAACGCTTCTACCGCGACGTGCGCCTGTTCCGCCTGTACGAAGGCACCAGCCAGATCCATCAACTGAATATCGCCCGCCACACGCTGACCCAGGCGGGCTACACGCCCGGCCGCTAGGGCATACAGGGACCGCAGCCGCAAGAAGCCGGCGGCCCGCCAAACCAAAGGAGACTTCCATCATGCTGCACAAGCACCTGCCGAAGTGGATCGGCGCCATGGCCGCCGCGCTCGCCTGCGCGGCGCTGCCGCCGCAAGCCGCGGCCGCCTACCCCGACAAGCCCGTGAGGCTGATCGTGCCCTTCGCCCCGGGCGGTTCGACCGACATCCTGGGACGCCTGCTGGCCGAGGCGCTGCATCCCATCCTGGGCCAGCCGGTCATCGTCGAGAACAAGCCCGGCGCCGGCGGCAACATCGGCGGCGACTTCGTGGCCCGCGCCGCGCCCGACGGCTACACGCTGCTGCTGGCGGCGGCCGGCCCCACCGTCATCAATCCCAGCCTGTACGCCAACATGCCGTTCAATCCGGCCAAGGACCTGGCGCCCATCACCTGCCTGGAACGCGAGCACAACCTGATGGTGGTGACCAAGTCCATGCCGGTGAAGACGCTGCAGGAATTCCTGCAGTACGCCCGCAGCAACCCCGGCAAGCTGTCCTTCGGGTCTCCGGGAAATGGCTCGCCTGCCCAACTGGCCGGCGAACTGCTCAAGCAGCAGACCGGCATCCAGGCCGAACACGTGCCCTACAAGGGCAGCGGCCCCGCCATCACCGACCTGGTGGCCGGCCACATCGACTTCATGATCGACAACATGCCGGCGCTGCTGCCGCAGGTCAAGGCAGGCGGCCTGCGCGCGCTGGCCGTGCCCAGCGACCAGCGCGCCACCGCCGCGCCCGACATTCCCACCTTCGATGAAGCCGGCCAGAAGGGCTTTGTGGTGATGGCCTGGAAAGGCCTGATGGCGCCCGCCGGCACCGACCCGGCGGTGATCGAGCGGCTGCACGCCGCCGTGGTCAAGGCGCTGCAGGATCCGCAGCTGCGCGCCCGCTTCCAGGAGCTGGGCGCGGAACCCCTGGCCAGCACGCCGGCCGAGTTCGCCAAGCAGATCGCCGACGAAACCGCCTGGTGGGGCAAGCTGGTGCAGTCCACCGGCGCCCGCATCCAATAAGCCGACGCAGGGAGACCGCCATGCAATCCTGCTTTCGAATGCTGCGCGCACTGTGCGCCGTCGCCCTGCTGGGCGCGGCCGGCACGGCGCAAGCCGCCGCCTACCCCGACAAGCCGGTGCGGCTGATCGTGCCCTACGCGGCCGGCGGGGGCACCGATACCGCGGCGCGCATGATCGCGCGCAAGCTGGCGCCCCTGCTGGGCCAGCCCGTGGTGGTGGAAAACAAGCCCGGCGGGGCCACGCAGATCGGCACCGCCTACGTGGCCAGCGCCGCGCCCGATGGCTATACGCTGCTGATGGGAACGGCCAACCTGGCGACCAACAGCGTGCTGTACGCCAAGCTGCCCTATGACGTGAAGAAAGACCTCACGCCCGTCGTCTGGGCCACGGACGTGCCGGTCTACCTGCTGCTGCCCGCCGCCAGTCCCCTACGCAGCCTGGACGACTTGAAGCGTGCCGCCGCGCAGCAGCAGGGCCTGACCTTCGCTACGGCGGGAACGGGCAGCATCCCGCATCTGGCGGGCGAGCAGTTCGCGCACCAGACCGGCATCGCGCTGCGTCACATCCCCTACAAGGGCAGCAGCGAAGCCGCCACCGCGCTGGTCGGCGGCCAGGTCCAGATGAGCTTCGACAACCTGCCTCCGGTGTATGCACAGGTCAAGGCCGGCCGCCTGCGGGCCGTCGCCATCGCCTCGCAGACGCGCAACCCCGAGCTGCCCGACGTGCCCACGCTGGCCGAGCTGGGCGTACCGCTGTCGGCCTCGTCCTGGTGGGGCGTAATGGCGCCCGCAGGTACGCCCAAGGACGTGATCGCCCTGCTGAACCGTCAGATCAACGCCGTGCTGGCCGATCCCGAGGTGCGCAGCTACTTCACCGGACTGGGCATGCGTGCCACCGGCGGCACGCCCGAAGCCTTTGGCCGGCACATCGCCGACGAAACCGACAGATGGCGCGCCGTGGTCAAGCAGGCCGGCGTGAAGATCGAGGAATAAGCCATGCAGTCCAAACAAGAACGCAACGGCGGCGACGCCCTGCAAGACCTGTGCGAGCGCGTGCGCCGCTTCGTCGACGAGGTGGCGATACCGGCGGAATCCCCCGCCATTGCCCGCGACGTGGCCGCGCTGGACCGCCGCGTCACCCAATTGCGCATACAGGCTCGCGAGGCCGGCCTGTATGCGCCCCAGTTGCCGCAGGAATGCGGCGGACTGGGTTTGGGCTGGCGCGCCCTGGCCCAGGTGCTCGAAGAGGCCGGCCGCGGCTTCCTGGGCCCCGCCGCACTGAATTGCGCCGCACCCGACCAGCCCAACATGCTGACGCTGCTGCGCCTGGGCAGCCCGGAGCAGCAGGACCGGTTCCTGGCGCCGCTGGTGCGCGGCGAGCAGCGCGCCTGCTTCGCCATGACCGAACCCGCCCCCGGCGCCGGCTCCGACCCGTCCATGCTGCGCACCCGCGCCGAACGTCGTAATGGGCGCTGGGTGCTGAATGGCCACAAGCAGTTCATCAGCGGCGGCGTGGGCGCGGATTTCGCGCTGGTGCTGGCGCGCACCGATACCGGCGCCACGCTGTTCCTGATGCCGGCGGACACGCCGGGCTACCAGGTGGTGCGCGACATCGGCATGGTCACGGGCTACCAGATCGGCGGCCACGCCGAGATCCTGCTGCAGGACTGCGAGGTCGGCGACGAGGCCGTGCTGGGCGAACCCGGCCGCGGCCTGGAATATGCGCAGCTGCGGCTGGAGCCCGCCCGCCTGTCCCACTGCATGCGCTACATCGGCCGCGCCCGCCGCGCGCTGGAAACGGCGCAGGCCTATGTGGTGCAGCGCGAGTCTTTCGGCGCGCGCCTGGCCGATCTGCAGCAGATCCAGGCCATGGTCGCGGACTCCCACATCGACCTGCACGCCAGCCGCCTCATGACGCTGGACTGCGCAACCCGCATGGACGAAGGCCTGTCGGTGAAGCAGCACAGCGCCATGGCCAAGGTCTTCGTGTCCGAGGCCGTGAACCGCGTGGCCGACCGCGCCGTGCAGATGATGGGCGCATCAGGCCTGTCCGACGACACGCCCGTGTCCATGGTCTGGCAGGAGATGCGCCCCTTCCGGATCTACGACGGCGCCAACGAACTGCACCGCGCCACGCTGGCTCGCCGGCTGCTGGCCTGAGCCCTCAAGGAGACGAACATGGAAAACCCCGAATTCCAGGCCTACCGCCTGCACGCAGGCGCGGCGGGCGAACCGCCGCAGGGCCGTTTCGACACCCTGACCGCGGACCAGCTGTCCGCGGGCGACACGCTCATCAAGGTGGCGTATGCGGGCTTGAACTACAAGGACGCGCTGGCCCAGGCCGGGCGCGGCGGCATCGTCCGCGAGTATCCGCGCATCGGCGGCATCGACCTCTCGGGCACCGTGGTGCATTCCGCCGACCCGGCGCTCGCGCCCGGCCAGGAGGTCGTGGTGCACGGCTTCGGCATCGGTGTGGATTGCGACGGCGGCTACGCCGAGTATGCGCGGGTGCGCCATGACTGGGTGCTGCCGCTGCCCGCAGGCATCGGACTGCGCGACGCCGCCGTGCTGGGCGCGGCGGGCTACACCGCCGCGCTCTCGCTGCACTGGATGGAGCACTGCGGACTGACGCCGGACCAAGGCGAGGTGCTGGTCACCGGCGCCACCGGCGGCGTTGCCGGCGTCGCCATCGACATCCTGAGCCAGCGCGGTTATCGCGTCTGCGCCATGTCCGGCAAGCCGGACGCGGCGGACTATCTGCGCTCGCTGGGCGCGCAGGAGGTGATCGCCCCGCCCAACCTGTCGGCCGGCATCAAGCCGCTCATGAGCGCGCGCTGGGCAGGCGTGGTCGACTCCGTGGGCGGACCGCTGCTGGCCCACGCGCTGGCCAGCCTGAAGCCCGACGGCGTGGCCGCCGCCTTCGGCAATGCCGGCGGCGCGGACCTGCCCACCTCGGTCATTCCCTTCATCCTGCGCGGCGTCAAGCTGCTGGGCATCAACGCCAACAGCCCCATGCCGCTGCGGCGCCAGGTGTGGAACAAGCTTGCCGCCGAATACCGCCCCGCGCACCTGGACCTGATCGCGCGCGTCATCGAACCCCGCGAGCTGCCACAGGCGCTGGCCGCCATGCTCGAACGCGGCAGCACCGGCCGCAGCGTCGTGCGCTACTCCTGATCTTTCATCGCCACACCATGACTGACACCTCCCTGTCCCGCCTCTTCGATCCGCAAGGCATCGCCATCGTCGGCGCCTCGGCCACGCCGGGCAAGATCGGCGCCATGCCGATCACATTGCTGCTGCAGCACGGCTACGGCGGCCGCATCATCCCCGTCAACCCGCGCGCGGACGCCATCGCCGGCCTGCCCGCCATGCCCGGCCTGGACGCGTTGGACGCCGACGTGGACCTGGCCATCCTGGCGGTACCCGCCGCCCACGCCGCGCAGGCGTTGGAACGCGCCCGGCCCGGCCAGGTCGGCGCGGCCGTGGTGTTCACCTCCGGCTTCTCCGAGACCGGCGCGGACGGCGCTGCGCAACAGGAACGGCTCTGCGCCATCGCGCGCGAGCGCGGTATCCGGCTGCTGGGCCCCAATTGCCTGGGCTTCATGAACGTGCGACGCAATGTCTACGCGACCTTCTCGCCTGCCCCCGCCAACGGCATCGTCGCCGCCGGCGGCATCGGCATGGTGTCGCAGAGCGGCGCGTTCGGCGCCTACGCCTACAGCATGGCGCGCGAACGCGGCCTGGGCCTGTCGCACTGGATCAGCACCGGCAACGAGGCCGACATCGACGTCGCCGACTGCATCGAATGGCTGGCGCGCGACGCCGATACCCGCGTCATCATGGCTTACATGGAAGGCTGCCGCGACGGCGCCAAGCTGCGCCGCGCCCTGGCCGCGGCGCGCGCGGCCGGCAAACCCGTCGTCGTCACCAAGATCGGCCGCACCCAGGCCGGCGCGCAGGCCGCGGCTTCGCACACCGCCGCGCTGGCCGGCGATGACGCCGTCTACGACGCGCTGTTCCGCCAGTACGGCGCCCTGCGCGCGCGCACCATCGAGGAATTCTTCAACCTGGGCTATGCGCTGGACACCTGGAAACAGCCGCCGCAAGGCCGGCGCCTGGGCATCTTCACCATTTCCGGCGGCGTGGGCGCGCTGATGGCCGACGAAGCCGCCGACACCGGACTGGCGCTGCCTGAGCCCGCCGCCGACGCGCAAGCCCGGCTGCTGGAACGCGTGCCCTTCGCCAGCGGCCGCAACCCGGTCGACGTCACGGGCCAGGCCGTGTCCGAACCCGGACTGCTGCTGGCCACCGCCGACGACATGCTGGCCGATGGACGCTACGACGCCCTGGCCGTGTTCCTGGCCGCTGCAGGCTCCTCCGAAGCCCTGTGGCCCACCTTCGAGGCCTTCGCTCGGCAGATGCAGGCCCGCCATCCGAACGTGCCCCTGGCCATCAGCGCGCTGTTCCCGCCCGCGCGCCGCCGCGAGCTGGAACGGCTGGGCTGCCTGGTATTCGCTGATCCCAGCGCCGCCATCCGCACCATAGGCGCGGTAGCCGGAGCGGCCAGCGCGAGCAACAGCGTGGCTGAAGCGGGCCCCGCAACTGCGATCGCCAACGCCCCGGCATTGCTGGACGCCTACAACGAAGTCCAGGCCATGGACCTGCTGCGTCAGGCCAGCTTGCCCACGTCCCCCTGCGCCCTGGCCACCGATGCGGATGCGGCGGTGCGCGCCGTCGCGGATATGCGCACGCCAGGCATGGGCGCCGGCGGCGACGGCGTTCCCGTCGTGCTCAAAGTGGTATCGCCCGACATCACGCACAAAAGCGATGTAGGCGGCGTGAAGCTCAACCTCCGCGGCGAGGACGCCGTGCGGCGCGCTTACGCCGACATCATGGCCTCCGTGCGCCAGCGCCGGCCCGACGCCCGCATCGACGGCGTGCTCGTCGCCCCCATGGCCCCCAAGGGCGTGGAATGCATCGCTGGCGTGCATTGTGATCCCGTGTTCGGCCCCGTCGTCATGTTCGGCCTGGGCGGCGTCTTCGTCGAAGTGCTCAAGGACGTCAGTTTCCGCCTGGCCCCCTTCGATCGTGATGACGCCCTGGAAATGATCCGCGAGATCAAGGGCTACGCGCTGCTGCAGGGCGTGCGCGGCGCGCCGCCCTGCGACGTCGACGCGCTGGCCGAGGCGCTGGCTGCCCTGTCCCGCTTCGCCCACGCGCGCCGGAAGGACTTCAGTTCGGTGGAGATCAATCCCTTGCTGGCGCTGCCAGAGGGGCAAGGGGTGGTGGCGCTGGATGCGGTGGTGATACGGGGCGAAGGTGCGTCCTGACGGGAAGGACCTGGATCGAGAGGCGGTCGCCGGCCACGCGGTTATGTCGGCCCCCTCGTGCAATCAGGGCAGACGCGCACGCTTGGGCACCACCTGTACCTCGAGGCCCAGCAGATCCAGCATGTCCAGCACCTTCTGCAATTGGAGTGTGGACTTGCCCCGCTCCAGGTCCACGACATACCGATTTCCCGAACCCGACAAACCGGCCAGATCCATTTGCAGCAAATCTTGCAAGCGGCCCGTTCTCTTCACCAATTCACCTAACTCGATCGAGGTGCGGATCGTGACAGGGAAATCTCGGACAGGGGGTTCTGTGATCATCGGCAGCTCCGAAAATTACCGTACGGTCAGTTATTGAAGCTCCATATCAAATAAACCGGGGCAACTTCCCGAGCGGGAATAATCACACAGTTCGAGCCTACCAGCTCTCCGCCCCACGGCTACTCACGAAAAAATCGGACGCTTTCCTCATCGCCGTCCAACCATGTGCCGCCCACAAAAAAAGCGCCTGTCAAAGGCGCTTTTTTTGAGCTACTTTCCGCTTACTTCAGCAGCAACGCATTCAAGCGCTTCACGAACGCGGCCGGGTCCGCGATCTGCGCGCCTTCGGCCAGCAGCGCCTGATCCAGCAGCAGACGCGCCCACTGGTCGAACTCGCCGTCTTCGGCGGCGCGGATGCGGGCCAGCAGCGGGTGCTCGGGGTTGATTTCCAGCACCGGCTTGACGTTGGGCGCTTCCTGGCCGGCGGCCTTGAGCATGCGCAGCAGGTGCGGGCTGAGTTCGTTCTGGCCCACCACCACGCAAGCCGGCGAATCCACCAGGCGCAGGGTCACGCGCACTTCCTTGACCTGCTCTTCCAGCGTCTTCTGCAGGCGCTCGACCAGCGGCTTGAAGTCCTCGGCCACTTCGGCCTGGTGCTTCTTTTCTTCCTCGTCGGCCAGCTCGGCCAGGTCCAGGCCGCCCTTGGCCACC
>MCND01000428.1_pt1 | contig 12526 bp, 9 predicted proteins | sample 778211 | NCBI WGS metagenome assembly MCND01 (sample SAMN04296812, study PRJNA304217) | bioreactor metagenome | isolation source: activated sludge enriched with benzalkonium chloride | place: Turkey: Istanbul urban wastewater treatment plant
TAAAAATCAAGGTGATAGAAGTATAAGTTAGAAACTTTATAGGATTCAAGCAGCGCGTAGCTTGGGCTTTTGATCCGGCCCTTGATGCCGCATTCGCGCAACAGCGCGCGGGTGAAGGCCGTCTTGCCCGCACCCAGGTCGCCTTGCAGGTGAATCGCGCCGCCCGCCGGGATGCCGGCCTGGCCGGAAACCAGCGGCGCGAGCTGCCGCGCCAGCGATTCCGTGGCGGATTCGTCGGGCAGGTGCAGGGTCAGGCTGCTCAGGGGGACAGGCTTGGGCGCGGACATGGGACAGGGCCAGAGGTGGTAAAAAGCGGTACAGGGATATATCGAATGTCAGCGATTATAGGAATGCGGGTTTCTGCTAACCTATAACGTTATCCATAATTGATTGCTATTCTCAAATGCGTCGGGGTGAATCCGCCCGCGAACGACGCCGCTACGGAGCTGTACGCGCCATGAAGACCCGCATCGAAAAAGATACCTTCGGCCCCATCGAGGTCCCCCAGGACCACCTGTGGGGCGCCCAGACCCAGCGCTCGCTGCATTTCTTCGCGATCTCGACCGAGAAGATGCCCGCGCCGCTGGTCACCGCGATGGCGCAGCTCAAGCGCGCCGCCGCCAAGGTGAACGCCGACCTGGGCGAGCTGGATCCGAAGATCGCCGATGCCATCTCGCGCGCCGCCGACGAAGTGATCGCCGGCAAGTGGCCTGACGAATTCCCGCTGTCCGTGTGGCAGACCGGCTCGGGCACGCAGAGCAATATGAACATGAACGAGGTGCTGGCCAACCGCGCCTCCGAGCTGCTGGGCGGCGAGCGCGGCGAAGCGCGCAAGGTCCATCCGAACGACCACGTCAATCGCGGCCAATCGTCCAACGATACCTTCCCCACCGCCATGCACGTGGCCGCCGCCGTCCAGGTCGAGCACCATCTGCTGCCTTCGTTGAAGGCCTTGCGCGCCACGCTGGCCGCCAAGAGCGCCGAGTTCTACGATATCGTCAAGATCGGCCGCACCCACCTGCAGGACGCCACGCCGCTGACGCTGGGCCAGGAAATCTCGGGCTACGTGGCCCAGCTGGACCTGGCCGAGCAACAGATCCGCGCCACGCTGCCGGGCCTGCACCAGCTGGCCATCGGCGGCACCGCCGTGGGCACGGGCCTGAACGCGCATCCGCAGTTCAGCGCCAAGGTCTCGGCCGACCTGGCGCACGCCACCGGCACGGCCTTCGTGTCGGCGCCCAACAAGTTCCAGGCCCTGGCCTCGCACGAAGCGCTGCTGTTCGCGCACGGCGCGCTGAAGTCGCTGGCCGCCGGCCTGATGAAGATCGCCAACGACGTGCGCTGGCTGGCCAGCGGTCCGCGTTCCGGCCTGGGCGAGATCAGCATTCCCGAGAACGAGCCGGGCAGCTCCATCATGCCGGGCAAGGTCAATCCGACGCAGTGCGAAGCCGTGACCATGCTGGCCGCGCAGGTGCTGGGCAACGACGTCGCCATCAACATCGGCGGCGCCAGCGGCAACTTCGAGCTCAACGTCTTCAAGCCCCTGGTCATCCACAACTTCCTGCAGTCGGTGCGCCTGTTGACCGACGGCATGGCCAGCTTCGACCAGCACTGCGCCCAGGGCATCGAGCCCAACCACGCGCGCATCGCCGAACTGGTCGACCGCTCGCTGATGCTGGTGACCGCGCTGAACCCGCACATCGGCTATGACAAGGCCGCGCAGATCGCCAAGAAGGCGCACAAGGAAGGGTTGTCGCTGAAGGAGTCGGCGCTGGCGCTGGGCTTCCTCAACGAGGAACAGTTCGCCCAGTGGGTGGTGCCGGCCGACATGACCAACGCCAAGAAGCCCTGAGGCCAAAGGCGCGGTCGACGCGCAGAGGCTGAAAGCACGAATGCCGCCCCGTCGGGGCGGCATTTTTTTGCGCGGACGCAGCAGGCGGAAGGCGCGCCGTTGCCAGGACAGCCGGCGCCACGACGCGCGTGGCGCGGGCGTCCGTTATCTTGCAATGGTTGGAAGGACTTGCCGCGATTATTGCGTCAGCATCAGCCACAGCGGAATGGTCAGCGCCGAGGCCAGCGTGCCCAGCGATAGCAGCAGGGCCACCATGCGCCCGTCGCCGCCCATGCGCATGGCCAGCACATAGGCGGCCGATGCCGTGGGCAGCGCGCCGAACAGCAGCAGCATGCGCGATTCCAGCGGTGGCATGCCCAGCAGATGCGCCACCAGCAAGGCCACCAGCGGCAGCGCGGCCAGCTTCACGGCCAGCATCCAGGCGATCAGCGCGCCATAGCCCTTGCCGCCTTCCCAGGCCAGGCTGGCGCCCACGCACAGGATGCCCAGCGCGATCGCCGCCGCGCCCAGCCGCGCCAGCACCGTGTCGACCGGGCCGGGCAGCTGCAGGCCCGCCAGGTTGCAGGCCAGGCCCGCCAGCGTCGAGACCACCAGCGGATTGCGCGCCAGCTCGCGCAGCAGGTTGGCGCCGCTGTGACGCGCCAGGCCATAGACCGCGACCACGTTGGCCATGGGCACGGCGAAGCCGATGATCAGCGCCATGATGGTCTGCCCCTGCGCGCCGCCGACGCTGGCCGACAGCGCCAGGCCGATATAGGTGTTGAAGCGGTAGCCGCATTGCGCGGCGGACGCCAGCCCGATCGACGAGGGTCGCAGCACCGGACCGGCCAGCCACGACAGCGCGACGCCGACAGCGATCATGGCGGCCGTGGCCTGCAGCAGCAGGGCGGCGTTGCCGGCGCTGATGGGGGTGCGCAGGATCGCCTGGAACAGCAGCGCGGGGAACAGCACGAAGTAGACGAGACGCTCGGCGCCTGCGAAGAATTCGCGCGAAAAGCCCAGCTTGTGGCGCAGCGCCCAGCCCAGCGCGACCAGCATGAAATCGGGGAAAACCAGCAGTGCGACCGACATGGGGAATGGCTTTTTTCGTTGCGCCGGCAGGGGATTTTCTGCCTAGGCGGGTGTAAGCATTTGCTGCTATTCTCCGACATTCTGGCGGGCGCGTGTTCCATCAGCAACGCATAATCAGCGCCGCACAACGCGGCGGCGCGCATAACTAAGCGCCCCCATCGCCAATCGTCGTCCGTCCACAGACGGCCGGCCCGCTACACAATCCGCACACAGGCGGATTCGCTATCTTGGAGGAAACACACCAATGAATAAAGCTCGCACCCTGGCCGTGGCCATCGCGCTGGCCACCGGCGCCGCCGGCACGCTGGGCGTCTCGGCCGCGCACGCCGCCGACAAGTATCCCAGCAAGGCCATCCGCGTCATCGTCCCGTTCGCCCCGGGCGGTTCCACCGACATCATCGCGCGCCTCGTGACGCAGCGCATGAGCCAGGAACTGGGTCAGCCCATGGTCGTGGAAAACAAGGGCGGCGCTGGCGGCGCCATCGGTGCATCCGAGGCCGCGCGCGCCGAGCCGGACGGCTACACGCTGTCGATCGCCACCGTGTCGACCATGGCAGTGAACCCGGCCTGCCGTCCGAACGACCTGCCCTACGATCCGATCAAGGACTTCCAGCCGGTCACCAACTTCGCCAACACGGCCAATGTGGTCGCCGTGAATCCGAAGTTCCCGGCCAAGGACTTCAAGGGCTTCCTGGAAGAGCTGAAGAAGAACCCCGGCAAGTATTCCTACGGCAGCTCGGGCACCTGCGGCGTGCTGCATCTGATGGGTGAGTCGTTCAAGATGGCCACGGGCACCGACATCGTGCACGTGCCGTACAAGGGCTCGGGCCCGGCCGTGGCCGACGCCGTCGGCGGCCAGATCGAAATCATCTTCGACAACCTGCCGTCCTCCATGCCGCAGATCCAGGCGGGCAAGCTGCGCGCCATGGCCATCGCGTGGCCGGGCAACATCGATGCCATCAAGGACGTGCCGACCTTCAAGGACGCCGGCTTCCCGGTGCTGAACCAGCCGGTCTGGTACGGCCTGCTGGCGCCCAAGGGCACGTCGATGGAAGTCGTGAACAAGCTGCGCGACGCCGCCGTCGTGGCGCTGAAGGACCCGAAGGTCATCAAGGCGCTGGATGACCAGGGCTCGGCGCCGTCGGGCAATACGCCGGAAGAGTTCGCCAAGGAAATCAAGGAACAGTACGACTGGGCGAAGGACGTCGTGAAGAAGCAGAACATCAAGCTGGACTGACGGCTTGACGCAGGGACCGGCCGGGCCGGTCCCGGGTTTGCACGGGCGCCCTGGGGCGCCCGTTTTCATTGCGGCCAGTCCTGGCGTCGCGATGGCGGCGCGCCCGCGATCAGGCTTCGGTCAGGCGCGCCAGCTGCGTGTCGCAGGCCGCGCGCAACCGTTCGATCAGGTCGCGGTGCAGGGCCGACATCGGGTCCTGGTTGCGCATCATGATGCTGATGGGTACGCGCAGCGCGGGTTCCAGCCGGCGCAGGTGCATGCCCGGCCGCAGCAGCGCACTGGCGGTGATGGCGTCGACGATCGCATCGCCGCAGCCGGCCTCCACCAGCGCGCAGGCCATGTAGTGCGTCTTCACCTGGATCGCGGGGTTCACCTCCACGCCTTGCGCGTCCAGCGCCAGCTGCAGCAGCGCGCCGGCGGCGTCGCGCGCGTCCAGCACGATCAGCGCGTGGTCCGGCGGCAAGTCGGCCAGGCGCAGCGGACCCGCTCCCGGATCCAGGCTCAGGTGCACCAGTTCGGTCTGGCCCAGGCCGATGCGGGTCAGGCCGGGATAGTCATTGGTGTCGAAGGTGACGATGGCGTCCAGCTCGCGCGTCAGCAGCCCCTGGACCAGCTCGGCGCTATGGTAGGTATGCAGGTCGAAGGTGACGCCGGGATGCGCGTCGCGGCTGGCGCGCACCACGCCGGGCAACAGGCCCAGCCCCAGCGCCGGCGCGCTGCCCAGCCGCAGATGGCCGTGCGGCCGGTCGCGCAGGCTGGCCGCCAGCCGGCGCACGCTGTTCAGGTCCTGGTTCAGCCGCGCCACCTCGGGCGTCAGGATCTCGGCCTCGCGCGTGGCCACCAGCCTGCCCTTGACGCGCTCGAACAGCTTGAAACCCAGCTGGGCCTCGGCATGCGCCAGCAGCTTGCTGGCGGCGGGCTGGGAAATGTGCAGCGCGGCCGCGGCCTCGGTCAGTGAACCGGTGCGGCGGATGGCTTCGAAAATCTCGATGTGACGCAGGCGCATGACGCGAAAAGCGGGAAGAGCGGGCAGTGCCGGAACCGGGATTCTATGCCGGATGCCTGCAGGGCGCCCCGGCCGCGCCCTTGGCGGATTTGAATATCATTGGGGGCTGCCACGCCCACCGTTTCCAGCCGGAGTCCGCCATGCCCTTGCCCGTTCGCGCCGTTCTTGCCGCCGTCCTTATCGCCGCCGGCGTGTCAGCCCCGCCCGCCGCGTGGGCGCGCGGCCCGCAGGCGGCGGACCGGAATCCCGAGGCGGCGACGGGCTATGCCGAACGCGAGCTGGTGCGCGCGCCGCATTTCATGATGGTGTCGGCCAATCCCTGGGCCACGCGCGCGGGCGACGAAATGCTGCGGGCTGGCGGCAGCGCCGTGGATGCGGCCATCGCCGCGCAGCTGGTGCTGAACCTGGTCGAGCCGCAGTCCTCCGGCATCGGCGGCGGCGCTTTCCTGGTGCTGTACTCGGCGGGGAAAAAGCGCGTCCTGACCTACGATGCCCGTGAAACCGCGCCGGCGGCCGCTCGCCAGGACCGCTTCCTTGATGCCGACGGCAAGCCCTTGTCCTTCGCGCAGTCCGTCAACAACGGCATGGCCGTGGCCACGCCGGGACTGCTGCGCGGGCTGGAGCTGGCGCACAAGGAGCACGGCAAGCTGCCCTGGGCGGACCTGTTCGCGCCGGCCATCCGCCTGGCCGAGCAGGGCTTTCCGGTATCGCCTCGCTTGCACGCGCTGCTGGCCGGCAACAAGGCGCTGCCGAAGCAGCCGGCCGCCGCGGCCTATTTCTACGCGCCCGACGGCCAGCCCTGGCCGGTGGGGCATGTGCTGAAGAATCCCGAGTTCGCCCAAACGCTGCGCGAGATCGCGGCGCGCGGCGCCGACGCCTTCTACCGTGGCGCGATCGCGCGCGATATCGTCGCGGCCGTGCACGGTCACGCCAAGCCCGGCGATCTGAGTCTGGACGACCTGGCGGGCTATCAGGCCAAGCGTCGCGAGCCGGTCTGCGGCGCGTACCGGGGCTACGAGCTGTGCGGCATGGCGCCGCCCAGCAGCGGTCCGCTGGCGGTGTTGCAGATGCTGGGCGAGCTGGAGCAGTACCCCATGTCCCGCTACGCGCCCAATAGCGCGCAGGCCGTGCACTACTTCGCGGAGGCCGGCAGGCTGGCCTTCGCGGACCGCGATTTCTACGTGGCGGATCCCGACTTCGTGAAGGTGCCGGTGCGCGCGCTGCTCGATCCCGCCTATCTGCGCGCGCGCGGCGCGCTGATCCAGCCGGACCGCAGCATGAAGGTCGCGCTGCCCGGCGACCCCGAGGGCAAGCTGCTGGGCCTGGGCCGCGACGCGGCGCTGGAACAGCCGTCCACCAGCCACCTGGTGGCCGTCGACGCGCGCGGCGACGCGATCAGCATGACCACCACCATCGAGAACGAGTTCGGCAGCAAGATCTTCGTGCGCGGCTTCCTGCTTAACAACGAGATGACCGATTTCTCGTCGTCGTTCAAGGATCCCGAGGGCCGGCTTGTGGCCAACCGCATCGAACCGGGCAAGCGCCCGCGCAGCGCCATGGCGCCCATGATCGTGCTGCGCGACGGCAAGCCTTACATGGTGGTCGGCTCGCCGGGCGGCAGCGCCATCATCAACTACGTGGCCAAGACGCTGGTGGGCGTGCTGGATTGGGGCCTGGACATCCAGGCCGCGATCTCGCTGCCCAACATGGGCAGCCGCAACAAGGATACCGAACTGGAAAAGGGCACGGCGCTGGAGGCGCTGGCGCCCGCGCTGGAAGCGATGGGGCATCCGCTGCGCATCACCGAGTTTCCCAGCGGCATCCACGGCATCGTGATCGGGCCGGACGGCTTGCAGGGCGGCGCGGATCCGCGCCGCGAAGGCCTGGCGCAGGGCGGCTAGGCGAGCCGCGCACGCGGCCCTGCGCCGCGCCGCTAGCCGGCCTCTGGTTCCAGGCCGCCCAGCGCCGGCGGCAGCCTGCGCAGCCTGGCGGGCGTGCGCGACAGCTTGATCGGCGAGCCCACGCCCCGGTAGTCGCCCTGTTCCAGCAGCATGCCGCGATGGCGGGTATGCGGATGGGCCAGGGCCTGGTCCACGGTCTGCACGGCGGCGGCGGGCACGCCCGCGCGCAGCAGCCGGTCCGCCAGCGCAGCGGCCTCGTGCGTCGCCAGCAGCGCCGACAGGGCGTCGCGCAAGGACTGGCGGTTGGCCAGCCGGTCGGCGTTGGCCGCGTAGCGCGGGTCTCGCGCCAGTTCGGGCGCGCCCAGCGCGGTGGCCAACTGCGCGAACTGGCGGTTGTTGCCCACGGCCAGGAAGATCGGGCCGCTGGCGGTGGGCAGCGTTTCATAGGGCGCGATGTTGGGATGCGCATTGCCGCTGCGGGCCGGCGTCTTGCCGCTGTAGAAATAGTTGGGCGCGTGCGGGTGCAGCAGCGACAGCGCGCAGTCGTACAGCGTGATGTCCAGGAACTGCCCCAGGCCGCTGCGCGCGCGCTCGTTCAGCGCCAGCAGCACCGCCACGGCCGCGTTCAGGCCGGTGACCATGTCCACCACGGGCAGGCCGACGCGGGTGGCTTCGCCATCGGCCTCGCCATTCACGCTCATCAGGCCGCACATGGCCTGGGCGCAGGCGTCGTAGCCCGGCAGGCCGCCCAGCGGCCCGTCGGCGCCGAAGCCGCTGACGCGGCAATGGATCAGCTTCGGGAACGCCTGGCTCAGCGTCTCGTAGCCCAAGCCCCATTTCTCCAGCGTGCCGGGCTTGAAGTTCTCGACCAGCACGTCGGCGTCGGCCAGCAGCGCGCGCAGCAGCTCCTGGCCCGCCGGCAGCGACAGATCCAGCGCCATGCCGCGCTTGTTGCGGTTCACGCCGATGAAGTAGGACGCCGTCTCGCCCAGGAACGGCGGCCCCCAGCCCCGAGTTTCGTCGCCGCCCGGCGGCTCGATCTTGAGCACGTCGGCGCCGTGGTCGGCAAGAATCTGCGTGCAATACGGACCGCCCAGCACGCGGGACAGGTCGATCACCGTGCAGCCGGCAAGCGCGCCGGCGTCGGAAAGCTTGGGGAACATAGGTACTCGCTGGTTCGTGGTCAGTGTTGCTTCCCTGGGGAGCAGATGCGTCATGCGCCTGCCGCCACACCCCCGGCGCTCCGCACCCAGCGGCTGTCCCAAGATCGGGGCAGCGCGGATCCGGCTCCGCCGGTCCGCAGCTGCGCCCCCTGGGGGGAAGCGCGCAGCGCTCGGGGGGGCTCAATCTATAGAGACGTTGGCGCTTTTGATCAGCGCGCGCCATTTGGGCACTTCCTCGGCGATGAAGCCCGTCAGCGCGGCCGGACTCTGGTCCTGCGCCGCAACGATGCCCTGGCTTTGCAGCGCCTGTTTCACGTCGGGGTCCGCCAGCGCCGCGCGGAACGCCTGGTTGAGCTGGTTCACCGTCGCGGCCGGCGTGTCCTTGGGCGCCACGATGCCGAAGAACACGCTGACGTCATAGCCATTCAGCCCCTGTTCCGAAATGGTGGGCAGGTCGGGCAGCGCGTCCGAGCGCTGCGCGCTGGCCAGGCCGATGGCGCGCAGCTTGCCGGCCTTGATGTGGGGCAGCGCCGTCAGGATGTCGGTGAAGGACATGGATACCTGGCCGCCGAGCAGGTCGTTCAGCGCCGGGCCGGTGCCCTTGTACGGGATGTGCATGATCTGCGTGCCGGCCATCTGGTTGAACAGGATGCCGGCCAGGTGCGAGGACGCGCCGTTGCCCGACGAGGCGTAGCTGAGCTTGTCCGGGTGCTGCTTGGCGTAGGCGATCAGCGCCTGCACGTTGGTCGCCGGTACCGAGGGATGAACCACCAGGATGTTGGGCAGGTGGCCGATGCGGATGACGGGCGCGAAGCTTTTCTCGGGGTCATAGCCCTGGTTCTTGTACAGGCTGATGTTGATCGCCAGCGGGCCGGAGGTGCCGAACAGGATGGTGTAGCCGTCGGGCTTGGCGTGCGCCACATATTCCGAGCCGATGTTGCCGCCGGCGCCGGCGCGGTTCTCGACGATGACGTTCTGGTTCAGCGGCTGCCTGAGCTTTTCGGCCAGGCGGCGCGCCATCGCGTCGGTCGGGCCGCCGGGCGGGAAGGGCACGACCAGCGTGACGGGACGCGTGGGGTAGGCGTCGGCGGCGGACGCTGGCGCGGCGGCGGTGAGCGTGGCGCTGGCCAGCAGCAGCGGGATGAGCAGGCGTTTCATGGTTGTCTCCATTGTGGTGGCGCGCCGGCTGTGCCGCCGGCGTCGTGGGCGCGCGGTGCTACAGCGCGTATTGCAGGATGGCGGCGCAGTCGGCGCTTTCGTTCGCGGGCGCCGAATACGGGTCGCGCGCGGCCAGGCGATGCCGCAACACCAGGTCGGCCAGGACCGCGCGCGTTTCCAGGCCCGGCTCGCGGGCTTCCCGGCGCAGGGCGGCGATGGACACGGCGTGATACAGCAGCGTCGCCGCCTGCCGCGCCAGTTCCGCGCGGTTGCCCTCGGCCGCCATGGCGGCGAACGCGAAGCTGCGCTCGATGGCGTCCTGCTGCGTGGCGGCCAGCGCGTCCGTGCACGGCACGCCTTCGGCCAGCAGCCGGTCGACGTGGCGGCGCAGGGCCGGCAGCGAGTTTTCGCGGTTGATGGCGCGCAGTACGTCCAGCGCGACGATGTTGCTGGTGCCTTCCCAGATCGAGCCCAGGTGCGCGTCGCGCACCAGGCGCGGCTCGGTCCATTCCTCGATGTAGCCGCAGCCGCCGCGCACCTCCATCGCGTCGCCGGTGACCTTGCGGGCGTCGCGGCAGGCGCGGAACTTGATCAGCGGCGTCAGGATGCGCGCCAGCGCCGGGTCCGCGCGGCCCTGGTCGGCCTCGGCCAGCGCGCGCGCCGTCTGGAACATCACGCTGCGGGCCTGCTCGGCCCAGACCGTCATCTTGGCCAACTGGCGGCGCATCAGCGGCATGTCGATCAGGCGCTGGCCGAAGGCGCGGCGCTGCTGCGAGAAGTAGACCGCCTCGGTGACGGCGCGGCGCATCAGGCCGGCCGCGCGCATGCCGTTGGACAGGCGCGAGTTGTTGATCATGTCGGCCATCTGCTTGAAGCCGCGGCCGCGCTCGCCCACCAGCCAGGCGGTGGCGCCTTCCAGGCGGATCTCGCCGCTGGCCATGGAGCGGGTGCCGAGCTTGTCCTTCAACCGCAGGATGCGGTAGCGGTTGCGGCTGCCGTCGTCCAGCTCGCGCGGCAGCAGGAACAGCGACACGCCCTTCAGGCCGGGCTGCGTCTCGCTGCGCGCCAGCACCATGGCGAAGCCGGCGTCGGGGTTGGAGCAGAACCACTTGTCGCCGCTAAGACGCCAGCTGCCGTCCGGCCGCGCCTCGGCCACGACCTCGGTGGCGCTGACATCGGAGCCCGCGCCCTGCTCGGTCATGAACATGGCGCCCTGGCGCAGGCTGTCGAAGTCCAGGCTCGTGACCTGCGGCAGCACCTTGTCGACGAGTTCCGGCGCGCCGAACTTGCGCAGCGTGCGCGCCAGCGAATCGGTCATGCTGACCGGGCAGCACAGGCCGAACTCGGCCTGCACGAACAGATGGCTGAGCGCGTACTTGGCCGCTGCCGGCATGGGCTCGGGCCAGCCCAGCGCGCCGCCGCGATGCGACAGCGCGGCCAGGCCGAATTCGCTGTAGGCCAGGCGCTCCAGCTCGACGTAGGCCGGGTGCTTGTCGATGCGGGATTCGTCGGCCCCGGCGCGGTTGCGCACCGACAGCGTGGGCGGATGCCTGTCGGCGTCGGCGGCCAGCTCGTCCATGCGGCCGCCGGCCAGCGCGCCCAGCCGGTCCAGGTGCGGCAGCAGGTGCGCGTGCAGCGCCGCAGGCAGGTACAGGCGGCTGAGCGCGGCCGCGTAGGGATCGGCGCGAAACAGGTTCAGGCCGCGCGAATCGGGCACGGGCGTGGCGGCGGTCGGCGGGGCAGGCATGGCGGTGTCCATGGGGCGGTCCTGGGCAGCGGAGGGATGCTGCATGGTGCGCGGCTGGATTAATCTATGCAAATACTTGATTTGTCTGGATTGATCCAAAAAAAATATTGATGATGGGAGACAGGCGATGGACCTGGAACCGCGCCTCTTGCGCTATTTCATCGCCGTGGCCGAGGAGCGGCATTTCGGCCGTGCGGCGGCGCGGCTGCATATTTCCCAGCCGCCGCTCAGCTATGCCATCCGCCAGCTGGAGCAGGGCGTGGGGGCGCGCCTGCTGGAGCGCACCAGCCGCCAGGTGGCGCTGACCGAGGCGGGCAAGGTGCTGTACCGCGAGGCTCAGGCGCTGCTGCGGCAGGCCGAGGACGTGCGCGTGCTGGTGCGGCGCGTCGATGCCGGGCTGCGCGGGCGGCTGCGCATCGGCTTCGTCGGTTCGATGCTGTACCGCGGCCTGCCGGCGCTGTTGGCGGCCATGCGGGCCGAGCTGCCGGAGGTGGAGCACGTGCTGGCCGAGCTGAATTCCCATGACCAGATCGAGGCCGTGCATCGCGGCGAGCTGGACCTGGGCTTCATCCACGCCAACCCGTTACCCGAAGGCGTGCAGGCGCAGGACCTGGTGGCGGAACCCTTCGTCGTCTGCCTGCCGTCCGGCCATGCGCTGGCGCGGCGCGGCAGCCTGGCGCTGGTCGAGCTGGCCGGCGAGGACTTCGTGTTCTTCGCGCGCGCGGCCTCGCCCAGCTATTACGAGACGGTGCTGTCGCTGTGCGTGACGGCCGGCTTCACGCCGCTGGTGCGGCACGAGGTGCGTCACTGGCTGAGCGTGGCCGCGCTGGTGTCGCAGGGGCTGGGGGTGGCGATCGTGCCGGCCTGCCTGTCGCGCAGCGGGCTGGCCGGCACGCGCTTCATCGGCTTCGAGCACGAGGCGCGCTCGGTCAGTCAGGCGATCTGGCCGGCCGGGGGCCGCACGCCGTTGCAGGAAAGCGCGATGCGGCTGGTGATGGCGCGCATGCCGACGTTGCGGCCTGAAGCGGGCTAGGGCAGGGCCGGAAGGGCAAGGCCGCCGCCGGCCGGATCCGCGCGATCAGCGGAAGACGACGGTCTTGTTGCGGTTCAGCAGGATGCGGTGTTCGACGTGGCTGCGCACCGCGCGCGACAGCACCAGCGATTCGATGTCGCTGCCCACCTGGGTCAGATCGGCGGCCGTCATGGTGTGGTCCACGCGTTCGATGTCCTGGTCGATGATGGGGCCTTCGTCCAGGTCCGAGGTCACGTAGTGGGCCGTCGCGCCGATGATCTTCACGCCGCGCGCGTGCGCCTGGTGATAGGGGCGCGCGCCCTTGAAGCTGGGCAGGAAGCTGTGGTGGATGTTGATGGCGCGGCCGTTCAGCGCGCGG
>MCND01000430.1_pt1 | contig 12482 bp, 8 predicted proteins | sample 778211 | NCBI WGS metagenome assembly MCND01 (sample SAMN04296812, study PRJNA304217) | bioreactor metagenome | isolation source: activated sludge enriched with benzalkonium chloride | place: Turkey: Istanbul urban wastewater treatment plant
ATCACCGGCAGCCACAACCCGCCCAAGTACAACGGCTTCAAGATGATGATGGGCGGCCGCGCGCTCTACGGCGAGGACGTGCAGGCGCTGGCCGCCAGCATGAACGGCCCCGCCAGCGCCCCGGCGGCGCGGCCCGGCGCGCGCCGCCAGCTGGATCTGGTGGCCGCCTATATCGCGCGCGTGGCATCGGGCGTCAAGCTGGCCCGGCCCATGAAGATCGCCATCGATTGCGGCAACGGCGTGGCCGGCGCAGTCGCCCCGGCGCTGTTCCGCGCCCTGGGCTGCGAAGTCACCGAACTGTTCTGCGAAGTCGACGGCACCTTCCCCAACCATCACCCCGACCCCGCCGAACCCAAGAACCTGCAGGACCTGATCAAGTGCGTGGCCGAGACCGACTGCGAACTGGGCCTGGCCTTCGACGGCGACGGCGATCGCCTGGGCGTGGTGACGAAATCGGGCCAGATCGTCTGGCCGGACCGCCAACTGGTGCTGTTCGCCCGCGACGTGCTGGACCGCAACCCGGGCGCCACCATCATCTATGACGTGAAGTGCAGCCGCCACGTCGGCCTGTCGGTCGAAGCCGCCGGCGGCGTGCCGCTGATGTGGAAGACCGGCCATTCGCTGGTGAAGGCCAAGCTGGCCGAAACCGGCGCGCCGCTGGCCGGCGAGATGAGCGGCCATATCTTCTTCAAGGAACGCTGGTACGGCTTCGACGATGGACTCTACACGGGCGCCCGCTTGCTGGAGATCGTGTCGCGCGACGCCGACCCCTGCGCGGTGCTGGAAGCCCTGCCGCAAGACGTTTCCACCCCCGAACTGAAGCTGGAAATGGAAGAAGGCCAGCCCTTCACCCTGGTCCAGGCCCTGCAAGACCAGGGGCAGTTCCCCGGCGCGGACCGCGTGATCACGATCGATGGCGTGCGCGCGGAATACCCTGACGGCTTCGGCCTGGCCCGCCCCTCGAACACCACTCCCGTCGTCGTGCTGCGCTTCGAGGCGCAGACGCCGGCGGCGCTGCAACGCATACAAGCCGACTTCCGTCGCGAGCTGAGCAAGCTCGCGCCGCAAGCCGATCTGCCTTTCTAGTTTTGCCTATGTCCTTATCGAACAGCCCTGCCTGGCAACAGTTCATCGCAGCCACGCGCGCCGCTCCGCGGCGCGGCGAGCAATTGCGCGTCCTCAATGCTCCCGGGCTGCGCCTGGACCTGAGCGCGCAGGCCTATTCGCCGGACCTGCAAAAAGCCGAGGCCGCGCTGCTCGAACAGCAGGGCTTCGATGCTGCCCGGGCTTGCCTGTTCGATGGCGGCAACGCCAACTGGACCGAGCAGCGCGCCGCCTGGCATACGGCCCTGCGCGCCCCCCAACCACCCGCCCGGGTAGCCCAGTCCGTGCTCGCCGAACGCGAACGCATGCGCGAATTCGTGCGCCAGGCCGACGCGGCCGGACGCTATGGCAGCGTGTTGCACCTGGGCATAGGCGGCAGCGACTGGGGCCCGCGGCTGGTGACGCGCGCCCTGCGCCACGGCGGCGCGCGGCGCGAAGTGCGTTTCGCGTCCAACGTGGATTCGCATTCGGTTGCTGACGCGATGAGCCGGCTGGATCCGCACGACACCCTGGTCATCGTCGCCTCCAAGTCGTTCACCACGACCGAGCCGCTGGCCAATGCCGAGGTCGCCATGAACTGGCTGCGCGATGCCGGCGTGGCCGATCCGATCAAGCAGGTCGTGGCGGTCACCGCCAACGTCGAGGCGGCCCTGAATCTGGGCATCCTGCCCGACCACATCTTCCAGATCTGGGACTGGGTGGGCGGACGCTATTCGCTCTGGTCCGCGATCAGCCTGCCGGTCGCGCTGGCGCTGGGCACCGACGCGTTCGACCAGTTGCTGGCGGGCGCCGCCGCCATGGACGAGCATTTCCGCACCGCCCCGATCGAGGAAAACGCGCCCGTCCAGCTAGCGCTGGCCGGCGTCGTGAACCGCAGCGTGCTGGGCTACGACTCCCTGGTGATCGCGCCCTATGATTCGCGGCTCTATCACATCGTGCCTTGGGCCCAGCAGCTGGAAATGGAATCGCTGGGCAAGGTCGCGACCGCCGACGGCAGCCCGGCCGGCGTGCCCACCGGCCCGGCCGTCTGGGGCATGTCGGGCACCGACTGCCAGCACACCTTCTTCCAGTGGCTGCACCAGGACACCCGGGGCGCTCCCGTCGATTTCATCCTCTGCGAAAAACCCGATCACGCCTACGCGCGGCATCACGAGCTGCTGATCGCCAACTGCCTGGCGCAGCGTTCCGCGCTGCTGCGCGGCAAGTCCTTCGAGGAAGCGCTGGCCGAGACCTCCGCCATCGAAAGCGATCCAGACCGCGCGCGGCTGTTGGCGCGGCACCGCGTCCACCCCGGCGGCCGGCCGTCCTCGCTCATCGTGCTGCCGCACCTGGAAGCCTACACCCTGGGCGCGCTGCTGGCGCTGTACGAGCACAAGGTGTTCACCCAGGGCGTGGTGTGGGGTATCAACCCCTTTGACCAATGGGGCGTGGAATTCGGCAAGGCGCTGGCCAAGGGCATCATGCACGAGCTGAATTCGCAGCAGGCCAGCCGGCAGGACCCCTCTACCCGCTACTGGATCGACGCGATCACGCGCCGTCCTTGAGGTCTGGCCGGCGCCCGTCCGGCGCCGGCACGTCGGTTCAGGCGCCGAGCGCGTCGTAGATTTCCACTTGGATCCGCGCCACGCGCTCGATGTTGAACTCGCGCTCAGCCAACACCCTGCCCGCGGCGCCCATGGACTGCCGCAAGGCCGGATCCTCGGCCAGACGGGCGATGGCGTCCGCCAGCGCCTGCGCATCGCGCACCGGCACCAGCAACCCGGTCTCGCCGGGTTCGATCGCATCGCGGCAACCAGGCACATCGGTGGTCACGACCGCGCGCGCGCACGCCGCGGCCTCGATCAGCGACTTGGGCAGGCCTTCGCGGTAGGAAGGCAGCACCGCGATATGCGACGCCGCATATAGCGCGGCCACGTCGCCGCGTTCGCCCAGCGCGCGCACGCATCCTTCCCGCTGCCAGGCATCCACGTCGTCCTGCGTCGCCGATGCGGGATTGCCATCGTCCACGCCCCCGACCAGCTGCATCGTGATGGGCAGGCCGCGCTCGCGCAGCAGCCTTGCCGCCTGCACGAATTCCTGCACGCCCTTGTCTCGCAATAGCCGCGCCACCATGGTCGCCACGACTGGCGGCGCCGGCGGTTCGGGCTCGGCCCGATACTCGTTCAGGTCCACGCCCGCGCCTCGGATCATGACGACCTGGGCGTCGCGCACCGCGCCCAGCGACTTGAGCAGATCGCGGTCGCTGGCGTTCTGGAAGATCACGCGGCTGTTGGGATGGCCCAGCGCCAGCCGGTATAGCCGCGCCACCACGGCGCGCACCAGTTTCATCTTCAACGAATTGGACAGGAACACGAAGCCCAGTCCGGAAATCGCCGCGACCATCCCGGGCACGCGCGTCAGGCGCGCCGCGATGCCGCCGTATAGCACGGGCTTGATCGTGACCAGATGCACGACTTGCGGACGCAGCCGGCGGAACAGCCGTATCAGGGCCAGCAGCGTGCCCAACTCCTGCAAGGGATGCTTGCCGCTGCGCGTCATGGGTATGGCGTGATGCGTCATGCCCAGCGCCTCGATGTCGGCCACGGCCGGACCGTCCATCGTCGCCACATGCACCTCGTAGCCTGCCCGTTGCGCGGCCAGTGCCACGGGCACGCGGTGCGACATGAAGAAGGCCGGATTGTTGACGACAAACAGCAGACGGCGCCCTGCGCTCATGCTTGCACTCCAGAGATGCGGCGCCATACCGCGATGTAACTTTGCACCATGCGCGCAAGGTCGAAATTTTCCAGCACGCGGGCGCGGCCTGCCTCGCCCGCGCGCGCACGGCCGCGCGACGCGACCTCGCGCAAGGCCATCTCAATGCCGCGCGCCAGCGCCTCGGACTGCTCGGGCGGCACCACCACGCCGGCATTGCCGACGATATAGGCGGCGTCGCCCACATCCGTCACGACGCAATAGACGCCGCAGGCCATGGCCTCGGCCACCACATTGGGGAAGCCCTCCGCGCAGCTGGACAGGACGTGCAGGTCCAGTCCGTTCATCGCGGCGGGCACATCGTCGCTGGGACCCGCCAGCACCAGCCGGTCACGCAGGCCCAGCCGGTCGATCAGCGCTGCCAGCTCCGCATTTGCCGTATCCATGCCGCGGCCTATCAGCACGCAACGCAGTCCAGCGTCGCGTCCATCGCGCACCAGCGCGGCGACGGCGCGCAACAGGTTGGCATGGTCCTTCAGCGGATCCCAGCGGGCCACGCAGCCGATGGCAGGAACATCCTGCGGCAGCCCCCATTGCGCGCGCACGCGCTGCCGGGCCTCGTCGTTCGGCGCAAAACGCGACAGATCATAGCCATTGGCGATCACCACCATGCGTTCGCGGTCATAGCCTTTGTCGGCATGGCGTTCGGCCGACTTCTGGGCGGCGCACACGATGGCCTTGGGTACGCGGCCCGACAGCAGCGCGCACGCACGCAACACCAGGCGCGCCGAACGGCTGCTGCGCTCCAGGTGTTCGCCGGAATTGCGGATGCCCCAGGCAATGGAGCGCACGCCCGTCAGGCGCGCCGCCAGGCCGCCGATCAGATCGGCGTGGTACATCCAGGTCTGCACCGCGTCGGGACGCGCCGCGGCGATCAGCGAGCGCAACGCCATGAAGCCTCCCAGGCTGACGCGTCCGCGCTTCATGCCCAGCGCATGCACGGCGACGCCGGTCGCGCGCAGGCGCTCGCCATAAATGCCCTCGTCGGTCAGCGACACGACGACATGCTCGACATCCGCCCCCGGGTAGGTGGCCAGGCGGAACAGCACGGACTCCGCGCCCCCCTGCCCCAGGCCGGTGATGACGTGCAGGACACGCAGCCGCCGGGCGTTCATCGTCCCTCCCGCACGGCATCGAACAATTCATCCCATTCCGCCAGCACGCTGTCCAGCGCGTAGCGCTGCCGCACCGCGGCCGCGCCCCGCAAGCCCAACTGCCGGCGCAGGGAGGCATCTCCCAGCAGGCGGCGCAAGGCCTCGCGCAAGGCATCGCGATCGCCCGCAGGCACCAGCAGGGCGTCCTCGCCGTTGCGCGTCATCTCGCGCGGCCCGCTCGGGCAATCGAACGCCACGCAGGGCAGGCCCAGCGACATGGCTTCCAGCAACACATTGGGAAAACCTTCCACCAACGAACTCAGCACGAAAGCCTGGCCGCGTGCGAGCTCATCCCAGGGCGCCTCGGTACGGCCGGGCAGGCTGATGCGCGACTGCAGACCCAGGCGCGCGACCTGCTGCTCCAGCGCGCCGCGCTCGGGGCCTTCGCCCCAGATGCGCAGGTTCCAGTCCGGAAAATCGGGCGCCAATTGCGCGAATACGTCGATCAGCAGGTCGAACTGCTTGTCGGTGACCAGGCGTCCCATCGCCAGCAGCTCGCGGGAGCCGCCATCTTCGCGCAGCGGCACCAGCGGCGCATCCAGCAAGGGCGCGGGCAGAGGATTGGGAATCACGGCCAGACGCTTGATGCCAGGCACCTGCCGCGCGAACGGGCCGGCGGTGTCCTCCGCCTGCACCGTCACCATGTCGGCGCGGGGATACAGAATACGGCGCAGCTTGCGCCATACCGTTCCGGTCGTGGTTTCCGCCACCGGATTGGTGCGCTCGCAGACGATGAGCGGCACGCCCAGTCCCAGGGAAGCCAGGATGGCGGCCACGTTGACGTTGGTCAGGAAAGACACCACCACGTCCGGCTTCGAATCGCGGATGTGCCTGCGCAACGCGAGCAGACGCTTGAATGCGGCCATGCCACCCGACGCGCGCGTGCCCGCCAGATCCGCCAGCCATGCCAGTTCGACCTTGTCCGACAGCGGATAGAAGCAGCTGCCCTTGGACGAGTAGGTGGGCGTCAGGATGACGGAATCCCCGCGTTCGGCCCACGCGTTGACCAGCGTGGCGGCGACCCGTTCGGCGCCGCCTGCATGCATGGAACTGACCAGCATCAAGATTTTCATGCGTCAAAGACTCCCAACCGATCCTCCCTGCTCCTTGCCGCCGCGATAGCGGTCAAGCCAGGCCTGCATCATCAACACGCCCCACAGATGGCTGTCCCAATTGCGATGGCCCGACGTGTGCTCGCGCCATTTGCGCAAAATGGGCTCGGGTTCGAACCAGCCCTCCTGGCGCAGGCGCGCCGGGTCCAGCAGCGCATCGGCCCATTCGCGCAGCGGGCCGCGCAGCCATGCGGCCAGCGGCACGGCGAAACCGCGCTTGGGACGGTCCACCAACGCCTGCGGCACATGGCGGTGCAGCACCTGGCGCAGCAGCCACTTGCCGGTATTGCCACGCACCTTGTATTGATGCGGCAGGCTCCACGCGAACTCATACACGCGGTGGTCGATCAGCGGCACGCGCGTTTCCAGGCTGACCGCCATGGCGGCGCGGTCCACCTTGACCAGGATGTCGTCCGGCAGGTAGGTCACCGTATCCAGCTTCATCATGGCTTCGAAAGTAGAGCCCTGCATCGCCCGGGCGAATTCAGACACAGGCTCCACGCCGCCCTTCACCACGCGCGAAGGGTCGGCCCAGTACGAAACGAAATGGCGGTAGAACTCTCCGCTCGTGTCGGTGCGCAGCAGTTCGCCCAGCTTGCCGACCTTGCCGCGCCAGGCGCCGCGTCCGGGCAGATGGGTGGACGCGCTCAACAGCGCTCCGGCGGGCTTGCGCAGCAACGCGGGGACGCGCTCACATTGCTGCCACCAGTTGTTCACACGGAAATAGCGCGAATAGCCGCCGAAAAGCTCGTCGCCGCCGTCGCCGGACAGCGCCACGGTAACGTGCTGGCGCGCCATGCGCGTGACCAGCGAGGTCGGAATCTGCGACGAATCCGCGAACGGTTCGTCGTACATGTCGGCCAGCGTGGGCACCACGGCCAGCGCGTCCTCCGCTGTCACGTACAGTTCGGTATGGTCGGTGCCGAGGTGCGTGGCCACGGCCTTGGCGTGCTGCGCCTCGTCGTAGCCCTTCTCGTGAAAACCGATGGCGAAAGTGCGCACGGGCTGCGAACTCTGCGCCTGCATCAGGGCCACGATGGTGGACGAATCGATGCCGCCGGACAGGAAGGCGCCCAGGCTCACGTCGGACAGCATCTGGCCGCCCACCGCCTTGGACAGCACGCCCTCCAACGCGTCGGCGGCCTGCGCGTCGGACTCGAACGACAACAGCGATTGCGCCGAATTGTCCGCGGCTTCGCGGGCCGACCAGTACACGCGCGGCTCGGGCATGCGGCGGCTGCGGGTGTCGTCGGCCGTGAATTCGACCCAGGTACCCGGGGGCAGCTTGGCGATGCCCTGGTAAATGGACTGCGGCGCCGGAATGTAGTTGTGCCGCATGAACGACGCCAGCGCGTTGCGGTTGAGCTCGCGGCCGAAGCCCGGAATCGGCATCAGGCCCTTGAGTTCGGAGGCGAACACCAGCTCGGCCCCCGAGTAGCCGTAGTACAGCGGCTTTTCGCCCATGCGGTCGCGCGCGAGCACAAGCTTGCGCGAGGCGCGGTCCCACAGCGCGATGGCGAACATGCCCACCGCGGCCTGCAGGGTGGCCTCGATGCCCAGGGCGGTAAAGCCCGCCAACAGCGTTTCCGTATCGGAATGGCCGCGCCAGGACGGCGCCAGCGCCGATTGCTCGAGCTGCTTGCGGATGTCCAGATGGTTGTAGATTTCGCCGTTGAACACCATGACATAGCGGCCGCAAGCCGACGTCATGGGCTGATGGCCCGCCTCGGTCAGGTCGAGGATCGCCAGGCGCACGTGCGCCAGCGCCAGTTCGGCCTCGGGATCTTCCCAGAAACCGTTGCTGTCCGGCCCACGATGGCGGATGCGGCGGCAGCTTTCCGCCAACACCTGCGCCTTGTTCCCGACAGGGCCCCAAATCCCGACTATTCCGCACATGATGAAGTTCTCGTTGTCACTGTAGCAACAGCGCGACGCGCGGCCTCAACGGCCCGTAACGCGCACGCCGTCAAAAAGTTCTTGCCATTTCTGCAGCACGCGCGCGGCCGAGAAACGGTCGCGCACGTCGGTCGCCGCCTGCGCCATGCGCTGGCGATACGCGTCATTGCTCATGACGGCGTCCAGCGCCTTGCTCAGCGCGGGCACGTCGCCGTTGGGGCGCACCAGCACTCCGTCCACGCCTTCGCGCACAATCTCGCGCGGTCCCGTGTCGCAATCGAACGATACGGCGGCAAGCCCGCTTGCCATGGATTCCTGCAAGGTGTTGGACAGCCCTTCGAAGCGCGAAGTCAGCACGTACAGATCGGCGTTTTCGTACCAGTCGCCGACGTTGCCCGCGCGCCCGGGCATGGAAATGCGCGACTCCAGACCGGCCTCGCGCACTTGCGCCTCCAGGGAGCGCCTCTCGTCGCCCTCGCCCAGGATAACCAGATCCCAGTCGGGATGCGAAGCCGCCAAGGGCGCGTAGGCCTGGATCAGCAGGTCGAAACCCTTGTCGGCATGCAACCGGCCCACTGCCAGCAGACGCTTGCGGTCATCGCCCGCCATGGGGGTCAAGACAGGTTCGGTGCGCGGCAGGGGGAAGCGGACCGCATTGGGGATGACGGCCAGCCGGCAACCCGGGACATGCTGCGCCAGCCAGTCTGCGGTGCCGCGAGTCAGCGCGACCACGCTTGCCGCGCGCGGATACGTCACGCGCCGCAGGCGTTGCCAGAAGCCCGATAAGGTCTGCGACGGCGGATGCGCATGTTCGGTCGCAATCACCTTGCAGGACAGGCCCGCGCAGGCCAGGACCGACAGTACCGAGGCCGTCGTCATCATGCCGAGCACAATGTCGGGACGAAACGATTTGACCACCCGGCGCAGCGCGCGCACGCGCTGCACGTTGCTCCAGATGCCGCGCAGCCCCCCGCCCTCGCCCGCTGTGCCCAGCACCTCGCGGCGCACCCTGGGATGCAGCGCGTAGACGTCGCCTTCGGCGCCCGCCTGCGTCACCACCATGACCTCGCGGCCCATGTCGGCCCAATGCGCGCTCAGGTCGGCGGCCACGCGCTCCGCGCCGCCGCCATGCAGCGAATGGATGAACAGCAATATGCGCGGCGCCGGGCCGGTATCGGTCACGGGCATTCAATTGGCCTCTTTGGGTTCGACCTTACGCAGCGCCACCACCAGGTAGCAAGCATAGGACAGCAGATACATGAGGCTGGTGGCCAGCATGATGCCGGCCGCGCCCATCCTGGGCGCCAGCGCGGTATTCAGCACCGCCTTCAGCGCGAAATTGGCGACGGCGATGGCGGCCATCACGCGGTAGCGGTTCTGGCTGGCCAGCAATTGCACCAAAATCAGCACGCCGAAGTAGAACGGCAATTGCAGCAGCCCCCAGCGAAACACGTGCGCCACGGCCTGGGTATTCTCGGCGGTGAAGGCGCCGCGCTGAAAAAGCACCGACACGCCCCACGGCGCCAGCATCCAACCGATGGCGACGGCGACAGCGCCCGCGGCCACCATCAGCACCGACCATTTAAGGGCCATGGCGCGTGCGCGCGCGGTATCGCCGCGCGCTTGCACATCGGCCAGCACCGGCAAGGCCGCGCGCCCCACCGACACGGCGCCTATCCCCAGCACCAGCGACAGCAGCCGGCTGGCGTAGCCCAGCGTGGCGTTGGCATTCGCGCCGAGGTTGGCGGCGGCGTACTGGTCCAGCGGGCCGACGAAGCTCATGGCGACCTGGCCGATCAGCATGACCCCCGCCGCGCTCAGCAGCTCGGGCCAATGCGGCGATTGCAAGGTCAACCGTGGCGCGCCCCAGAAGCCGCCATCGGCGCGCGCTGCCAACCAGGCAAGCCAGACGGTCTGGATCGCGTAGCCCACCAGCGTGCCCCACAGCAGCGGTCCCACGCCGTCGGCGCTGGCCGCCAGCATCACCCAGGCCAGCGTCGCCACGGCGGGCACGCTGTCCAGCAAGGTATTGACGTGCCGTTCCTGCGCCCGCAGCCGCGCGGCGCTGATGCCGGCGATGAGCAGCAGCGTCGACACCGGCGCAAAAGCGATAAGCAGTTGGCCGGTCATGTCGCCCACGCGGGCCGACAAGCCCTGCCCCAGCAGGCCCAGCACATGCGGCCAGGCGAACCAGGTCAGCAGCGCCAGCGCAATGCCCGCCGCGGCCACCCAGCCCTGCAGCTCGCCGATGAACAGATTCCTTTCGGCGGCATCGGCGCGGCGCAGCCGCACCAGCACCGGGATCAGGACCACCGACAGCACGCCCACGATAGTCACCGGCAGCCAGGTGGCCATGGTCATCGTGAACTGGTAGGCGTCCACGGCGTCGCTGACGCCGTAGCGGTACGCCACCGCCATCTCCTTGATGGCGCCGGCGGCCTTGCCCAGCAGCAGGAACACCGCCACCCGGAAGGCGCCCTTGAAGATGCGCTGGTGGTCCGGGTGGATGCTGCCGAGTTTTCTGACGAGTGCTTTCAAATCAACGCAGGAATTGCGTGTACCAAGGCATGGCCACTTCCAGGCCTTGCAGCACGGTGTGCGTCGGCTCGTAGCCCAGCAGCCGGCCAGCCTTGCTGACATCCGCCTGCGAGTGGCGCACGTCGCCCGCGCGGAAATCGGCGTACACCGGCTGCTTGCCATAGTCCACGCCCTGAGTGCCCAGCGTCTTCACCAGGAAACCGAAGAGCTGATTCAGGGTGCTGCGGCCGCTGACTGCAACGTTGTAGACCTGGTTGCGGCCTTCCGGCGCGGCCACGGCCGCGAGGATGTTGGCCTGCACGGCATTTTCCACGAAGCAGAAATCGCGGCTGGTCTCGCCGTCGCCGTTGATGGTGACGTCCTCGTTCTGGATCATCGCGGCCGTCCACTTGGGGATCACGGCCGCGTAAGCGCCATTGGGGTTCTGACGCTTGCCGAATACGTTGAAGTAGCGCAGACCCACCGTTTCGAAGCCATAGCAGCGCGCAAACACGTCGGCATAAAGCTCGTTGACGTACTTGGTGACCGCGTAGGGCGACAGGGGCTTGCCGATGTTCTCCTCGACCTTGGGCAACGCCGGATGGTCGCCGTAGGTCGAACTGGAGGCTGCGTAGACGAAGGATTTGACCTCCGCGTCGCGCGCCGCCACCAGCATATTCAGGAAGCCGCCGATGTTCACCTCGTTGGAGGTGATCGGATCCTTCAGCGAGCGCGGCACGGAGCCCAGCGCGGCCTGGTGCAGCACCAGCTCCACGCCTTGCATCGCGCGGCGGCAGGCTTCCAGGTCGCGGATATCGCCTTCGATGAAGGTGAATCGGGCCCACTGCTCGGGCGTGACGGAATTGCGCACTTCGTCCAGGTTGTGCTGAAAACCCGTCGCGAAGTTGTCCAGGCCGGTCACGGTCTGGCCCAGCTTCAGCAGGGTTTCCAGCAAGTTTGAACCGATGAAGCCGGCGCAGCCGGTCACCAGCCATTTGCGCGGCGCGGCCGACAGTTCCTTCTTGGTGGTCTCAAAGCGTGTGGTCATGGGCAATCCTTACAGTCGCAGGTCGGATTCGGAAGGCGAGAGCACGTACTTCAGGTCGTACAGGATGTGCTGCGGCTTGCCGAGCTTGCGGATGCCTTCCGCGCCCATCGCCTTGAATTGATGGTGCGCCACGCCCAGGATCACGGCGTCGTACTTGCCTTCCTCGGGCTTGGCCACCGGGGTCAGGCCATATTCGTGCATGGCCTCCTCGGGATCGACCCACGGGTCGTACACATCGACGTCGACGTTGTAGTCGCCCAGCTCCTTCACGATGTCCACGATGCGCGTGTTGCGCAGGTCGGGGCAGTTTTCCTTGAACGCCAGGCCCATGACCAGCACGCGGGCGCCCTGCACGTGGATGCGGCGCTTGGTCATGGCCTTGACCAGCTGCGACACCACGTAGCTGCCCATCGAGTCGTTCAGGCGGCGGCCCGCCAGGATGATCTCGGGGTGGTAGCCGATGGATTGCGCCTTGTGGGTCAGGTAGTACGGATCCACGCCGATGCAGTGGCCGCCCACCAGGCCCGGACGGAACGGCAGGAAGTTCCACTTGGTGCCGGCTGCCTGCAGCACGGCTTCGGTGTCGATGCCCATCTTGTTGAAGATCAGGGCCAGTTCATTGATCAGCGCGATGTTCACGTCGCGCTGCGTGTTCTCGATCACCTTGGCGGCCTCGGCCACGCGGATGCTGGACGCCTTGTGCGTGCCTGCGGTGATGATCTGCTTGTACAGCTGGTCGACCAGCTCGGCCACTTCAGGCGTGGAACCGGACGTGACCTTCTTGATCGTGCTGACGCGGTGATCCTTGTCGCCCGGATTGATGCGCTCGGGGCTGTAGCCGGCGTAGAAGTCCACGTTGAACTTCAGGCCCGACACGCGCTCCAGCACCGGCACGCA
>MCND01000433.1_pt1 | contig 12458 bp, 8 predicted proteins | sample 778211 | NCBI WGS metagenome assembly MCND01 (sample SAMN04296812, study PRJNA304217) | bioreactor metagenome | isolation source: activated sludge enriched with benzalkonium chloride | place: Turkey: Istanbul urban wastewater treatment plant
CGCAACCTGTCCAGCCGCAACCGCCCGCGCCCGTCGCTCAACCGCCGCATGGCGCCGTAGGCAGCGCCCATGGCCGCCATGCCGCTGGCCCCGCACAGCAGGAACATCAGCAGGATCTGATACTTGGCCGCCTCGACCGGATCCATGCCGGCGATGATCTGGCCCGTCATGATGCCGGGCAGCGTAATGATGCCCGCCGCCGACATCTGGTTGATGCTGGGCAGGATGCCGCGTCGCACCGACTCGCGCAGCACCGTGGCGAAGGCCAGCCGGGGCGGCGCGCCCAGCGAGATGCGCGCCTCGATCGCCAGCTTTTCGCGCGACGCGCCGGCCAGCATGCCGTCCAGCGCCAGGCTGGCGGCATTGAGCACGCTGCCCAGCACGATGCCGACCAGCGCGATCACGTAGCGCGGGTCATACCAGGGATCCGGCCGCAGCGCCGTGTTGAGAATGAAGAGCGCCGTCACCAGCGTGGTGGCGCCAACCGCCGCCGCCCCGACCCAGCCGTTGCCGTGCCCGGCCAGCCGCGCCTTGGGCCGCGCCGCGACCTCGCGCGCGGCCAGGCCCATCATCGCCGCAGCCACCAGCGCGGTGAGCCAGGGCGCGGCATGCGCGAACACCAGCTTCAGGATGTGGCCCACCAGCAGCAGCTGGACCACCGTGCGCGCCGCCGCCCACAGCGTCTGGCGTTGCATGCCCAGGCGCAGCGCGAAGGAAATGGCCGCGCACAGCAGCACCAGACAGGAAGCGACCAACAGGTCCGTGGCTTGCAGCCGTATCACGTCCATAGCGTCTCCAGCTTGCCCTGCCGCATCCGCCACGCGCGCCGGCACAGGCGTCGCGCCTGTTCCTCGCTGTGCGTCACCAGCAACGCCGCGCCGCCTTCGTCCAGATAGCGGCGGACCTCGGTCTCGACCCGCGCGGTGGCGTCCGGATCCAGGGCCGCCGTGGGTTCGTCCAGCAGCAGCGCGCGCGGCCGTTTCACCAAGGCGCGCGCCAGGCCCAGGCGCTGGCGTTCGCCGGTGGACAGCTCGCGCACCAGCGCCTGCATTTTTTCGGGCGCCAGCCCCAGCCGCTCCACCAGCCCGACGGCGGCGGCAGCGTCGTCAAAGTGCGCGGCCACGCGCTCTTCCCACCAGCCGGCCTCCGCCTGGCAGTAGATGACCTGGCGGCGCCATTCGTATCCCGCCATGCCCGAACGCGGCGCGCCGTCGAGTTCGACTTCGCCCTCGCCCGGGTCCAGGTCGGCGACCTGACGCAGCAGCAAGGACTTGCCCGAGCCCGACGGCCCCATCACCGCCGCGCACTCGCCGGGCGTCAGCGCCAGATCGACGGCGGCCAGCCTGGCGCTGCGCACCGCCTTGAGCGCCAGTCGCGGCCGCATGTCAGCCATGCGCGCGGCCCTCGTCCCCCGCCGCGCCGGCGACGGTGTGGATGCGCGCCGCGCGCGGCTTGATATGCCTGGATTCCATCCTGATTCCCTTTCGTCCCGCCGTTGCGCCAGCGGCGCGCAGCCGCGCCACGGAACAGTTCGCGGGCATTGTCCCACACGCGCCGGGGCGCAGGCCACGCCCCTATGCCGACCGCCACCCTGCATATGCCGGGCGCTCGCAAGCCGGCGCGGCGCGTGTCAGCACAAACCCGTATTTGCTAGAGTTGCGTCATTGCAAATGAAAATCACACCCATGTGCATTACAAGATATTGCAATTCCGGCAAAGGCAGTCCCCCGCTGATCGCGCGCGCCCTCCGGCAGGTCTACCTGTGCCGGCCCATCCCGCCCGATTGACCCCGGTCCCGGGCGCTTCCCTTCCCCGTGCCGAACGCAGCGCACGCGCAACGCAGACTCAGCAAAGGCGACTCCAATCATGAATCGAGAAATCTATGACTTCGTGGCTATCGGCCTAGGCCCCTTCAACCTCAGCCTGGCCTGCCTGTCCGCGCCGCTGCCCGGCGTGCGCGCGCTGTTCCTGGAGAAAAAGCCCGGCTTCGACTGGCATCCGGGCATGCTGATCGAGGCCTCGACGCTGCAGAACCCCTTCCTGGCGGACCTGGTCAGCCTGGCCGATCCGCGCAGCGAGTACAGCTACCTGAACTACTGCAAGCAGACCGGCCGCATCTATTCGTACTACATGCGCGAGAACCACTATCTGAGCCGCGCCGAGTACAACCGCTATTGCCAATGGGTGGTGGCCCGCCTGCCCAATCTGCGCTTCAACAGCGAAGTACAGGGCGTGCTGCACGATCCGGACAGCAACACCTACCTGGTCACCGGCCAGCACGCCGCCACCGGCGAGCGCTTCATGGTCCGCTGCCGCAAGCTGGTGCTGGGCCTGGGGTCGCAGCCGTCCCTGCCCGCCTGCTGCGACCGCCGCGCCGCGCCCTATATCCATAGCGCCGACTACCTGCGCAACAAGGCGCAGCTGCAGCAGCGCGACGCCATCACCATCGTGGGCAGCGGCCAGAGCGCGGCCGAGGTCTTTCACGACCTGCTGCGCGACAGCGCCGGACACGACTACAGCCTGGCCTGGATCACGCGCTCGCCGCGCTTTTTCCAGATGGAGAACACCAAGCTCACGCTGGAACTGATCTCGCCCGACTACACCGAGTATTTCTACGATCTGCCCGAAGCGCGCCGCCGCCAGATCCTGGCGCAGCAGAGCAGCCTGTACAAAGGCATCAACGCCTCGCTCATCAACCAGATCTACGACCTGCTGGACGAGAAGATCCACGACGGCGACCGGCGCTACACCCTGCTCACCAATTCCGAGCTGCGCGCCTGCCGCTACGACCGCGCGCAAGCGCGCTATCACCTGGAATTCCAGCACGTCGACTACGCCCAGCCCTTCAGCCACGTCACCGACGGCCTGGTGCTGGCCACCGGCTACGCGCACAGCATCCCCGCGTGCATCAACCCCATCCACGACCGCATCGCCTGGAACGAGGACGGCAGCTACCGGATCGGCCGCAACTACGCCATCGACCACGACGGCGGCGAGATCTACGTGCAGAACACCGGCCTGCTCAGCCATGGCGTCACCAACCCGGACCTGGGCTTCTGCTGCCACCGCAACTCGCTGATCCTGCGCGAGCTGACCGGCGTGGAGCACTACCCGGTCGAGGCCCACACCGCGCTGCAGGAGTTCCGCCCGCCCGCCAGCGGCGTGCTGGCGCATCGCCAGGACCGGCGCGCCGCCGGCAAGCGCCTGCATGCCGCCGCGACCGAGCTGATGCCCATGATGGACGGCCATCGCGCCGCCACCGTATGAATCGCGAGGGAACCACGATGATGACCATGATGGCCACCTTCCTGGGCGAGATCGACCGCCACGCCCGCGAATGCTACGACGAGGGCGCCGGCCTGACGCTGCGCCCGCTGGACCCCGAGGCCGACGCGCCGCTGCTGCAGCGCTGGTTCGCGATGGACTACGCGCGCTTCTGGTCCATGCAGGACCACAGCGTGTCGCAGGTGCGCGACTTCTACGCCGCGCTGTGCGGCAGTGGCCATGCCCAGGCCTGGCTCGGCTCGCACCAGGGCCGCCCCGCCTTCCTGGTCGAGTGCTACGACCCCGCCCACGACCAAATTGGCGAGCACTACCCCGTGCGTCCGGGCGACATCGGCATGCACATCTTCATCGGTCCGCCCACGCAACGCATTCCGGGCTTCAGCCGCGACGTCTTCGCCTTGGTCATGCGCTTCCTGTTCGACCGGCTCAACGCCGCCCGCGTGGTGGTCGAGCCGGACGCCAACAACGCCAAGATCCATGCGCTGAACCTGGCCATGGGTTTCGTCTACGCCGGGCAGGCCCGGTTCCGCGAGAAAACCGCCAGCCTCGCCTTCTGCACCCGCGCCCAATTCGAGCAGGCCCAACTTCAGGAGTCCACCCTATGAGCCACCCCGCCACGCAACATCCGTCCCAGGTCGCCAGCCACCTTGAACCCGAGGTCTGGGCCAAGGTCAACCGCCTGCTGGTGCGCAAGGCCATCTCGGAATACGCGCATGAATGGCTGCTGGAGCCCGAGCGCCTGGGCCCGTCCGACAGGCCCGGCTTCGACCGTTACCGCCTGGCGCTGGCCGAAGGCGCCGAGTATCGCTTCGACGCGCAGATCATGGCCATGCGCCACTGGCGCATCCCGCCCGAATCCATCACCAAGACCGTGGCCGGCGCGCCCGCGCCGCTGGACGCGCTGCAATTCGTGATCGAGGTGCGCGACCGCCTGGCCCTGCCCGCCGACCGCCTGCCCATCTACCTGGACGAGATCACCAGCACGCTGCACGGCAGCGCCTACAAGCATGGCCGCGCCGCCCTGGGCGCCGCCGAGCTGGCGCTGGCCGACTACCAGACCATCGAGACCTCGATGATCGAGGGCCACCCCAGCTTCGTCGCCAACAACGGCCGCCTGGGCTTCGACGCCGAGGACTATCACGCCTACGCCCCCGAGGCCGCCGCGCCGATCCGCGTGATGTGGCTGGCGGTGCACAAGGACAACGCGCACTTCGCCTGCCTGTCCGACATGGACTACGACAGCCTGCTGCGCGAGGAGCTGGGCCAGGAGACCGTGGCCGCCTTCACCGCGCGGCTGCGCGACCAGAACCTGGACCCGGCCGACTACTACTTCATGCCCTCGCATCCGTGGCAGTGGTTCAACAAGCTGTCGCTAGCCTTCGCCCCCTATGTCGCCAACCGCAAGATCGTGTGCCTGGGCGAAGGCGCGGACCAGTACCTGGCGCAGCAGTCGATCCGCACCTTCTTCAACATCAGCCAGCCCGCCAGGCGCTATGTGAAGACCTCGCTGTCGATCCTGAACATGGGCTTCATGCGCGGCCTGTCGCCGTACTACATGTCCGGCACGCCGGCCATCAACGAGTACATCCACGGCCTGATCGCGTCCGACCCCTGGCTGCGCGCGAACGGCTTTTCCATCCTGCGCGAGGCGGCCTCGCTGGGCTTTCGCAACTACTACTACGAAGCCGCCATCCCGGTGGACACGCCGTACAAGAAGATGTTCTCGGCGCTGTGGCGCGACAACCCGCTGAACCTGATCGCGCCGGGCCAGCGCCTGATGACCATGGCCGCGCTGCTGCACGTCGATCCGCAGGGCCGCGCGCTGCTGCCCGAGCTGGTGCGCGCCTCGGGCCTGCCGGTGGACGCCTGGCTGCGCCGCTACGTCGACGCTTACCTGACGCCGCTGGTGCATTGCTTCTACGCCCATGACCTCGTGTTCATGCCGCATGGCGAGAACGTCATCCTGGTGGTGCAGGACCATGTGCCGGTGCGCGCCTTCATGAAGGACATCGCGGAGGAATCGTCGATCCTGAATCCTGACGCCGCGCTGCCCGAGAACGCCCGCCGGCTGGCCGCCGACGTGCCCGAGGAATACAAGCTGCTGACCATCTTCGTGGATGTGTTCGAAGGCTACTTCCGCCACCTGAGCCACATCCTGGCCGAGACCGGCCTGATGCACGAGGACGCCTTCTGGGAACTGGTGGCCGGCCGCGTCGCGGCCTACCAGGAAGCGCATCCGCAGCGGCTGGCCAAGTACCGCCAGTACGACCTGTACGCGCCGGACATGATCCATTCGTGCCTGAACCGCCTGCAGCTGGCCAACAACCTGCAGATGGTCAACCTGGCCGATCCCATCGGCAGCTTCCAGATGGCCCCCAATCTGGTCAATCCGATCGCGCGCTTTCGCCCGCGCTGGCTGGATCAGGCCGAGGCGGACGCCGTCCGCGCCGCCGCGTGAGGAGGCCCCGGTGAGCCGCGAGCTGGATGAACTGCTGGCGCTGACCGCCACCCTCGTGCCGGGCCTGGAAGGCCGGGTCGAGGACCCGGTCGAGGAGCGATTCGAAAGCGGGTTCCGGAGTCCGGCGCAACGCGCGGCGGACCGCCGGGCGGCTGCCCCGGACGGCGGCCCGCCCGCGTCCGGCATCCGCCCGGGCGCGGACAACGCCGCCGCCATCCGCGACCTGCGCGACTGGTGGCTGGAGCGCCATCCCGAGGCCGGCCCGCACTATCTGGCGCTGCGCTGCTGGGGCCTGCTGATCTGGCAGCCCGTCTACCTGGGCATGATCGCCGCGCACCGCAGCGCCATCGCGCCCGACCTGGGCCGGCTCGACCAGCCGGTCGTCAACGGCTTCATCTGCGGCTACAGCATCGGCCGCCACGACCCGCTGCGCGGCTGCCTGCGGCAGCGCATGGACGCCATCGCCGCCCAGCTGCGGCAGATCTGCGCCGCGTTCTACCGCGAGCTGACCCAGGTCTTGAGCCTGAATCCCCGCGCCGCCGCCTGCATGCAGGCCGATTGCGTGCTGTCGGCCCTGCTGGCCGCGCGCAGCGGCGAGCCCGCCGCCGCCAATGCCTGGGCCCGCGAGACCGCGGCCGACTGGCTGGCGCGGCTGGGCATCGCCGGCCGCAGCGGCTACCTGGCCTATCAGCGCGACGGCCTGCCGGTCATCGCCGTGGACCGCCAGGTCTGCTGCCATCACTTCCGCAGGCGCGACGGCGACTATTGCAGCACCTGCCCCAAACTGGATACCGCCGAGCGCATCGCGCGCTTGGACGCCGAAAGCGCCGTGCCCGCCTGAGCCGGCCGCGCCCAGGCCCTAGGAGTCGCATCATGACGGACATCGCCAGCCTGGCGCATGTGCAGCAGGCGCTCAGCCCGCTGCACGTGCGCGCCTATTTCGACGAAGAGCTGTTCGCCCGCGAGCAGGAAACCATATTCAAGCAATCCGCCATCTACGTCGGCCACGAGAAAGGCGTGCCCGAGCCCGGCGACTGGCGCCGCCTGCCGCACGAGGAAGGCGGCCGCGTGCTGGTGCGCAACCCCGGCGGCGTGGAGCTGATCTCCAACGTCTGCCGCCACCGCCAGGCCCTGATCCTGGGCGGCCAGACTGGCGCCGTGACCGGGCCGGGCAATCCCGCCGGCAACCTGACCGCCACCGGCGGCAACATCGTCTGCCCGCTGCACCGCTGGACTTACGACAACCGAGGCCAGATCCTGGGCGCGCCGCAGTTCCCCAGCACGCCCTGCCTGAACCTGCCGCGCTTCCCGCTGAAATCCTGCCACGGCCTGCTGTTCGAGGGGCCGCGCGATCCGCTGGCCGACCTGGGCCGGCTGTTCAGCCGGCCGGAGTTCGACTTCAGCGACTACGTGCTGGACCATGTGGAAGTCCATCAATGCAACTACAACTGGAAGACCTTCATCGAGGTCTACCTGGAGGACTACCACGTCGGCCCCTTCCATCCCGGCCTGGGCCGCTTCGTGACCTGCGAGGACCTGTCCTGGGAATTCGCCGAACAATACAGCCTGCAGCGCGTCGGCGTGCACGACTCGCTGGAGAAGCCCGGCTCCGACGTATACCGCGACTGGCACGACACGCTGATGCGCTATCGCGGCGGCTCGGCGCCGGACTACGGCGCGATCTGGGTGACCTACTTCCCCACCCACATGATCGAGCTGTATCCGCACGTGCTGGTGCTGTCCACGCTCTATCCCAAGAGCCCGCAGGAAACCATCAACATCGCCGAGTTCTATTACCCCGAGGAAATCGCGCTGTTCGAGCGCGAGTTCGTCGAGGCCCAGCGCGCCGCCTATATGGAAACCGCCGTCGAGGACGACGAGATCGGCGAACGCATGGACGCCGGCCGGCTCGCCCTGCTGCGCCGGGGCGTGTCCGAGAGCGGCCCGTACCAGTCGCCGATGGAGGACGGCATGCTGCATTTCCATGAGTGGTACCGGCGCGTCATGGGCGAGCGCATCGGCAATTGCGCGGCCTGATCCGCCCCCGATCCAGGCGCGCCAGGACGCCGGGAAGCCCATGCGCAGCGAATGACCGTCACAATTACTAAATAGGAATATGTGCTATTCTCATTCGCTTATGCCGCCCAGGCGTCACGCGTCGAGGCGGAATCAACCTGCAGCGCGGATGACGACCTTGACCTCACCCTCTTCCCCCACGGCCAGGTTCACCGTCGCGGATTTCAACCGCATGGGTGGCCCGGCCGGCTTCAGCTACCGCCTGCCCAAGCTGGGCACGCCGCGCGCCGACCACGACGCCCTTTGCATCGCCGAGGGCCGCGTCGAGGAACACCAGATCCGGCCCGGCGTCACGCTGGTCGTGTCCGACCTGCAGGTGCACCATCACTACGAAGCCACGTCCTTCATGACGCCGCGCTTCTCCGCCATCATCATGCTGCAGGGCCAGGCGCGCGCGCAGCTCGACCGCCAAAACGACGTACCGCTGGTCGCCCATAGTGGCATCAGCGCCTTGTATGGCGACAGCGCATGCATGACCGGCATCCATCCGGCCGGCCAGCGCCTGCGCAGCGTCAACCTGTCCTTGTCCGAGCCCGAGGCCGCCGGCGACGAGCGCGCCAGCGAGATGATCTGGAAGGCGCTGCGCTCGCCGGCCGGCCTGCGGCTGCGGCGCTGGCAGGTGCAGAACCATCTGCTGCTGGCCATCGAGCACCTGCTGGACTGCGGCTGGGACCACCCGCTGCGCAACCTGCTGCGCGAGGGCGTGGGCGCCCAGCTGCTGGCGCATGCGCTGGCCTCGCTGGACCAGGCGCCGCCGGCCGATCAGAGCCTGTCGCAGCGCGACCGGCAACTGCTGGAACGCGTGCGCGAACGGCTGCACGATGCGCCCGGCGAGGACCACACGCTGGAGGCGCTGGCCAAACTGGCCTGCATGAGTCCCAGCACGCTGCGCGCCAAATTCCAGGCCGCCTACCGGCAATCGGTGTTCAGCTGGCTGCGCGAGCGGCGGCTGGAAGTGGCCCGCCAGCATCTGGCCCAGGGCTGGAGCGTGCAGCAGGCCGCGCATTTCGTCGGCTATCGCCACGCCACCAACTTCGCCACGGCCTTCCGCGAGCGCTACGGCGTGGCCCCCAGCGAACTGAACTGAATCGGCGCGCGGACGCGATGGCGGCCTCTTCCCCATCCCCGCCGTCCGTATTCCCGCGCTTTGCCGTCCGCTTCCGGCGGCAGCCATTGCTCCGCCGGCATTGCGCATTCCCGGCGCCGGCCCGGCTGGGCCACCATGATGCGACGCCGCCCAATCCGGGCGGCCCTTGCCATGGAAGCGCCCGTGTCCCGCCCCGTTCCCCTGCCTGCCTTCCCGGTCATGGTGCTCATGCTGGGCCTGCTGTCCTGCGTCGCGCCCGCGACCATCGACGCCTACCTGCCTGCGTTCGGCGCGCTGGGCCGGGAATTCGGCGTGCCGCAGGACACCGTGCAGCTGACACTCGGCGTCTATATGTTCTGCTATGCGGCCATGCTGCTGCTGCATGGCACGCTGTCCGACTCGCTGGGCCGGCGCCGCGTGGTGCTGACGGCCCTGGTCTGCTACGTGGCCGGCGCGCTGCTGGCCGCCGCCGCGCCGGACTTCGGCTGGCTGCTGGCGGCGCGCGCGTTGCAGGGCCTGTCGGCCGGCGCCGGCATCGTGGTGGGCCAGGCCATCGTGCGCGACTGCTACGAGGGCGCGGTGGCGCGCCGCGCCATGTCCTACCTGATCCTGGTGTTCAACCTGTCGCCGGCGGTGGCGCCCATCGTCGGCGGCTACCTGGCCGCGCACCAGGGCTGGCGCGCCGTGTTCCTGCTGCTGGCGGTACTGGCCACGGCCGCGCTAGCGCTGTGCGCGCTGCGCCTGCCCGAGACCCTGGCTCCGGAACAGCGCCAGCCCTTGTCCTGGCGCGGCCTGGCCCGGAACTACGGCCGGGTGCTGGGCGACGCGCGCTTCGTGTCGCTGGGGCTGGCCTTCAGCCTGGTCTTCGCCGCCCAGGGCTTCCTGATCGGCGCCGCGCCCGACTTCATCACCAACGTGCTGGGCTTGCAGGAAACCGACTTCGCCTACCTGTTCGTGCCGCTGGTGATCGGCGCCATGCTGGGCGCGCTGTTCGCCGCGCGCAAGGCCGGCAGCTGGAGCGACGCGCGCGTCACCGCGCTGGCCTATCTGCTGATGGGCGGCAGCTGCCTGGCCAACCTGGCCTATGTGGCGGCGGCGGGCCGGCCCGCGCTGCCCTGGGCCGTGATCCTGCCCGGCGTCTTCACCTGCGGGCTGGCCATGTCGGTGCCCGCCATGACCTTGCGCATCCTGGCGCGGGTGCCGCGGCTGTCCGGCACCGCCGCCTCGGTGCTGGGCTTCATGCAGATGCTGACCTTCTCGCTGGTCAGCGGCTGGTGCGTGCCGCTGGTCTATGGCCAGCCGCTGCGGCTGGCGCTGGCCATGCTGGCCTGCGTGGCGGCCAGCGCGCTGGGCTGGGCCTGGCTGCACCGCAAGCCGCGGCCGCTGGCCGAGGCCGAGCCGGGCTGAGCGGCCGATCCCTGTCCGCACGCTCGCGCGCGGCGCTATTCCGCGCGACGCCATCCCTTTACTGCTTCGCGCCCGTTCTGGCGGAATCCCGGCGGCGTTTGCCATATGGATCGCGTCATCAGGCATACATCAGCCCATACGTAAAAATCAATAATTCTCATTACCAGATTTTTCCGTTTCGCTCGTTGCCTATTTCGCCGGAGTTCGTTGCCATGTCGTCCGCTTTGCCCACGCCCGCCGCGCCGCCGCGCCGGGCGCGCCCCTTGACCCACGCAATTCAGACGGCCTTGCTCTGCTCTGCCCTTGCCCACCAGAACGCCAGCGCCCAGGTCGCCGCCGAGACCCAATCCGCGCCGGGCGGCGTGGCCCAGATGCCTGCCGTGACCGTGACAGGCGCCAGCCTGGGTGGCACCACCGAAGGCACGAATTCCTACACCACCGAATCCATGAGCACCGCCACGGGCCTCACGCTGGCGCCGCGCGAAACGCCGCAATCGGTCAGCGTGGTGACACGCCAGCAGATCGAGGACCAGGGCCTGCGCGACACCGGCGCGATCCTCGCGTCGGCGCCCGGCATCTCGGTAACGCGCAGCGACAGCAACCGCTATTCGTTCTCGGCGCGCGGTTTTTCCATCGACAACTTCCAGTTCGACGGCCTGTCCACGCCCATCCTGAGCCTGTGGAACTACGGCACCACCGACATCGACGCGGCGATCTACGACCGCGTGGAAGTCGTGCGCGGCGCGACCGGCCTGATGAACGGCTCCGGCAATCCGTCCGCCGCCGTCAACTTCGTGCGCAAGCGTCCGCTGCGCGACTTCGCCGCCTCGGCCAGCGTCGGCGCCGGCAGCTGGGACAAGATCCGTGGCGAGGCCGACCTGTCAGTGCCCCTGACCGAGAACGGCAAGATCCGCTCGCGCGTGGTGGCCGCCTACAGCCAGGGCAACAGCAACGTGACCTTCCTGGATGCGCGCAGCCGCACGTTCTATGGCGTGGTCAGCGCCGACCTGACGCCCGACACCGTGCTGACCGCCAGCGTGGAATACCAGCGCAACATCAGCCACGGTTTCGGCAGCGGCTTTCCCCTGTTCTACAGCGACGGCTCGCGCACCGACTTCAACCGTTCGGTCGCCAACAATACGCCCTGGGCGCGCCAGGACACGGAATCCACCACCTATTTCGTCGACCTGACCCACCGCTTCGCCAATGACTGGAAGCTGCGCGCGGCCTATAGCCACAGCGACGGCAAGTACCGCATGAAGCAACTGTTCCGGGGCGGCTACCCGGACCGCGCGACCGGCCTGGGCATGACCAGCAACTTCGCCAACTACGACGGCCGGCGCGACCGCGACGACATCCACCTGTCGCTGAACGCCCCGTTCACGCTGTTCGGCCTGCGCCACGAGATCGGCGCCGGCTGGATGAGCATTGACGACCAAAGCGACATTCAGCAATACGCCATGGTCGGCCCCAAGCCCGCCGTCGGCAGCTATTTCAACTGGCGCCAGGACCATATCGCGGAACCGACATGGTCGGACAGGAAAACGACGGCCGATGACCTGCGCACCAAGCAGACCGGCGCCTACATCGTGGGCCGTTTCGCCCTGGCCGAGCCGCTGCACCTGATCGCGGGCGGCCGATGGAGCGACTGGAAGACCACCCAGAACTACTTCGGCTCGCGCCGCGAATACAAGGTCAACAACCAGTTCACGCCCTATGCCGGCCTGATCTACGACATCAACAAGACCTACACGGCCTACGCCAGCTACACCGAGATCTTCCAGCCGCAAAACGCGCGCGACACGTCCGGCTCGATCCTGCCGCCCATCGACGGCAAGAGCTACGAGGTCGGCCTGAAAGCCGCCTATCTGGAAGGCAGGCTGAATGCGTCCGCTGCGCTATTCCAGACCCGGCAGAACAACCTGGCTCAGACGATCCCCGGCTCCAGCGTGCCCGGCTTCCCCAATATGCAGGCCTCGCGCGCCGTATCCGGCGCCAAGGTCGAGGGCATTGACCTGGAGGCCAGCGGCCAGCTCGCGCCGGGCTGGAACCTCAGCGCCAGCTACACCCACTTCACCGCCAGGGACGCCGACGGCAAGCCCATCAACACCAGCCATCCGCGCAGCCTGTTCAAGCTCTACACCA